>Ga0207697_10001576_pt1 | contig 12322 bp, 12 predicted proteins | sample KBSSwiS5withPhiX_FD_184293 | JGI IMG/M metagenome (GOLD analysis project Ga0207697, IMG submission 184293) | Switchgrass rhizosphere microbial communities from Kellogg Biological Station, Michigan, USA, with PhiX - S5 (SPAdes) (version 2) | ecosystem: Host-associated > Plants > Roots >... | reverse complement strand
TTCGATGAGTACAGGACTCGCCGCTTCGACGCTCACCCCGGGAAGGACGGCGCCGGACGTGTCCTTGACCGAACCTGTGATGACCGCCTGAGCCAGAGCGGCTGACGGCAGTACGAGCGACAGCGCGGAGACGGAGACGCAGAGACCGATGAGACGGCGCATACCCACCTCACATTCGACAGTGCAGCAACGGGGGCCCCATTGGAGATGAATGCGAAACGGCGCGGGCTCGTTGCGTCGGCCGACGAGATGGGTAAGGAGAATCGGAACCGTTTGCGCTCCGCGAAACTCCCTTCGTTAGAGGTGGCTGAGATATACGCCTCGGCGTACCGGCTGTCAATTCCGTCCCGAGGGTAGGCAGTTACGCGGCCGGGAAACTTTCGGTGTCAGGCACCGAAACGGTGAATTCACGTTTCGGTGCCTGACACCAAAACGGTGAACGTCAATGCGTCATCGCATAGAGCACCACGTTGATGCCCACCGCATACGCATCCGGCGAGAACCTGTAGAAGTACTGCGGATCTTCCGCCTCGCGCTCCCAGCCATCTGGGATGTCACTGTTATGGATCATCACGACCATCAATCTTCCGTGCGCATCGGCAATGCCCTGTGACTCGACGATCGAGCTGTCTTCGCCGCGCTCGGAGATGCCGCCACCGCTGCGCCGCCAGAACTGGATGGACGCCATCTGCCGCACTTCTTTCACGTTGAACATCAACTGCCAGATCTGATGCTCCGGCGGCAGATCGATGATGGGGAACTGCTCGGGCGGGAGGACGCGACCGATTTCTTCATCCCACTGTTCGCCTGCGCGCGTACCCCAGTAGTCCGAGGAGAAGATAAAGCCGCCCTTCTCGAGATACTCGCGCAGCCTGATCACTTCCTCGTCAGAGAAGCGGGCAGAGCCGCCGTCCTCGACGAGGATGTACGGGCACTGGAAGAGTGCGGGGTCGGTGGCCGACACGGTCACGTATTCCGGGTCGCCGCTCTTCTGTTTCGTGACGCGTGTACGCGTGAGCTCGCCGAGCCGTACGCTGAAGTTGATGTCGGCGCCCGGGTAGTCCGTGCTCCAGCCGCGCTTCTCGCGGTGGTCGCTCGTGAACATGAGGCGGCAGTGATTGAAGGCGCCGGCGAAGGTGTCGGCAGTCGGATGTCGCGGCGGATCGTTGAAGCCGAATCCGCCTCGCCAGATCTGCGCGTGCGCCACACCAGCGGTGAGCGCGACGACGACGACCAGCACGCTCCACGTCAGACGTGTGCGTCCCTTCATGAGTATTCTCCGCCTGCGTCCAGCATACTTCGTCTCATCGTGTCTCGCGTTAATCTCTCCTGAGGCTTAGAATTCGCCGGGGAGAAACTGACATGCGTATGCCACACATTCTCACGGCGCTCCTGGTCGTGCTTAGCGCGTCAGCAGCGCACGGGCAGAATCGCGCCGCCGCTTCCGGTACCTGCGATCTGCCTCATGGACCAGGCGTGTCGTCACAGCAGCTCATGTCAGGGCAGCGACAGCGAGCATACAGATTGTTCGTCCCGCCCGGCTATGACGGGCATGCCCGTTTGCCGCTCGTTCTCGATCTGCACGGCAGCGGAGGGTCGTCCGAGGGACAAGCCAGAAACAGCGGCCTCGAGGCCCTGAGCGCCGGTGAGCGGTTCATCGTGGCGACGCTGGATGCGGAGGGCGGACGCTGGAACGTTCCGGTTCAGAGCAGCCGTGCCGATGACGTCGCATACGTTGGCGATGTCATCGCTCATGTCGCCGCGCACGTGTGCACCGATGAAATGCGCGTCTATGCGACCGGGTTTTCCGGCGGTGGACGAATGTCCTCGTTGCTCGGATGTCAGCTCGGTTCGCGTCTTGCGGCAATCGCGCCGGTGTCCGGGCTTCGCTTCCCCGCCCCGTGCACCGGTCGCCCGATTCCAGTACTGACATTCCACGGCCTGGCGGATCCGCAGAACCCCTATGACGGACATGCAGCCGGGCGTGGCGAGGAGTGGTCAGAGAGCGTTCCCGATGCGCTTGCCAGCTGGGCGCGTCACAACTCCTGCAAGGGGGATGCGATCCTCGACGATCCTCCCGGTCCGCTGTCCACGATGCGCTACGAGGAATGCGCAGGCGATGCCGAGGTCCGCATGATTCGCATCGATGGTCTCGGTCACACCTGGACGAAGAAGGAGGTCGATACGACCGCGGTCATGTGGCAGTTCTTCAAAAGCCATCGGTTGAATCGTTAATCCCGATCGCAGCTATGCTCGAGCGCCAACCTCAGCTAGCATGGGGCGTGATTGTGGCAGAGGCAGTGAGCCCGCGAACTGTGCGCTCCCAACAACTGTTCGGTCGCCGACTACTCGCGTTGCCTCTCCTTGCAACGATAACGGCGCTCGGTGCCATCGGTTGTGACTCTAGCTCGACAATGGTGTCAGAGCCGTCCCCGACGAAGTGCGAGGTGACGCTATCGACAGCGAGCATATCCGCCAGTGGAGGCAACGGCACACTTTCCATCGCAACGCGGCAGGAATGCGGGTGGACCGCATCAAGCGCGGCGGGTTGGATCTCCGGGATCACGCCGACCTCTGGGCAAGGCAATGGACAGATCGCATTCACGGCGACTGCCAATCCGACCCGCGCCGAGCGGCTTGGCGAAATTGTCGTCAACGACGCGCACGCTCAGATTCGACAGGAACCAGCGACGTGCCAATTCACGCTCACGTCCGCGAACCAGGGCTTCGGTAACGCTGGGGGTACCGGCACCGTGATGGTGGCCGGGATCCAGAGCTGTCCGTGGACTGCCAGGAGCAATTCGTCATGGATCGCGATTACGTCGTCGGCCAGTGGCGACGGAAGCGGCTCGCTGGAGTTCCGAGTCGCGCCGAATTCCCAGGGCGCGAGAACGGGAACAATGACGATTGCCGATCAGCAGTTCACGATTACTCAGTCGGCGGCAGAGGCACCATCACCTGCCCCGCCAACTCCGCCGCCCGGGCCTCCGGCGCCGCCCGCGCCCCCGGCACCACCCGAGCCGCCTCCGCCACCACCGCCACCACCGCCGCAGTGCACATACAGCGTAAACGCGCAGTCTTCCTCGTTCCCGTTTGGAGGGGGCGCGGGAGGACCGATATCGGTGTCGGCCGCCGGCGGTTGTGCATGGACTGCGCAGAGCAACGCGTCGTGGATCACGATTACATCCGGCGCGAGCGGCAGCGGCAACGGCACGGCAACGTTCAGTGTCGCCGCGAACACCAATGGCCTCGCGCGTACCGGCGCTATCACGGTTGCTTCGACGACGGTGACGGTGACGCAGCTGCGCGATCCAGCCACTTGCCGTTACACGCTGAATCCCAGTGGCGGCGCTTTCGCCTACACGGGAGGCGCGCTCTCGATGAGCGTGGCGACCGACAGTGATTGTTCGTGGACGTCCTCCGCGAGTGCGCCTTGGATCGCGATCACATCGGGCACGGGCGGCAGTGGCAACGGCTCGGTCGCGTTCAGCGTGGCTGCCAATAGCGGTGGTCTTGCACGCAGCGGCAGCGTCACGGTTGGTTTCACGACTGTCTCGGTGACGCAGGTACGCGACCCGGCGACGTGCCGCTACAGCATCGATCCAGGCGGGGCCACGCTTCCGTCCGGAGGAGGCGGTGGTTCGATCAACGTGAGTACGGCAAGCGACTGTCGCTGGGCCGTCAGCGTGACGTCATCATGGCTCGTGATCACGTCAGGCAGCGGCGGTGCCTTTGGATCCGGTTCAATCTCCTGGAGCGCGGGCTCGAACACCGGTCCGCCCCGAACCGCGGAAATCCTCGTGAGCGGTCAGTCCTTCGAGGTCACGCAAGCCGGGTCATAGGACTGAAGACACTCCCAACTCCCAAGAACCAACTCCCAAGCATCGTTGGGAATCGGAAGTTGGGAGTTGATCGTGTGTTTGCTTCAGGCGAAACGCTGGTCGTCTGCTGAAGGCCCGTAGACTGCCGGAACCGTCGCGCCAAGGAGACGCAAGTAGACCGTCAACTGGCCGCGATGGTGTGCCAGGTGATTGAGCATGTCGCGCAGCGCGACGTTTCGTGGCGCCTCGGATACCACCTGCCCTCCGGCACGCAGCCTCCAGTTGGTCGTCATGAGCGTGCCGTCGTCGGTCCCTTGCAGTGCCGCGCGGGCGTCGGCCACGCTCTTCTCATGCGACGCGATCAACTCGCGTTGCGAGGGAAGTTTCCACTCACCGCCGGCAGCCGGTGTGAGATCCAATTCTTCCTGTTTGACGATGAACGTGACCCACGCCGGCATCGTGGCAATCATGCCCGCGAGCCGGCCGAGAGCCATTGACTTCTCGTGCGGTTTCCAGTCGTCGCGTCCTGGCGGAACGTGTTCGAGCACTCGCTTCGTGCGCGCCGCTTCGCGGTCGAGTTCGCCGAGCAATTGTTCTGTAAGCGTCATGCACCCATGGTGGATCGAGTCGCAGCCGTTGAAAAGACCGGCCTCCGATCTGATCCATATCGCCGGCGCGACGCCTCTACCGCTTGGGCGAGTGTGGAAGATGCAGCGACATCAACACCACCGTTCCGTCGATCGCACTGAACCAATGTGGTGTCCCCTCCGGCACCATGATGAAATCTCCCTTCGCAACACGCCGTGACATCCCGCCTTCGATTCCACTACCCGTCAGGTTCTCGGCGTTGGTCCGGTTCGAGTTGGTCAGCTTGCCGCCGGTGACGAGCGTCGCCGAGCCATCGACGACGTAGAACAATTCCGCTTCGGTTTCGTGCACGGCTGCATTGGCGACGGCCGCGCGATATTCCAGGCTGACGTTGTACGGCGCCAGCTGAATCATCGATTGCGCGAGCAGTGCCTGGTCGCCCTTGCGCTCGGCTTTAGCCTTGGCGATAAGCGCCGTTACATCAGCCGCCGACACGTAGGTGCGCGCGGCGGCGGCGGACGCTGCCGGTGCGGCAGGCTGCTGCGCAGAGATCGCAGACGAGAGAGTCAGAACGAGAGCGGGAATCACAGCGCGCATGTTTTCCTCCAGCGGGCGCCATTGTAGCCGTTCGCGCCTGCGGCCGGCGCATGCTCGCCCGGCCGCCTGCGGCCGGCGCATGCTCGCACCGGGCGATATACTCTGCACGTTCTGCAGGTCGAAGGAGGCGGATACCATGCGCTCGACAGTCTCGATCGGCGTACTGCTCGCGATGCTCTTGACCGCTTCCGGCGGCGCGCGACAACAGCCCGCGACGGCGACGAGTGGCGACTGGCCGATGTATCGCCACGACCTGGCTGGAACCGGGTTCTCGCCACTGGCACAGATCACAGCGGCGAACGTCGCGACGCTTACGCAGGCATGGACCTACTCGCTCCAGGGCGATGCGAGCACGGCTCCTGCAGGACGCGGTGGGGCAGGCACCGGCGTGAATTCTCAGGCCACACCGATCGTCGTCAATGGCGTGATGTACCTCCCGGCTGCCAATCGCATCGTCGCGCTCGACACGGACACCGGCAAAGAGTTGTGGCAGTCGCCGGTGAGTGGAGGAGCGCCATCCCGTCGCGGCGTCGCGTACTGGGCAGGTGAAGCTGGTGCTTCTCCACCGCGCGCGGGCGCGCGCATCTTCTTCATGACCGGCCGTCGCCTGGTCGCCTTGGACGCGCGAAGCGGCGCCGCCGTCTCCAGCTTCGGGAAGAACGGCGAAGTCGATATCGACGTGCCCTACAACTCGGTGCCCGGAGTCTTCAAGAATGTCGTCATTGTCGGTGCGAACACGCCGCCCGGGAGCATCGGTGGCATCGGCAATGCCCGCGCCTTCGACGCGCGCACGGGCGCCAGGCTGTGGGAGTTCAGTTCCGTCGCGCAGCCGGGCACTAAGGGTCACGATACCTGGGAAGGTGACAGCTGGAAAGGCAGGCTCGGCGCCAACGCGTGGCCGTTCTACTTCACGATCGACGAACAGCGCAGCCTTCTGTTCCTGCCACTGGCCTCACCGATCCCTGGCGCGTACGGCGGCGATCGCAAAGGCGCAAACCTGTTTGGAAATTCCGTCGTCGCGATCAACGCGCAGACGGGGAAGTACGTGTGGCACTTTCAAACGATCCATCACGACCTCTGGGATCACGATCCGCCAGCTCCGCCCGGTCTCATCGACATCGTGCAGAATGGACGAACGATTCCCGCATTGGGCGTCACGACCAAGTCCGGGTATCTCTACATCCTGAATCGCGAAACCGGCCGGCCGGTGTTCGGGGTCAATGAACGGCCGGTTCCGAAGAGCGATGTGCCCGGTGAGTTTGCGTCTGCAACACAGCCCATTCCAGTGAAGCCGCCACCGCTGGCGCGCGTCGCGTACCAGCCCGCTGATCTCGTCACCGCTGACGACACAACGCCGGAGCACGCCCGCGCGTGCGCCGAGCTCGTCGAAAAGATCGGCGGTGTCCACAACGCCGGACCGTTTACGCCGTGGCGTTATCGGGCGGAAGGCGCGGCGCCGGCAGTCACGCTCGGATTTCCGGGTGGGCTGGGAGGAGCGAACTGGGGTGGTACCGCATTCGATCCCGCGTCACGACTGCTACTGGTGGCGACGCAGGATGTGGGCGCTCTGGGGTCGATTGAGAAGGCGAAGGCCGGGTCGCCTCTGCCCTACGAAAAAACCACTCCAGGGCGCGCCACGTTCGACGTCAGGATCGGCGACACGAACTTGCCGTGCCAGAAACCACCATGGGGCCGTCTCAGTGCGATCAACACGTCGACGGGCGACTTCGCGTGGCAGGTTCCGCTCGGTATCACCGAACAACTGCCTCCGGAGAAGCAGAACACCGGGCGTCCCGTGCTGGCGGGTCCAATCATCACGGCGAGCGGCCTCGTCTTCATCGCCTCGACCGACGACAACCGCTTCCGCGCGCTCGACCTGAAGACTGGACGAGAGATGTGGGTCGCGAAGCTTCCACGGAGAGGGAACGCCGATCCGATCACGTATCAAGGCAGGGACGGCAAGCAATACGTGGCGGTCGTTGCGACCGACACGCTGATGGTCTACCGGATTCAGTAACGCAACCTGCAACGTATGACACCAACAACACTGTCGGGGAGAGTTGCGCTCGTGACCGGCGGTGGTCGCGGCATTGGAAAGGCGATCTCGCTTGCGCTGGCCGACGCGGGCTGCGACGTGGCGGTGAACTACGTCAGCCGTGAAGCCGATGCGCGTGCGACGGTTGACGCGATCACGACAAAGGGCAGGCGCGCACTCGCCGCCGCGGGTGATGTCTCGAAAAGCGCGGACGTCACCGCGCTGGTTGCCGCCGTCGAGACCGGGCTCGGTCCCGTGGACATCCTCGTGAACAATGCCGGCCGCGTCGCGTTCGAGAGCATCGACCAGATGTCGGAGGCGAGCTGGAACGAAATCATCCAGGTCAATCTCTCGTCGGTGTTCCTGATGACGCAGGCCGTGTTGCCAGGAATGCGCGCGCGCAAGTGGGGACGCATCATCAACCTGACGTCGGTGGCTGCACAGGCGGGGAGCATGATGGCCGTGCACTACTCCGCAGCAAAGGCGGGCGTCATCGCGGCGACCAAGAGCTACGCGCGAATGCTGGCGAAAGAAGGCGTCACCGTCAACGCGATCTCGCCGGCACTCATCGCGACAGAGATGGTGGCGTCGAATCCACACGTGAAGCCCGACATGATTCCGGTCGGCCGCTTCGGGCAGGTGGACGAGTGCGGTGACGTCGCGGTGCTCCTTGCGGGCAACGCCTACATCACGGGACAGACGATTGGTGTCAATGGCGGGATGTATCTCGGGTCGTGATCTTCTGATTGCCGCCCGGTTGAAGTTGCACCTCAAGGTCGACCGCGCTTCAACCGATAACAATCGATATGGCCCGAATGACATTCCGTGCAGTCGTGTTGCTCGCCTGTGTCATCGCGATGAATTGCAGCGGCGGCAATTCGAATCCGACCAATCCGGACAACCCGTCATCGGGCGGAGGCGGGGGAAGCACCGGCGGCGGTGGCGGGGGTGGGGGCGGTGGTACCGGCGCAACCGCGATTTCTTCTGACGACATCTTTGACGACAACAACTGGGATTCCGAGTTGCAGGTCTTTGGCAACGGGGGAACCGGTGGCGCGAGCCACGTGCGCTTCAACGGTCAGGAAGGTGCCGACTATCGCCGCGTTGATCTCACCGCGAACAGCGCGGAAGGCAGCGGGGTTGCCGCTCAGGTGGCGATCTTTTCCATCAAACGGGGAACGGCGTACTTCCCGTCGAGCGACGGAGCGATTGTCACGATCAACTACTCCGAGGACTCGATTCTGATCTCCGGCGGTGGCAACGGTCAGTACAGCGCGCCGGCGCTTCGGCAGGACGGCAAGCTCTACACCTTGGTTCCCGGTGGCGGCGCATTCGCAACACCGGAACCAGCCTGGACGCCGCACTCGTTGTCGAACCTGAGGCAGAACGATTTCCGGACGCTCGCGTCCGCGTCGGACCACCCGGACTTCTCTCGTACCGGTACCCGGATCGAGGTTGGATTCATGCGCCTGCATACCGTCCCGGCCGGCAGCCCCGGTGGCAAACGACTCGGCGGCATCGACAACTGGAGGGTGACCTTCGTTCGGTAGACCGGTTCGAAGTTCTCCCACTTCGCGATCAGTATCATTTGAACCCGCCCAGGTCCTCGGCGGCGACGGGCCGCTTCATGTCCTTCTCGAAATACTGTTCCCAGATGCGCGCCCACGGGCGATCGTACAGATCACGCACGGTGTAGTTGATCGTCGTTCCAGGCGGGACCTGCGTCCCCCGGCCGTCCTCGCCGACGAAGATGGTCTGGTTGCAATGATCATGATGGATGGGGGGAGCGTCCCTGAAATCGCCCCGCCGCGAGAAGAAGCGGATGTCGCGCACGGGTTGTACGAACGCTTCGGGGTCGTAAAAGATCGTCTCGTGTTCGAGACCTGCGAACTTGCCGTCGGCGAATCGTCGCGGCGTCCAGATCTCGATCAGTTGCATCTGGTTGCTGTACTCCCAGCTGCTGTGTGTGAACCAGCCCTGGACGTTCGATGTCCACGTGATGAGCGTGTCACCGTCCCAGAACCCGATCGTCTCGCCCAGCCAGCTCGGTACTTCCGCACCCAGATGCGGGACCTTGCCTTTGAGATCGAACGAACGGCCGATTTGCACGTGACGCAGCGCATTGTCGGTGCCGCCAAGGAACTGCACGCGCCCGGGGACGGCCATGACATCGAGCTGACTCGGGCCGCCCGGTCCTGACCACCAGCGTAAGAGTCCTTCGGGGCGGCAATACATCAACGAGAACTGCGCCGCGTTGCTGTTGACCTTGTGATACATCTGTTGCACGTAGCGCTGCTGATACTCCGGTGTGAGCAGCGACAGGATCGTCGGCATCTGGTTGGCCCACCCGACGACCCACTGCGGTGGCTCCGCGAATTCCTGCGGCAGTGGATCTCCCGCGCCGCCTTTTCTACCGCGGCCGAACACGAGATTCAGGTTCCGGGTATAGCGACTGTTCCAGTCGGGCAGTGTGTCCTTGGTGTGCTCGGTCGGTCCACCACGCATCTGTGTTTCTGCGAGCAGCGCTTCGTAGTGTTCACGCGCCGTCTTGAACGGGTACGGACTGACGATTGCTTCGCGTGGGTAGTCGCGCTCGCAGTGACCCCAGGCTGCCGTCTTCGGGTCGTCGTTGTCGAGCGCCTTGGGGCCGCTCGCATAGTCGCCCCAGATCGAGTCGAGGGCGATCGGGCTGTTGCAGCGGTAGTACCGCTTGTCCATCCAGAGGTCGCGATCGGAGTAGAAGTCCTTCGAGGTGAAGATGTCGCGCGGCAGCGGCTGGACGCTGTCCGGCGCCTTCCCGCCGGTGGCCGTCGCGCTGGTCGTGTAGTACCACGGCGTCACAGCGCCGACGAAGTCGTCTCCCGGGTAACCGGTGAATGGTTTGAGCGGCACGGGTACCGGCCACCCGCGTCCCACGCTTTTCTGCGCCCTCGTTGCTTGCGCGGTCTGCGGTGCCGTCGCTCGTAGCGACGCTGCGACACACACAGCGAGGACGAGAGCCGTGACGGCGACGCTGATCTTGCGGATGAAGGCAGAGCTCATTCGAGTCCCTTTGGAAGTTGGACGTTGGGAGTTGACGTGCCCATATTTTGAGTTACTGCATCGCCTATTCGGGCTTCCACGTTGCCGTCGGCTTCACGAGCCCGCCGTTGCCATGCGAGGTAGCTCCCTCCACCGAGTCACAGTGCTGACCGGGAGCCGGCGTCTTACCCATGGGGCACTTGAAGAGCCCTTCGACGCGCGCGCCCCCGCGTTGCCCATTTCGCAGTGGCACCAGGCCGACGCTGAACACTGTCCCGCGCGGAAAGTCGTTGATCGTGATCCCTTCACGCGCGCTCGCGGCAGAACCGCCCATCTCGACCAGCCAGGTCGCCGGCTTGCCGGTGGAGTCGCGCACCAGTGCGTCGCGCTTCTCATTGAGTGGCACGAACGCGATCTGGAGGTGGGCCGCGTCGGGGTTGATGCGTTCCACCACGCCGGTGAACACGTACTTGATCGATTGATCGTACATCGCGAAGGAATGGTGCGCTGAGGGCGTTGCCGACGCCAGCCCCCCGACGGCCGCGAGCGTGAGTACCACGATCGGTTTCCCTCTCACTTTCTTCATCGTGTCCGATCCCTCCAGGTATGGGGCGTCTCGTGATTCGAGTTTCCTGATCTTAGGCCGAGCACTCGGGCGACCGCAGTTACCTGTTTGTGGGGTGCTACGCGAGGTACTGGCGTCCGCCTTCAATGAGCGCGGGCGATGTGAACCGAGTGCGCGCCAGACGGCTATGATCGGAACATGCGAGGCTCTCGTCCGCCTGGCCCTCGTGGCGTCCCGGTCCTCGGCTCCCTGCTCGCCGTTCGTCGCGACCCTGCCAGAACCTTCATGGATGCAGCGCGTCGTTTCGGCGATGTCGTGTACTTCGAGTTCGGGACACGACGTGCCTGTCTGATCAACAACCCCGCCGACATCCGTCACGTCCTCCAGGACAACGCGCGCAATTATCACAAGAGTCCCCTGTACCAGAAGTTGAAGATGTTCCTGGGCGACGGGTTGTTGACCAGCGAGGACGAGTTCTGGTTGCGTCAGCGGCGCATCGCGCAACCGGCCTTTCATCGTCAGAAGGTCGCGGGGCTCGCGACGGTCATGGCGAACGCGGCGAGAGAAACCGCCGCCGAGTGGCGAACACTCGCATCAACGGGACGTTCGGTCGATGTCGCGGAAGAGATGATGCGCCTGACGCGCACGGTCGTGCTACGCGCGCTCCTCGGCGCCGACCTCGGTCCGTTTGCCGAAACGATCGACGCGGCCTGGACCATCATCAACCAGCATATCGGCGAAAGCTTCTGGTCTCTCGGATTCGCCGACTGGTTCGGTGGCTCCAAGCATCGCCAATTCGAGGCCGCGCGGGCGGTGCTCGCCGGAGCGGTCGATCACGTCATCGCCGAGCGGCGGAAACATCCGGCGGACCGCGTCGATCTCCTGTCGATGCTCCTCGCCGCACGCGATGAAGAGACCGGCGAGGCGATGAGCGACGATCAGCTGCGGGTCGAGGTCACCACGTTCTTGCTGGCGGGTCAGGAAACGACATCGCTGGCGTTGACGTGGACGTGGTATTTGCTGTCACAACACCCCGACGCACAACGGCGTGTCGAAGAGGAAATCGACACCGTGCTCGCCGGCCGCGCGCCCGAGTATGCCGATCTGGTGAATCTACCGTTTACGCGCATGGTCGTGGACGAAGCGCTGCGTCTGTATCCACCTGCGTGGATATTTTCGCGGCAGGCATTGTCCGACGACCAGGTGAGCGGATACCATGTGCCGCGCGGATGGATCGTCTTCGTCGTACCGTGGGTGCTGCACAGACTTCCGGCACTCTGGGACGATCCGGAGCGGTTCAATCCCGATCGTTTTTCACCTGAGAAAAGCGCCAATCGACCGAAGTTCGCCTATCTGCCCTTCGGCGCCGGACCGCGACAGTGCATCGGTAATCAATTCGCGTTGATCGAAGCCCAATTGATCGTGGCAACCCTCGCGCAACAGTACCGTCTTCGCCTCGTCGCCGGACATCGGGTCGAGCCGCAGCCGCTCATTACGCTTCGACCGCGTTTTGGCATGTCGATGATGATCGACCGGCGGGCAGCCGTCCTCTGACGAAGGGTCGCCAAACGTCGAGTCGCTTGACCCCCGAGGAAGGGATTTCATAGCCTGTGACATCGTGATCCCCGGAAAACTCGTTCGCTTCTTGGAACACCATGCCAATGTGGCATTTGCAGGAACTCGTGATAGCGACCT
>Ga0207697_10001572_pt1 | contig 12328 bp, 7 predicted proteins | sample KBSSwiS5withPhiX_FD_184293 | JGI IMG/M metagenome (GOLD analysis project Ga0207697, IMG submission 184293) | Switchgrass rhizosphere microbial communities from Kellogg Biological Station, Michigan, USA, with PhiX - S5 (SPAdes) (version 2) | ecosystem: Host-associated > Plants > Roots >... | reverse complement strand
CGTTAGGCGAGGTGCTTCGGCTTCGCGGCAAGACGGTCGATGCCGAGTCGGCCTTCAAGGCGGCGGTGGCGGGCCGGGCATCCGATAGTCTGACGGCCCGGTTGAACCTCGACGTGTTGCGCTTCGACCGCGGCGCGCACGACGAGGCCCTGAAGGATCTCGACGGGTTCATCGACATCTACAACTCACGGCGCCGCGCGTTGAGCTCCGACGAGCTCATGGCGGTCGGGACGGCGTGCCGGTACCTCGGCGTGACGAACCCGCAGCTGTTCAAGGATGCGCTCAAGGCCTACGACGAGGCGATCGCGCGCGACTCCACGAACCAGGAGGCCCAGCTCCGCGAGGTCGAGCTATTCCTCGACAAATACAACAGCGGCGAGGCGAAGAAGACCGTCTCGGCGCTGCTCGCGAAGAATCCGCGGCATCCTCGGGCGTTACTGGCGGCGGCCCGTGTCGCGTACTTCGACGGGAGCGGTGCCGCCGCGGACATGGTTCGCAAGAGCCTCGATGTGAACCCGAACGCGCCGGCCGCACGGGCGTTCATGGGTTCGATCTACTTCGACGCGGAGGACTACGCTGCCGCTGCGAAGGAGGCAGAGCAGGCGCTGGCGACGGACTCCACCCTCGTCGAGGGGCTCAGCGTGCTCGCCGCGTCGCGCTACCTGCAGGGCGATCGAGCGGGATTCGATGCGCTCAAGCGTCGGGCGCTCGCGCAGAACCCGAAGGAGGCGGACTTCTTCGTCAACATGGCCGAAGCGGCCGCGCGAAACCGCCTGTATGCCCAGGCTGTCGATTTCGCCCGCGAAGGGGTCACCGCCGATTCCACGGCGTGGCGGGCATACGGCGTGTTAGGCATGAACCAGCTGCGCATCGGCGCGATGGACGAGGGAAAGAAGAACCTCGATCGCGCGTTTGCCGGCGATCCGTACGATGTGTGGATCAAGAACACGCTCGACCTGCTGGACACCTTCAAGGATTACACGGAAACGACATCGCCGCGCTTCCGATTCGTCGTGGACAGTAAGGAATCGGCGCTCTTGTCCACATACCTCCGCGATCTCGCGGAGGATGCCTATGACTCGCTGGCGGCTCGCTATCAATACAAGCCGCCGACGCCGATCCGGCTCGAGGTCTATCACACGCATTCCGACTTCTCCGTGCGCACAGTCGGCCTGGCCGGGCTCGGGGCGCTGGGCGTGAGCTTCGGCACCACGCTGGCGATGGATTCGCCGGCGGCGCGCGATGCCGGCGATTTTAACTGGGGCTCGACATTCTGGCACGAGCTGGCGCACACGTTCACGTTAGGCTCGAGCGACCACCGCGTCCCGCGATGGCTCTCCGAAGGGCTGTCCGTTCTCGAGGAGCGTCGCGCGCGGAAGGGATGGGGCGCCGACGTGACGCCGGAGTTCCTGGCCGCCTACAAGGCCGGGAAACTCGTGAAGGTGAGTCGGATGAACGACGGCTTCATGCGGCCAGCCTATCCGCAGCAGCTCATCTTCTCGTACTACCAGGCCTCGCTCGTGGGGGAGCTCATCGAGCGCGACTATGGCCAGCGTGCCATTGTCGACATGCTGACCGCGTACAAGACCGGCGCCACCACGGACCAGGTCTTTCAGCGTGTGCTGAAGCTGAGCCCCGAGGCGTTCGACGCGAAGTTCGATGCGTACCTCAAGGAGCGCTTCGGGAAGCTCATGGCCGTGATCGAGCCCAAGGACGTGCGCAAGGATGCAGTGCCGCGCGCGCCGGCCGTCGATGGGGAATACACGACCACGCTCTCGCAGGGGATCGCGGCGCTGGAGATGAAGAATTACGACGAGGCGATCAAGTGGCTCGAGAAGGCGAAGGCGCTGTTCCCGGAGGATGCGAGCGCGCAGGGCCCGTACTGGATGCTCGCGCAGATCTACAAAGCAAAGGGCAACGCGCGCGCCGAAGCGAACGAGCTGACGGCGATGACGCTGCGCAACGAGGATCACTATGGGGCGAACATCGAGCTGTCGAATGTGCTGGAGCAGCTCGGCGACAGCGCGGGCGCGGCGGCAGCGCTCGATCGCGCGATGTACGTCTCGCCATACGACCCGGCGCAGCATGTCCGCCTCGCCGCGCTGTTCGCGCACACTGGCAACAAGCGAGGAGCCGTGCGGGAACGCCAGGCGGTCGTCGCGCTGAATCCGGTCGACCGCGCGGAGGCATTGTATCAGCTCGCGCTGGCGTACTACGAGGCTGGTGACGGGCAGTCCGCGCGGCGCGAAGTGCTGCGAGCGCTCGAGGATGCGCCGAACTTCGAAAAAGCCCAGGAGCTCCTGCTGCGGCTGCAGCGGGGGAATCGCTCGGGCGGAGGAGGGGACTGAGATGCGACGCGGGCGACGGTACCTCACTCTCGCGCTGATTGGCGCCGCGGCGGTCACGCTGTCGGCTCAGCAGGGGATCTTCGTAGGCGGCGAGCCGGAGGAAGGCAACCCGTCCTACGACGGCCGCCTAACGTTCACACGCCTTCGATACCCGGGCCTGGGTGGGCTGACGAACGAGGGCCCGGGCTGGAAGCACGACTACCCGACGGCCGAGCGGCATCTGACGAAGATCCTGTCGGAGATCTCGTTTCTCAACCCGCGCCAGGACTCGAGCAATATCCTGGACTTCGGCGACAAGGAGATCATGCGGTATCCGGTCCTGTACTTCTCGGAGCCAGGGTACTGGCAGCCGACCGACGATGACGTGAAGAACGTGCACGACTATCTCGCGAAGGGCGGCTTCATGATCATCGACGACTTCCGTGTGTACCACTGGCCGAACCTGCAGGAGCAGATGCGACGCGTGCTGCCGGAGGCGCAGTGGTTGCCCGTCGAGGCAAACAGCCCCGTCTGGGACTCGTTCTTCCGCGTGGACGAGGAAGATCTCCAGCGCCCCGGGATTTACGGCCCGCCGATTCAGTACCTCGGCATCTTCGAGGACAATGACCCCGCCAAGCGCCTCATGGTGATCGCGAACTACAACAACGACGTCGGCGATGCCTGGCAATGGTCGGATCAGGGCTTCCTGCCGATCGACCTAACGAATGAGGCGTATAAGCTCGGCGTGAACTACGTCATGTATGCACTGACTCACTAGCTGTCAGCCATCAGCCATCAGCTCAAACGGCGCAGTTCGAAGGCGATTCCCGATTCCCTATTCCCGATTCCCGATGTCAGCAACGGCTGAACAACAGGTCGCTCTCTCCAGCGCAGACGACATTGCCCTCGCGGACAAGCTTCGTGCCGGTCACCAGCAGATCATCAGCGAGCTCCGGAAGCTCATTATCGGCCAGGACGACGTCATCGAGCAGGTGCTCGTGTCGTTGTTCGCCGGCGGCAACTGCCTGATCATCGGCGTGCCCGGCCTCGCCAAGACGCTGCTCGTGCACACCATCGCGCGCGTGCTCGACCTCAACTACTCGCGCATCCAGTTCACGCCGGACCTCATGCCGTCCGACATCACCGGCACGGACATCATCCAGGATGATCCGGCGAGTGGCCAGCGGCGGATGGTGTTCACGCCCGGCCCCGTGTTCGCGAACATCGTCCTCGCCGACGAGATCAACCGCACGCCGCCGAAGACGCAATCGGCGATGCTCGAAGCGATGCAGGAGCATCGCGTCACGGTGCAGGGGAAGACCTACGAGCTGAGGGAACCGTTCTTCGTGTTCGCCACCCAGAACCCGATCGAGCTCGAGGGCACGTATCCGCTGCCCGAGGCGCAGCTCGACCGATTCATGTTCCAGATCACCATCGAGTACCTGACCGAAGATCAGGAGATCGAGGTCGTTAGGTCAACGACGTCGCTGCAGAATCCGAAATTCTCGCACGCGGTCACCGGAGACGACATCGTCGAGTTCCAGCGCCTCGTGCGGCGCGTACCGGTGTCGGAACCGGTGACGCGTTATGCGGTGAACATCGCGCGCTATTCGCGACCGCAGTCCGGGGTGGCGCCGGACTTCATCAAGAAGTGGGTCAACTACGGCGCCAGCGTGCGCGCGGCCCAGTGGATGATCCTCGGCGGCAAGGCACGCGCCCTGATGCACGGCCGCTACCACGTGGGCTTCGACGACATCCGTGCGCTCGCACATCCGGTGCTGCGCCACCGGATCCTGCTCAACTTCCACGCGCAGTCGGAGCGTGTGACGACCGATCAGATCGTCGCGCAGCTCATCAAGGCGGTTCCCACGCCCAAGAGTGGACTATGAGCTGGGGACTAGGGACTGGGGACTCGGGACTCGGCAGAACCGGGAACCGGGAACGGGGAACCGGGAACTGTGGCTCCTCACGGCGGCTCTGTTCCCAGTTCCCAGTTCCCAGTTCACTGTTCCCACCGCGGAGCGCCTGAGTGTCGAGTAACGCCCTCCCCGGCATCCAGTTCCTCGATCCGGCCGTCCTGGCCAGGATCGGGAACCTGGAGCTCGTCGCGCGCACCGTCGTCGAGGGTTTCCTCGGCGGCCTTCATCGCTCGCCGCATCTCGGAACCTCGATCGACTTCGCCGAACACCGCGCGTACATGCCGGGCGACGACATCCGACGCATCGACTGGCGGCTCTACGGGCGTGTCGACCGCTACTACATCAAGGAGTACGAGGCTGACACCAACACGAACTTCAACGTGCTGCTGGACGTCTCGAAGTCCATGAGCTTCGCCAGCGGAGCAGTGACGAAGCTCGACTACGCACGAACACTGGCCGCGTGCCTCGCATACTTCTCCAACCAGCAGCGCGACCGCGTGGGGCTTATCACGTGGGACGAGGACATCGTCGAGATCGTCCCGCCGTCCGCGAAGCACCTGCCTAACGTGCTGCACGCGCTCGCCCGTGCCACGCCACAGCGACCCGGCAACATCGAGCGCGTGTTCCGCAAGCTCGCCGAGCAGTTCAAGCGGCGCAGCATGCTGCTCGTGATCTCCGACTTCTACGAGGACCCGGGCAAGATCCTCGACGCGTTCGCCCAGCTCCGCGGTCGCGGCAACGACCTGATGGCGATGCACGTGCTCGACAGTGCGGAGCTCGAGTTCCCGTATGACGGCGCGACGAGCTTCGAGGACATGGAGACCGGTGAGCGAATTCCCGTGATCCCGGAGTACCTGCGTGATCAGTACCGGACGATGATTCGCGCGCATACGGAGCGCATCGAGAAGCTCTGTGGCGATCAGGGCGTGGACTACTGGATGTTCGATACGTCCATGCCACTCGACTACGCGCTGTTCGCATTCCTTTCACGGCGTCAGTTCCTGACGCGGGTGCGCTAGTGTCCTTCCTCGCGCCACTCTTCTTCGCCGGGCTCCTGGGCCTCGCCGTCCCGATCCTCGTGCACCTGACGCACAAGGAGCGAAAGGACGTGGTGGTTTTCCCGTCGCTGATGTTCCTGAGCCGCATACCGTACCAGGCTGTCCGGAAGCAGCGAATTCGCCACTGGCTGCTGTTCGCGCTGCGCTGTCTCGCGCTGATCTTCCTGGCGCTCGCGTTTGCCAGGCCGTTCCTGGACCGCCCTGCGGCGGCGGCGCCGGTACGGTCACTCGGTGCGAAGGAGCTTGTGATCCTGCTCGACCGCTCGTACAGCATGGACTACGGCGATCGGTGGTCGCGCGCGCTTGCCGCCGCGAGGCGTGCCGTCGCGGGGCTCGGCGGGAGCGATCGGGCATCGCTGGTGACGTTCGACGCAACGGCGACCGCGGCGACCGAGCCGACTGGGGACAAGGGCGTGCTGACCGCGGCGCTGGCTGGCATCAAACCGGGCGCCGGCGCAACGCGGTACGAGCCGGCGTTCAGGCTCGCACAGCGAATCCTGGCGGACTCCAAGCTGCCGCGGCGTGAGGTCCTGCTGATCTCCGACTTCCAGCGTGTCGGCTGGGATGGCCGCGATTCGCCGTCACTGCCGGCGGGAACCACCGTCAACCAGGTGGACCTCGCTGACGCGAAGACGTCGAACGTCGCCGTGACTGGAGTCGACTTCCGACGGGACTATGCCGAGGACCGCGAGCGAGTGGCCATCACGGCGCGTCTCGTCAATCGATCGGCCGAGCCGCGAACAGGGCACTCGGTTACCCTGGAGCTCAATGGGCGTGCGATCGAGACGAAGCAGGTGAACGTCGCCGCGAATGCCGCGGCAACGGTGGATTTCGCGGCCGTGCCGCTGCCGGCCGGGACGACGCGCGGTGTCGTCAGGCTCGGCGACGACGCGCTGCCTCGCGACAACACGTTCTACTTCGCCATCTCGCGCGGTCAGGCGCTTTCCGTACTGGTGATTGACGGGCGCGAGGGCGGGGCACCCCGGAGCCTCTACGTCGAGCGTGCACTCGGGATCGGCGATCAGCCGAATTTCCGGGTAACGACCAAGCGGCTTGCATCGGTGACCGCCTCGGACTTCGCTGGCCGTTCACTCGTTCTATTGAACGACTCGGATCTTCCCGGCGGAGACCTCGGGCGCCGGCTCGTCGAATACGTCGAGAATGGCGGTGGCCTCCTCGTCGCGCTCGGTGACCGCGCGGCCCCGCGTGACCGACCGGCCTACGCATCCGAGCTGCTGCCCGCAACGGCGGACGCGCCGATCGACCGCACCGCGGACCGCGGAGGCACGCTGGGCTACATCGACCGGAGCCATCCGATCTTCGAGGTCTTCAGCGCTCCTCGGAGCGGTGATTTCTCGACGCCGCGGTTCTTTCGCTATCGCAGCATCACGCCGGCACCCGGCGATGAGCAACTGGCTCGCTTCGATGACGGTCACATCGCGCTCCTCGAGCGCAAGGTGGGCCGCGGGCGCGTCCTCGTGTGGTCGTCGTCGGTCGACGGCATCTGGAACGACCTGCCCCTGCAGCCGGTATTCCTTCCGGTGGCTCATCAGATAGCGAAGTACGCGGCAGCCTATGCAGACGAGCGCCCATGGAGCATCGTGGGGCAGGTCGCGAATTTGCCGAGCATCTTCCGCGACAGCACCGGACCGGGCGACGCGGCGAGCAAGGCAGAGTACGTCGCGGTGGCCCCGTCGGGTGAGCGCACGCGGCTCGAGGGAACGGCCAGGCGGTCGATCGAGCTTCGCGAGCAGGGGTTCTACGAGTTACAGCGCGCGGGGTCGCGCGGAGAGCCGCGGGTGGTTGCGGTGAACGTCGACCTCACCGAGTCGGATCTGACGGCGGTGGAGCCGCAGTTGCTCACGGGGGCGATGATCGCCCGCGCGGGAGCGGACTCCACGTCGTCGGCAGTCGAGGCCTCCACGCCCGTCGAGCTCGAACGGCGTCAGGGATTCTGGTGGTATCTGTTGGCAGCGGTGCTGCTGTTGCTGGTGGGAGAGACCCTGCTCTCGAACCAGCTGTCACGGCGCATTGCGGTTCCACGTTAGGCAGGAGAGCGACGATGGCCAGCACGATCGAGATTCCGTCGGCCCACGAAACGCTGCTCGGTGTCATCCGCCGCGTTCGTGCACGCTGGCGCCTCAAGCTCGCCCTCCGCGGTGCCGCGATCGTGCTCGGCGCGCTCGTGGTCGCGGTGCTCGTCGGCGCGTACGTCATGCAGACGGCCGGATTCGCTCCGGGTGCTATCACCGGCGTGCGAATCGCGGCCTATGTCGTGCTCGCCGTGCTGCTCATCCAGTACGTCGTGCGGCCGCTGCTGCGGCGCGCGAGCGATGAGCACGTCGCGCTCTATCTCGAGGAGCACGAGCCGTCGCTCGACGCCGCGGTGCTGAGCGCGGTCGAACACGGCAAGCTCACGGAGGACTCCGCGGACCGTTCCCCGCTGCTCGCGCGTCGCCTCATCGAGAGCGCGATCGAGCGAAGCCACCAGGTGTCGGATGGCGCGCGCGTGGACCAGCCCCACATTCTGCGTGCGGCGATGTTCGCCGGCGCCGCCGCGCTGGTTGGGTTCCTCATGGTCGGAATCGGACCTGCGTTCCTCCGCGATGGCGCGCGACTCCTGTTGGCCCCGTGGCGCAGCGCCGAAGCGGCGCAGCCGTACGCGATCGCCGTGGTGCCCGGGAACGTGACAGTCGCCAAGGGCGGAGACCAGGAAGTGAGCGCCACGCTGCGCGGCTTCACGGCCGAGGGCGTGCAGCTCGCCGTGCGCCGTGGCGCGGCGGCCCAATGGGAACGGCTGCCCATGACGGCAGGTGGAGACTCGGCGCACTTCTCGATTCGGCTATTCGACATTGCCGAGCGAACGGAGTACTACGTCGAGTCGAACGGCGTTAGGTCCGGGCTGTTTCGCATCGACGTCGCCAATCTTCCGTACGTCAAGAAGATCGATCTCGAGTACCGCTATCCCGGGTACACCGGCATGGCGTCCGAAACAGTTGCGGACGGCGGCGACATCGCGGCGCCGCGCGGAACGACGGTCATCGTCCACGCGACGACGACGATGCCCGTGAAGGGTGGTCGCATCGTCATCGAAGGCAAGCAGCCAACCGCGCTCACGCTGAACGGCGACGGCACACTCAGCGTGCCGATCGCGGTGCTCGCGAACGGCTTTTACAAGCTGGAGCTGCAGACCGAACGCGGCGACTTCATTCCAGGCTCGCTCGACTACACGATCGACGTGCTCGACGACCGGCCGCCGACCATCACGTTCGAGAAGCCGGGACGCGACACGAAGGTCACCGCGGTCGATGAGGTGTTTACCCAGGTAAAGGCGACCGACGACTACGGCGTGTCGACGATCGACCTGATGTACTCCGTGAACGGCGGGCCGGAGAAGACCGTCTCGCTGCAGGCCGGCGGCAAGCGTCTCCGCGAGGTCGTGGCGGGTCACACGTTCTTCCTCGAGGAGCTCGGGCTCAAGCCCGGCGACCTCGTGTCCTATTATGCGCGCGCTCGCGACAACGGTGGCAACGGACAGGAAGCAAAGACCGACATCTACTTCATGAGCGTTAGGCCGTTCGACCAGACGTACAAGCAGGCGGACGGGGCAGGAGGAGGCGGAGGGTCGGACGACCCGGGCGAGCTGACAGAGCGCCAGCGACAGGTCATCGCCGGCACGTTCAAGGTCGATCGTGATCGGAAGACCACGTCCCCCAACCAACTGCGCGAGAATTTCGCGACGCTCAACCTCTCTCAGGGGCGTATCCGCGAAGCGGTCGAGACGCTCGTACGCCGGATGATGGAGCGCAACATCACGGCGGTTGATACGGCGTTCAAGACCATTGCCGAGGAGTTGCCACTGGCTGCGAAGGAGATGCAGGTCGCCGAAGAGAAGCTCCTGGCCCGCAACTCCGCCGACGCGCTTCCTCCCGAGCAGCGCGCGCTCCAACACCTGCAGCGGGCCGAGGCAGCGTTCAAGGAGTACCAGATTACGCGCGGCCAGGGCGGCAGCGGTAACGGGAAGCCGCAGTCCAACGCGGAGGATCTCGCGGACCTGTTCGAGCTGGACGCGGACAAGCTTCGCAATCAGTACGAGACGGTCGATCGCGGCACGCAGCAGCAGCAGGCCGACAACCAGGTGGACGAGACGGCCGAAAAGCTGAAGCAGCTCGCAAGCCGTTTGCAGCAGGAGAACGAGCGGCTCAAGAACGGCATGCGCGGCCAACCCGGCCAGCAGAGCGGTAGCGGCGGTGCGAGTCAACGCGAGCTTGCCGACCAGGCCGAGCAGATGGCGCGTCAGCTCGAGCGGCTCGTCCGCGAGAATCCGCAGAGCGCGAACAACGACAAGATCGAGGAGAGTGCTCGGCGGTTGCAGGATGCAGCGAACGCCATGCGTCGATCGGCCACCGGCGCGAACGACGGCGGCGTCTCGCAGGGTGCCGCGGCCCTCGATCGGCTTCAGGAAGCTCGACGACTGCTCGATGAGAATCGCGCCGCTCGCACGGCACGTGACCTCGATGATGCCGTGCGGAAGGCGGAGAAGATTTCCAGCGATCAACGTCAGATTGCCGGTGATGTCGATAAGCTCGGAAAGGGTGCGGCGGCCGGCAGTCCGGACGCGGCAGAGGCGAATCGTCTGACGGGCCGTCAAAAGGAGATGGAGAGCGACGTCCGGCAGCTCGAAGGGCAGCTCGATCGCATGCGGCGCGACTCGCAGAAGGATCACGCGGAAGCGTCGAAGAAGATGCAGGAGGCGGTCACGTCCATGCGCGAGAACCGTCTCGCCGATCGGGTGCAGGCGTCACAGCGCCTAACGCAGGCGCTTGTCCAGGGACGCGTGCCGACCGACTACGCCAAGCAGTTCGAGTCGGCGATCACCGAGGGCGTCGAGGAGATGCGCCAGAAGGTGAATGAGGCCGCCGCCGCGTCTCGTGGTGAGGCGGATGACAAGGCTGCGAGCAAGTCGCTGGACCGCGCTCGCGACCTCGTACGTGGCCAGGAATCCCTCGCCGACCGAATGCGGCAACGCCGGCTCGGCGAAGGCGCCGGCGAGAAGGGCGACACGTCGCGCACCAATGCCCAGGGCTCGCGAGGCGCCCAGGGCGGCCAGCAGAACAGCCAGCAGAGCGCGAACGGCCAAACCCAGGGGCAGAACGGCAAGGCGGGCCAGCAAGGCCAGAACGGCCAGCAAGGCCAGAATGGCCAACAGGGCCAGAACGGACAGCAGGGCCAGAGCGGGCAGCAAGGCCAGAGCGGGCAGCAGGGCGGGGCTCAGCAGCAAAGCGGTCAGGCCGGCGGCGCGGGCTCGCAGAGCAACGAGCAAGGTGCCGGAGGCCGGTTTGGCGGCAACCAGGGCGGATCGCCTAACGGGGGCCGCCTCAGCCCGGACGACATCCGCCAGTTCTCGCGGGAGTTCCGGGATCAGCGTCAGTCGGCCGAGCAACTCAAACGAGATCTGCAGCAGATGGGGATCGATCCGTCGGATCTCAACCGGATGATCGACCAGATGCGACAGCTCGAGAACGGGAAGAAGTATGACGATCCGGTGTCGCTCGAGAAGCTGCAGCAGTCGCTCATCGAAGGCCTCAAGGCGTTCGAGTTCGCGCTCCGCCGCCAGGTCGAGGGCAACGATCGCGCGCGACCCGTGTTAGGCGCGTCGGGCGATGTCCCGGCTGGGTTCCGGCAGATGGTTGATGAGTATTACAGATCGCTGTCGAAGAAGCAGAACTAGGTGAACGTTCGCCGGGGCGCCGTTGCAGGCGCCCCGGTGGTTTTCGACTATGCCCTCTGAGAAGCTTCCCGAAGTCTGGCTCCGCGGACCGCTGCCGGGCGTGTCGCCGATGTTGATGCCGGCCGCCCATTGTCTCATGCAGTGCCGTGAGGAGATTGCGGCCGCGGCCGACCTGACGACCGACCAGCTCTGGGCGAAGCCCGGCGGCGCGGCATCGGCCGGCTTTCACCTGCGGCACATCGTGGGAAGCCTCGACCGACTTCTGACCTACGCGCGCGGCGCACAGCTCGATCGCCACCAGCTCGCGTACCTCCGCGCCGAGGGCGAGCCGGGCGAGCCGCCCGATACGTCTCCGACGCTGGTCGCATCCGCCCAAGCCGCAATCGACTCGGCCGTCCAGATCCTTAGGTCGACCGACGATTCGGATCTCATGGTCGCGCGGTCGGTCGGGCGCGCCGCGCTGCCGTCCACCGTGTTCGGGCTATTGTTTCACTGTGCCGAGCATACGCACCGACATACGGGGCAGCTCCTGACGACGACGAAGATTGTCCGGTCCCGCACCCTTTACGCGGATCATCTTGCATGATCATCTCCCGCATCGACGACTTCCTGAGCTACGTGGACAGCGTGCGCGGTCGCACCCGCCGTGTCGCGCAGACCATTCCGCCCGACCGAGTCGAGTGGACGCATCGCGACGGCGCGTACACGCTCGGTGACCTCGTCCGCCACCTCGGGTCCACCGAGCGCTACATGTTCGCCGAGACCGCGCGCGGCAACGTGAGCACCTATCCCGGTCATGGCCGCGATCTCGCTGACGGCTACGATGCCGTGCTCGCTTACCTCGATCGCACGCACGCCGAGGCGCTCGATATCTATCGCTCGCTGACTCCTGAGGCGCTCGCGGGCCGGTGCACGACGCCGGCCGGCACGAGCATCACGACCTGGAAGTGGCTCCGTGCGATGGTCGAGCACGAGATCCATCATCGCGGACAGCTCTACCTCATGCTCGGCATGATTGGCGTGCGAACCCCACCGCTCTACGGCCTCACCGAAGAGCAGCTTCGTGAGCGCAGCGTTCCTGCGTGACGCCATCCCTCGACGTTCGCATCGTTCCGGCGACCGAGAAGGACACGCCGGTGATCCTCTCGCTCATCAAGGGACTCGCGGAATACGAACGGCTCGCACACGAGGTCGAGGCGACCGAAGAAGGCGTCCACGAGGCGTTGTTCGGGGATTGGCCCGCGGCCGAGGTGGTGCTGGCATACGTCGGTGCCGACGTGGCGGGCTTCGCGC
>Ga0207697_10001570_pt1 | contig 12342 bp, 11 predicted proteins | sample KBSSwiS5withPhiX_FD_184293 | JGI IMG/M metagenome (GOLD analysis project Ga0207697, IMG submission 184293) | Switchgrass rhizosphere microbial communities from Kellogg Biological Station, Michigan, USA, with PhiX - S5 (SPAdes) (version 2) | ecosystem: Host-associated > Plants > Roots >... | reverse complement strand
CCCGCTTAGTCTCCAGATCCTCGAAGGAAAATTCCACGAGGGCCAGACGATTCGGGTCGACGAGCGGCAGGGGAAATTGGTCTTCGACGCACGGTGACGCATGGAGTGGTGGGAGATCGCCCCAGGCGTCGCGGTCATGCAGTATCCACTGCGCGCGTTTGGCATTGATTTCCAACGCTGCGTTACCCTTCTGCGGCTGGCCGACGGACGCGTCGTCATTCATTCGAGCGCGCCCTTTACGGCCGAGGATGTCGCGGCGATTCGCCGCCTCGGGGTTCCGTCCTGGGTGGTCGAGGCGACGCTGATGCACGACACATTCGCACAGCGGGTTCGCGCATTTTTCCCTGACATTCCGTATCTGGCCCCGGACGGTTTTGCAAAACTCACCGGAGTTCCGACCCGCTCGCTGTACCCGCCGCCATCCGATTGGGCCGGCGAGATTGAAGTGCTCAAGATCGAAGGTCTACGGAAAGTCGACGAACACGCACTTTTTCATCGTGCCTCGCGCACGCTCGTGCTGGCCGACTTGCTTTTCCATTTCCCCGCGGATTCGCGTGGTTGGCCCCGGTTCTTTGCCCGGCACATCATGCGTCTGCCGCGGTTGTCTGGGGTTAGCGCCTTCTTCCGGTTGATGATTCGAGACCGAGCGGCGTTTGCGCTTTCGATGAGAAAAATGTTGGAGTGGGACTTCGAACAGATCGTCGTCGGGCACGGCGACCCAATTCAAAACCATGCGAAAACGATGCTTACCCAGGCCCTGCGCGATCGCGGTCTCGCGATAGATGGTTGAGTTCACACGCGGCCGTGCGATTGCATGAGCATGATAAAAATGACCTTCGCCTTGATTGCCTCCGCGCTTCTCGCGGCCAGTTCTGCTTTTGCCGGCGGTGCCTGCTGCGCCGGCAAGTCGACCGATGGCAAAATGAATTGCTCAAAAGCCTTCGCCCAGATGAACCTCTCGCCCGAGCAGAAGTCGAAACTCGATGCGGCTCAGGCGGAGTGCCAAAAGGCAGGCTGCACGGAGGAGAGCCTGGAGAACTTCATGCAAACCGCGAAAGGCATCCTCTCGCCCGAGCAATATGCGCAACTCAAAACCGAGTGCGCAAAGACCAAGCCCTCGGAGAAAACGCCGGGCTAGGCCCGATTCAGCGTCCCCACTTTTCTAACGCCAGAGCCACGGCGTCAGTTGTTGCTCCACGCTCGGCGTGAAATCGATCCGACATGCATCCCCGGCTTCGATTCGCACCGTTGCGCCGGCGTCACTCGTCAGCATGAGCGTGACCGGCTGTAATCCCGGCGAGGAAGCAAGGATCTGGCGCACGGTTCGCAACTCGTCCGCCCCTATCCCCGCGGCAAAGCGCAAGGTAATCGGCGCGTCCTCTCGCACGCGTGTCGTGCCGTTGGTTTCCGATCCGTTCGTGGTCTTGTTCGGGACGGCGCTCGCGTTTTCCGGCGTAAGCACTTTTACCTTTTGTGCCGTCGCGCGGATAGTGTCGTCGCGCTTGTCAATCGTGCCCCGGATCGCGATGACGCTGCCGGGTTCGAGAGCGTGCGCGACGGTGACGTAGGTCTCGTTCCAAAGCACAACCTCGAGCGTGCCGGTCAGGTCTTCGAGAAAGACAACCGCGAACGGTTTGCCCTCTTTCTTGGTAAACTTGCGGTCCACTTGCGAAATCGCGCCCGCGATCGTGAAGGTGGCGCGATCGGACAACTCGCCTAACGACGCGATGGCCTGATATTTTCCGCTCCCCAGAAGCGACGCGTAAGCATCGAGCGGATGGCCGGTGACGTAGAAACCGAGTAATTCCTTTTCGAACGACAACGTCTCGCGATCGGTCCACGGCGTGTAGGTGTGCGCCGCGCGTGCAATCGGCGCCGGCGGCAAATCGCCGAAAAGCGAGACCTGCCCAGCCGCCCGATCGCGGTGCGAGGCGGCGGAGGCCGCCAGTGTCTCCTCGATGCAAGCGAACAGCTCGGCGCGCCTGCGTTGGAGGAAGTCAAAGGCCCCGGCCTTAACCAGGCTCTCGATGATTTTTCTGTTTCCGATTCGAGAATCGAGACGACTGCAAAAATCTTCCAGCGACGTGAAGTCCCCTCTCCGCTCACGTTCCGCGATCGCGGAGGCCATCGCGCCCTCGCCGACGTTCTTAATCGCGGCGAGTCCGTAACGAATGGCATTCAATGTCGGAGCGGCCTTTGCGCCGCGATCCTCGCCAAAGCCATCGGGGCGCACAGGTCCCTCCCACGTTTCAGATACTTCGGGTGTGAATTTCAAACTGCTCCGATTCATATCCGGCGGCAGAATCGGAATGCCCATTCGTTTGCACTCGCCGACGAAGACCGAAATCTTGTCGGTGTTGTTGATCTCGTTGCTTAACAAACCGGCCATGAACTCGACTGGATAATTCGCCTTGAGATAAGCCGTTTGGTAGCTGATGAGACCGTAGGCCGCGCTGTGGCTTTTGTTAAATCCATAGCCGGCAAATTTTTCCAGCAAATCGAAAATCGCGTTCGCCTTTTTCTCCGGAATCCTGTTGGTCGTTGCGCAGCCGGCGATGAAATTGGCGCGTTCCTTCGCCATCTTTGCCTTGTCCTTTTTGCCCATCGCCCGCCGGAGCAGGTCGGATTGGCCTAACGAGTAACCGGCGAGCCGGTTGGCCGCCGCCATCACCTGCTCCTGGTAAATCATAACCCCGTAGGTTTCGGAACAGATTTCCTCGAGCAGTGGGTGTTCGTATTTGATCTTCGTTAGGCCCTTCTTGCGTTTGATGTAATCGCCAATCAGATCCATCGGGCCGGGGCGGTAGAGAGCGATCAGAGCCATGATGTCGTCGAGCTTTTGCACGTCCATCTGCTTCGAGACGCTAGTCATGCCGCCTGATTCCATTTGGAAAAGACCGATCGTTTCGCCGCGGTTGAAGAGCGCAAAACTGGCCGGATCATCGAGAGGGATGTCCTTGAGCAAAAATTCCGGTTCGCGTTGATGGATGAGCGCGATTGTGTCCTCGATCACGGTCAACGTCTTCAACCCGAGAAAATCCATCTTAAGCAGGCCGAGATCGTTCAACGGGTTCATCGGGTATTGCGTCACGACGTCGTTGCCCTTCGAGTCGCGGCAGAGCGGGACGTATTCCGAAAGATCGCGATCGCCGATCACGACTCCGGCGGCGTGGACGCCCGCGTTGCGCGAGAGACCTTCGAGCAAACCGGCGTATTCCCAGAGCTGGCGCGTCGCCGGCTCGGTCTCGATCGCTTTCTTCAGATCCGGCGTTTTTTCCGCGGCGGCGGCAAGAGTGATATTCAACTCGTTAGGGATCATCTTTGCGATCCGGTCACAATCGCTGTAGCTCAAGCCCATCACGCGGCCGACGTCGCGCACCACGCTTTTCGCTTTCAGTTTTCCGAAGGTGATAATCTGCGAGACGCGGCGCTCACCGTATTTCTGCCGTACGTATTCTAGGACCTCGCCGCGGCGTGCTTCGCAAAAATCAATGTCAATATCGGGCGGTGAAACGCGCTCGGGATTGAGGAAGCGTTCGAAGAGCAAGCCGAACTGCAGCGGGTCGATGTCGGTGATCTCGAGCACATAGGCGGCGAGCGAGCCGGCCGCAGACCCACGCCCCGGGCCGACTGGGATGCCGTGCTGTTTTGCGAAATGAATAAAATCCCAGACAATCAGGAAATAACTGACGAAGCCGGTCTTCTCGAGGACGTCGAGTTCCTTGTTCAAGCGGGCCCGAAGCTCTTCGTCCACCGCTGCTCGTTCGCCGAAACGCTTGCGTAGTCCTTCGGCACAGAGTTCCCGTAAATATTGGCGACGCGTCTTGCCAGCAGGCGCCTCGTACTCGGGAAACTTCGAGGTCCCGAATTCCAGCTTGAGATTGCAACGCTCGGCGATCGCGATGGTATTCGAAATCGTCTCCGGATGTTCCGGAAAGAGCGCGCGCATTTCGTCGGCGCTTTTGAAATAAAGTTCCGGAACGTAGCGCATCCTCTTTTCGTCATGCACCATCTTTCCGGTGCCGATGCAGATCATGACGTCGTGCGCTTCGTGGTGGTTGCGCTCGAGAAAATGCACGTCGTTTGCGGCAACAAGTCCGAGCCCAAATTCCTGCCCGATCTTCGGCAGGACGCGGTTGCATTTTCGCTGCGCCTCGATGCCGTGATCGTGCATCTCAAGAAAGAAATTTTCCGCTCCAAAAATATCGCGAAAGGTCGCTGCGCTCGCCCGCGCCTTATCGAACTGATCGGCCTGGATGGCCATGTTGATCTCGCCCTTGAGGCAGGCGCTCATCCCGATCAAACCCGCGGAGTGCGCAGCGAGCAGTTCCTTGTCGATCCGCGGCTTGTAATGCATGCCCTCGAGATGAGCGATCGACATCAACTTGACGAGATTGCGGTAGCCCGTCTCGTCGCGAGCCAGGAGAGTAAAATGATAAGCAGCATCGCGTTGAGAATTCGGGCGATCTTTGATTGATCCCGGCGCCATGTAGGCCTCCACCCCAATGATCGGCTTGATGCCGGCGTCGGTCGCGGCCTGGTAGAATTCAATCGCTCCGTGCAGGTTGCCGTGGTCGGTTATCGCGACCGCCGGCATTTTCATCCCGGCCGCTTTCTCCATCAGTTCCTTCATCCGCACCGCGCCATCGAGAAGCGAATATTCGGTGTGCAGGTGGAGATGTACGAAGGAGTCGGCCGGCATGCGAAGTCATTATAAACTCGGCACCGGAAGCAGCAAGAAATCGGAATTTCACCTGGGAGCATTCGCGACGGAGAGAAGCGATCACGGCTGTGACAAGAGCGGCTCGACGTCCGGGGATTAAGCGCAATAGTATGACCAGCCTGCGGAGACGTCACACAAAGAACAGGAGCCAAGCATGAAGCCGTTTGAAAAAGCAAAGATGGACGAATTCAAAGCTCAATTCCGGGGAGACGTAGTTGTTCCCGGGGACGCGAGCTACGATGAGGTACGAGAGATCTGGAACGCCATGATCGATCGCACGCCTGCGATGATCGCCCGATGCGCGTCGCCCGAAGATGTCGTGCAGGCCGTCAAGTTCGCGCGCCAGAACGAACTGCTCGTCTCGATCCGGGGAGGCGGACACAACATCGCAGGCAATGCCGTGTGCGATGACGGTTTGATGATCGACCTCTCGCTGATGAAAAACGTCCAAGTCGACCTGAATGCCCGCCGGGCGACGGTCGATCCTGGCTGCATCCTCGCCGACTTCGACGCGGCCGCACAAGCACATGGACTCGCGACGCCTTTGGGCATCAACTCAACCACAGGCGTAGCCGGCCTGACGCTCGGTGGCGGCTTTGGCTGGCTGAGCCGGAAGTACGGCATGACCGTTGACAATCTGCTGTCCGCGAATGTCGTCCTGGCGGATGGCAAACAGGTGCGCGCCAGCGAAAAGGAAAACGCCGATCTTTTCTGGGGGCTGCGTGGTGGCGGTGGGAACTTCGGCATTGTCACTAGCTTCGAGTTCCAGCTCCATCCCGTTGGGCCCAATGTATTGAGCGGGCTGATCGTCTTTCCGTTCGACCAGGCGAAGTCTGTGATCACGCAGTTCGCCCGTTTCACCGAGACGATGCCGGACGAACTCAACGTCTGGATGGTTACGCGCAAGGCGCCTCCGTTGCCTTTCCTGTCGGCGGACGTCCACGGGAAAGAGATGGTCGCGCTCGCCTTGTGTTATGCGGGTGATCCTGCTGAGGGCGAGAAACTGATTGAGCCGTTGCGAGGTTTCGGCACGGCGCACGGCGAGCACGTCGGCGTACAGCCGTATGTCGCCTGGCAGCAGGCCTTTGATCCGCTGCTTGCGCGGGGTGCACGCAACTACTGGAAGTCGCACAACTTCTCGAAGCTGAGCGATGGCGCGATCGACGCCATCATCGAATATGCCGCCAAGCTGCCGTCGCCCCATTGCGAGATCTTTGTCGGCTCAATCGGCGGCCAGACAGCGCGCGTCGCGGCTGATGCGATGGCCTATTCGAGCCGGGACGCCAACTACGTCATGAACGTGCACGGTCGCTGGGAGTCGGCCGCGGAGGATGACCGCTGTATTGCCTGGGCGCGCGAATTCTTCGCCAAGTCACAACCCTTCGCCAGCGCCGGCGCTTACATCAACTTCCTCACCGAAGACGAAAGTGATCGCGTCGCGTTTGCCTACGGTAAAGTGTACGACCAGCTGGTGGCGTTGAAGAAGAAGTATGATCCGACGAACTTCTTTCGCATGAACCAGAACATTAGGCCAATCTGAGCGGGGCAGAAATGAATCGTTTGATTCCTTAGGATCTTAGGAAAAAGCATTTCTTAACTGGTGCCGGAGCCCCAGGGCCGGGCTAATCGGTCAGTCTCTGGAATAATCCCGCAAAGATTACCAGAAAGAGGACCGCTAAAACGGTCAGGATCGTGTGAATGATGAGGTCCTGACGACGCGCGCGCCGGGCCGCCTCCGCATAGGGAATGCGGGTGAATGAGACCATAGCGTAGAGCGGGAGATAAAGGCCGGGAAGCAGGCCTTCCAGGGTGTGGTCAAGTTTCTTTTTTGCCCGGAAGGTGCGCGAGGCCGTCTTGTCGCGCATCTCCATAAAATTGTGCACTGCGAGGTCGGCGAGAGCGTCGGCGTTTTCCTTGCGGCGGAAAAAATATTCGACAAAGGCACGCTTACGATCGTTAGGGAACTCCGCCAGGCATTCGTCAAAGACAACGCAGTCTTCGAAGGCGGCGTTCATCCCCTGCCCGTAGAACGGGACAACGGCGTGAGCCGCGTCGCCCACGAGCGCAACCTTGTCGTCATAATGCCAGGGCGCGCAGCGGATGGTAACGAGTGAGCCGGTGGGATTCTCCCGAAAGTCGTCGAGCAGCGCGGGCATGAGCGGAACGGCATCGGGAAATTCATCGTCGAAGAAGCGCCGCACATCGTCGTCGTCGACGGCGGTGGCGAAGCTGCGCGGGCCGTCGAATTCCCAGAAAAGGGTGCAGGTAAAGGAGGCGTCTGGGTTCGGCAGCGCAATCATCATGAAACTCTTGCGCGGCCAGATGTGAAGTGCGTTTTTCTCCATCTGCCAGGCGCCATTGGTCGCAGGTGGGATCGTGAGCTCCTTATAACCGTGGGCCAGATAGCTCTGGCTGTATTCGAAACGGTCGAGCCGCTGCATGGAGCGGCGCACCGAAGAAAAGGCGCCATCGACACCGATGATCGCGTCCGCAGATGCCTTGAGCGGTTGAGAAGTTGAGAGGTTGAGAAGTTGAGCCGAAGGCGCGTCTAGGTCGACGTCGGTACAACGGTGATTGAATTTTACCTCCACATTCGGATAACGCTGGGCTGCCTCGATGACGACAGTGTTGAGGGCGCCGCGGCCGATCGAGTTGATGCACTTATTCGGGTCGCGATCGTAGGGAGAGAAATGGAGCGCGCCGGATTTTTCATGGATCATGCGGCCCCGCATTGGGATTGCGTGCTGGAGGACTTCATCGGCGAGGCCAAGCTGCTGAAGGGCATGAATGCCGCGGGTGGAGAGGGCGAGATTAATCGAGCGGCCGCCAACGGTGTTTCCGGCGCGCGGGTCGGCTCGGCGTTCGTAGAGATCAATCTCGATGCCGCGCCGGCCGAGAAAGGTGGCGAGCAACCCTCCCGCGAGGCCGCTACCGACAAGAAGAAACTTTGGCACGATCAAGAATGAACTAATCAGCAACTGTGAATCGAGGGAAATCCAAGATAGACGAAAAAGCCGGGAAGGTAGCGCGACGCCACATTACAGCCGCTCGACACTCAAAGCTTCAAGACTTGCTCGTTCTCCAGTCGTAAGGTAAAACCGCTCTGGAGAGCCATTTTCGACCGGGTGAGCGAGTGATTCGCTCGCCTGCGTTCCAGTGGCATCATCGCTGCTGAAGTAATCCATGAATCGCCATGAAACCGCAGCCCGAACCCGAGTCGAACAAGCCCGGCGACAACGCGTCTGAATTGAAAGCCATTCTCGTGGTGGATGACGACCAGCAGCTCGCCTCGGCCCTCCAGTGGATCTTGGTGGACGCGAATTTCCTGGTCGATGTCGCCTTCGACGGTGAGGAGGCAATCGTCAAGATGACGGCACACGAATACGATGCGGTCATTTGCGATTTGAAGATGCCCAAGCTGCGTGGTGACGAGTTTTATCTGAAAGCGCGAGAGCTGCGGCCGGCGGTCTCGGATCGTTTCATTTTCATCACTGGCTACGCGACCGACCCGATGCTCCGGTCCTTCCTCGTGGAAAACGAGGTGAAGTTTCTGGTCAAGCCCTTTCCGATCAAAGGGCTGATTTCCTGCGTCCGGGAGTTATCCGGCTGAGCCGCTCCTTGCTTGACGGACCAAGGTAATCCGCAGTGCCCGTCCGGAAACTGGCAAAGGGCAGCCAAATCAGTGATGCTCGCTTAGAATCCGGGCGAAGCGCCAGACCTCATGAAAAGTGTTGTAGAGCGGCGTCGGCGCCACGCGGATGACGTTCGGCTCGCGGAAATCGCTTTTCACGCCCGCGGCCTCGAGTTTCTTAAATAACTCTTTCGGATGTTCGTGAACGAGAATCGAGAGTTGCGCGCCATGTTCGTTAGGCTGACGCGGAGTGATGACGGTGAAAAGCTGGGACGGCGCGCGGTCGAGCAGGAATTCGAGGTAACCTGTGAGTTGGAGTGACTTGGCCCGGAGTGCAGCCATGCCGCCGGCTTCATCGAAGATTGCAAACGAGGTACGGAGCGGCGCCATTGCAAAGATGGGGGGATTGCTCAATTGCCAGGAGTCGGCCGACGCCACCGGCAGGAACTCCGGCTCGAGCTGCATGCGAAAGCGCGTTGCCGGGTCGTTGCCCCACCATCCAGCGAGACGCGGAAGGCCGCGGTTGGCCGCGTGCCGATCGTGGACGAAGGCGCCGGCGACCGCACCAGGCCCGGAGTTGAGATATTTGTAGGAACACCAGACGGCGAAGTCGACGTTCCAATCGTGCAGCGCGAGCGGGACATTGCCGGCCGCATGTGCGAGATCGATCCCGACGATGCAACCGCGTTTCTGGGCCAGAGCCGTGGTTCGCGCGATATCGAAAAGCTGACCGGTGAAAAAATTTACTCCGGCGAAAAGAACGAGCGCGATCTCATCACCGTGTTTTTCGATTAACGATTCGATGTCTTCCTGCCGAATCGCGTATTCCCCTTTTCGCGGCCGAGCGAGCAGGAGCGCCTCGGCCGGGTCGAAGGAATGATGAGCAATCTGGGACTTGATCGCATAGGTGTCGGAAGGGAAGGCTGGGTCTTCCATCAGGATCTTGCGACGGTCCTTGGTCGGCCGATAGAAGGTCGCCATCAGGAGGTGGAGGTTTACCGTCAGGCTGTTCATGCAAACTACTTCGTTAGGCTGCGCGCCCACCAGCCGCGCGACGGGTTCGCGCAGGGTCTCGTGGTAGGAATACCAGGGTGTCGCGGCATCGAAGTGTCCGTCCACGCCCAACTGCGCCCAGTCGCTCAGCTCCTGTTCGACGATTTTCCGCGTCGCTTTCGGCATCAAGCCTAACGAATTGCCAACAAAGTAAATGAGCGGCTGGCCATCGGCGTCGGCCGGAAGGTGAAAACGATCGCGAAAGAGGCGGAGCGAATCCTCGCGATCCTGTTGCCGGGCAAAATCTTCGTCGGCGGAGAAGGAATCTGACATGGTGAATTTTTGTGAGTGGCTAAGCAGACTAGCTAACGTGACGCTTCTGAAGTCAGCCGCTTACCGCTCATAACCTGGAAACCGTGATGATTGAATCAGGCCGTAACAGATGCTTTGCACCGGCCGGCCGTTCAAAATAGGAAAGCATCCAAACAAAGGAAAGTCCGCGTGCATCTCCAAACGATCAACCCTTGTCAGGCGGCGGTTGCATGAATTCGATCGTAGTGCCGTCGGGATCGCGCACGTAGACAACCCGTTTCCCGGCGTTTGGTCCCGCGATCAAGGTCTGCGGTTGACCGGCGGCTCTCCATCCCGAGGCGGCAATTGTCGTCAGCACCGCATCAAGATCGTCGACCGTAAAGGCGACGTGGACGGAACTGACATCACAGGGCCTGAGCGCGACCCGCTTTCGATCTGACGGCGCGAGATACTCGAGCAACTCGATCTTGTGTCCGTAACCTTTCAGCACCGCGATCGAGATTTCCGCGCCCGGCACGCCGGTGATTTCACTGGCGAGTTCACCGGTCTGATGCGGTCGATGAGAGATCTGGAACCCGAGCACATCCCGCCAGAAAGCGAGCGAACGTTCGAGGTTCGCGACGGTGATGCCGGTGTGGTCGGCGGCGATAATGCGAAAGGGGTGTGTCCTCACGTCGTCAAGGCATCGTTTAAGTCGGCCTCGTCGCGATTTCAACCGTTGCTCTCGTCCGAAGCAGCGGATCTACTCGTCGCAGGCTGGTTCGGAGTGTGATTTTTTCGGCACGCCGGAGGCAATGTAAAACGCGCCCAACCAGTATTTGAGGAGATCGCGCAACTCGAACGCGAATAAAGAGGAAACTCCCTAACGAATTGCTTGTCTCGCCAAAACGGACGATGGAATTTGGGAAATGTCATGAGCACGCTCACCTGTTGCCCTGTCTTGGAGCTTCGCCAATACACCCTGAGACCGGGCATGCGCGACGTGCTGATTGAGCTTTTCGAACGGGAGTTTGTCGAAAGCCAGGAAGCCCTCGGCATGACGCTTGTCGGACAGTTTCGCGACTTGGATGATCCGAATCGGTTCATCTGGTTGCGTGGCTTCGCCGACATGACGACACGCGCGCAAGCCTTGCACGATTTTTATGGCGGACCGGTTTGGAAAGCCCATCGCGAAGCAGCCAACGAGACGATGATCGACTCCGACAACGTTCTGCTCTTGCGTCCGGCGCGACCTGCCTCAGGGTTTTCACTCGATAACGCCGAACGTCAAACGCCGGGAGCGTCGGATAATCCACGAGGATTGGTGGTGGCCACGATTTACCATCTTAAGGACGGAACCAAAGACGACCTGGTAGATTTTTTCGAACGCGCGGTTCAATCGGAAGTGACCAAATCTGGAGCGTCCGTTATCGCCTATTTCGTGACCGAAACGCATCCGAACAGCTTTCCGGCGTTGCCGGTGCGCGAAACGGCGAACGTCTTTGTCTGGTTCTCAGTTTTTGCGGAAGCGATGGACTACGAGCGGCACGCAGCGGCTCTCGCGAACTCGATCTCTTGGAAGAACAATCTGGCCGACCTCGGGACTCGGCTGAATGAGCGTCCGGAAATCTTGCGACTCCTTCCGACGCAGCGTTCGCGATTACACAGGTGACCCAATGTGGGAGGGCCTTCGCGCCCCGATCGCCGTGACGCAAGGGAGCCGCGGGCCGGGTCAGCACCCCTGGCTACGGGCCGCGATCACCTTGAGCTCGATCGCAATCGGAGTGGGTAACGCGCCAACTTCCACCGTCGTCCGCGTCGGATTCGGCTTGCCAGGCCCGGCGAAGTATTCCGGATAAATGCGGTTAAAGATCGCGAAGTCCTTCTTCATGTTGGTTAAAAAGACGGTGACATCCACGATGTCGTTCCAAGTCACCCCAGCATCCTCCAGAACAAGACGCACGTTTTCGAAAACGGCGTGGCACTGTTTTTCGATGTCGTAATTCACGATGTTTCGTTCTGCGTCGAGCGTCACTCCAGGAATTTCCTGGCTCCCGCGCACACGCGGTCCAATCCCGGAAAGGAACAAGAAATCGCCCACCCTCCTGGCGTGCGGGAATGCGCCCACAGGTTCTGCCGCGCGCGAGCTTTCAAACGATTTGCTCATAAATGAAAAAGCAACGTGGAAGAACAGAGTGACACACTTGGATCCTCTCAACAATCACCCGCTTCAGACAACAGCGACCGTTCGAATTTTTGTCAGCGCGGTCAATTTAATTCACCGACGACTCCCAGTAACGGGCATCTAAAAACGCATTTTTTTGCAACCTCGAATTGGTCCCTTTCTGCGTGTTCAAAAACCAGGCGACATGGATGAAGGTCGCGATCAAGCGGACCTAGGAAACGTGGCCTCGAAAAGATGACCCACCGGCATCTGATGCCCGTTGCCTGTGCCTATGAGAAATAACTGCCCGCAATCAACGCCGCGTGCCGGCCCGCGGCCCAGAATACTTCCTTACGCCGCGCACCACTTTTGAAAGGTCCCTGGAGAGCACAGTGCGTTCGGTAGCTTCAACCCTCTTCTCGCAGAGGTAGTCGTTAACGAAGGCTCCTTTTGCAAATTTAAGGGTCTCAGTCATGAAATTCGGAAGCTGTAGAGATCATCAGGAACCCGGCTCCTTGAATTTCTATCGTTAGTCGCGAA
>Ga0207697_10001567_pt1 | contig 12350 bp, 10 predicted proteins | sample KBSSwiS5withPhiX_FD_184293 | JGI IMG/M metagenome (GOLD analysis project Ga0207697, IMG submission 184293) | Switchgrass rhizosphere microbial communities from Kellogg Biological Station, Michigan, USA, with PhiX - S5 (SPAdes) (version 2) | ecosystem: Host-associated > Plants > Roots >... | reverse complement strand
TATCTGACGATCGTCTTATCGATCTCGTCCGCCTTGCTTACATGAAAGGCATTCGGACTTTCCTCACCGCGGATGTTTATGGGACGGGCGACGCCGATACCCTCCTCGGACGCGCGCTCGACGGTATGCCGCGGGACAGCTACTGTCTGGTGGGCGCGATCGGTCACGATTTTTATGAAGGGAAACGTGATGGCTCCAAGGGTTTTCCCCGGTTCACGAATCCTACCCTTCGCAAACCAAGTGACTACGCGAGCTACCTGCGGTCCGCGACGGAGGAATCTCTCGCCCGATGCAGGGCCGATCGCTTTGACCTGTTACTCTTGCATAATCCAGATTCGACTGGTTATAGCTCCGACGCCGTGTGGAAGGGAATGTCGAAACTGAAAGACGCGGGCCTCACCAGCCAACTTGGCGTCGCTCCAGGTCCGGCAAACGGATTCACCCTCGACTTGATTCTTTGTCTCGAGCGTTTCCAAGGACTGATTGATTGGGCGATGATTATCCTCAACCCGCTCGAGCCCTGGCCAGGACGTCTCTCTCTTCCAGCGGCTCAAAAAGCTGGAACTAAAATCATCACCCGCGTGGTTGATTACGGTGGTCTTTTCCACGACGACGTGAAACCGGGCCACCAGTTTGGGTCGCGCGATCATCGAACATTTCGTCCGGCCGGCTGGGTCGAGGCGGGTTCGGAAAAGATTGACCGTATGCGAGCAATTGCCGAAGCCCATGGCCTAACAATGCTACAGTTAGCCTGTATCTGGAACCTCCAGCAGGTTCCGGTGCAAAGTGTGGTCCCAACCCTGATTCAAGAATCTGGCCAAGGAGCGAAGCTTATCGAAACAAAAGTCGAGGAGCTCGCTTCTCTTCCAGAGACAACTCTGACGTCCGATGAATGCGCACAGATCGCTGAGATCGGAGATAACAGTAATTGCATGAGCCTCAAAGGCGGCAGTGTCGAACATACCGGCGAAGCTTTACCCGATCGATGGTCACTCAACGCAGATTTAGAATCTATTGCGACGCGCTGGCGGATCGATCCCGCGCGGGATTTGGCCTACACGATGCATACTGCTGAAGCCGCACGATAGAACGCGCTCCGATTTCTTGCTCGTTACCCATCGCCCGTCACCGGTCACCTTCCAAAATGAAACACCTAACTTCCTCCGTCTTGATTCTGCTTACACTCGTCTGCGGCGTGCTCGCACAGAGCGCTCCTGACGCGCCGGAACTCACAAAACTGTTGCAAGATTTCCTAGCTGGCGCCGGTCGGAACGACGTCGCGGTGCATGAGCGTTTCTGGGCTGACGACCTGATCTACACTTCCTCCACGGGCCGTCGTATGGGCAAGGCGGACATCCTGAGCGATGTCCGCAAGGAAGGTCCACCGAAACCGGGCGATGAAACCGTCACCTACACCGCGGAGGATATCCGGATTCAACGGTACGGCGATACCGCGATCGTCGCTTTTCGACTCGTCGGCACGACGGAAAAGAAAGGGACCAAAACGTTAGCAAACTACCTGAACACCGGCACATTTCTGAAGCGTGATGACAAATGGCAGGTAGTCGCCTGGCAAGCGACGGTGATGCCGAAAAAGGAAAAACCAAAATCCTAATGACCGGAAACATCTCCGGTCTTTTGCCTAACGAGGAACGAAAACCGGAACACGCCCAGTAGCGTGTTCGTAAGATGCACCGACGCTAATGTGGGTGTTTCCTTCGACCACCCCGCCGAAAATATTTCCTGCGTAGACGTCGCCCCCGGACTTGCCCGTATACCTTCCGTAGAGAAAGCTCACTTCTCCGAAAGCGTAATCAACCCTTGGCAGAAAATCTACGGCGGGCGCACGTGAATCCGGCGCGAACGGCGCAATTGGAAACAATCGCGGCGGTGCCGCTAAGGGCATAGCCGGAATATAATAAGCCGGCGGCGCCTCCATCCAGGCGAAGGCGCTCGGGAAAGAAAAGGCCCTGCCGTCCGCCAACTGCACAGGAACGGGACCGTTCCAAGCGTTCGTCAGCGTCCCGAAAAAATCTGCCTGCTTTTTGGCCGGTTGAATTGACCCAAAATCGCGGATCTCTTGCGCCGACACTAAACCACAAAGGCCCAGAAATCCCGCCAGAGCGAAAAACGCCTGTTTGCCCATGACGTAATCAACAACCGAGATGTGCGAAGTGCCAGTAAAATCTTGCCTTCACCTCTGGCCGGCCGAATTGGGGCGGCTGCGGCAGACGAGCCCACTCTGTTTTCGGCGCAGCGCAACTCTCCAACACAATTTCCCCCAATGCGTTCTTACGGGGTCACCACCGTCAGCGTCATGTCGTTGCCATCGCCACCCACATAACTGGCCTGGTAAGTATTCCGGCCAGAAGTAATTTTCCCACCCTCGGGGAAGTTCAAGAAACTTCCACTAATTGGGGAACCCGACGTGTTGCTCATTACAACGAGCACCAAGCCAATCGGCAACTGCTTGTTTGCCACCACGCCTAAGTTGTACCTCGCCCCGCGCTGGATGATTATCCCGTTAGCCACTACGGCATCGGCCGTCCGATTGCTCGTATTGACTCTATTTGTGAAATTTCCCTGCTTAGTAAAAGTCAGGAGGCTTTGAATCGTGAGAATCGAACCCTTGGTAGCCACGCTCGGCTCGAGATATGCCTTTGAATTTACACCTGTGGCTGCGCCAATCGTGACCGGACCGGCAATGATTCCCTGGCCTCCCAGAGTGTCCTTATTCACTTGCACTGGCCCGGGACCCGTGGCCGAACCCTGGTCATTATTTGCAATAAGCCCTCCGAGAAAAATGGTAGTACCGCCAGTGTAAGTGTTAGCATTTTGCAGAGTTAGTGTCGAAGAGTCGTTCAAAATCAGCGATCCGCTCCCCGAAATGACTCCGCTGAACGCCGTTTTCAGGTGGCCCGACCCAGTGGTAAGGCTATTTGACCCAAGTAAGACCGACCCGCTTCCCTCGAGAGAACCGATTGTGACCCCGGGACTGTTGTGCGCACTGATGTCGAACGTGCCGTTGTCGAAAACTTCGATGCGCGATGTGCCCCCATTGCTGTCGCCATCAAAGGTGATCACGCCCCCGAGTCCGCTCGTTCCACCGTTGGCGATGAGAGTTGCGGTGCCCGCACTGGAAGTGTCACCGAAATGCAGGCCACCGCCGAACATGCCATTGGATGTCCCGCCGTCGACTGTGAACGTAACGCTGCTTCCGACCGCAGCGCCGTTAGTCAGCTCGACACCGTCAGAATGACCAGCAGCATCCGCGCTCACTCGAAAACTCTGGTTGATTCCCGAGTTATTGGTGATCCCTGCCCCGCTGATCGTCAGGGAGTTTGTTGGCGTAGAATTGACAACAAAACCACTTGCCCCGGAGTTGAAAACGATACCGTTGACTTCCCTGGCAGTGGAGAGTGAAACGTTGGTGATGTTGGAAACACCGAAGGTTGCGGTGTCACTCGGCCCGTCAGGTACGCTATTCGGGGTCCAGTTAAGAGCCGTATTCCAATCTCCATTGGTGGGGCTCAGGTTCCAAGTCGCGCTCCCGGCCAAAGCGGATCCGGCAAGTGCGACAAACAAGGATAATATTAAGAGAAGAAATGGAAGGGGGCGGGTGGATTTCACTCTCCTAGTTCACCCTAAAAGGGGTCTCGATGACAAGGAAAATCGGTTGCTCAGATGAAGAGCCGCTCCACCTGAATCTAAGAAGGCGCGGGTCTTATTAACCTTGCCTGTTGCTTGAACCGGCGTCGTTGCTTATCGGCCCGCCGGTAATGCCCCGCCCTGTCCATCGACACGACCATTGGAAGGTACCGGCGCCGATTCAACCCAGGCCGTCGGGATGCTAGAGTAGCGACGTCCGTAGCGCTCGATCGGTCTGAGGGCGAGCGCTATCATGAAGTGGGCAGGTGGTGTCGCGTGCGGCCCTTCGGCCGGCGGTGCTGGAGACGAGCCTGACGGTGCCCGATCGCTAAAATATTCGCCCAGCCGATAATTGGCGAAAACATCTGCCGAAACAACCTGTCGACGAATCTGTCCATCGCGACAGCGCACTTCGAATCGATAGAGTCCCCTCAACCCGAGCGCCGAGTAGAAGGGCGAAGGCGCGAATTCCTTGCGAACGATCCTCCCCTCGTAGGAACAGGCTGACAGAATCAGCGCGCTGGCGAAGCAGCACAACATCACACCTCTCACGGATTGAGACATTAGCGCATCATTTCAGGTTCGCGACGCAATGCCCAGCGAAATTTTCGAACGGTCGACGCGGTGGCACATTAAAGTTTTCCTTGACGCATCGTCCCAAGATTGAAAAGGTTCGCTGATCCCCTAGCGAAATGAAATCGGCTGCCTGGCTTCTCCCGGCGCTCAGCGCCCGGCCTCGCGCGATTACCCCCCGTTCGGAGCGGACGGTGCGGTCGTCGCGGCGTTCGCCGCTGCGCTCAACTTGCTTGCGAGGGATGGCGCAGCGACCACCGTGCGCAATCAATCTAACCGACGAGTCCACTCAAACCCCCAACGACAGGAAGATCATGAACATCCGCCCCCTATTACTTCTAGTTTGCACATTGTGGACGAGCAGCCTCTTCGCCGCACCGGCGGAGCAGGACATTTTTGCATGGCTTCGCGTGCTCGGGAGTTCGAATGCCGGCTCGCGCGAAGTTTTCGACGCGCTTCATACCAAAGCAGAACCGGCAAAGACTTTCATAAAACGCGTCGAGGGCCCGCTTTTGATACCGCCCCCCGCAATTTATCCTCTCGAATTTCGCTCTTCCAACGGATCCAGTAATAACATCAACAACCTGGGCACGGCCGGGTTTCCCGACTTGCGCAATACCACAAATGCTTACGCCGACGGGGTCGGTTCGCCCGCGGGAGCAGATCGTCTCAGCGCACGCGACATAAGTAATAAAGTTGACGCACAAATCGGCCTTATCCCTAACTCATTAAATATCTCCAGCTTCGTCTGGCAATGGGGCCAGTTTGTCGATCACGACATGAGTTTGACCCGCACAGCTGTTCCGGCCGAACTGTTTAATATCCCAGTTCCGAAAGGCGATCCCCAGTTCGATCCGCGCGGTCTCGGAAACAAGGTCCTTCCTTTTCAGCGATCTGAGTTCAAGCTCGTCAACGGCATCCGCGAACAGGTGAACGGCAACAGCGCGTTCATCGACGCGTCAGTGGTTTACGGCTCTGATCTTCCACGGGCGAACGAGCTACGAACCTTCGAAGGAGGTCATCTCAAGACGAGCACTGGTAACCTCCTACCCTTTAACGTCGACGGCTTCCCCAACCAGCCGCAGACTCGCCTTCAGCAGTTTTTCCTCGCCGGCGACGTGCGTGCCAACGAAAACACCGGGCTCGCAGTGGTGCATACGCTCTTCATGCGGGAGCATAACTTCTGGGCCGACAGCCTCGCATTCGGGGATCCCTCGCTGCTTGATGAGGACCTTTATCGACGTGCGCGGGCCATCGTTGGAGCAGAGATACAGCTCATTACCTATCGCGATTTCATCCCAATCCTGCTTGGACCAAACGCACTCACTCCGTATGCTGGGTATAACTTCGAGGTTGATCCCACTATTGCGCTGGTATTTTCCACCGCGGCTTTTCGTATCGGTCACAGTCTGTTGCCTCAATCACTCTTGCTTTTCAATAAACAAGGTATCCAGACTGGGGAGACCGCGCTCGAAAGAGCTATCTTTCAGCCAAACCTGGTAACCAGCAATGGAATCGAACCTTATCTGCGCGGACTAGCCCTGCAGAGGCCACAGGAAGTGGACGCCTATATGATTGACGCTATGCGCAACTTCCTTGTCGGCGGGGCACGAACGCAAGGATTCGACCTCGCGGCGCTCAATATTCAGCGCGGTCGCGATCATGGATTACCAGGTTATAATCAGGTGCGAATCGACTACGGACTTAGCCCGAAGGCATCCTTCGCGGAAATAACCTCCGATGTCTCTCTCCAAGACAAGCTGACTTTAGCCTACACTTCTCCCGACAATGTCGATATCTGGGTCGGCGGTATCTCAGAGGATCACGTTAACGGAGGTCTTGTAGGTGAGACTTTCTTTACGATTCTCAAAGAACAGTTTGAGCGGACACGCGATGGAGATCGTTTCTGGTATGAGTCATATCTTGACACTGCGACACTGGCGACAGTCCAACAGCAAACACTTGGCACAATTCTGAAACGGAACGCGGCCATCGGGCATGAAGTCCCAGACGACGTCTTTCATGTTGCCTCAAGCCCTTAGGTGGAGCTAACGCTCGCTCCCACAAACGCGTCGCATTAGTTAGGTAGCCCGGAACAAGTTCCTGGTCTTCTAGGCGGATCTTGTTCGTCGGACAGCAACACGACCGCGGAGTACCGCAGATTTTTTGTCGGTCCGTCCTTTTACCTTGACAACCTAGCTCCCTCCCCTGTATGCGGGAACTTTCGCACCGGGGGTTTATCATGGTAATTGCAAAACTTTCAATGACAGGATTCGTCGTCGGCCTGGTTTCGTTATCAAGCCTGGCCATTGCTTCAGGCCAAACGGCGAAGCACAGACCGCTCCCGCAAGAGCCGTTGGAACAGTACAACAACCCGCCTAACTACATCTGGCGGACCGGCGTTTCGCCAGCCATGATCTCTCAGCACGATGCCTTTACCAGCACCCAGGTAAATGTCGACGCGAGTGGACGTAACATCACGGGCGACGCAGCGAATGAACCGTCGATCGCTGTCGACCCGACGAATCACAACAAAATGACGATCGGCTGGAGGCAGTTCAACAGCGTGGGATCCGACTTCCGGCAGGCCGGCTGGGGTTACACCGCCAATGCAGGATCATCGTGGACCTTCCCCGGTGTTCTCGAGCCCAATGTATTCCGCAGCGATCCAGTCTTGAACTCCGATGACACCGGGACCTTCTTCTATCTTAGCTTACTCCAGACTTTCTTTGACACCATGTGGCGCTCTCTCGACGGGGGTATGTCTTGGACAAACATTGCTCCCGCGGATGGAGGCGATAAACAGTGGTTCACGATCGATAATACCACCAGCACGGGTCATGGGTTTCAATACCAGGCCTGGAGCACGAGCGGCAACAATTACGGGACGCGGCAATTCACCCGCTCAACCGATGGCGGCTTTACCTGGTTGAACCCGATCAATATCCCCCACACTCCTGCTTGGGGAACGCTCGATGTCGACTCAAACGGCACTCTCTTCATCGGCGGCGAAAATCTTAGCGACGGACAGATGTGGTGCGTTCGCTCCACCGATGCAAAAAATGGAGGGGTCACCCCGACCTTCGACCAAAGCACAGCGGTTAATCTGGGTGGCGAAATAGTTTACGGCGGGAACATAAATCCGGGCGGGTTAGCAGGTCAGGTCTTCCTCAAGGTGGACCGCTCGGGCACCGCAACGAATAACAATGTGTACATGGTTGGAAGCCTGTCTCCCAATGGGTTTGACCCAACCAACGTGATGTTCGTCCGCAGCACTGACAGCGGACAAACCTTCAGTGCCCCCCGCCGAATCAACGACGATCCTGTCAATTCCACCAAATGGCACTGGTTCGGGACCCTTGCGATCGCGCCGAATGGACGCATCGACGTCGTTTGGCTGGACTCGCGCAACGCTGCAAACAATACCGATTCGCAGCTTTTCTACTCCTTTAGTACGGATGGCGGCGATACCTGGTCGCCTAACGTTGCGGTAAGCAACTCCTTCAATCCCTTTCTGGGTTACCCCATTCAGAACAAAATGGGTGACTACATCAATATCGTTTCAGACAACACTGGAGGCGATGTCGCGTATACCGCGACGTTTAATCTCGAAGAAGACGTCTACTATGTGCGAGTCGCGCCTGACTCCGGCGGAGGCATCAATCTCCTGAGCGCGGCGTCGCGCCTGACCCATGGCCCGGCCGGCGCTTTCGATATCCCAATGCCGCTTACTGGAACTTCTGGGGTGGAATGTCGTGTCGCCAATACTTACAACGCTGTCTTTAACTTCGACGTGCCAGTTACGTCACGAGGCGATGTTATTGTTCTCGCAGGAACGGCAACCGTCAAAAGAGTCTCTTTCAGTGGCAACAGCCTCATCGCCGGAATTACCGATGTTACATCCGCCGAGAATGTGGTTCTGCGGGTGCAGAACATTAATGGCGACGGTCAACCGCATGGTGATATCACTTTTGGCTTTCTAACCGGTGACGCCAACGCCAATCGAGCAGTCGAAAAGACCGACCAAACTGAGGTCCAAGGCGAGGTGGGTCAGCCGGTCACCGGCGCTAACTTCCGTGACGACCTTAATGCCGACGGGCGGATCAAGAATAACGACGTGCAAGTCGTTAAGGCCAACAGAGGTCATACCCTGCCCTAGCCCTAACTGGCCATACGTTTCTCCGCCGGGGAGCCGAGTCCCGCAGTTCCAATACGGGCGCGCTTTTCCCGCCCCGATCAGGCATCCGTCAAGCGGGAAGGCCCCGATTTTCGTTGTGGATGGGCAATGGGTAAAAACCGACACGTTCCGCTCGACGAAAAACTGGTCGCCCTGCAGCACGCTGATCCAGAGCGAAAATGGAGGTCACTCGATGATCACCGAGTTTGCGCGTTATGCGAAAAAGTGATTACTGGCCGGATGATTGATATCTGGCAGGATGAAGGCGGCGAATATCATCTGCATTGTCCGACTCCCGGCTGTTGTGGATCGCCGAGCGACTTCCTTTATCGCGGCGCAGCGGAGACGTCTCACAAACCGACGTCGGATCAGCAGATCGATTTTGAGTTCGGGTCTACAACTTCCTAGACGTAATGGATCACCCGATCACTTAGGGACCTGAGAAACGATCTGCTTTGCCCTTGCCACTGTTATTCAAGCACCGGCTGCCCTTTTGTCCTAAGCTGGCTTTCGACCCTCAACATCTCAGCTTCCCCCAGCCGCTCCATTGATCGTTCGCGCGATCGCCTCCTCGAGCTGCTCGAAAGTTATCGGTTTGATCAGGTGCGTCGAGAATCCCGCCGCCAAACTCTTTTGCACGTCGCCATTCATCCCGAATCCACTGATCGCCACTCCAGGGACTGGTTGCACCGCCCGCAGCCTCGTCATTAGATCTGCCCCGGTCCCGTCAGGCAGACCAGCGTCACTGATCAGTAGATCGAACGAATCGCGGCGCGCGGCTTCGAGCGCCGATTCCACGTTATGCGCCGTCACGATGCGGTGGCCCCGCCTAACGAGCAATTTCTCAAGCGCGGCACACGTATCTTCGTGGTCGTCGACCAGGAGGATGCGAAGCGGTCGGCGATCGGCTTCGGTTGTTTGCGCTTCCCCTTTCTCGGGGCTCACCGCTCGTCTCGTAGTTTTCATCGTTAGGCGGAATGCCGCCCCACGATTGCGACCTTCGCTGGTCGCGACGAGCGACCCTCCGTGCCCGATCGCAATTGCCTTCGAAATCGCCAACCCTAACCCAAGGCCGCCGTGACGTTGCCGGAAGGATCGGTCGCCCTGTTCGAATGGGTCGAATACCCGGCCAATTGCTTCCGGCTCGATTCCAATTCCCTGGTCCTGCACCGTGATCGTTAGGCCGTCTCGCCACTGATTCTGCGAAGAGACAGTAATTTCTCCCTTCTCCGGCGAAAACTTGATCGCGTTCTTGATTAAATTCCAAATGATCTGCTGAAACTTCGCTGAATCCGCCGCGATGTATGAGTCGGTTGCTCGCAACTCCAGATTAACCTGCAACTGTTTCATCGCCGCGTCCTGGCGGCACAACTCCACGGCCTGCGTGATGGCTTCGTGCGCATCCATCACTTTCATTTCCAGAACCAGTTTCCCCTTGGCGATTCGGGTCAAATCGAGCAAATCATCGATCAACCGTCGTTCCAGATCGATATTCCGGCGTATCGTCGTCAGGGCCTTGCTGCTTTCCTCGCTCCGCTCCGGGTCCGATTCCAGAATGTCCAGAAAAGAGACGACCGGCGTCAGCGGCGTGCGCAGCTCATGCGACAACATCGCGAGAAAATTGTCCTTCGTTCGATTGGCGCTCTCGACTTCGGCCTTCTGCTGTTCCAGTTCCGTCTCGATTCGCCGGCGTTCGGTCATCGCGGCAGCCAGCGTCATCGAGGTTAACGCCAGGACCCCGACCCAGCATTGCAAAGTTAGCAGCGACTGCGTGGGGGTGTTCAATTGGTAGGGCCCATAATGATGCAACGTTCCCCAGAGCGCGATTCCCGCGAGCAAACAAACCGCCGTGGCCGTTTCACGTGGACCAAATCGAAAGGCAATCCAGAGCACGATCGGTCCGCTGACAAACGCCACCGGGTAGTTCTTGATGAACTCCGCGAACCAGCCCCCGAAAACCGTTTCGCCCAACACCAAGAGTAAGACGAACACGATTGCTGCCTCCGCCTTTTGTTTGGCCGTCCAGATCGGGCGCGGACCGGTCCACCAGAGGAGAACCAGCGGCGCGATGAGGAGAAAACCGGTGAGATCGCCCAACCACCAGGTGAACCAAATACCCCAGTAATTCACCCAGTCAGCGAAACCGTCCAGCACGAGGCTCGTTAGGCCGATGGAAGGGCTGATCGCGGTGGCCAGGACGGCGATGAAGCCAAACTTAAAAACGTCCTGCGCCCGCTCGAACACGCGTGTGCCTCCGGCAAAGCGATTCACCAGCCAGGTACCGTAAATTGCCTCGATGCTATTGCCAGCCGCTATGCAGAGCGAGGTGCCTACATCGCCGGTAGTCGTTAGGTTAACGAAGAAGGCCCCGATGAAAATCGCAGGCCAGGCGCCGGTCCCCATGACGAGGAGGGCCGCGACCGCGATACCAGCGGGAGGCCAGACCGGCGACGCGCTCGGAAGAAGAAAGGCAAGGCGGAGACCGGCTTTGCCGGCAAAAAAATAGACGAGGGCGAGAACGCCCATCGCCACCCACTTGGAAGAACGACGCAAAAACATCGGACCGTCACTCCAGAAACTCTCCATTCTTATGCGTAAAATTGCGTCCGACAACTAAATAGAGATCTCTTCGGCACTTGAGCTCGCACCCAATATCGCCGCACAGATTCTTCGTTATCCTTGGCGCAATCGCCTATCGCCGCCTTTGCTGTACGAGGCGCGCGATGCGACGGTCACGGAGCGGGAGCACGGTATGTCGTCGCGACGGCGTCACCCATTCGCAGTACAAAGCAATCGCCCGACGCCTGCACCAGGCGTGACCAGGTCAGTCCGCAGCAAAGCCACGATCGTATGATCCGCTCCAAGCGGATCAACGACGCAGCAAATTTTTTCCTTATTTCCCTGGCACGCCTGGTTGTTACTTCAGGACGATAGCAATATCCTGGCGGACAGCGGTGAAACTATACGTCCTTCCAGACTCCGCATTTACTTTTGTCTCCGACGGCCTTGCCCCCTCCATACTATGGACGGGATAAACCGTGACTATGTGAGGGCCAGCGCTCAAGGGAGCGTCGTAGCGGCGATTATAGGCAATTTGTGCAACGTTCACACCATCCACGCGCACGCCAACGACAGTCGGCCCGAGAGTTGGGCTACGCATGATTATGAGTCGCCCGGGCGCCTGGCTTTCCTTCATCGGCGCCGGTGAACTCTTCTTTTCGGCCGCCGAAACAACTTCTGGGCTTGCCAGAAACCAGCAGATTGCGAGACTCGCAACGATCATCGTCAAACCACGTTGAGTGAGGTGTGTAGACATTTTCATGACCGCATCCTCCACCGATGCCGCGGTATCCGTCAATCTGATAAACGGCGGTGTCTGCCGCTGGCGTTACGGAGGCATTCGGTCGACCTTTCGGTGGGCGGACGCTTGCGCCACCGGCATTGGCTTCATTTTGCCTTTTTCCCTCTTGATTTCGCGTCCTTTCGCGGATTCGATGCATTAAGAACGAAGACCTTGGCGAGGTCGTCTTTGAACGCATTGTTGATGGCTTCAATTACGAGATCCTCCAGCCCGGCACTGATATTAGCGGTATTCTTCGCCGCAATATTGTCTTGGTGGTTCGCCACAATTTTCTGAATCGCCCCCGCCTTTTCCTGGATCGTCATGCCTTCTTCGTTAACAGAGGCGGGCCGGTCTTCGCAAGTTTATCGGACTCAGTCGTTGGGTTGGAAGATCCTGCTGCTAGACTAAGCTTCCTCGCCATCTACTCCTATGAAACTGATTACTATTCGGACCGCCGTCGCAGCCATTCTCATCCTAATGCCGAAGTCCTCCGCACATGCCGTGAACGAAGAAGAGGTCGTGCTCCAGGCCGAACGCGAGCTTGCCCTCGCGTATCGACAAAGCGACGCGGATGGGATCAGGAGTGGGGTGATGGAAGATTACACTCTG
>Ga0207697_10001566_pt1 | contig 12358 bp, 11 predicted proteins | sample KBSSwiS5withPhiX_FD_184293 | JGI IMG/M metagenome (GOLD analysis project Ga0207697, IMG submission 184293) | Switchgrass rhizosphere microbial communities from Kellogg Biological Station, Michigan, USA, with PhiX - S5 (SPAdes) (version 2) | ecosystem: Host-associated > Plants > Roots >... | reverse complement strand
GGATTTTGCTGGAAAACCGGTTTGGCTACGATCGTTTCCAGGACACTTCACAAAGTGGTTATGACAACGTTCTCAATTTCCAGGCCGGCATTGCGCTCTCCGACCGAATCGCGCTGGAAGGCGGTTACGCGTTCGAAAGTTTTGTTGCGCCGGACGATTTCTACGATCGGCAGGTTCATCGTGGCAATGCGCGTATACTCTTCGATGTCACCTCATCCCTTCAGGTCAGCGTTGGCTACATTTATCGAGAAGGCGACGTGATTTCATACGCTGTTCCGCCGCGACCCGATATCGCTCGATTCTCGATCGAACGCGAAGACGAAGACGAGTTTGGCCAGCCGCTGCGTACTGCCTACAAATTGTTGGGACGCACACATGCACTTTCCTTTTCAGTTGCCTATCAACTGATGAAGTACGCGTCGGTCCAGCTTGGCTACGAATATGCCGTCACCACGCACGATCCATTGCAATACGACAACCACATAGTCGAAGCGAACATCGCCGTGGCCTACTGAGATGAGGCTGTCCCGCGGATCCCTGCTGCTTGTTATTCTAGTTTTCGCCGGCGATCTCCTGGCCGGGTCGCTGGAGGTGATCGTCAAGGACGACAAAGGCGGGCCGGGTTCCGATGCCGTTGCCTATGCTGTCGGTGCTGCGAGCGCAGCGCCGAAAAAGCACGCTGTCGTCGATCAACGCGACAAACAATTCGTTCCTTACGTGACCGCAATACAAGTAGGCACTGCGGTCAGTTTCCCGAACAGCGATAACATTCGACATCACGTTTACTCATTTTCGCCCGCCAAAAAATTCGAGCTGCCGCTTTATAGCGGCGTTCCCGCCCAGCCGGTGGTGTTCGATAAGGTCGGCTTCGTTACTCTGGGCTGTAACATTCATGACTGGATGATTGCTTATGTTGCTGTGTTACCGACGCCCTATTTTCAAGTGACGAGACAAGACGGACGCGCCCTGTTGAAGGACCTGCCGGCAGGGCAATACACAGTGCAGGTGTGGCACCCAGGGTTGAAAGGCCAGCCGGAAGCGTTCGCCCAAAGGGTTGACGTCGGCGGCGGCACAAAAAGTTTGCAGTTCACTCTGCCGCTCAAGCACGACGTGCGTGCGAAGCGGGCGCCAGGCCTAACCACTGGAGGCTATCGCTGAAATTTCGATTCCGCAGTTTTCGAAGCCGGCTGCTGTTTTTCCTGATTGCGCTCCTGACGCTGTTGCAATGCACAATCTACCTTCTGGTCCGGCAGGCTAATCGACAGCATGCCGTGGCGCAGATCGAATCCAGCCTCCGCACCGGTGCCCGTATTTTCGAAAAACTGATCGAACAGCGCAATCAGCAGATCACGACCGCAGCCGCCATTCTTTCGCGTGACCACGCGTTTCAGGAAGCCTTTGCCGGAGCCGATCAGGACCGTGAAACCACGCTATCTGCATTAGCGAGCCTCCGGGGCCGGGTGCAAGCCGATGCGGTATTGATCGCATCTCTCGACAAGGAACTTCTTTTTGACACGCGCCGCCCACAATTACACAGCGTGCCGTTTCCATTTCCGAAACTGATAGATAAAGCCGAAACGAGTGACGGCACCTACGCGTTTGTCGTGCTCGATCGTGAACTCTACGCCATCGCGATCGCGCCGTTGCTCGCGCCGGATCCCATTGCGTGGCTTTGTCCAATGTTCCGTATCGATGACGATTTCGCGCGTGAAATCAAAGTCTATACCAACCTCGAGATCACTTTCCTAAACAGCGCGGAGTTGTTCGGCACGACGCTGCCGAACCAAAGCGACATTGCTCAGATGCTCCGCAAGCGTCCACTGCCGCCGAAGCAGGTGATTGATCTGCGTCTCGCCCGGGAAATTTTCGTTAGTTATGTTGTCCCGCTTCCGGCCGAGAACTCACATCCTATCGCGCTGCTGCAACGATCGCTCGATAAGGAGCTCGCGCCCTATCTTCGACTTGAACGAATCTACCTGATCCTGGCGCTGCTAGGCTTGGGCGTATCCGCCATACTTGGCTTGTGGATTGCGCGCGGCGTTTCCCAACCCGTGCTGGAGCTCGCCAGCGGCGCGCGTGAGATTGCGGCCGGAAATTACAATCACCGCGTCGAGCTTAAACAGGAGGATGAAATCGGATCGCTTGCCGATTCCTTCAATCAAATGAGCGCCGGCCTGGCAGAACGCGACCGTGTTCGCGACTTGTTAGGTAAAGTCGTCTCGCCGGCAATCGCATCGGAGTTACTTCGGAAGAAGGTCACGCTCGGCGGTGAGCAGCGGGAGGTCACAGTGCTCTTTTCGGATCTCCGAAACTTTACCAGGATAAGCGAGGCCATCGGTCCCGAAGAGATGCTCGCGATCCTCAACCACTACTTCACTCGCATGGCCGGCATCGTGGAAAAGCACGGCGGTGTCGTGGACAAGTACGTCGGCGACGCCCTCATGGCATTATTTGGCGCACCGGTCGCGTCTGCCTACGATGCCGACCGCGCGCTGCGCGCTGCATTAGAGATGACCACGGCGCTCGATGAACTGAACCAGCAATGGCATCAGCGCGGCTTGCCCACGGTTGGTGTCGGCATTGGAATTAACACAGGTGTTGTAGTTGCCGGTAACATGGGCTCTGAAAAACGACTCAACTACACTGTCATCGGCGATGGAGTAAACCTTGCCTGGCGTCTCGAAGAGCTGACCAAGACACCGGAATATGATGCGCGGGTCATTGTCAGCGGCGCCACGCTAGCGAAAGCAAAAGAGAAGTATCGCACTCGCCGGCTCGGTGAAGTGGCCGTAAAGGGAAAACAAATCCAAACTGAAATCTTCGCGCTTCTCGGCTGAGGAATCAGAAAGTGCGAAAGGGATCACCGTGTCGCTCATTGCGGCAGCTCTGTGCCGGCGTGTTCGGCGACCATGTACTTGGCGTACCAATCGGGCCAGTTCGCATCTCTTTCGCCGGTGCGTTTCTCATGCTCACCGTGCGCGGCCTCCGCACGTCGAAGCGCGGTTGCCAAATCGCTCGCCGAGTTGAACGTCGTGGTCGCGGAATCGATTCGGCCGGGAAGCCGCGTCGTGATTTCCTGGAGCAGCCAGCGATTCCGGTCTGGATCCTCAAACGACGCAAACGAAAAGTAGGAACGACCTTCCGGGTCGCGCCCATCAAGGCGTGGTTTGTCCACGGTGTTATTAAATGGACCGCCGGCGTAGTGGAACACCTCGCTCACGTCGACGCCGCGACCGCTTAATTCATCGCGAGCGGCATCCACGTTATCCACGGCGAGGACTAGCTCTGCCGATCCAGGCTTGGCCGACGTGACCCCCTTGCCGAAAATGATCGACGTCTCTGAACGAGGTGGAGTGAATTGTATAGCGCGAAAGTTTTCATTCCTGACGTCGATGTCTAAACGGAATCCCAGGTTCTCATAGAATGCTTTGGCGCGATCGACATCAGAGACGGGGACGATCACCACTTCTAATTTCATGTTCATGATTGCTGCTCCTTTTCTTTCTTCTCGGTGCTAAAACTTAAGTCTTAATCAATCGTCACGTGTCATTCTTTTTTCGATCTTCACGATTTTCGCGGTGCGGCCGTCCGCAAGTTTAATCGAGTCGCCCATGTCTGCGGCGAGGAGCGCTTTGCCGATCGGAGAAATCCAACTGACGGCGTCCCGTTCCAGATCGAGTTCGTCAACACCCACGACGGTATAGGTTTCGGTCAAGCCCTTCTCATCTCTTACCGTTACCGTAGCGCCGAAGCTAACGCTGTTCGACGCTGGATCCGGCGGATCGGCAACATGGATCGACGCCAAAATCTGTTCCAATTCGGCCAAGCGCTCGCTGCCGACGTTTGACGCGCGAAGCTTCTGAAGTTCGTCACGCAAATGTTTCGCACCACGCGCGGTGATGTAATTGGTCGCTCCCGGCGGCAGCCCTGACGCGGATCGCTTTCGTCCGCTGCGCTCCGGAGGATCGACATCTTCTTTAATAAATGCCCTGCTCATCGAGAAACTATTGCAGCAGCCGAATTATTTTTTTAACGCTGCTCAGCGTGCGGTAAATCCGCTGTCGATGATCCTTCTGTGGTCCGTTACAGACGCCTCTCCAGCGTTAACGATGCCGCCGATATGATCTGCGCCGCGGACGATTGTTCGACGATGCATTCCGGAAATTCCACCCAACGTCGCCCTGCCGGGCATTGCCGCCTCCACGCGAAGAATTTCCTGGTGCTCGCCGCTCGCTTTTTTGCTGTGGGACCCGCGTGCCGCGGCCTCGCTCTTCGCGTGGTGGAGCAGCCTGATTGTAATCGAAACCTTCTGCCTTTTTCCGTACAATCCCGCGGCCGATGAAACGCTCGAGCGAGCGCAACGGCCCCTGATCTTCCGGCGTAACAAAGCTGATTGCATCGCCGATGGCATGGGCGCGGCCGGTGCGTCCGATGCGATGGACATAATCCTCCGAGTGCATCGGGAAATCATAGTTCACCACATGCGAGATCCCATCCACATCGATGCCTCGCGCCGCAATGTCCGTCGCTACAAGCACACGCACAGCGCCAGACTTGAAATCTTTTAAAGCGCGCAACCGCTGATTCTGGGAACGATTGGAATGGATGGTGCCGGTTTTGATTCCGCTGCTTTCCAGCCGACGCGCGATTCGGTCCGCTCCATGCTTGGTCCGTGAAAAAACCAGCACCGTGTCGAAGTCCGGATCACGCAGTAGATGAAGAAGTAATGCCGGTTTCAAATGCGGAGGGACTTCGTAAACAAGCTGAGTCACAGCCTCTACCGGATTCGCTCGTCGTCCAATCTCAACCATCTTCGGCGACTGCTGAAACTGGTGGGTCAATGCTTCGATTTCACGCGAGAGCGAAGCGGAAAACATGAGGGTCTGCCGCTTCTGCGGCAATGACTTCATGATTCGCCGAATCGGAGGAAGAAATCCCATGTCGAGCATGCGATCGGCCTCGTCCAGCACCACGAATTCGACAGCGGAAAGATTGGCAGCGCGCTGCTCCATCAAATCGATCAGACGACCCGGTGTAGCCACGACCATGTCGACCCCGGAACGCAGCGCTTCAATCTGCGGGCGTTCACTCACTCCGCCGAAGACGGTGGCCACGCGCAAGGGAAGATGTTTTGCGTACGCGCGCACGTTTTCCTCGATCTGGACGACGAGCTCACGCGTCGGCGCCAACACCAGCGCGCGCAGCCTGTGCACGTTATCTTTCGCGTCGCGACGATTCGCAGTTAATTCGCCGTGACCAGCAACGGTCTGTTTCGATTCTGCGAGCTTCATCAAAATCGGCAGAACGTAAGCGGCGGTTTTCCCCGTCCCGGTCTGGGCGATGCCAATGACGTCGTTTCCCGCGAGAACAAGTGGAATAGCTGCAATCTGGATTGGAGTCGGCTCGGTGTAACCCGAATCCCGAACCGCCTGCAGAATTTGCGGTGAAAGATGAAGTGCACGAAACGGCATAAGGTGACAACTGTCGCCTGTTTACTGCCTCCGCGCACCTATTCTTCCTCTAGACCTTCGAGTGCCCGCTAAGTTTCGACATCATGTACGCCAATGCGCCATACCTGCGATTCAGCGCGCCGGGCACATTCATCGGCCTGTCAGAATGATCCCGACTACACTCTGTGAGTTAAAGCCGTTGGAAAACGAACTGAAAAACATTTGCGCGTTCGCGTTCGCGAAAGGGAAGTGAGCGAATCCCTCAACGCTTATCATAAGCCGGTTACGATGCATGCGGATTGAATGTGGCGCATCCGTCCCGCTTGCAGCTATGACGGGGTTCGACGCCTCCTCGCGACTCATCGTAGTTGGCTAGCGCCTGTCGCACCAGAGCCTGCCCTCAGGGGAGTTGAAACGCGCGTGTCGCCTATGATCTCGTCAAATGCTTAGATCTGATTTCGACCCATCCGAAGTCGGCCCCTTTAGGCCGGATGTTGATCGACACTTGGGACAACATTGTTAGCTTTGTACGATGCAAAAAGGGACCTCGTTGGCACAATGGTCTTATCTGCCGCTGCGTTTTGTTATGGGAACAGGCTTTATGGTCCATGGCTGGGCAAAGTGGAATCGCGGTCCGGCAACATTCGGCAAATTGCTTCAATTCCTTGGCGTGCCGTTGCCCGATTTCGCTGCCTGGATAGTTACCTTACTGGAATTGATTGGCGGCTTTGCCATGATCATTGGAGCGTTTGTCACGATCATCAGTATTCCTCTGATCATTTCAATGTTGGTGGCCATGTTGACCGTTAACTTGCGCTACGGCTTTAGCGCTATCAAAACCATCGGCCTGAACGAGAGCGGCCCCATTTTCGGCCCGCCGGGATACGAAATAAATCTTTTGTATATAGCCGGCTTGCTGATTCTCATGGTCGCAGGAGCAAGCCCTTGGTCAGTTGATCGATGGCTCCAACGGAGGAGTCGAACGTAACGTCTGGCAGTTCCTCTTCAATCGCGACGGGTGACAGCGTTATCAGAAAACCGATGCGTCTCGATACCGGACGAAAATCCATGGCAACCACTTGCAGACAAGTTACGAAAGTGGCGATTTTACGCTTACCATAGTGCCGTAGCGGCAACCCCTCCCTTCTCATTTTAAGAGTGTTCGCAAGGCGACGTGGTTGCCTGTAATCTCGCCACTTAATTGTCAGCCCGTCTCGTCGAGCCGTAGCCTGAGCGAAGCTTGAACCCTCGGAGAAGGCTGGTCACTTCCGGCAACTTCTTCTTTCTTAGTTTGTTATCACTTCTTCATTCTTACTGGTTACTGCATTCATGGGATTGCAGTCCGACAGTTTCGCTTAATAAGTGCGCTGCGCCCGGAGTCGCAACACTCCTTTAACTCCCCTTCAGCTTTTCGTTCCTGGGTTATGACCCCGACGTCAGCTGCTTGAGAATTTTTTCTACGTCGCTACGAATCTCTCCGCGACGTTGCTCGGTATCTGCCCATGACGAGGCCGGTGACCTATGAGAATCAAGAAGAGCGAGAGCCTTCTCGGCGTGTTGTCGCGCCAACTCCTTCTGTCCGTCCGCCAAATAGGCTCCGGCAAGATTGGAGTGCGCATCGGCAGAATCCGGATAAGCCAAAACGTTGAGCTTGAACGTCTCGATGGCGTTCTTGATGTCTCCGACGCGGTGATAGTCTTCGCCGATAATATCTACCGCAGCTTCCGGCCACAACTGGGCTTGGGAATCTTTACGCCGAGCTTCCAATAGTTGCTGTGTGACTTGCGCCGCTGCACCAGGCGTTTGAAGCTGAAACAGGATTGGCGCTGCTGCCAAACCATCCGCGGGCGCGTGACCCGGTGTTTTGATTAAGGTAGTCGCGAACCAGTGCACAATGATATCGGGCAGCTCCGAATGCACTTTAAACATGTCGGTTCCGTGACCGCCTTTGGCGGGAACTTTGCTAGCGTCGCTGGTCTCATACCATAACCATGGCGCATCATCGGCGGCAGAATAATGCACCAATTTCTTGCTCGGGCTGCCGGCCGTGACGTAGAGCAGCTTCATCGCATCTTGAGTTGGCGGATATTCATCATCATCGGAGAAGGCGAACAGCTCCGGCAGTTGCGACGCCTTATGCAGGAACTGATAGCCGATTCGCGCCAGGCTGCCCCCGAGCGTCTCTCCGGAAAGCAATACGAGCGATTTCACCTGCGCGGGATGTTGACGCGCAAATTCGACGCAATACCCGACGCCGAGCCATCCTGCTCCTCCCGCGCCGATGACACCGCGGTTCACGCCTGGTTGTGAAACCAAGTATTGAAAAGCTTTATCAACGTCGTCGGTGATCTTGTCGCCAGCTTTCCCGCCGCTTTCTCCGTGTCCGCGCATATCGAGGGTAAGCGTATTGATCCCCGCCGACGCGAGTTGGCTGGCCACACCGTCCCACGACTTGCGGTCGCGGTTAGCCTGATGCAGCAGCAATACACCCGGCCCCGGTTTGCTCGCAGCAAAGTAGCTGGCCTTCAGCTGCGTGCCGTCGGAAGTTTTGATGTCGACATTCTGTGCGACGATGCCTTTCGCGTACGCATCCGTCATCGTTACGATGAGGACCGCAGAAAATAGCAGGGTTTTGCTCGGTTTCATTTGATTAGAAATTCCCAATTCGAGTTCATGCTTCACTGACTAACTCCTTTGATCTTGCCTTTTCCAATGAGCGCCGTAGCCGGCGAAACAACATTGCCGGGGTGCGGATCGAGAGATCGGCCAGCCTACTAACGTTGTAGGAGAGGACGACTGGGGCGCTAACTGTCCAGCCGTAAACGTCGCAACTGCGAAAGAAAAGATTGGATTTAGACTTAGGCTCACGTGTTCGTTGTTGATGAGATGCAGCAGAATCAGGATTGTTCCCGGCCGATGCAGAATTTTTTGACACCTTGTTACCTGCTTAGCCATAAGACGCGTTGTTTCTTGTCTCTGTTGCCGGGAACAAACGCGCTGCTAAAGACTCCCATTTCGGGATAGGCGAAATGGCCGCCGACCTGGAGTTTGAAAATCTTGTGAAACTGTACTACGGCGATCTATATCGGTTTGGTTTGAGTTTGACCGGAAGCGAAGCGGATGCGGCTGATCTAACGCAGCAGACGTTCTACATTTGGGCCAACAAAGGTCACCAACTTCAGAAAGCGGCCAGCGTGAAAAGTTGGCTCTTCACGACGTTGCACCGGGAGTTTCTCAAAACCTGTCGCCGTCGAAATCGTTTTCCGAGTGAATCAATCGACGAATGTGCCACGGGCTTGCCGAACGTGCCGGCGGACTGCGCCGAGCGAGCCGATTGGCAAACGTTGCTTCGCATTTTGGCCGAGATCGAGGACGACTTTCGTGCGCCGCTTGTTCTCTATTACATCGAGGATTTGTCCTATAAAGAAATCGCGGCTGTCCTGGCGCTTCCGCTTGGAACGGTACAATCGCGTATAGCGCGTGCGAAGATTCAGCTTTTGCACCGGCTAAGTGAAACCAATTTGCCGCTTGAGCAGGCCAAATGAATAAGCGCGAAGCCAAAGAGATCCTGCTTCTCTACCGCGGACCGATCGACGACTCGGATCCCCAGTTTCACGCGGCGTTGGGCTACGCCAAAACCGATCCAGAGCTTTGCCAATGGTTAGGAGAGCAAACCAGATGTTACGATACGATCCGGGCGAAGCTTCGCGCAATCCAACCGCCCCCTGAATTGTCTGAGCAAATTGTGCGCAAGCGGCCGATTCCCTTTCCGCGCGATTGGTCGCGCATCGGTCAGCTCGCGGCGGCGATTCTCATCTCAGCCAGTATAACCGCGTTGCTGATGAAATGGGCGGAGCTTCGCCACTCTTCTGTCGCTGGCGCGCACGACGTTGTCGTGACTGGTGAAGTGCTCGATATGACTTGCTACATCGCCTACAACTCGAGCGGTCCGGATCACGCCAAATGCGCCAGGGACTGCATCAGAAGCGGTTTGCCCGCTGGAATCAAAGCTCAAGATGGAAAGGTGTATTTGCTCAGTGGCGAAGCCGGCCATTCCATTAACGCCGAGCTAGCAGACTACGCTGCCAAAACCGTAACAATCATAGGAAAGCAAACCGTGAGAGACGGCTTCGCACAACTTCAAGTCGAAGAAATTCGGAAATTGTGATCGCATGCGGCCACTGGTCACGATGAACCAGCTATGGAGGCTCCTGACCACTCAGTATTCGACACGCTAAACGAACAACTCGCAGTGTCCCGCAGCGCGACGGGCTGCGTTCCTTTATCAGGCATCCGCTCGCCTCTTGAGTTTCGCATCGTCCACATTAATGGCATTGCAATACACGTCGTTCTAGCCGGACCTCCGAGTGGTAAGCCATTAATATTCCTGCACGGTTTTCCGGAATTCTGGTTCGCGTGGCGCTTTCAAATCGATCACTTCGTTTCTTTGGGATATCGAGTGATCATACCAGATCAGCGAGGTTACAACCTAAGTGACAAACCTGAAGGTATTGCTAGCTATTCCATTGACCTGCTAGCCAGCGATGTTGTCGGCGTGTTGGATACCGTGACGGATTCAAAAGCGTTGGTCGTCGGGCACGACTGGGGAGCTGGTGTTGCCTGGTATTTGGCTGCCCGATATTCCGAACGTGTTATCCGCGCCGCAATGTTGAGTGTCCCCCACCCTCGCATTTTTATAAAAAATCTCGTCATGAACCCGGCGCAGCTGCGGAGAAGTTGGTATGTATTGTTTTTTCAGCTTCCCTGGCTACCTGAAGGTCTCCTCCGAAGGCGAGACTGGGCAGTCCTGATTCGAGCGTTGCGGGACACTTCTCCTCCCGGGGTATTTTCTGATCTTGATATCGAGCAGTATAAGAAGTCGTGGGCCAGGAACGGCGCGCTGACAGCTATGCTTAACTGGTATCGAGCTGCCCTATTGTATCCCTCGAAGCTCGCACTGGATCCCAGAGGTTCGCGAGTGAAAGTGCCGGCGCTCCTGATTTGGGGAAAGAACGACCGGTTTGTGGGTGAAGCAATGGTCAGGGAAAGTCTTCAATACTGTGACGATGGACAGCTTGAAATCTTTGAGACCGCAAGCCATTGGGTCCAGCACGAAGAGCCCACACGAGTTAATATCTTGTTATCGCAATTCTTTGCCCAACCCGGATGAGAAAAACAAAGTAGTAGTTAGCTCGTCACATCTACACGACCAATTAGATTGGCTGCAGAGGATCCGGCAACAGCACAGCCAGCATTTATGAGACACACTATTTCCTCGAGTATCGGACAGGCGCGGCCTGAGCATGCGCTTCAACCAATAGCCGCTAATCGTTTCGGTTTGATGAGTCATTCGTTTACAAGCACGATTCGCTCAGGCAAAGCAGCACAAATTTAAAAAGGAAACACAAATGTGGTTTGAGCTCATTCTTGCTGCCGCGTTAGTGATTTTGTACGTGGCTTTCTGGAGCTGGCATTCTCAGGGAGCGGGCAAGCTTACTCAGGCGGAGATCGATCATTACCTGGCGATCATCGAAAAGCTACCGCTGCCGGAAAAAGGGGTTCAGGCGTTCATTGCCCGTCTCCGACCGTGGGCCGAGGCGGATGATGGCAAGCCGGTCTACATGTTCAATCTCATTCACTTCTTCTCCCGGCTACAGCCGTTTCCCGGCGCGCCGGAGTTCAATGGAACGCCCGAACAGGCAAACGCACACTATGAAAAAGGGCTCCTGTGGCTGTGGTTGAGTCACGCCTCCTATCCGACGTTCATCGGAGCTCCTCAAGCCAGGAACCTGATCGACATGCAGCCTGAGAGAACGTGGGATAACATGACTGTCGTACGTTATCCTAGCCGGCGCACATTTTTGAAGCTGATTTCCCACCCTACTTATGCGCGGGTCGCCGCTTACAAGTTCATAGCCGTAGAGCTTGACTTGGTGCCGGTCTCCAGCGGCACGATCGTCCCCGACCTTCGCTGGTTGGTAGGCGGCGGGTTAGTCATCGTTTTCATGCTAGTCGGATGGCTACACGACATCCGGTTGTGGTGACGCTGTGATCGCTCCGAGTAAGTCAATGTTGTCACTGCGCGTTCGATGTAAGGATTCACCTTGTCAGCCCGTAGCCTCGGCGGAGGCGGAACGATTCACATCCGCGGCAGCTTCACTTTGGAAGTCATCGGCGGAAGTTTGCGCCGGCCTTCATCAAGACGACGCTCGAAATCCTGCGAAATATTCGCGTAGAATGGATATGCCGCCGGATTCGCCGCAACTGGGCGGTAACGAAAATGCTTATACATCCAGAGCCAGGGCGCGGGATTTTTTCGCACGACCGGCTCGAACTGGTCCCAGCAAGCTTGCGCCATTTCCTGGAGCGAAGCGCCGGCGGGAAATTCAATCCGGGGATGAAACACCACGCGGTAACGCCCGCCGGGCAGCGGCTCGCAATGGGCGTTAATGAGTGGCGCGCCCGTGCGCTGGTGTAGCCACACGTGAGCAAAGGTGACGCAGCGTTCGCGTCCGAAGCACTTAATCGACACGGTCGGAAGTTTCGCCGAAATGGTCAGATCGACGAGCAAAGCAAAGCGTTCACCGCGGCGCAGGGCCCGGTACAAACGGATGACGGCGCCTTTTCGGGCTGCAACGCGATGACCGCTTCTCTGGCGCAACTTCGAGAAGATCGGATCGAGTAGTGGATTCTTGAATTGCTGCGCGATGATGACACCTTCGAGACCGGCGAAGGCCGAGACAATGCTGAGCCATTCGAAGTTGCTGTAATGATAACAACCGACAATGACCGGCTTGCCCGGGCGTGTGTTTTCCTCATCCCATCTCTCGCCATTCTCGAACTCAACGTAACGCGAGAAATTTTGACTCGTTAGGCGCGGGCTCCAAAAAAAATCGAGCATGGTCCGG
>Ga0207697_10001561_pt1 | contig 12372 bp, 10 predicted proteins | sample KBSSwiS5withPhiX_FD_184293 | JGI IMG/M metagenome (GOLD analysis project Ga0207697, IMG submission 184293) | Switchgrass rhizosphere microbial communities from Kellogg Biological Station, Michigan, USA, with PhiX - S5 (SPAdes) (version 2) | ecosystem: Host-associated > Plants > Roots >... | reverse complement strand
CCAGGGCACAAACAACACCACCGGGACCGCCCTGGTCGAAGCCTACGATCTCGATGCGACAGCGGAGGCGCAATTTGCCAACATCAGCACGCGCGGCCTTGTCGGGACGGACGACGCGGCCCTGATCGGCGGGTTGATCATCTCGAACGAGGCCTCGGCGCAGGCCAACATCGTGGTGCGCGCGCTCGGTCCGTCGTTAGGCGCGATCGGCGTAGCCGGCGCGCTGCAGGATCCGACGCTGGAATTGCGCGACAGCAACGGCGGCCTGGTGGCGTTGAACGACAACTGGCGAGACACGCAGGAAGGCATCATTACCTCAACCGGCCTCGAACCCAGCGACGACCGCGAGGCGGCGATTTTCGCGGCACTCCCCGCCGGGGCATATACCGCCGTGGTTCACGGAATAGACGAGACGACCGGCGTCGGACTGGTCGAAGCGTACAATATTCCCTAACACCATCGCCGTGCGCGGCGCTAATTTGACATTGCGTCCCGGGCATCCGATGCAGCGCGGTGAGCAAAGCAAGCGATCCTAGTCATCGTTAGGCACATGGTCACCCAGGCCTTCGTCCTCGGCGCCGGTCTCGGCCTGCGGCTCCGTCCGTTGACCGAGGACTTGCCAAAGCCGCTCGTCCCGATTTTCCAAAAACCGCTTATCACCTTCGCTCTCGATCACCTCGCGGCCGCGGGTGTGAAGTCGTTCGTCGTCAACACCCATCATCTTTCCGGACATTTCGAAACCCTTTTCACCAATGGTAGATATCTCCAGCTTCCCATCAGGCTGATACACGAGCCGGTCCTGCTCGAAACCGGCGGCGGGATCAAGAATGCGCAACCGTGGCTCGGGACAAAGCCGTTCATTGCCTACAGCGGTGACGTCCTTACCGACCTCCCGCTCGAGCCGCTGCTCGAGGCACATTTCGGTAGCGGCAACGACGTCACCCTCGCCTTGCGCGAGACCGGCCTGGCCTCCAACATCGCATTCCGCCACGGCGACGGTCGAGTCATCGACATCGGAAATCGCTACGGACATCCCGGTAATTTCGACTATGCCAATGTTTCGGTCTGGAATCCGCAGATTTTCGAGCGCGTTCCGGCAGAGACGAAAATCTCCTTTATTCCAGTCCTCGCCGAATGGATCGGCGCTGGCGGCCGGATCGGTGGCGTCGTTTCGCAGGAAGGCCGCTGGTGGAATCTCGGCTCGCGCGCTGAATATCTCGCGGTCCATCGCACGCTCAGCGAAGAAACGTGGCGACCGGATTACGTGCAGCCGTCCGCCTGGCCCATCCAGGTCGCGCCCGACGCGAGCGTCGACCCGAGCGCGCAAGTGCGCGGTTGCTCGTCGATTGGGGCCGGCTGTCGCGTCGGCGCCGGCGCAATCGTCGAGGACTCGATCCTTTGGCCCGGCGCGCAAATTGCCTCCCGCTCGCGGTTGAATCGCTGTATCGTCCGTACCCGGCGCAGCGCCGAGGGCTCGCTGACCGATGCTGTTATCTAGATTGGCCGGCGTACGAATGAATCAGGCCGTAACGAAATCGAAGATGAGGCCGGGCTTTCCAAGCAGGACTGCAGGAAGGGAAACGAGATCGAACTCCTTTTCCTACTTGGAAAGCCCGGCCGTTGCTGCACGTCCGTTAGGGCCTGCTTTCTTCATTATTTCATCTTCAGCTGCTTTTTCCATTTCGCTTTCCCGATGATTCTTGCCGAGACGCTCCTGCACCAGACGCGCCTCCGCTTCCCCGGCCTGGCCGCGACGGAGGCAAGCATTTCGCCGATCGAAAAAGGCGGGTCGGAGCGCAAGTTTTATCGCATCCAGTTTTCACCCGGTCAGTCGATCGTCCTCGTCAAATACAGACAAGGGCACGCCGAAAATGCGCGCTATGTCGGTATCGCGGAATTCCTGGCCACCCACGGTGTGCGCACACCGAAGATATTCTTTCACGATCCGGCAGTAGGCCTCATCTGGATTGAGGATCTCGGCGAGTGCGACCTTTGGACCTACCGCGGCGAAAGCTGGGCGACACGCCGCTCATTTTACGAGTCAGCGCTCGAAGAAATCGCGAAGCTACACCGCGTCTCCGCGGCTGACTCTACGGAAATCCGGGACGATCTGCCAGCGCAGTTCGACGCGGCGCTTTACCTTTGGGAACAGCATTATTTTTTCGAGAATTGCCTCCGCCGTCATTTCGGCGTCGAAGAGAGGAAGTTGCATGAACTGGCATGCCTTCCTCGACTGGAGCAAATTGCCCAGCAATTGGAGCGCTACCCGCGCATGCTCGTCCATCGTGATTTTCAATCGCAGAACATCATCATCCGCGACCAGCAGGCTTATCTGATCGATTTCCAAGGGATGCGATTCGGACTCGCAGAATACGATCTGGCTTCGCTCCTTTACGATCCCTATGTGCAAGTCAGCGCGGCCGAGCGGAAGAAGTTGCTTGGGTTCTATCGCACCGAAGCTGGAGTCACCGACCCGGACTTCGCGGAAAAGTTTCAGTTCTGCGCCATGCAACGCCTGATGCAGGCGCTCGGCGCCTACGCCTTCCTCGGGCTGGTGCAAAAGAACCGCGCCTTCCTAGCCCACATTCCCGCCGCGCTCGATTCGTTAGCCGAAGTTCTCACGGGGATCGAGGGTTCGGAGCCGTTGCACAGGCTGTTGCGTCAGCTTCCGCCAACCGGGGCGGCATCGGCGCCCCTCCTGTAGCGGGGTGGTTGACCCCCGGTCGTGGACGAACCATCGGAGCACAACAAGGGCAGACAGAGACAGCGTCCAACCCGGCCAACGACAGTCCCCGACTACAACGGCCGCACGAAAGGGTTCGCAAGGCATTCGGCGCCGATCGTGGTGGCCGGGCCGTGACCGGGCAGGACGGTGACGTTATCGCCTAACGGATAGAGTTTTTCCCGGATGCCGGCAAAGAGCAGATCGCCGTCACCACCGGGCAAGTCCCAGCGGCCGACCCCGCCCGCGAAGAGGACGTCGCCGCCAATGAGCAGCTCGTGCTCGCGCGAAAAAAAGCACAGGCTACCGGGGCAATGACCGGGCACTTCGAGGATCTCGAAGTTCATCCCGAGGAATTCGCGGCAGGGCGTGGCTTCGATCAGCAGATCGGGCGTCACGGGCTCGATCGCGATCTCGAAGCCGAAGTTGCGAAAGAACTCGCGGTCGGAGAGCATCGGCGCGCTGGCTGGATGGACGCCTACCGGGCAGCCGAAGCGGTGTTTGATCTTCGCTACGTCCTGGATGTGATCGATGTGCCCATGGGTGAGGAGGAGGAGGCGCAACTCGATTTGCTGCCGGACGACCCAATCGCACGCACCATCCGGGGCGTCGAAGAGGATCCAACCCTCAGGGGCCTCCAGCGCGTAGCAATTCGTCTCAAAAATTCCGCCGGTGAAGCTGCGGTATTCGATCATCTCTTTCTTTGCCCCTGCTTCCTATTCTAATCCTACCTCCACGGAATAGCAGGACCAAGATTAGCAGCAGGAGCAGGCGTCCCACGGAACGGAAATTGCATCCTTCAGCCCGCCTGCATCCGAATCTAAATTTGAATCTTCGCCGGGGAGCGTTGTCTCACTCTTCACCTCCGGGCTTTGTGACCCGCTCGCTCACCTTGCTTTCAAATCGTTTTCTGCGAGCTTTTTTTTCCGAATTTATGAAAAATTTCCTTGGTCAATCCGGCGCGCTCCTGTCTGGCTTGCTCGCCGTCGCACTCGGCGTGCAGCCGGTTTTGGCAAAGTCGGATTCCGAGCAGATCGGCCTCTCCGTCGGGCGTCTACTCGAAGAGGGCCACTACACGCATCATGCGCTAAACGACGAGATTTCGCGCAAACTCCTCACCGGCTATCTCGAACTCCTAGATTTCAGCCATCTCTTTTTCACTCAGAAGGATATCGACGCTTTCACGGCGAAATATGCTACCACTCTCGACGACGATATCCTGCTGGGGAACCTCCAACCGTCCCACGAGATTTTCGCCGTTTTCCAAAAGCGGGTGGAAGATCGGGTCAAGAAGATCAAGGAACTGGTCAAGCAGCCGGTTGATTTCAAGTCCGACGAAACCGTCCTCCTCAGCCGGCAGAAAGCACCCTGGCCTAAAGACGAAGCCGAGGCCGACGACCTTTGGCGCCAGCGGATCGAGAACGAACTTTTGCAAGAGAAACTGTCCGATCATCCGATTGAGCCCGGGCCCAAGCTGGTCGAGCGCCGCTACGACCGCATGCTGCGCAACATTCACGAGGAAGATAACGACGAGCAGGTTAAGCTGTTCCTTGACGCTCTCGCTCAGGCCTACGATCCGCACTCGGAATATCTGAGCGCGTCCGACCTGAAGAACTTCAGCATCAACATGGGCCTGTCGCTCGTCGGGATCGGCGCGATGCTGCGCAGCGAGGACGGCTACGCCAAAATCGAGAGCCTCGTCGCGGGCGGCCCCGCGCAGACGAGCGGCCGACTAAAAGTTGGTGATCGGATTAGCGCCGTCGCTCAGGGCTCCAAGGATTTCGTCGATGTTCGCGATCTGCGACTCGACAAGGTGGTCGAGCAGATTCGAGGCAAGAAAGGCACCAAAGTGCGGCTCCTCGTCATTCCGGCGAGCGCGACGGACCCGGCTCAGCGCAAAACGGTCGAGCTGGTGCGCGACGAGATCAAGCTGAAAGACCAAGAAGCGCGCGCCGACATCATCATCAAGAAGGACCGCGACGGCAATCCGGTGAAGCTCGGCTGGCTCACCCTGCCATCGTTTTACGCCGACATGGATTCGCATAAGAAAAGCACCACGAAGGATGTGCTGGCGCTCCTGAAACGGTTGAAGCGGGAAAAAATAGGCGGCCTTGTGATCGACTTGCGCCGCAATGGAGGCGGGTCGCTCGAAGAAGCAATTTCTCTCACCGGCCTCTTCGTCAAATCCGGCCCTGTCGTGCAGACCAAAGGCGCCAACGAGCGCGTCGTGATCTCCACCGACCCGGATCCCGGCATTGCTTACGATGGACCGCTCGTCGTCCTGACCAGCCGGCAAAGCGCATCCGCAAGCGAGATTTTCGCGGCGGCCTTGCAGGACTATGGCCGTGCCGTGATCGTGGGCGACAAGAGCACCTTTGGCAAGGGAACGGTGCAAACCATCCTCGAGATCGGCCGTTTCACTTCGCTTCTCGGCAGCCGTTCGCAGGATGACGGCGCGCTCAAACTAACGATCCAGAAATTCTATCGCGTCGCGGGGGGCTCGACCCAATTGCACGGTGTCGCCTCGGACATCGTGCTTCCGACGCTGACCGATCTCCCCGAATTTGGCGAGGGCGCCCTGAAAAATGCGCTCGCCTACGATGAAGTGCCGCCCGCGAGGTTCGCCAAATGGTCGGACACGCATCCGCTTTTCCTCGACGAATTGAAGGCGCGCTCCGCCGCCCGCGTCGCGGCTGATCCGGAATTTCATTACGTTCTGGAGGACATGGAACGGTTGCGCAAGAAGCTGGACGACAATCGCATTTCGCTAAACGAAGACGTGCGCCGCCACGAGGTGGACGAGCAGAAAGCGCGCAAGGAAGCACGTTCCAAGGATCGTCTCGCCCGGAAGGAGGAAGAACCGAGCATTTATCGGGTCACCCTCGAGACGATCGACGCACCAAAACTTGAGCTGATCATGTATCCGGGGAAAATCGCCGAGGTAAAGAGTAAAGGCGGGATGAAGGTCGCGCCGGAAGCCGCTCCCGATGCCGACGTCGACGATGATTCGGATCCGGATTCTGATCTCGACGGCGATGACAGCAAGGCTGCCGCGATCGATCCGGAGCGCGACGAGACGCTCAACATCCTGAGCGACCTCGTCCGTTTGAGCGCCGGTCCAAAAACGGCCAGTACGACGCGCTAGCTCGTTAGGCGGTTTTTTCCGTTTTCCAGTGGAACGGGACCGTGCTCTCAAGCCGCCGCTTGGGAATCGCACTTCCGCGCCCATCGCCGCAAAACGGCGAGGACGCAAAAGAAACCATCGACGGGCCCGCAACCCCTCTGCTATATTGCGCGCCCATGAACCCCCCCGTTCGGCGCGCGCGCACCTTTTCCGCGGCGCTCTGCTCAGTCGTGGCGGTCGCGACGGCCTCGGGCCAGGGTAATCGCGATCTTGCAATTGCCCACAGCCAGGCGATGGCGGAATTCCAAGCCGGCGATTACGCCAAGGCCGCGACAGATCTCGAAGCGATCGTCGCCCGAGTGGAAGTGACGCCGCAGGTTGAGCCAATTTTTTACACCATTGGCTCCGCTTATTTTAATGCCGGCGACTATCCCAAGGCGATCGTCGCCTTCAAAAACTACCTGGGGAAATTTCCGAAAGGGCAACACAAGCGGGGCGCCTCCTTCGCCATCGCCCAGTCAAATTTGCTCGGCAAGAATTTCACGGATGCGGCAGCGCAGATGGCGGCGTTGGAGAACGAACCCCAACTCCGTGAACAGGCCCTGCTTTTCGAGGCCGAAGCTCTTAAAGCGGCAGGCAAGACTGACGACGCGATTCGAACGCTGGAAAAACTGGCCGTCCAGGAAATTCGCACCCCCGGCGAAATGCGCGGAGCGACGGCACTGGCCCAGCTTTACGCCGAGAAAGGCGACGGCGCCAAAGCGCTGCGCACTCTCGAGGCGATCCAGCAAAAGATTGCCCTAGCGGACAACATCATCGAGCTGAACGCGCTGACGGTTGAGCTGGGCGACAAGTTTTACGAAAAACAGCAATTTAAGGAAGCGCTCGCCTGCTATCGTTCTGCGCGGCCGCGCGAACAAGTCATTCGGCTGCAGAACGACCGGATCGCCGAATTGCAGAACCGGGTCGAGGAAAACCTCGCCGCGATCCGCACCAACCCAACCCAGATCACGGAGCTCACAACGGTCAATAACCAGCTCAAGGCGAGCATGGCGAATGCGAAGAAGCTGCTCGGGGAATTCGAGAAATTGCCCTCGATAACCCCGGCGATCTACCTGCGTCTTGGCCGTTGTTTTTACGAGCTCGATCGCAAATGGGAAGCGGTCGTCGTCAACCAGGAAATCCTCGACCGCTTCAGGGAAGGTCCGGAGCGTGAACCGGCGCTTTTCGGCTTAATCGTCGCCCTCGCCGACGTCAACCAGCCGCAGCGGGCCGAGGAACGCTGCGAGCAGTATCTGCGCGATTTCCAGAACGGATCGAACGCGCCGACCGTCGGGTATTTATTAGGCGCGGTCGCATTACAGGCAGGCGATCCGACGGCCGCGGAGGCTTATTTCAGCCGCATCCTTGAGACGCAACCAAAGAGCCAATTCCGCGAGCAAATCCGCTGTTTGTTAGGCAACGCCAAGTTCATGGCCGGCAGTTATGAAGAGGCCATCACAGCCCACAAAAAATATCTGAGCGAGTTTCCGAAAGGCGCGAGCACCGAGGAGGTGAAATACCGCATTGCCCTCTGCGCACTCTTCGCCGGGAAATACCAGGATGCGATGAACCAGCTCCAGGATTATGTCGCGAAACATCCAAACGGCACCTTTCTGCCCGACGCGAAATACCGGCTCGCTGTCTGCAAATATGCCGCCTCCCTTTACGGCGAGGTCATCGCCGATTGCCAGGCGTGGGAAAAACAATTTCCGAGCAACCCGCAACTCGGCGAAGTACTCGCGCTCCTCGGCGACGCCTGCGCCGCGAACAATCGCGAGTCTGCCGCCATCCCGGTTTACATCCGCTCTTACCAGACCGCGACGACCGACGAAGTAATGAACTATTCGATCTTCGCCGCGAGCAAGCTCCTGCAAAAACAGAGCGAATGGGACAAAATCGCCGAGCTTTTCAGCGGCTTCGTCAAAGACAAACCGGACAATCCGAGTGTCGTTTCGGCGCTCTATTGGATCGGCAAAGCGAAAGTGCACCAAGGCAAGATCGATGAAGCCAAACAGCTCGCCGCCGACACGATCAAGAAATACATCGCCGATCCGAAACGCGACACGGTCGAGCAATTGATCGCGCAACTCGCACAGCTCTGCGTGAAGAAAAAGAAGCCGGCGGAAAACACTGCTGTTTTGGTAGGGCGAGACTCTGTCGAGCTGGGGGCAGCGCAAAGCGACCCGGGCGCGGAACTCGATCGCCTGCTTTCCTCGACGGCCAACGAAAAATCCGCCACCGCCAAAGCGCGCATCCTTTTCGCCAAGGCCGAGCTCGCCCGGCTCCGGCGTCAGCCGGATGAAGAGGCAAGAAACATCGCGCAGATCGCAAGTGAGGCTAAGCCGGAAGACTTGAGCCCGTTGCTCCTCGGCGAATTGGGCGATTATCTTTTGCGCGCAGAAAAGTTCGATCAGGCGGCCAGGTTTTTTCGGCGGTTGCTGGATGACTTTCCAAAAAGCCCAACGGTGGACTACGCGTACAATGGCCTGGGCGAGATCGCTTACCAAAAAAAGGATTTCCCCAAGGCGTTGAGTTATTTCACCGATGGCGCGGAGAAGATCGCTGCCGCCCAAAAGCTGAAAGATATCTCACTCGGTCGCGCCCGGGCCTTGCTTGCACTCGGAAAACTGGATGAAGCGCAGAGGGCTTTTGAGCAAGTGGCATCGGTCCGGGAATGGCGCGGCGAAGCGACCGCTTGCAGCGTCTATTCGTTAGGCCAGATCGCCGCAAAACGTGGCAAATGGGCGGAGGCAAATGCTTATTTCCAGCGCGTTTATGTCGGCTACCAGAAGTTTCTGCCGTGGGTCGCCAAAGCCTATGTCGCCAGCGGCGAGAGTTTCGAAAAGCTCGGCCAAATCCAGGAAGCGACCAATACTTATCGCGAGCTCCTGCGTAACGAAAAGCTGTCCGATTTCAACGAAGCCACCCAAGCGCGAAAGCGCCTCGAAGCTCTGGGCGAGGGATGATGACAATCCACCAATCACGCTTACCCATTTCCTCATCCCGAGCCGCGCTTTTTCCTCTGTTGGGACTCGCGCTCGTGGTCGTGCTCGCCCCATCAGCCCAGGCCCAAACCATCCTCCTCAAAACCGGCCAAGCGATCGAAACCAAGGGTGCCCGTCGCTCGGGCGACATGGTGATGATCAAAGTGCGGGTAGGCGCGAGCAGCGGTGAAGTCGGTTACCGGGCCTCCACGATCGCCAAGATCGATTTCCGCGAGCCCCTCCAACTGAAAACCACCGCGGCTTTTCTTTCCCAAGGCCAGGCGGAAAAGGCCCTCGCGGAGATCGAGCCGATCGTAAAATCCTACGAGCCCTTTCGTGACATCCCGGGCAATTGGTGGGCACCTGCCGCGTTGCTCAAAGTTTCCGCTCTCAGCGGGATGCAGCTCGATAAAGAGGCCGAGAAGCTGGGCGACGAAATCAGAAAAAACGTGATCGACCCGGAGACCGCCCGGGCGGCGCAACTGCAACTCGTCGCCGGCCTCGTGCGCAAGGACGAGTATGACAAGGCACTGCAGCTCTGCGACAACGTGATCAAGGAAAGTACGAAGGCGGAAGTGCTGGCTGAGGCCTGGGTAGACAAAGGCGACGTATTCCTCGCGCAACGGCAGTGGGACGCCGCCGCTCTGGCCTACCTTCACGTGCCGGTTTTTTACCAGGAGGAAAAACGCTGGATGCCGCCCGCGCTCCTCGGCAGTGCGCGCGCTTTCCGCAGTTTGGAAGACTTGGAAGAGGCGAGACGATCGCTCAACGATCTGACCGCCGGTTACCCGAAATCGGCGCAGGCAGAGATCGCCCTGACCGAGTTACAAAAGTTGCCAAAATGAAAAACACGATCGAACAGATCACTCGCCCTACGGAAATGAAGCGGGCTCTTCGCCCCTTCGCTTGCGCGCTCGCAGGCGCCGTTCTCCTCACCACGTCCGCCTTGGCGCAGGCGGCCGCCTCACCCGGGCCCACCGCCGACGGGCAATCAAAGACGCTCTGGGAGCAAATCAAGGAGGGCGGCTGGGTCATGTTCCCGATCGCGCTCTGCTCAATCGCGACCCTTTACCTGATCGGCGACGGAATTATGCGGACGAGCCGCAAAAAGGCCGCGCCGCCCGACCAGGAGGAAGCGCTGAAGACGCTTTTCCGGCAGGGCGATTACGTCGGTGCGCATCACTACTGCAAAGCGAATCCGTCACCTCTGTCGAATGTGTTGCGGATCGGAATCGGCCTGCTCGGAGAGGGCAAACAAGTCGCCGAGGAAGGGATGATGGGCGAGCTGGCGAAGGCAAATTCGCACCTGCAGACCTACATCAGCTACCTCTCCGTTATCGGCGTCTGCACCCCTATGATTGGCTTGTTAGGCACGGTCACCGGCATGATCAAGGCCTTCGCCAAACTCGGCTCCAGCGGCATCGGAGATCCCTCCGGCCTTTCCGCCGCCATCGGCGAAGTGCTCGTCGCAACGGCGAGCGGTCTCGTCATCGCCATCCCGGCTTTCGGCGCGTTCTATTTCCTGCGCAATCGCGCGACCGGCTCGATCCATCACATTCAGGACATCGTGAACAGTCTCTTCCGAAAAATGCCTTACGAGTCGCTTGCCGGCGTTCACCTCAGCGATGACGAGCTTTTCGCCGCCACACCGAACTGGCTGGCCGGCGACGCGCAAGCCACGGCGGATCCGGCCGAGCAACCAGCTTAACGAGGGTCAAACGCATGGCAGGAGGAGGCGGAGGCAGCGAATCAGGCGAACCTGAATTTCAGGTCGCGCCGATGATCGACGTGCTTCTGACCATTCTCGTTTTCTTCATGACGATCACCTCGGCGCAGGTCTTGAAGGTCGACAAATCGATCCAGTTGCCGATCGCGAAAGACGCGCAGAAAAAAGACAACACCCGCGCCGAAGCCGTTCTGAACCTGGGCTGGAACCGCCCCGCGAAGAAGGCGCAATTCGTTTTCGACGATCACACTTATCAAAATGCCGCCGAAATGGTCGGACCGCTCAAGAGCGCTCGCCTTACGGGAGAGAAAAAGATAACCGCGGGAGCGAATCCGACTTTCCGCGCGGTCATCCGCGGCGATCGCGATGTGCCCGCAACGTATGTTTCTCAGGCGATGAACGCCTGCGCCGAAGCCGGCATCACGGACATCTCGTTCTCGGCCGTAAATAAAGAATAAGGAATGCGCCTGAAGCTTAATCCAAACGAAGGCAACCTCGGTTTCCAGATCGCGCCCATGATCGACGTCGTTTTTGTGATCATGCTTTTTTTTATGGTCATGGCCGGTGCAGTGAAAGTAGAGAACGAACTGAACACTCAACTTCCCGGCACTGCCGAGACGTCGTCCTCAACCGATTTTGTCGATGAGCAAATCATTACCATCTCCGATACCGGCGAGATTTCGCTGAACGACGAGCCCTTTGATTCAGCGACGAGCAAGGATCTGCCAAAACTTAAAGGCACGCTCATGCGCCTGAAGCAAAACGCCGACGCCGCCAAAACACCCGCCGTGGTCACGATCATCAGCGACACACAAGCCAAATATAGTCGCACAATCGATGTCCTCGACGCGCTCGCTGTGGCGAAGATCGATAATGTTACCTTCACCGTAGCGGAAGAAGAGTAGCTATTATTTGCTCGAAGGACCGGGAGAAGCCTACACCCGGCTTCACCAGCGCAAACTAGCGCCTCGCTCTTGGTTAGGCGCTGGGCAGATAGTGCTGCACGGCCGCGCGATCGCCCTGCACCGCGATCATATAAACGCGATCATTTTCCACCCAACTCGCAGTCATCCAATCACCGACACCAGCGAAGACGGGTGGCGCACCGGACTTCATCTGCGGCAAGGCCGCCCGATCGACGACGAAAAGATGGGCGAGCCTTTCGTTGTCCCTCTTGAAGCAAATCAGCGTGACCGTTTGGCCACGAAAGGAAAGGAGTCGGCAGCCCAACGGCTGCAAAGCAGCCAGGCGCGGTGGCACAAACCGTGGCGGCGCTTCCTTTTTCGAAAGCCATTCTTCGATTTGTCCGAGATCGTCGCTCTGCATGTCGAGCGTGCCTCCGAGACGAATGAAGCTGACCATCTCGCGCGCGTAATTCGAAACCGGCGCCTTCGGGGCGGCCGGGCGGAAAAGACTAACGACTTGCGTGAGAAGAAAAAGGAGGGCGGCCACCCCGGCGAGCTTTACGGCCCAACTCCATCGGTGTGGCGCCGCCGGCGGCGCCAACTGGGCGAGAATGCGAGTCTTTAACCCAAACGGCGCCGGGACGTTTCCGAGATGAGCGGCGATCGCACGATCGAAGGCTTGTTCCTCGGCGAACCAGCGGGCCAGCTCCGGATTGCGCGCCGTCTCCTCCAGAGCGGCGGCAACGTCCGGATCGTCCGGGTCCACACCGGGTCGATACGCCTGCAAAATCAGACGCGCCTCTTGCTCATTCATGCCGCTGTCTTTTCTTTTCGTTTGTCGTTAGATCGACGCTATCCGCGAGCGCCTT
>Ga0207697_10001547_pt1 | contig 12455 bp, 10 predicted proteins | sample KBSSwiS5withPhiX_FD_184293 | JGI IMG/M metagenome (GOLD analysis project Ga0207697, IMG submission 184293) | Switchgrass rhizosphere microbial communities from Kellogg Biological Station, Michigan, USA, with PhiX - S5 (SPAdes) (version 2) | ecosystem: Host-associated > Plants > Roots >... | reverse complement strand
GACGCCGTGCCCGGAAACATCAGCAATGAGCAGTGCGGTTCGCCCGGTGCTGGCCGCATAGTCGTACAGGTCGCCGCCAAGTGCCGAAGACGGCGTGTAACGGCAACAGACCGCGACACCATTGACGACCGTTTCCCGATCGGGCAACAGGCTCTGCTGAAAGGCGCGCGCCTCCGCCATCTCCGTTTCCAGCCGCTTGAGGTTCAGGCGATGCTCCTCGCGACGCCAGCGCAGTTCGAGACATCGGTCCACGAGCGTCCTGAGGACTTCGCGATCGAACGGCTTTTGAATGAAGTAGAAGGCGGGGCTTCTGATCGCCCGGACCAGCTTGTCGTCGAGATCATCGACACTGCCGGTCATCAGGATGACGTCGATCCCCGGGAAGCGGGCTTTCAGCTGCGCCATCAGCTCGAAGCCGTCCAGATCGGGCATCCGGATGTCGACGATCGCAAGCTCCGGATGAAAATCGCCGGCCATCGACAGCGCCTCGCGCGACAGACGCGTGCCGACGACGTGATGGTCTTTGCTCAACACGCGATCGACGGCACGAAGCATGCCGGGTTCGTCGTCCACGACCAAGATGCGCGCCGATTTCATGATTGCTGCACGTGGGGCTGCAGCGCCGCCTGTGGAATGCGCACGTCGACCCTCGTGCCCTTGCCGGCCTCGCTCTGAATCGTCATCGTGCCGTCGACTTCCCACAGGACCGAGCGACAGATCGACAAGCCGATGCCGTTGCCGTGCGGCTTGGTCGTGAAGAATGGCTCGAGGATTCGTGGCAGATGCTCCCGGGAAATCCCGCCCCCGGTATCGGCGATGGCGATTTCCACAGCGCGATCGACGGACCGCACCGTCACCGTGATGCGGCCACCATGCGGCGTGGCTTCCCGTGCGTTGGTGAGCAGATTGAGAAAGACCTGTTCGAGGTCGCTTTGGCTGCAGCCGACAGGCGGGATGTCATCGGGAATGTCGATGAGCAACTCGATGGCGCTGCGGCTCATCCCGTATCGCAGGATGGCCGAGGCTGTCTCGATCGCGCGCCGCACGTGGCCGTCGCGGCTTTGCCGCGACGCGTTGCGCGCGAATGTCAGCATGCCGCCGAAAATCCGGCGGCAGACCTGAAGCGACTTCTGCACCTGGTCGAGGTCCTCGGCAAACACCGCCGGCGTAAATGTCCCGTTGCGGAGATCGACCTGCATCTCCTGGATCAGCGGCAGCATCGATCCAAGTGCGTTGTTCACGTCGTGCGACACGCTGCGGGCCAGGTCCGCCATTGCATGCTTCCGCTCCGCGGTCACGACGCGGGCGCGCAGCGACTCCGTACGGTGGAGGTTCTGGATGGCGACCGCCGCCTGCGCCCGGAAATGCTCGACCAATTCAGCATCAAACGGCTTGAGCTGCTCAGGGTAGCGGGCAGCGATCTTCAGCACGCCGACGAGGCTGTCTCGCGTGGCCAGCGGCGCGCACAGCATCGACGCCTCGCGATTGCTTTCGCCATCGGCCGCGTCGCCGCTGTTGTAATCCAGCAGCGCGGCAAGACCGTCCGCTGGCTGACCTCGCCACTCTCTCCAGCGGTCGCCATGACGGTCGAAGCCATACACTCGCGCCGACTGCAGGAGTGCCGCCGCTTCTTCGCTGATCGGAATACGCAACCCGATCCGCTCGCTCTTGGCCTTCGTCCACGCGATTTGTTCCGCGACGACTCGCAGCACCGGCTCGTTTTCTTCACGGATGAGGAGCGCGGACGAATGATCGTAGAGCGTCAACGAGCGGATGCCGTCCAGGATCTGGTAGAAGAGATCTTTGGGATGGATTTGCTCCATCATCTTCCGGTCGATGCGATCGCGTACGCCGAGGAGCCGGTCGCGGTCGATTCGGTGAACGGTGGCTGACAGCGCTGCGGTTACGCGTGCGATGAGGTGTCGATCGTCTCGATCGAACGAATGACCCGGGCGCACGACGGCGAAAGCTCCCCATGCGCCGCCGCGTCGTCGAACCGATCCGATCAACATGTCCCGCTGGGTTGGCCAACGTGTGTGGCGGATGAAGCGAGTCAGCACGTCGAGATCCCAGCCCGCCTGCTGTGGCAGCGTGAAGAGAAGATCGGCTTGCTGGCGCCCAGGGTGGAGCGTGGCCACGCAGCCATGAGCGGCCTGAAAGAAGTCGCGCGTGTCGCGAAGGGCATGACGGAGGGCTTTTTGCGAGTCGCGGACATCTTTCAGATGTGCCGTCAGGTCATCGATGAATTTGAGCGCGGCGAGTTCCCTTTGCACCTGTCACCTGCCGCATGAGGATCATGCTCGAAGCGTCGGGCGGTCAAGTAATTGTGCACGCGCCAGCCGCTGGTCGGTGTTTGATGGCTCGGTGTGGATTCGAATTGCCGATTCGCCGAAGATCAACAGGGTATTCCTCCCGGGGGCTCGAAGTCGATCGTGCGGCGCTCGGGAACTGAGGGGTTCCGGAGCCGCAGGAGACACAACATGGCTAATGCTGTCGAAGAGTACGCTGACTGGCTGGCCCGATATCGTCGCGCATGGATCGACCGAGACGCCGACGCCGCAAGCCGATTGTTCACGGAGGACGCGATATATCGCGAGCAGCCGTTTCAGGCGCCGTTCGTCGGTCGCGCGGCTATTCGGGACTACTGGAGCAAGGTCACGGCGTCCCAGACCAGCGTCGAGCTTCGTTACGGCCGATCGATTGTCGACGGTCGTCGCCTGGCTGTGGAATGGTGGGCGAACCTGCAGACCAACGATGGTCCGCTAACCTTAGCGGGTGAGTTCCTGCTGCGCTTTGCCGAGACGGGGGAGTGTCGTGAGCTGCGCGAATACTGGGTCCTTACCCAGGGACGCGTTGAACCTCCGTCCGGATGGGGCGAGTAGCTACGTCCGTCCTTTGATGCTTTGACCCAGGACCAAGGGACGGACCGAGAACCAAGCACGAAGAACCAAGGACGAAAACGCCGCTTACTCACCATCCGCCAGCGCGAGGATGGCGAACGCCGTCGCCGTGTCGGACATGAACAGCCGCCGCCACGGCTCGCCCTTCTCCCCGCCATGCTCGCGGTCGTAGTTGAGCGAGTGGGCGTGCCAGGCGCGGCCCGGAACGTCAGGCACGGCGACCGCGCGCTGGTTCGTCTCGAGCCACTGAATTCCCTTGCGGATCGCGGCATGACTGGACGCAACACCCGCTTGCTTCAACGTGTAGACGACGAGACCCGTGGCGTAGCCATCTGACTGCGTCACCAGAGATGCATCGAGATCGCCTGGCGATTTCACGGGCGGGGCCGTCTTGCTCCACTTCCACGGGCCCATTGCCTCGAGCGACCATCCGCCGTCCACTCGTTGTGCCCGCACGAGCTCGTCGATCAGCACGTCGCGTTGCGCGTCAGTGACGACTCGCTTCAAGCGAGTAGAGGCGAGCAGCGCCCACGTGCGGTTGTAGAGGTGCTGCGATTGATAGTTGGTGGAGAGATACGAGCGAAGACGCTCGATGCCGGCCGCTGCGACGGTGTCAGGCTGGCCCGCCGCGGTGCCCACGGCGAATGCCGCGAACGTGGCCCCGTGATACGCGGCCTCGGTGGTTTCCCACGGCTCGAGCCCGAACTCGAGCCAGTCCCAACGGCCATCGGGTCGCTGGGTTTCCCACAGCCGCGCGAGCGCCTTCTTCGCCGGCGCGCTCGGCTCGCGCAGATTCCTCGCGGCGTCGGCGCTCGTGAGGATCACCGCGTTCAGTACTGCCTCGGTTCCGCGTGACTCGATCTGCCGGCGCTCGTTGAAGTCATAGAGCACCTGGTGTGTGCCGTACGTCTCGACGCGGCGCGTCGTGTCGTCAATCAGCTTCGCTTCCTGTGTCGAAGGGGCGTCGACGTGCATGACGCGTCGCAGCACCGGGCGCGAAAGCGCGTAGGCGAGCCCCGCGTGGCACGAGACGCACGCCGTCTGCGTGTCTCCGGTCTTGAGCTTGGTGCCGTTGGCGAACCAGAGGTCCATCCGGGCATCCAGATACGCGGCGGCCGCCGCGGGATCCCAGCCGCGGGAGCTGTGAGCTGCAGGACCTGCCTGCTGGGCCGCCACGGTTGCGGCAAACAACGTCAAGGCAAGCGCAATGGCGTGTTTCATGACCGCGAGGATATCTCGGAGTCGAACGGCTTCACAACGCCGCGATGAGCCCTGCCGGACGTAGTTGCACGGCGCTGCCGCTGGGCGCGCCGCCGGCGAAAGCTCGCGACGCGTGCACTCGGTCGCGCAGGAGTCGGCCCAGCGCGCAGCCGGCGTTGATGGTCATCGACCTGTCGAGCAGAGCATCCGCGCGGGACAACCACTCGTTTATGCGTGTGGGATGACACTCCTGATCCGCGCGCTCCAGATAAATCTCGGCGAGCCCGAGCATGGCCCGCACGAGGCGTGGCTCGGCAGCAAGCGCACCCTCGAAGTTCGTTTGGGCGTCGTTCAGACACTTGTCCAGATCGGCGCCCTCGTCGAGCCGATGTTTGAAGTAGACGTGTCCTAGCGCAGCCTGCGTGATCGCGCGGGCCGACAGCGCGGAAGGCCAATGGTCCGCATTCTGCACGCGGCAATTCTCGTCAATTCGACGGAGCAGTTGTTGAAGCGCAGCGACCGGATCGCTCTCCAGCGGGGCGCCTCGTGAACTTCCATCAGTATCCGCGATGAGGCTGGCATGCGCGCCGATTCCGTAGAGCGCCAGCGTTGTCCGACGCTGATCGCTCATGGATTCTGCGATCGCCTCGTAAGGTTGCCTGAACGACACGACCGGGAGGGCACTCGTGGCGCACCCGGGGGAGGCAGGCATCCAGTTTGAGAACTGTTCGAACACGTGACGTGCCTGGCAAAGGCTCCTCGAGTCGTCCTTTCGCGTGGCGCGCGCAATTCCCTCATTGAACAGGATCAGAAACGCGCACTCGGGCAGCATGTCGAGATGACGCACCAGTTCTCTGAATCCTGGACCCTCGAAATCGTCCGGCGCTTCCGCGGTCTCCGTCCTCTGGCGCAGTTTGCGAACGTACGCCCGCGCGCGTCCGACTGTCTGCTCGAGTTGGCGCACTACCGGTTTGAGTTCGGGGCCGGCGAAAACGCTCGCTGCTTTAGCGGCCTGCCTCTCCTCACGTAGCTTGCGAACGTTTGGCCACGCGCGCGCGATCGCCTTCTCGAGGATGTCCAGATGCTGCAGTGCCAGAAGCGGTTCGTCGTCACGACAGAGGGTCACCGCGAGGCTGAAGCGCGCAATCCAGTTCGAAGGGTCGTAGCTCACTGCGCGCGCCAGATGACCGCGCGCGCTGGACACCGTGGCCTTTGGATCGACCGTTGGCGAGGTCTCCTGGTGTGCGTCGAAGCGCTGATCGTCGCGCAACACCATCGCTTCCTGGAAGCTCCGCAGGCTGCGCCAGTCGTTCGTGATCGTTGAGCGGTCGGTGTCCACGAGAATCTGCGCGGCGAGATCCGCGATCGCGCGCTCGCGCCCACCCGTGGCGCGGACGAGCCATGCGAGTGGTTCTGGCGTTGGTTCGTGGTCCGACGTGCGCGCCAGGCCGCCTTTGAACTCAGGCTGGCGTCGATGGTCGAGCATCCGCGCGCCGACTTCAACGGAACCATTCGCCTCGATGAGCCAGCCCTCCAGGTATTGCTTGGGAGGCCTGGCGAAGAGCGACGAGATGAGCGTCAACACATCGCCGAGTGAGAACTCGACGGCGCCAATCTTGATCGGGCGATCGGCGCGCTCAGACTTCAGCGCTGAGGCCATCGTGAGCACTGGCTGCAACCCGCCGAATCCGGGCTCGTTGGCGCCTGGCATGACGTCCATCTGCAGGTTGAACGTCGCCTGCTGTGGGTTTTGGAGCCGGCTGATGACCGATTGAGCCAGAATCCGGTTGCGGTCGAGCCGCTCGTCGCGCTCAGCTGACAGGTCCTCGAAGACGATGTGAGTCAAGTCGCGTCGTGGGAAAGCCCGGATGAGAAGCGAGACGCCCCAGGCCGATAAACAAGTGGCAATCGCAACGGCGGTCCAGAACTGGACGATCGAGGTGTTGGGGGCTGCGGCGATCAGTCCGAGCCGGAAGGCGACTGCGACGTAGGCCACGGCGACTCCGACCTGGCGGACCGTGCGCACGGCCTGTGGCCCCAGAACAGCACGGGTTTTCGACACGGCAGTCCTCCAATGCTTCAAAAAATGGCGTCACTCTGCAAAACGCATCGGAGTCGCGGGCCGAACATCGCCGCGGTCGGAAGAACGTCGGACCGACCCGGATAGTTGACTTGGTGTGCGGCACAGTAGACTTTTCCGTCAATGTGCATTTCGATGGGAGCTTCGATGACTGCGCGCCTTTCTCTTTGGTGCCTTGCCGCGCTGGCTACGCTGCTTGCCGTTCAACCGCTTGTCATCGCGCAGGGGCAGGGACCCGCGAAGGGGCCTGGCGGCCCAGGCCCCTTCACGTTCGACACGGGCACGGGCCAGAAGATCAAGGTCACCGTGGTGGCCGATGGCCTCGTGCACCCGTTCGGCATGGCGTTTCCCGATGGACGCACGATGCTTGTCACAGAGCGAGCCGGCCGTCTGCGGATCGTTCGCGACGGGAAGCTTCTGCCGAAGCCGGCGTGGGAGGCGCCGCAGCCGCCGGCCGGATCGCCGCCCTCCAATAACGCCCCAGACCTCCTGCATTTCGTGGAACTGCATCCCGCGTTTGCGCAGAACGGGCTGGTGTATCTCAGCTATCCGAAGTACGGCCCTCGCGGTAACACGATGGCCGTCGGTCGGGGGAAGTTAGTGGATGATGCGCTGACGGGCTTCACGGAGATCTTCGTCTCCGAGGCCTGGGAGAGCTACGGCGCGAATCCTGGCCGCATGCTGTTCATGCGCGATGGCACGCTGCTCGTGACGGTCGGCGATCGCGATCGGTATTGCTGTGACGGGTCCGAGAACACCAGCCAGCGAATGAAGGCACAGACGCTCGACAACGACTTCGGCAAGATCCTTCGCATCCGCGACGACGGCAGCATTCCGCCGGACAACCCGTTCGTCAAACGAGCTGGCGCGCTGCCCGAAATCTTCAGTTACGGTCACCGCAATGCTTATGGGCTCGCGTACAACCCCGAGACGGGCGAGCTCTGGGAATCCGAGATAGGTCCGCTTGGCGGCGACGAGATCAACATCCTGCACGCGGGACACAACTACGGGTGGCCGCTCGTATCCACCGGTCGCAACTACACCGGCACGCCGGTCTCCGACCATCCGTGGACCCGCGAGGGGATGGACGACCCGCGGATGTTCTGGAACCCGGTGATCAGTCCATCGGGTCTCATCTTCTATACGGGCGACCGATTCAAGGGCTGGAAGGGGAGTGCGTTCCTCGGTGCGCTGAACGGAAAAGCCCTGTGGCGTGTGTCGCTCAACAACCCGAAGCCGCAGCAGGTGGAGCAGCGCGAGTTCCTGCTGCTCTCGCTCGATGTGCGCGTTCGCGACGTGCAGCAGGGGCCCGACGGAAACCTGTACATCGCAACCGAACTGCAATCGGCCGGCGGAATGCCGGACGGCACCGTGATGCGCATCGAGCCGGTCACGCCCTGACGAGTTGCGCCGCGCGCTCACGCGCGACCTCCGCATCCGGGACGAGCAGCGATACGCCGATGATTCCCGCCATGTTCGCCACGATTTGGTAATACGCCGGCACCATCGGATCGCCGGTCGCTTCAATCAACCAGGCGACGACGAACTGAGTCGTCCCACCGAAGATCGAGACCCCGAGTGCATAGAGAATTGCCAGGCCGCTCGAACGTACCGACTGCGGAAAAGCTTCCGCCAGAAACGCATACACCGCGCCGATTGTCGTGGCGAAGACAAAGCTGAGAATCAGGTTCGTCACGAGGATCGTCTGTGGAGTCGCGTGCGGCGACGTCAGAATCGAGAATGCGGGAAAGACGCTCGCCACGAACAGCACCCGAGTGGCGATGAGCATCCGCTTTCGGCCGAAACGATCCAGCCAGACGCCGGCGGCAAAGCCGGCAATCTGCGCGATGCTCCCGGTGAAATTCAACGCATTGCCGATCGTCGCGGAAAGATGGAGTGTCGTAATCGCGTACGTGGTCATATAAGTGAGCACGTAGGTCGAGATCGTTCCGCCGCAGATGATGCATATTCCCAGAACGACGGCACGCGAGTGATGGCGCCCTAATTCTCCGAGTACGTGGCCCGTCGACCGCTGGGTCTGCGTTGGCGCGATTGTCTCCGGCAAAGAGCGGCGGATATAGATGCCGACCGGCGCGACGACAATGCCGAGGAGAAACGGGATACGCCAGCCCCATGAGTACAGGTCATCCTTGGTCAGTGTCGCTGCGAGAATCAATCCGAGTCCGCTGCCCATCAGAACCGCAAGCTGCTGACTGTAGGCTTGCCACGCCGTGAGCGCCGCGCGTTTCGACGCCGGGGCCGACTCCAGGAGGTACGTCGTCGCCGGACCGACCTCGCCGCCGCACGAAAAGCCCTGAATCAGACGTGCGACCACCAGGAGGATCGGCGCGGCAATTCCGATCTGGGCGTACGGCGGCGTCAGCGCAACCATTACCGACCCGATCGCCATCATCAGCAGTGTGAGTGTCAGCGCGGCACGACGGCCCGCTCTATCCGCGTAGGGGCCGATGATGGCGGCGCCGAGCGGCCGGGTCACGAAGCCGACACCGAACGTCGCCAGCGCGGCCAGCAGTCGCCCGAACTGCGACTCGGCGGGAAAAAACGCGTCGCCGATCATCACGGCGAAAAAGGTAAAGACCAGGAAATCGTAGAACTCGAGCCAGTTGCCGATGACGACCGCGACGACGCCTTTGAACGGGAGCGTGACGTCAGCCGGGGAGGACGCGGACACGCCGGCCGACGAGGCGTCGTTGGTCATGTGTGGACGACGCGGGATTATATGACGGCGGCCATGCATGCCCTGGGCGCACGCGTCATCGCCATCCAAGTTCTGGCGCGACGTACTTGAGGATGCTCTCGATGACGTGCGCGTTGTACTCCACGCCCAACTGGTTCGGCACCGTCAGGAGCAGCGTGTCGGCGGCCGCGATAGCTTCGTCTTCGGCGAGTTGTTTGACGAGCGCCTCAGGTTCCGCTGCGTAAGAGCGGCCGAAGATGGCGCGTGTGTTGGCGTCGATGTAGCCGATCTGATCCTGACTGCGTGAGTCATGTCCGAAGTAGGCGCGATCGCGATCGTCAACCAGCGCGAAGATGCTGCGGCTCACGGACACACGCGGCTCACGCTGGTGCCCGGCCTCCTTCCATGCCTCCCGGTAGGCCTCGATCTGCTTGCGCTGCTGCACGTGCAACGGCTCGCCGCTCTCATCGTCTTTGAGCGTCGAGCTCTGGAGGTGCATTCCCAGTTTTGCCGCCCACCGGGACGTGGCGTTCGAGCTGGACCCCCACCAGATCCGATCGCGCAGCCCTTGTGAATACGGTTCAACGCGCAGCAGGCCCGGCGGATTGGGGAACATCGGCCTTGGGTTGGGTTTGGCGAACCCTTGACCCTTGATTACGTCAAGAAAAACCTCAGCGTGACGGCGCGCCATCTCGGCATGTGTCTCGCCGTCTGCCGGCGCATAACCGAAGTAGCGCCATCCGTCGATCACCTGCTCCGGCGATCCCCGGCTGATGCCGAGTTGAAGCCGGCCGCCCGCGATAGTGTCTGCCGCCCCGGCATCCTCTGCCATGTAGAGCGGGTTCTCGTACCGCATGTCGATGACGGCTGTGCCGATCTCGATCCTGGTCGTACGCGCGCCGACAGCCGCGAGAAGCGGAAACGGCGAGCCGAGCTGCTGGGCGAAGTGATGGACACGGTAGTAGGCACCGTCGGCGCCCAGTTCCTCGGCGGCCACGGCCAGCTCGATCGATTGAAGCAACGCGTCCGCCGCCGTGCGGACCTGCGAATGTGGTGACGGTGTCCAGTGCCCGAACGAGAGAAACCCGATCCTCTTCACCTGCCCATCCTTCTCGAGTCGAAGACTCACCCCATGCGCAGCCACAATTGACCGTCATGTCCTTCGCCTGTGCCTGTCTTTAAGCATAGACGTTGTGGAGTCCGCGCGTCAGTAACGCGCTCGCTTCGGGTGCTACCATCCAGCCGTGAGATCGAGGAAGGTGCTGATTGCGGGCGGCATCCTCGCGCCGATCCTGTGGGTGACTGTCTTTTTGTACGTCGGATCTCTTCGGGCCGACTACAGCCACTCGCGCCAGTACATCAGCGCGCTCGCCGAACGCGGGAGTTCGACGCAGCACCTCATGCAGGTGGCCGGCTTTCTTGTGCAGGGCCTCATGCTCGCAGGGTTCGGAATCGCCATGGGATTATCCAGCGGTTCGGTGACCGCCGGCGTCAGCGCCTCACTCGTGATCGTCGCAGGCCTGGCAAAGATCGTCGCCGGAATCTGCGTGCCCGATCCCTGTTGCTCGGCCGTCCCGGCTTCGATGTCGAACCAGATTCATGATCTCGCGGGTGCGATCTATTTCCTGACGCTGGGGTGCGCAGTCGCCGTGTGCGGCGTCTCGGGCACGACGGTATTCGGGGCGCGAGTAGCGTGGTTGAAGTGGTACTCGTTGGTGAGCGTGGTTCTTGCCGTCTCGCTCCCGTCGCTTCTGATCTCGGCTGGAATCGCGGCCGGCGGCGACGTAGGACTCTTCCAGCGCGCGTCGTTCGGCGTGCTCAACCTCTGGATTCTGGTGTGCGCCGTCAGCGCGTGGCCTCACCGATCATCGGTCGCGGTCTAGTGCGCCTGTTTGTCTGCTGACCCTGCAGACACGGGAGCATACTTTTTCAGCGCCATTTTCGCGGTCAACGATCCGTAGCTGTCCCGCTGCTACGTGGTTGCCGGTATCGCACTCCGCGCCGCAAGGTACCAATCCACGATCTGTTCACCTGTCCAGAAGAGAACCCCCTGACGTGACTGCATGTGGGTGAGCGCCTCGCGGAAATACCGAAGGCGATGTGGTGCGCCCATGATGTAGGGATGCACCACGAGCGCCATCACGCGAGCGGACTCGTGAGAATCGGAGAACAGCTGGTCGAACTGATCGATGGCACGGTCCCGATACTCCGACGCGGTGTGGTGCTGAATGAGCATCATCGCAACGTCGTTGCACTCTTGCGTATAGGGGACGCTGACGAGCGATCCGGTTCGGGTATGCACGGGCAGCGGCTGATCGTCGAGTACCCAGTCGCACACGTAGTCGTACCCTTCTTCCGCGAGGATGTCCGGGGTGTCCCAGGTCTCGGTCAGGCCAGGCCCCAGCCAGCCGCGTGGCCGTCGTCCTGTGAATGCCTCGATCGCCGCGGTCGTCTTCTGGATATCCACGCGCTCGTCGGGAACCTTCTGCATGTTTTTCTGACTGAAGCCGTGGCCGATGAATTCCCATCGCCGTTCGAGTGCGGCACGCGCGATTGGTTCATACCGCTGAATCGCGCTGCCGTTGATCGCGAGGACGGCGGGGACGTGGAACCGGTCGAAGACATCGAGCATGCGCCAGAAACCCACGCGGTTGCCGTATTCGTGCCACGCCCAGTTGGGAACATCGGGCATCGGTGATCCGCCCGCGGGTGGCGGCAGGACGGTGCGCGGCAGTGGCTCGAGCGGGTTCCAGTCCTCGACGTTGATGATGACCCAGACCACCAATCGGGCGCCGCCCGGCAAGACAAGGCGCGGTCGATCGGAGATCGGCGAATACGCGAAGCGTTCGGTCGGAAGCATGGGCCTCAGTATCCACTGATCCAACGCGCTGCGAACGACATTCGATCTTCATCGTTCGCCGGCAGCGGCGGCCAGCGGCTCAGAGCCGGCATTCACGACCCGCGCACTTTCGCGACGATGAACACCACCAGTGCTAAGGCGATAACGACGGCGATCGCGCCCACCCAGACCCCTGCTTTGAAGATGGCCCCGATCGCCTCGCACCCGGATAGCAGCGGCGCGAGTAGGACGATGGGAAACGTGCGCCGGATCAGAATTGAAGTGCTCTCCATCTAAACCTCGACCACCCTGATCGTCTGCAACGTTCGCGCCTCCTGCCTCGAGCTCAAGCACATGAAAGCGGTCCCGTCGATCAGCTGGCATCTGCACGCGCCTTGCATCGGGGGTGAGGAGGGGGACAGCGGATCATGACGACGAGCCAACGCACCGGAACAATCCTCGCAGCCATTGGAGGCGGCATGCTGCTGGCGCGCGCCTTCCGGGCAGGCAAGGCGATCGACTTTGCCGGGATGACGATCGTGATTACGGGAGGATCGCGAGGGCTTGGCCTCGTCATCGCACGGGAGCTTGCGTCGGAAGGTGCGCATGTGGTGCTCATGGCCCGAGATGCAGAGGAACTGGAGCGTGCCCGCGCGGACATCGAAAGTCGCGGGGGCGATGCCTCGGCCTTTGTCTGCGACATTCGAAATCGCGACGACGTCAACCACACCATCGAGC
>Ga0207697_10001545_pt1 | contig 12463 bp, 12 predicted proteins | sample KBSSwiS5withPhiX_FD_184293 | JGI IMG/M metagenome (GOLD analysis project Ga0207697, IMG submission 184293) | Switchgrass rhizosphere microbial communities from Kellogg Biological Station, Michigan, USA, with PhiX - S5 (SPAdes) (version 2) | ecosystem: Host-associated > Plants > Roots >... | reverse complement strand
TGGCCGTGGCCCGCGCCCTCGCCGCCGACCCCGACCTGCTGCTCCTCGACGAGCCCATGGCCGCGCTCGACATCCACGCCGCCCCGCTGCTCCGCCGGCTCCTCAAGCGCGTCCTCGCCGGCCGCCGGGCCATCATCATCACCCACGACATCCTCGACGCCCTCATGCTGGCCGACAGGGTGATCGTCCTCGAGGACGGCCGGATCACCGAACAGGGCCCCACCCGCGAAGTCCTGGAAAAACCGCGCAGCCGGTTCGCCGCCGGGCTGGCCGGGCTGAACCTGGTGGCCGGCACCGTCAGCAACGCCGGGGTGACGACCGCCCAGGGCATGGTCGTCGCGGGCCACCAGGACGAGTCCGTCGAGCCCGGGCAGGACGGAGTAGCGGTCTTTCCGCCCTCGGCGGTATCGGTGTTCCTCACCGAAGAGCACGGCAGCCCGCGAAACTCATTCCAAGTGATCATCACGGACCTCGAGCCCCACGGCGATCAGATCCGTGTCCGTGCCGGTCGACTCTCCGCCGACATCACCCCGGCCGCGTCAGCCGACCTCGGACTCATCCCCGGAATGAGCGTCTACTTCGTCATCAAGGCCGCCGCCATCGCGATCTACCCGGCCTAGGGAGCTTCCGCACGTTCCGCCCGGCGGAGTAGTCTCGGTGCCGGGCGCTGCCGGCGCCGAGCGACTCCGCGAGGAAAGGAAGGCTATGCCTGGAATGTATGTGGCGACCTCGACCATCACCATCGAGGCGCCCGCGAGCCGAGTATGGTCCGTGATCACCGATCCCGATGCCGCCAAGGAGTTCATGTTCGGCACCGAACTCGTGACCGACTGGACCGTAGGCGGACCCATCCTGTGGCGGGGCACCTGGGACGGCAAGGAGTACGAGGACAGGGGCAGCATCCTCGAGTTTGAACCCGGACGGCGGCTTGTTGTCACGCACTTCAGCCCGTTGAGCGGCCAGGAGGATGCGCCGGAGAACTACCACACGCTGACCTGGACGCTCGAGGACCAGGCCGGTGCCACGCAACTGACGCTCGCCCAGGACAACAACGCCAGTGCCGAGGACGCCGACCACTCCAAGGGCATGTGGGACAGCCTGGTGAAGAGCGTGAAAGGAATCGCGGAGCGGGAAGAGCCAGGGCGCGATTAGGCAGCAGGCCGCGGGGCCAGGTTGCGCTACTGCTGACAGCGGCGCGCCGGTGGGCGGACAACAAGCGGACATCAAAGGGAACGCGACAGGAACGCCCGCCCGGGTGTCCCCCGGCGGGCGTTCCCCTCGTCGGCGGAAGGGCGCCTACAGCAGGCTTGCCGCGATGTCCCTCCCGATCCTCTGCAGCAGGGCGGCGGACAGTCCGGGGTCCTTGGAGGAGTCCTGGTCGGTGTACTCGGCCAGGGTGTAGACCCGGGTGAGCGCCAGTTCGGACCACCGTTCCCGGGGGAGGAGGGAACGGCCGGCCACCGCGATGATCGGGCGGGTTCCGGACCTCCGGGCGACGGCGGCGGGAAGTTTGCCGGCGAGGGTCTGTTCGTCGATGCTGCCTTCGCCGGTGATGACGACGTCGCAACTGTCCCTGCGGTTGTTGAAATCGAGCAGGTCCAGGAAGTAGTCGGCGCCCGAGACCTGCTTGGCGCCCAGCAGCAGGCAGGCGAAGCCGATGCCGCCGGCGCTTCCGGCGCCCTCGCGCTGCGCCAGTGCCTCGGCGTCCTCAAATCCGGCGTCCGTCAACGTGGTGACGAGGTGCCCCAGCCCGTGCTCCAGCGCCGCAACGTCCTGCGGTCCGGCGCCCTTTTGGGGTCCGAAGACCGCCGGCGCGCCGCCGGGCCCGAGCAGTGGATTGTGGACGTCGCTGGCGACCACGAGCTCCGTGCCGTCCAGTTCGGGGAACATGGTCCGGCGGATGGTGTGGATCTGCGCCAGCGACTTTCCGCTGCCGTGGAGCTGCCGGCCGCGGACGTCGTGGAAGTCGTAGCCCAGGGCGGTGAGCATTCCCATGCCGCCGTCGGTGCTGGCACTTCCGCCCAGCGCCAGGACGATCCTGGCCGGGTTCAGACTGAGGGCGAACAGGATCGCTTCCCCAAAGCCCCGGCTGGAGGCCGCCAAGGGTTCCAGCTGGGCCGCCGGCAGGAGCGCCAGGCCGCACGTGTTGGCGACCTCGACGACGGCGGTGGTGCCGTCGAACGCGATGCCGGCCGGGACGGGCTGGCCGGTGGGCCCGGTGACAGTGTGGCGGTGCCGGGTGAAGCCGGCGGCGACGGCGGCGTCCACACTGCCGTCCCCGCCGTCGGCCAGCGGAAGCAGCTCGCAATGGACCGCTCCGGCCCCGCCAATGGAGCCGGCTCCGGCGCGGAGCCCTGCGGCCAGAGCATCGGCCACCTCGCCGGCCGTGAGGCTGCCTTTGAACTTGTCCGGTGCGATGAGGGTCCGCACGGTTTTCGGGGCGGTGGTGTGGACCATGTCAGATGGTTTCCGAGTAGGCGGGGCGGCGGTTGTCCTTGGCCGTCGAATCGGCATCGGCGGGTTCTGTGCGCTCCGGGTTGTTGTCCTGGTGCGTGTGGTGGCCGTATTCGATCAGGTCATCGTCGATGTCGCCGTAACCGTCCGGGAGGATCGGATCCTCGCTGGGCAGGGTCTCAACAGTTTCGCCGTTGAAGACGCGGCGGACGCGGTCCGCGTCCAGGGTGCGGTCCCACCAGGCGATGAACAAGGTGGCGACGGCATTGCCGGTGAAGTTCACCAGGGCCCGGCACTCGGACATGAACTTGTCGATGCCGAAGATAAGCATGATGCCGGCGGCAGGGATGGTGCCGAGCGTGGCCAGGGTGGCGGTCAGGGCGATGAAGCCGCCGCCGGCGACGCCGGCCGCGCCCTTGGAGGTGAGCAGCATGACCGCGATGAGGCCCAGCTGCTGGCCGATGGTCAGGTTCGTGTTGGTTGCCTGGGCGATGTAGACGGCGGCCAGCGAAAGGTAGATGGCGGCGCCGTCGAGGTTGAAGCTGTAGCCCGTGGGGACCACGAGCCCGACCGTTTCCTTCTTCACACCGGCGTGCTCGAGCTTGCGCATCAGGCCCGGGAGGGCCGGTTCGGCCGTGGAGGTGCCCAGAATGAGCAGGTACTCCTCTTTGAGGTGGCGGATCATCTTGAAGATGTTCAGCTTCAGGAAGGCCATGACGGACCCGAGGACCACGACGACGAAGAGGATCGACGTGGCGTAGAAGAGAGCGATCAGCCCGCCCATGCTGGAGAGGGAGGAGACGCCGTACTTGCCGACGGCGAAGGCCATCGCGCCGAAAGCGCCCAGCGGGGCGGCCTTCATGATGAAGCCCAGGATTTTGAACATGACCCCGGTGAGGCGCTGGACACCGTCCAGGACGGGCGCTCCGACCTTGCCCATGGCGTTCAGCGCGACGCCGAAGATCACGGCGATGAAGATGATCTGGAGGATGTCGCCCTCCACGAACGGCGCGACGATGCTGGTGGGGATGATGTGGGTCAGGAACTGCCACCATTCCTGGTGGGCGCCGGCGTCGATGAGTTTGGCCGCGGAGTCCGTCGTCTTGATCGCGCTGGCGTCTGCGTTGACGCCGTCGCCGAGGCGGAAGATGTTGATGGCGACCAGGCCAAAGAGCAGGGCAAAGATCGTGCCGATCTGGAAATACGTCAGGGCCTTCAGCCCGGTCATGCCGACCTTCTTCAGATCCGCGACGCTGGCGATGCCGCCGACGATGGTCAGGAACACGATCGGGCCGATCAGCATTCTCATGGCGTTGACGAAGGTGGTGCCGATCGGTTCCATGGCAATGCCCGCGGCCGGGGCCAGCCAGCCCACCAGAATGCCGAGGACGATGCCGGTCAATACCCAGAAGTACAGCTGCCTGTACCAGCGTTTCTTGGGGGCCGGGATGTCCGTGCCCGCGGTGGTGATGTGTCCCATGATTCCTACCTCATTGTGGAATGTCTCTGGAGATGCTTTAAGTGTGGGGGTTTGCACGGGGCGGGAGCCAGTTGGGCGCAGCCGCCCCGTGCGGTGTGTAGCGTTCGACGGCGGCCGCGCGGCCGGCGTCGTCCGTTTCAGTGCCGTCGTCCGTTTTAGTGCGCCTCAGCGCTAAACGGCCGCCAGGGTGCGGGCCAGGGCCTCGATGATGGCGTCGGTGACGTCCGCGGTGGTGGCGTCGCCGCCGACGTCGCGGGTCAGGTGGCCGGCGCCGGTTGCCTCTTCGATGGCGGCCTCGACGCGGCGGGCTTCCTCGTGGAGGCCAAAGTGGTCCAGCATCAGGGCTGCGCTGGCGATCGCGCCGATCGGGTTGCTGATGCCCTTGCCCGCGATGTCCGGGGCCGAGCCGTGCACCGGCTCGAACATGGACGGGAAGCGGCGCTCCGGGTTCAGGTTTGCGCTGGCCGCCAGGCCGAGGCTGCCGGCCAGGGCTGAGCCGAGGTCGGAGAGGATGTCGGCGTTCAGGTTGGAGGCGACGACGACGGAGAGGTCTTCCGGGTGCAGGATGAACTTGGCGCTCATCGCGTCGACCAGGACGCTCTCGGTGGCGACATCGGGGTAGTCCAGGGCAACACGCCGGAAGGTTTCGTCCCAGAGGACCATGCCGTACTGCTGGGCGTTGGACTTGGTGACGGAGGAGACCTTCTTCACCGTCCGGGTCCGGGCGAGATCGAACGCGAAGCGCATGATGCGCTCGCAGCCCTTCTCGGTGAACAGCGCGGTCTGCAGGGCGACCTCGTTGCCCGGGCCGCGGCCGCCGAGGTTGCGCCCGCCGAGGCCGGCGTACTCGCCTTCACTGTTTTCGCGGACCACAATCCAGTCGAGCTCGGTGGTGTCGGCCTTGCGCAGCGGGGACTGGACGCCCGGGAGGAACTTCACCGGACGGATGTTGGCCCACTGGTCAAAGTTCTGCGTGATATTCAGGCGCAGGCCCCAGAGGCTGATGTGGTCCGGGACGTTTTCCCAGCCGACAGCGCCGAAGTAGATGGCGTCGAAGTCCTTGAGGGTGTCCAGTCCGTCGGGGTCCATCATCTGGCCGGTCTTGGCGTAGTACTCGCAGCCCCATGGGAACTCGGTCCATTCGAAGGCGAACTTGCCGCCGGAATTCTGCGCCAGGGCGTCAAGGACCCGGCGTCCGGCGGAGACGACCTCTTTGCCGACCCCGTCTGCGGGGATTGAAGCGATGCTGAATTTCTGGGTGGCGCTCATGTGCCTACCTCCTCGTTGAGTGTGTTAGCAGCGTCACACTGCCTTCCTCTTCAAGTAGACGGGCCGGCACCACATGCCGTCCAAGACCAAGATCCGATCCGCTAGATAGGTTCAGCCTATTGATGATGTGCCGGGGGAGGCGTGTCTGTCCTTCCTTGCGGTTGCGGGGCCGCGTGCAGCCGCGCCACCGCCAGGAAGGAACGGGCCGCGGGGGTCAGGTCGTCCCTCCGGCTGAGAACGGCAACATCCAGGTAGGACACGGGTTCGATCAGCAGCGACCGCAGCCCCGATTTGTGCGCCAGGGGCGCCCACGACGACGGCATCACGGCGTGGCCGACCCCGGCCAGGACCAGCGGCAGGATCGAGGTCCGGTGGGCGACCTCGACGACGATTTCGGCGTCGATCCCCCGCGCCAGTGCATCGTCCACAAGCCAGCGCATCAGCGAACCGCGCTGGCTCGCGACCAGACGGTGGCCGGCCAGCTCCTCGCGTTGAATGGTTGTTGCGGCGCCAAACGTATCGGACTGGGGATTGACGAGAAGGATCAGCGGCTGGCGATCGAGCTCCAGCACCTCAACGCCGGGAACCTTGATGGGCGTGGGGGACCCTGCCAGCCCGATCTCCGTGCTGCCGCTTCGGACAGACTCGATGACGTCCTCCGGGGTGAAGGCGGCGCTGACATTGAGCCTGACCAGGGGATGCGCACGGGTGAAGGCGGCGATCATCGAGGACAGGGGCTCGATCCCGGGTGAGGGCATCGTGACGATGTCCAGCCGTCCGCTGCGCAGCCCACGCACCGACTGCACCGCGGACTGCGCCGCATCGAGGTTGCGCATCACGAGCCGGGCCGGCCCGATCAGCTCCTTGCCCGCCTCGGTGAGCACCGCCCGCCGCCCGATCCGGTGGAAGAGCGGCACGCCCAGCTCCTTCTCGAGGGCGGCGATGGTCTGCGAGAGCGATGGCTGGGCGATGAGCAGGTGCTCCGCGGCCCGGCTGAACCCGTCGTGGTCAACAACAGCCAGAAAATACTTCAGCTTTCGGGTGTCCACCCTGGCTCCTTCACCGGTTTTTGCACTTGACGGTTGCCGTGCGGCCGCCTGATCGATGAGTCCGAGCCTATTTCCTGCCGGCGATTCGGATGCGCATTTTTTCCACATCCGCGGCAAGGAGCATGATCGCCGCTCGCCGGATCACGCAACGCCCGCCGTCGTCCGCGCCGCTCGGGTCTTCGCCGCGCTACGGCAGCCGGGAGGGGCGCAGCAGCGTGGGGACGCCGGCCTGCCCGGGGTCGAGCGGGACGGGGCTGACCAGCACGGCCGGGCCGCGGCTCAGGAGGCCGGTCGAAAGCGGCTGGCAGCGCACGCCTCCCCGGCCGCGCATGGCGGCGTGCGCGCCCGGTGCAAGCATCCGGTCCATCCACACGCAGGGGTGTGCTGGCCGTCCGGCCCGGAGCCGGACCACGTTGCCCTTCGATTCGAGCACGAACTCTTCGCCGAGCAGGGGAGCGAGGTGGGCGCCCCGGAGGACCACATTGCGCCGGGTCAGGAGCGGGTCAAAGGGGCCGGCTGCCAGCTCCTCGGCCATCGCCTCGAGGGCCTCGATCGAGAGGAGGGTGACGGCGGCGTCCATGTGCGCGGCCTTGCCGAAGAACCGGTCGCCGACGATGCCCTTGCCGGCCACCAGTTCCACTTGGTCCGCGTCCGTCGTGGGGACCTGCGCCGCACCATCGCGGGCGCGGCCGAAGTAGGCGTGCGCCGGCGAGACAAGGAGGTGCAGAACCTCGACGTCGTACCTGTAGCTTGCCGTCATGCCCTAAAACTATCCTCCCTCGTGGCGTTGGGCCGCGAAGTCGCCGGAAACGTGCGGACTCGCCGGAGCCTTCCGGCGACCTCGCAGGCTTCCCGCGAACCCGGCGGGGCCCGATCAGGGTACGAGCACGATCTTCCCTTTCGCCGCGGTGCTCCCCAGCAGCTCATGGGCGCGACGAACGTCGGAAAGCGGCAGGCGCTCGGCCACCACCGGGTGAATCTCGCCGCGGCGAAGCAACTCGAGCAGCGCGAAGAAGTCTGCCCTGAACCAGTCCTGGTGGTGGATGCGCAGCTTCTGGATCCGGTAGGACAGCACCTTTCGGCGGGGTGACAGCCAGCCCCAGAGTGCGACGCTCCCCGTTGCCGCGTACCAGGCGATCACGCCCGGCCAGTTCTTGCGCCCCTGCGCGATGGTGGCGTAGCGGCCAAACACAACGAGCCGGCCGCCGGGCCGCAGCGCCCGGAAGGAGCGCAGAGACAACGGCCCACCGATCCCGTCGAGGGCAATGTCTACGCCGTCGCCGGTGAGCCCGCGCACTCGGGCCAGGAAATCCTCGTTCTGATAGTCGATCGCCACCGCGCCCAACCGCTCCACTGCGGCGCGGTCCCGGCCGGCGGCGGTCCCGTAGAGGCGGAGGCGGGCCAGTGCTCCGAGCTCGAGGATGGCGGCGCCCACCCTGCCTGCCGCGCCGTGAACCAGGACGCTCTCCCCGGGCTTCGCCTGGGCCGTCCGGTGCAGCAGTTGGTAGGCGGTCATGTAGGGGAAGACGAGGCTCACGACCTCGGCCGGGTCGAGTTCCTCAGGCACATCCACCGCATATGCCTCGGGCACACAGACGCGCTCGGCGTTGGCGCCCCACACCGTCAGTGCGCCGATGCGGTCGCCGACCCGTACCCGCGAGCAACCCGCCCCGAGCTCATCAACGATGCCGACGAGCTCGTAGCCGGGCGTGAACGGCGGCTTCGGTCCGCCGAGGTAGGTGCCGGCGCGCAGCTGGGCATCGGTGAAGGACACCCCCGAAGCCAGGACCCTGACGCGGACTTCGCCCGGGCCGGGCCGTGGATCGTCGACCTCCACCACCTGCAGGACCTCGGGGCCGCCGAAGCGGTCGATCACCACACGCTTCATGGGCTCACTCTACGCTCGGCACACGCTCCGCACACCGGCCCCTTGCCGCCCAGCGCCGGGGCCGCCCGGGGTCGCTTCGTGACCCATTGACACGCCCGAGCGGTCGGACTATCCTACAACCAAATGGTTGTAGATCAGCTCCGAACCCAGCTCAACGACGACGAACTCGACCGCCTTTTCCAGGCGTTCGCCGACGCGACCCGCAGGGACATCGTGCGCCGGGTGACAGTGGGCGAGTACTCGGTCTCCGGGCTCGCTGCCCTCTACGCCATGAGTTTTGCGGCCGTCCAGAAGCATGTGGCGGTGCTGGAACGCGCTTCCCTTGTCTCGAAGGAGAAGCGGGGAAGGGAGCAGATCGTGCGGGCCAACCATGACGGCCTGCAGCGGGCCCGCCGCCTGCTGGACGGCTACGAGGTCATTTGGCGCCAGCGCGCCGACCGGATTGCGGACCTGCTTGCCGAATCGGCCGCCCCGGAACCTGGCGAGACGCAGGCAGGCGCCAGATCAACCAAGAAATCGCAAGGCCAAGCTGAAGGAAACTGAAGGATAGGAGAGTTCGTCATGACGGTTGTCAGTTCAGTCAAGAATCTTGAGGCGTTGAGCCTCACCGTGGTCGCCGAGTTCGATGCCGGAGTTGCGCGCGTCTGGCAAATCTGGGAAGACCCGCGCCAGCTCGAGCGCTGGTGGGGGCCGCCCACGTGGCCGGCCACCTTCGAGAAGCACGAGTTCGTCCCGGGCGGCGAGGCCAGCTACTACATGACGGGACCCGAGGGGGAGAAGGCCCGCGGCTGGTGGCGGTTCGTGACCATCAACGCCCCGCACCGGCTGGAGTTCGATGATGGCTTCGCGGACGACAACGGCGACCCCGTGGCCGACATGGGGACGATCCACGGAGTTGTGACGCTGGAGCCAATCGGCGACCGCACCCGAATGACCATCCTGTCCACGTTTGAGGCGGAGGAGCAGATGGAGAAGATCGTCGCCATGGGCATGGAAGAAGGCATGAGGGAGGCGCTGGGCCAGGTCGACGCGATCATCGCCGAGTCCGTCAACGCTTGACCTGCAACGCAACACGACGACGGCGGGAATCTCCCGCCGTCGTCCGCAAGGCCCTGTTCAGCCCGGTATGAGCGGCGGTAACATGCCGTGTGACATTCACCCACGGTTACGCGGCGAACGGCGACCTCCGCATGTACTACGAGGTCCATGGTCACCCGCGGGCCGGCGAGCCCCCGCTGTTGCTGATTCCCGGCGGAGGCTCGAGCATCGAGACCAACTTCGCCGGCCTCATCCCCGCGCTGCTGGCCGAGAGCCTGCAGGTGATCGCCGTCGAAGAGGAAGGCCACGGCCGGACCGCGGCTACCGCCCGGCCGCTCACCGCCGAAGGATCGGCAGGGGACATCAAAGCCGTGCTCGATGAGCTCAACGTGGACTCCGTGGATGTGCTCGGGTTCAGCGCCGGGGGCCACACCGCGCTCGCGCTGGCCATGAGGCATCCGTCCATGGTGCGGTGCCTGATTGCCGCCTCCACCTTCGCCAGCCGCGACGCTGTGGGCGATGAATTCTGGGAGGGGATGGAAAAGGCAACCCTCGATGACATGCCGGAGGTGTACCAGGACGCGGACCGCCGGCTGAACCCGGAGCCCGGACACCTCGAGAGGATGTTCGAACTGGACCGCCAGCGGATCCTGAGCTTCCCCGGCTGGCCGGACGAGGACCTGCGCCGCATCACGGCCCGCACCCTAGTGCTGAGCGCCGACCGCGACGTCGTCAGCGCTGACCATGCCGTGCAGATGTCACGGGTCATTCCCGGGGCGCGCCTGATGATCGTGCCGGGCAGCCACGGCGATTATTTGGGCGAGCTGGCCGCGAGCGGGGGCGACCTGCGCGCCATGCGGACCACTCTTCCGTACCTGCTGCGGTTCTTGGAGGAGTAGGGGCCGGTCAGGGCGTTGCCGGCGTGGAGGTCTGCGCCGGACTGGTTTGCGCCGGAGTGGTCTGCGCCAGACTGGTCTGCGCCGGAGTGGAGCTCCAGTGCTGCCGGTGCAGCCGCTCGAAGCTGTCCAGGAGCAGGTCCAGGGCGAACTCGAACTCGAACTGGTCATCGCACCCCTGGCCCACCACGGAGTCCTGGTGCGCGGAGGCGGTGGCGACCTTCAGGATGTTCGGATACCGCTCGGCCATCTCCTGGAACATGGCCGCCTGCGCCTCCGACGGAAGGGTGGCCAGCCCTGCGGCGTCCCCGCCGGCGGAGTCGTCGAACAGCTCCTGGGTAAACCCCCACATGCGGCTGCCTAGGGCGTGCATGACGTGATGGGTCAGGTCCACGGAGAAGCCTCCGGCCAGGAACATGCCGATGAACGAGTCCATGTAGCCAAGGACCGCCGGCGTTTTATTCGTGCGCGATTCCAGCACTTGCCGGGCCCACGGATGCCGCAGCAGCGCCCCCCGCGCCGAGAGCACCCTCAGGCGCACGGTGTCCTTCCAGCCGGCATCGCGGACGGGAGGATCGATCTCGCTGACAAGGGCGTCCACCATGCCGTCAAGGAGTTCCTCCTTGTTGGCCACGTGCTTGTACAGCGCCATCGGCACGACGCCGAGTTCCTGCGCCAGACGGCGCATGCTCAGCGCCTCGATCCCCACCTGATCGGCCAGCACGACGGCGGCAGCCAGGACGCGGTCCCGGCTCAACGGGATCCGGCGCGTGCGCTCCGCTTGCTGGGTCATCCGGCCACCCTTTCCTAACGGTTCCCTATTGACAAGTGTACGCCGTACACCTAACGTGGCCGCATCAGGTGTACGCCGTACACCGCGCGATTCATGTACCACCGCCGCCAGCCATCCCAGCCAAGGACCACGCCGTGACAACACACGCCAGCAGCGCCCCCGTCCCCCGTGTCCGCCGCCGCCCCCAGTGGCCAGTGCCCGCCGGGTTGATCCTTCTCAGCCTCATCCCGGTGATCGCCGGCGCGGCGCGGCTGACGGAACTGACCGGCGGTGCCGCCATCACCGCCCAGAACGCCCGGTTCTTCGCCTCGCCCGTGCCTGTGGTGACGCACATCCTTAGCGTCACCACCTACAGCCTGCTCGGTGCGTTCCAGTTCCTCCCCGCGCTGCGGGGCCGCCGCGGCTGGCACCGGGTCGCCGGCCGCATCCTCGCGCCGGCGGGCTTGCTGGCCGCCCTGTCCGGCCTGTGGATGGCCGTCTTCTATCCGCTGCCGCCCGGGGACGGACCGGCGCTGTTGGTGCTGCGGCTGGTCTTCGGCTCGGCCATGGCGGCGAGCATTGTTCTGGGAGTCGTGGCGGTTGTGCGCCGGGATTTTGTGCGGCACGGGGCGTGGATGACCCGCGGCTACGCGATCGGCGTTGCCGCGGGAACGCAGGCGCTGACGGGGCTGCCGTGGATTCTGCTGGTGGGTCCGCCCGACGAGCCGACCCGGGCGGTGCTCCTGGGGGCAGCCTGGGTGATCAACCTTGCGGTGGCCGAGTACGTCATCCACCGGCGCGCCAGGCGGACCGTGCGGGTGCCCGCCGTCGTCCCCGTGCCTGCCGCCGTCGTCCCCGTGCCTGCCGCCGTCGTCCCCGTGCCTGCCGCCGTCGTCGAACCCGAACCTGCCGCCGCCGTCGTGGAAGTCGCCGGAAGCGTGCCGGCTCGCCGTACTCTTCCGGCGAAGCGGACGGTTTCCGGCGACGTGGAGGCCGGGCGGCTAGACTCACGCGCATGACAATTGTGGATGATCAGGGCCGCACGGAGCCTCCCCTCGCCTCCGACGAAACCGCGACCCTCCTGGGTTTCCTGGACTACCAGCGGGCCACGCTGGCGTGGAAATGCGCCGGGCTGGACGCGGCCGGCTTCGTGGCTACTACCGCTGCCTCATCGATGACGCTGGGCGGGCTCCTGAAGCACATGGCCTATGTGGAGAGCGAATGGTTCTCCCGTTCCCTGCACGCCCGGGACCGGGAGGCCCCATTTGCCGCCGTGGATTGGAAGGCCGACCCGGACTGGGAGTGGCATTCCGCCGCCGGAGACACCCCGGACCAGCTGCGCACTCTGTGGCAGGACGCCGTGGACCGGTCCCGGGTCAGCGTCACGGAGGCACTGGCCGCCGGTGGCCTGGACCAACTAGCCCGTCGCCCGTGGCCGGACGGTTCGGCACCGAGCCTGCGCTGGATCCTGTGCCACATGATCGAGGAGTATGCCCGGCACAACGGTCACGCCGACCTGCTCCGCGAGGCCGTGGACGGCGAAACGGGGGAGTAGCCGCCCTGAGACGCCCCTCCAGCCGCCCGTTGCGCTATCAGTCATGGCGGTTATGAACGCCG
>Ga0207697_10001539_pt1 | contig 12504 bp, 14 predicted proteins | sample KBSSwiS5withPhiX_FD_184293 | JGI IMG/M metagenome (GOLD analysis project Ga0207697, IMG submission 184293) | Switchgrass rhizosphere microbial communities from Kellogg Biological Station, Michigan, USA, with PhiX - S5 (SPAdes) (version 2) | ecosystem: Host-associated > Plants > Roots >... | reverse complement strand
TGGACCGGCGCAGTTTCGATTTGAATTACGAAAACAACATTCTGTTCTACGATCCAACTTTAACTGCGGAAATGCGCCGCCGTCAGGACGCCTATCTTGCCTGCTCCCATCCCGTCACTGCAGAGACGGTGGCCCAATGGCCGATGATCCGCCGGCTTTGGAACAACACCATCGCGATGCTGGGGCCAATTTTGTAAGAACCAATCGGCCTAAAGGGAGGTCACTCGAGTGAACGTTGAGGTCTCGCCCCGGTCGCTCTTCATCGAAAGCTCGTCTTGGTTGAAGGCCAGAATGGTGCTCGAAGTCACGCTATTATTCACACGCTCATCCTCCGCACTGGTAATCTTCAACGTGATGGTCTTGCCATTGATGGCCCAGGTGCCGCGGATCGTGCCGGTGACGCCTTGGGAGAGTGTATTGCTGATGAACCCTTGGGGGCGCAACTGCGCGATGAAGGTGCCGCTTCCGCTGAAGGTAATTGACTCTTTCATGTTACCCACGGTGCCCAGCCAGTTGCCCACGATTTTTGCGCTGTACTCCGCTTCCGCGACCGGTTTTGCCGGCGTGCAGGACGAGACGCCCAAGGCCAACGCCAGAAGCAGGCCGAGCCGCACAAAGTTGAAGTTATGTTTCATAGGAATCTTTTCTTATCAGGTGTTGTTAGTCGCGGCGTCAAGGCCTCAATCTGTTGCGGGTACAGCAATGAAGCGTAGTTTAGGAAGGGAAATATTGTCAGCGCTGAAAATGACCGGGTCTTGAACAGGGCAACTACAAGCACGATCGAAGCCTTCAAGGCGAACGAACTTGACGGTGAAAACTCCTGCCGGGGACACTTCTAACTTCGTACGAATGCTCTAACGCAACCGCGGATTCGTCCGTGAGCCCAGAATCACGGCGCGCTATTGGACTAAAGTCCTATAGACAACGGCACCGTCGGCGATCCACGATAAAAACGGTCTCTGCCACTATGAAGCAGTCAAGGGACTGTTGAGTAGAGCATTTTTCTGGAGGCACCATGGAGTGGAATAGTTTCGACTATGCATTCGAAAGGAACAACAATGACAACCACACGCATGCGAAACCTTCTCACCGGCGCGCTTGCTAGCGCGTTGGCTTTCACTACAACCGTCGCGCGGGCTGATGACCCGTTGGCTTCTTGGAACGACGGCCCGGCCAAACAAGCCATCGAAGAATTCGTCAAGGCGACTACGACTCAAGGCAGCCCTAAGTTCGTACCGCCCGAGCAGCGCATCGCCACGTTCGACCAGGACGGCACGCTCTGGGTCGAGCATCCAATGTATTCGCAGGTGATGTATTGCATGGATCGTGTCGGCGCGCTCGCGAAGGAGAAGCCGGAACTGAAAAAGGTCGAGCCGTTCAAGACTGTGCTCTCCGGCGACCGCGAAGCGATTGCGAAACTTCCAATGGCCCAACTCGAAAAGATTCTTGCCGCCACGCTCACCGGCATGTCGACGGATGAATTCCAGGCCGAGGTGAAGCAGTGGCTCGCGGAAGCCAAAGACCCGCGCTGGAAGAAGCTCTACACCGAGCTGACTTATCTCCCCATGCAGGAGGTGCTGAAGTATCTCCGGGCCAATGGCTACAAGACCTATATCGTCACCGGCGGCGGACAGGATTTCGTCCGCGTGTATGCAGAGCAGACGTACGGCATCACGCCTGAACAAGTGGTCGGCACCATGGGCGGCACGAAGTATGGCTACGGCAAGGATGGCAAACCGTTCCTGACCAAGGAACCGAAGATGCTTCTCAATGACAATAACGCCGGCAAACCTGAGGGCATTCACCTGATGATTGGCCGGCGCCCATATGCAGCTTTTGGTAATTCGACCGGCGACAAGCAGATGCTTGAATATACCAAGGCGGGCGACGGCGCGCGACTGTCGATGATCGTCTTACACGACGATGCCGAGCGCGAGTACGCCTACGGGCCAGCACAAGGATTGCCTGACACGAAAGTCGGCACTTTCACGCAAGCGCTGTACGATGAGGCGAAGAAGCAGGGCTGGACTGTCATCAGCATGAAGAACGACTGGAAACGCGTCTTTGCTTTTGAGAATTAATCAACAACCAATTCAGGAGTCGGTTTGATGACAATGCCCGAGAGGCCAAGGTCCTTGTCCCTTGAGCTGCCTCTGCATATTGCCCTAAAGTCTTATAGCCAACCTTCCAGTGGAATATTAGGATGAACACTAATCGACTCTTCTATGCGCTTGCCTAACACTTCTTTGTTTTGCATTGCAATCATTATCGGCGCGCTCTTGGGTTTGCCGTTTGAAAAGGCGGCAGCCGCATCCACCTCAGGTTCGAATCAGACGGGCGATTCAAGCTGGCCGCGCGAAAAATACAGCAACGGCACCCGGCTCATTATTTATCAACCGCAAGTCGATGACTGGAAGAACTTCCAGGATTTGAGCTGGCGAATGGCGATTTCGCTTACGCCCAAGAGCGGCAAGACGGTGCTGGGCGTGGTGGAAATGAAGGGGAATACGAACGTAGACAACGTCGCCAAGCTCGTCACTATCACCAATCCGCAGGTGACGGGCACGTATTTTCCTTCACTAGATAACGCCACGAAGGAAAAGATGGATCAGTTGTTCAAAACATTTGTGCCACCAACCTTCTCTATTTCTTTGTATCATTTAATCGCCTCCACGCCGAAGAAGGAGCCAACGGCCGGTGTGCAGTTGAACAACGATCCGCCAAAGATTTTTGTAGGTTACCGCCCGTCGATTTTGTTGAGCGTGAATGGCGATCCAGTGCTTTCCGTAGTTCCAAACACGAATTTGCAATTCGTCGTTAACACACAGTGGCCGCTATTTCTCGACGAGAGTGCCTCCACTTACTACCTCGCCGTCGGTCAGCAATGGCTAACTGCCAGTAAACTAGATGGTCAGTGGTCGCCCACGAAAAAGTTGCCGCCGGCGATGTCCAAGGTTCCGCAAGATAAACAGTGGAGTGCGCTCAAAAAGCTTATCCCGCCTCCAGCAAGTCCGAAGAGTGTAACTCCGGATGTTTTTTACAGCGACAAGCCGGCTGAAATCATTTTGTTCGATGGGCAACCCGTTTACGCGCAGATTCCGAATACTCAGCTCGAGTATGCAACGAACACAAGCAGCGTCGTGTTCGTGTACAAACCGACGCAGCAATTCTATTATCTGACTGCCGGCCGATGGTTCAGCGCAGCTGACCTGCAAGGTCCATGGACTTACGCGACGCCGAATCTCCCTGCTGACTTCGCCAAGATCCCATCGAGTAGTCCAGCGTCGGCAATCCTTGCCACAGTTCCGGGAACCGAGGAAGCGAAAGATGCAGTATTGCTGGCCCAGGTTCCGACAACGATGACGGTCAAACCCACCGAGGCCGCGGCTAAGGTGAAGGTCGCCTATGCTGGTGATCCGAAGTTTGAGCCAATCAAGGGGACCTCCATGCAGTACGCCACGAACACCGCTGACAAGGTGATCGAGCTCGAAGGCACGTACTACCTTTGTCTCCAAGGTGTGTGGTTCATGGCCCCTACTCCAACGGGTCCATGGTCAACCTGCATGTCGGTTCCGAATGAAATCTACACGATCCCTTCGAGTTCCCCGGTTTATAACGTCACCTACGTTACCCAAACCGCGAACCCCGATGGCACCGTTACATCGAACTACACGGCGGGATATCTAGGCAGCTTCATTCTGGGTGCTGCCACCGGAGCGATTCTGGCTGACGGGAGTGGCTATTGGTGGCCGCCATATTGTAATGCGGGTTACTATTACCCATACCCGGCGACGTACTGTGGGGCATATTACGGCTACGGTTATCATTACGGCACGCCTTATTACGACTACAACACGGGAGCTTATGGATGGAAGGGGAGTGCGTCTGGCCCGTACGGATCTGCGGCCTGGGGGGCCGGTTATAATCCTTACACGGGAACGTACGCACGAGGCGGTACGGTCTCGACTCCTTATGGCACCAGAAGCGCAGCACAAGCGTATAACCCATACACCGGCACCTACGCGCAGACGCGACAAGGTTCAAGTCCCACAGCTCAATGGGGCAGCTCGTATGTGTCGCGAGGAAACCAGAGCGCTACCACGGGCCATTATTCCACTGCCAATGGCACCGTAGCCGGCGCTTCAACCTCGGCGGGCGGTAAAGCTGTTGGGGCCAATACTGCATGGGGAAATTCGGCAGCCGGGAAAACTGCCAGCGGCAACATGTATGCCGAACACGATGGCAATGTTTACAAGAATACTGGGAACGGTTGGGACAAGTACGACAACGGGAGTTGGAACTCGGTGAACAAACCCCAGCCGAACTGGCAGGGCGCGGAAAATAATCAGCAACGGGAAGGAAGCGAATCTTATCAGCAGCGATCATCTCAACAGGAATCATCGGAAGCAAGCAGCTCGAATCGCTCTGCTGAAAGCAGCTCTGATCGTTCCAGTGGCGGCTACAACCGAACTGGCAGTGGCGCTGGCGGTGGAAGTGGTTCCAGCAATCTGGATCGCGAGGCTCAGAATCGATCGCGTGGCAATTTTTCAAGTCAACGGTTCCAAAATTTCCAACGCGGTGACGGCGGCGGCTTCGGGGGTGACCGTTTTGGTGGTGGAGGCGGTGATCGCTTCGGCGGTGGCGGTGGCTTTGGTGGCTTCGACCGTGGTGGCGGCGGGGGATTTGGAGGATTTGGAGGTGGCCGCTTCGGCGGTTTCGGTGGAAGCGGCGGGTTCAGGGGGCGCCGATGAAGATAATGCTTGGAATTCTCCGATTTTATTTCTAGAAAAGCTCAAAACGCACTAACCAATAAAGGAAAAACATATGAAAAAACTATTAACACTGACAGGAATCGCCAGTATCAGCATGGTTCTGGTACTATTATCCGTATCCGAAGCGACTGCCGCCAGCGCGAGTGAAATTTCCAGAAAAGAAGCCTTGCTTGCGCAGTCGGGTTTTAAGGTCGTAACGATGACGACTCCGCAACAGAAACAGGCGGTCAAGGGACTTGCCCAGGGCAGGTGTTCGGCCGTGACGTTCAACAAGAAGCTGTTTTACGTGTTTCCCGCTGGGGCGAAGGATAAGTTTTACGTGGGGAAACAAGCCCAATTCGACAAGTATAAAAAGGCCATCGCGGCTCAGCAGGGCAGCAAGCCAAAGAAGATGTAATCTTCAATACAGCCAAAAAATCAACCAACCCATTCAAAACCAAAACATATGAAAAACCTAATTACATTAACAGGTATAGCTGGTATCGGTGTGGCGCTGGCATTAATATCCGCATGCGAGACCACCGGCACTAGCGGGGGTGTAGCAAGCCAACAGGGTCAAGCCGCTGCCACCGGTGGTAATCAGTCAACCATGAATCAGATGGGAGAAGCCCAGATGGCGGGCCAGTCTCTCTACCCAACGTTAGAGACTGCCGGACCTAACCACATCGAAGTTCAACAGTTCGGTGGATTTGGTCCGATGGGCGTAAATGCTCTCGGAGATTGGTGACACGTGTCGACAACTGAAGCCCTGCAGCAGCACGGTGGCTTCGTATAGGTTCAGGCTTCGGTGCGACTCGTCGCACCGATAAAAGCTTGGAACCTTTGTACGTGGGTCAGCGGGTTAAGTATAAACTGGAATATTCGCAGCGCGACATATGAAACAGCTATCAACACTCGCAAACCTTGTTGCTGCTACGGCGGCATTAATACTAATGGCAGCCTGTCAGGCCGTTGCCACCAACAACGCAGAGCTAGCTGCCTCCAAAAAGGAGTTCTTACTCGCGCAATCGGGTTTCAAGGTTGTAACCGTTACAACACCTAAGCAGCAACAGGCTATCAATGGACTAGCCCAGTACCGGGTCTCGGCCGTGAAGTATCAGGGCAAATTGTATTACGTGTTTCCCACTGCGAAGAAGGATAAGATCTACGTCGGGAGACAAAAGCAATACAATGCTTACAAGCAGGCTCTTGCAGCACAGCAGGGCACGCAGCCAGCAAGTCAGCAGGCGAGTGGTGGACAGGCTCAGCCAGGTCAACAGCTGATCAACCCCGCGCCGACGATGACATACGAGACCGCAGGACCTCAACACGTCGAGGTTGAGGAGTTCGACGGGTTTGGCCCAATGGGCACCGCGTCCTTGGGAGATTGGTAAAGACCTGCAGGCAGGATCGAATTTGCTGGGACAGCTGCGATTTTTAGGAGTCTGCTCGACTGGTCGTTGAGCGGATTGACAACTGTGCTGCAATCTGTCCACGTACAGATCTCGTCGCAGTAACCAGCGAGTTTTAAAATAGTGGTGGTGGCGCTACTGTGAGCGTCCCTTTGACAGGCATTTATGGAGATTCACCAGTTGCGCTATTTCGTCGCCGTGGCAGAGGAGGGAAATTTTTCCCGTGCGGCCGCCAAGGTGCGCGTCGCTCAACCTTCGTTGAGCCAGCAGATTCGAAAGCTGGAAGCTGAGATCGGCCAGCCATTGTTCGATCGTCTCCCCCGTTCAGTGGTGCTGACCGAGGCCGGGCGATGTCTGCTCGATTACGCGCGGCAGATCCTGGCGTCGATCGGCGATGCCCGGCGTTGCGTAGATGAGCTCAAAGGCAAAATTGCCGGCGATGTGGCCGTAGGCGCAATTCCCACAATCGCGCCCTATGTTCTCCCGGAACTGGTCGTGACATTCCAAAAGCATTATCCGGATGTGACATTGCACATCGTAGAAGACGTCACGGCAGTCATCAGTCGGCGCGTGGAAGCCGGAGAATTGGATGCCGCATTGGCATCGACTTGCCAGCGAAGTCCGACTCTGCGAGTGGAACACCTCGGCAGGGAACCGCTGCTCGCGCTTGTGCCGGAAGCGCACGCTCTGGCAGAGCAGACCGAGATCACGTTGGACGATCTCAAATCGCAACGATTCCTGCTCCTGCACGAGATGCATTGCCTTTCACAACAGGTGCATCACCTGCTCGAGTCGCGCCGTCTGCATCCAGAGGTCGCACTGGCCGGAAGCCAGCTCAGCACGATCGCGAATATGGTCGCGGCTGGCATCGGCGTCTCGATCGTGCCAAACATGATGGTTAAACATCAAGCGACCCCCGGATGCGTTAGTCTGCCGTTCGCTCCGCCGGTCCCCGAGCGGGAACTCAACTTTCTCCAAAACCCGCTTCGGTTTCAGAGCAAAGCAGCGGCTGCCTTCCAGCGAGAAGCCGCCGCTTTATTGTCAGGCGATAATTCGTCGACAGCTGATGACGTGAAAAACTGAGCTTATCTCATCGTCTCCAACGCCGTCGCTACCATGGATAACATGGGCAACACGGCGAGGATCAGGATGACGCAAAAGACGGCGACCTCAGGTAAGTAATTAGGTTGCGCCCTGTGCACATATCGTTCCTCGAGGAAGCGTGAGATGCGCTGTCCTATCGGTATTCTAGTTTCCATTCCTTAACCGGCCACAGTCGGAGGGCGGATTGAAAGACTTTATTCGTCTAGGCGCGATAGGTTTTGCCTATTCGCAAGATTCCTGGAGCTCAATCATGGTGCCGCGGCAATTTGAGGCGCCGCAGCGGCACCCAAACTTCTTTTTGGCTGATTCGGTGATCGGCTCGTCGAGCTCCATGTGATAATCATAAAGGAGTTCCTCGCCGGGTTGGATGTCGCGCATGGCATCAATGAAGATGCGGTCGTCTTCCTCGACCGCTTCGCAGTTTGGATCACAAGAATGATTGATCCAGCGCGCGTTGTTACCGCCAACTTCTGGATTGATTACGTCACCGTTTTCCAGACCGAAGTTAAAAGTGTGTGGATTGTCGTGGTCGTCGGGAGCGGCTTCCCACGAGACGCGTTCGCCTGTGTATTCGATGATGCGTGCGCCTTCGGGTATGAACTGCGCGGCGTAAACGCCGCGGCCGTGTACACCGGACTCCCGAACCTCGATCTGTACAGCTCGTTGCCGAGCCTTGCCTTTCTTCGCCATGGGGCAGTTGGTGAACTATTTCTCGTTCGTACCCGCTGGTTGCGGCCTGATTCACCCTATTCTTCAATAGCGCCGCTTATTTTACGTAAATGTTCCCGGAACGTGTAACTCGGATCGCCGGCGCGCTTCTCCAGGTATCGTGCGAAGTCCAACTGTTCGCGCAGCGAGCGCCCGCTCTTGATCGCCTCCGCCTGGCGCCGTTCTCGTTCCCAGATTTCGTGCGCGACTGAAAGCAGGTCATCGGTGTGCTTTGCAAGAATAAACAAGCAACCATCGTCATCCGCGAAAGCCACATCACTGCGTTCGACGACGAAATCTCCGAAGCGCGCCGAGTGCAACGCTGAGGAATCGCGGGCGTCGAGCCGCTGGGGGCCCGACGGCCACACTCCATAAGTGAAAATTGGCAGACGAATCTGCCTCAGCTCTGGTGTGTCGCGATGCGCACCCCAGACAATGATTCCGGCGAGCCGGCAGTTTTCAGCTTCAAGCGCGGTTAGATCGCCGATGCAGCCTTCATCCAGACGGCCGCCGTTATCGATTACCAGAACGTCGCCGGGTTGCGCACCTTGCATTGCTTCCAGAAAAACGTCGACGCTTCCAACGTGTCGGACCGGCAGCGCCGGGCCAGCGAGACGTTGATTCGGTGTTACCGGCCGAATGCCAGGCGGACTCATTCGAAAGGGAATTTTCAACCGTAGAGCAGCATCTGCAATCAGCGGAGTAGAAAGCTGAGCAAAAGCGCGAGACAGTGATTCTGCTGTCATGCTGCGATCATGCCCGCTTTGGCCGTGTTTGCAAAAGGAAGAAACATTTCGGACGTCAGGACTCGAAGACAGCACTCCGGTTGCGGATTCCTGCCACGTGTTAGAATGGAAACGTATGAAGCAGTCGATCGCACTAATTCTTGCCTTTTGCGTAATCGCAAGCTCGGCATCTGCAAATCTCGGCGCCAACAGTGAGCAAATTGAAGATGCGTATGGCACAATCGTTCAACGACGCCTGCGGGACGACGGAACAGTAAGTGTTGTTTACACCAAGGGTCGCTATCTCTACATGGTCACGTTTGCTAACAGCCGGAGCATTTCGGAAAGTTATTCCCGGGCAAACGGTAAGGATCTCTCCGAAAGAGAAATTACGAAGTTCTTGAAGGCAAACTCCGGTGCCAAATGGATCCCGTCGCATACTGGGACGGAGCGACGTTTCAAGAGCAGCGACGGAGCCGCAGAGGCAACATACGGCATTCTAAATGGTCGGCCGGCATTGACAGTACGCGATGTTAGGCGCTGATCACGTCATGAGCTTCAGACTGCCGGACTGCGCTTTCGCAGTACGAGCGCGGCAATAACTCCAATAAGAACGAAGCCCACGATCTCGATCAGAATATAACTGGCCGTGTAGAACGCCAGGGAAGCCGTACCAGTTCCAGTACGAAACGTTGGTGCGGGGGCACGCTTTATCGACAACATCGTTATAGTGTCGACAAAACTCCAGCCCACATGCAAAATGGCGACACAACCCCGACCAATGAATACGCTGCCACTAACCTGCTTCGCGCTGGCCCTCCTTGCTGCATCAAGCTTCGCCGGTGAAATTTATGGGACAATCACGCAAAATGGCAAGCCGGTCGGGAAAGACGTAGCGGTCACGATCCTGATCGGCGGCCAGAGTTATTCAAAGCCGACCGACGAGTTTGGCAGCTATCGCATCTTCGCTACGGAAAGCGGCAAAGGCACCGTGAAAATTGCATTCACGGGGCAAACCATTTCCGGCGATATCGAATCTTATTCAACGCCGGTCCGATTCGACCTGGCAATCGAGAATAGAGGCGGGCATTACACCCTGCGCAGACAGTAACGTGGCCAACTTAGAAAAAAGAGATGTTTGGAGCAAACTCCAAGCCGCCGGTGGTGTGCTCACTGCCGTGAGCGTAGCGTTGCTTGGATTTCTCGGTTCAGTCTATCTGAATCGAAAACAGGAAAGCGATACCCGGGCCCGGGTCTATGCCGAGCTGACGAGCCAGCGCGAGCAAGCCGAAAGCGTGCTGCGTAAGGACATGTTCCGCTCCATTTTCGAATCCTTTTTGCAGACCCCAACGCCCTCGATTGATATCAAGGTGCTTAACATGGAGTTGCTCACTTACAACTTCCACGAGTCGCTTAACCTGAAACCTCTATTTTCTCATCTGCAAAGACAGATTGACCTGTCGAAAGAGGAATCAGCCAAAAATTATAGCGAGCGCTTGAAAAAAGTAGCGAGCGACGTCACGCACAAACAGATGCTGGTGCTGGAGGAGGATGGGCAGAAGTTTGATACGACCGTCGACCTGAAGAAGCTTCGCGAGCATCCTCAGGATGTGACACCCGAGTCGAGATCGCTCCGTTTGGAGGACATCGAGCGGACGTTTCGACTGACGCCGTTAGATGTCGATTCGAAAGCGCGCGAGCTAAAATTTCGTCTCGAAGTAACCCCGCTGCCACCTTTTGATCGTGAATTTAATCGAGTGGAGTTCTGGGTCGGGTTCTACGACTTTCCCATGATCGACAACACGCGTTTGTCGCACGACCAGCGCTGCGCTGTTGTATTAAAAACCTTCGAAGATGATCGCGCCGAGGTCACATTGGTTTACTTCCCGGGCTCGCGCGCCAGCCTCAAGGAAAAGCCTTTCTACGAGGACGTGATCAGCAATCTGCAGAAAACCCCAAAGCCTGGCAAAGAGTAGGCGGCGGGACAGGGACCGTAGGGACAGCTCTCCGAGCTATCCGACAAATCAAGATTTCCGCCCTTCGTCGAAATCGATGAGGTCTGGAATGCACTGAATGTCGTTGCGATCGGCGATTCCCATTTGCTTTTTTCTTTCTTCGAGACGCGGCGTAATTGAATCGCGCCAGCCGAGCTTCGATGCGAATCCGTTCCACACAAAGAGATCGCCCTCGTTCAAGCGGCGGCCCTTTTCGAAACACCATTGCAGAATTTCTTCGTCTGTCCCGCCCTGCTTCACACGCTCAATGAGATCGCGATGATGCACGCGCAAAAAATTGCAGCACACGCCGTCTGCGGCTTTCAGCGCGCCGAAGTTTTCTTGATAATCGTCGTGGAGCTCGCCACGCAGATGCAACCGAATCTTGTCCAGCATTCGCGGGAAATACATCATGCCTTTGGTCATTTCTTTGGGACTCTTTGGATAGGTAGCCATAGGCCAATGAATCGCATCATCCATGGCCTGCGCAATATTCCCCAGACTACTTGCCACGAACCACCTGGAAAAAGCTCAAGTCAGCCAGACTCGTTCAACGAACCAAAAACTGCCCAGTAGCACAACCGCTGTTGAACACGCCGGTGCCCACCGAGTGATAAACATCGGGTTTTCCCGGAGTTTCCAAATCATCGGAAGCGCCACGGCAGCGACCATGATTTGACCGAGCTCCACACCGAGATTGAAAGAGAACAGCGGTAGCACGATGCCACCAGTGCCCGAGCCGATGCCGGCCTCACGCAAAGCCGATGCAAAGCCAAAGCCATGTATCAATCCAAAGCCAAAGGGAACCATTCGTCGCGCCTTCGGAATGTCGCCGCGCAAAAGGTTCTCGGCCCCGACGAAAATGATGGAAGCAGCGATCAGTGGCTCAACAATTCGACTTGGAATTTGCACCAGCTGCAGGGTTGCCACCGCCAGTGTGATCGAGTGCGCAATCGTAAATGAAGTGATGATACCTAACGAGGAGAAAAAACCACGTGCCACGAGCAGCAAGCCGAAGAGAAAAAGCAAGTGATCGTATCCGGTTAAAATGTGTTTCATACCCAAGGAAACAAAATTCGCAAACGAACGAGCGGCTTCGAACGCGCCAATACTCGAATGGGCTCCGGACATTTCCACTGTTGCATGATCCTCAGCGGCACTCAGCAACTGCTCAGAGATGATTCCCCCGCGTGAGTCTTGTATCTGGAGATCTTGGCGATGCCCGAGCGGCAGAGACGCGATGATTTTGGATTGAATTTCCAGACTCGAACAGCCGTCAGCCGGAAAATCCAGACGAACTTCGACATTGTTATTTTTATCGAGCTTGCTGCGAACAGATTGCGGCTCGGCCACCTTCCCATCTGGCGCGATGAAAAGTTGCCTCGTTACTGCGGTCTCGAGTAGCGATCGTGTCTGTTCAAACTCGGCTTGCGTCACACGCCCGTCGTTATCCTCGTCGAGTTCGGCAACCCGCGCCGCATCCTTGACTGCCAACGTCAATGTTGCCTCGAGACTGTTCGTGCGTTGTTGTATCGTTAGGCTGCTTAGCCCGGGATCGTGAGCTGCCGCGTCTTGAAGCGACCACGCGGAAAAGAGAATTACCAGAATCGCGGCTCGAACTACCCGCGTTCCGATTAGGCACGAAGTTCGGAGTTCCGCCTTTAGGCCGCCTGCGGTGACCACAATCCCGGACCGCGTAAACGCGGGACTCCGAACAACGCGCGACCCGGCCAGGCGCGACGATGCTGCCTGGCCGGGATTCCGAGAGTCCATAACAGAATGATGGACCGCGACGCGAACGGGCTTTATG
>Ga0207697_10001535_pt1 | contig 12519 bp, 11 predicted proteins | sample KBSSwiS5withPhiX_FD_184293 | JGI IMG/M metagenome (GOLD analysis project Ga0207697, IMG submission 184293) | Switchgrass rhizosphere microbial communities from Kellogg Biological Station, Michigan, USA, with PhiX - S5 (SPAdes) (version 2) | ecosystem: Host-associated > Plants > Roots >... | reverse complement strand
TGTTGCCGATCAGCTATCACGGACTTGGCCGGGGCGCAGGGGTTGGACGGTGTCTGGGTGTTGGGAGAGGTATGGGTGTACACCCCGGCGGGCCGTGACACCAACTGACCGTGACGGTGTCGACGCGCCAACCTTCGCCAGAACCGCTGTTATCGCTTGCCATTCGCCAACGCAGTATTACTCCTGGCGGAACCTGAACCAGCGGGAGGTTCACTACCGTCGTGATGAAACCTCCTGAGTTGCCGCTCCACGCTTGACGCCCAGCGATCGGACTACCCCGATCGGTGCTAATTGTGCGGTTGTAACCGCCAATCACAAAAGCCGTGGCGGGGACTTCTTGAAAGGTATTTCCACCGTCAGTGCTTTGCTCGAGCACACCCCCGTCAAATCCGACATTGGGATCAATGTCAGAGGCTTCAAGGATGAAGTTGTGCCGGAATGTCAATTGCGGTGCGAATCCTTCAAAGAAAACAAAGGATGGCGAGTCCAGCCGTTTATCACTAACCACAGCCGGATCATCGATGAATGCCGCATTTGGAGACGTATCAGCAGGCGGGGTGGGTACCCCATTGTTAGAGGTGACCCAAAGTGGCGGTGGACCCAGTGCATTAGTCGCCAACCAGCCTTGTGGCAATGCTGGTGGTGTCACGCCGTCGAAATTCTCACTCCGCGTGCTCAGACCAAAACATGGACCACATCTGCCTGTGCGAATCTCTGCTCTCATCGGCCGAATCGCGAACAGGCCGATGCCAGCGGCAATGAGGAAAAGGAGAAAGCCCAGATTCCGTAATGCTGTCCGTGTGAATGTGCGCTTTAGACTCGCAAGCATAGCCGCAAAGCTACAACTAGTTTTTCTAGTGAGGCGCTCAGGCCATGTCAATCTTCTTAGCCTGCACAGAGTACGCTGTTCCGCATCATTCCCGCCGCGCAACGATTGTAAAAAGCGTGTGCGCTTTTCGTCAGCGATATTGGTCATGGGTGGAAACTCGTGTCGCCGTGAATCCCATCACCGCCAGGCATTCTGATAAACGATTTCAGTCGCGCAAAAATCGACGCGTCAATAGCAGAGTTAAAAGAAGAGAAATCGCTCGTCAGCGAATTGTTGTAGGGCGTTTCTACTGCACGCAGCGGTCTCTGCGCAATTGCCTGTTACAGGCTTAGACGCGGTGCCGGCGTAAACGCGGGTGAAGCGTGACGGCTTGCTGGCGCGGACGGCTAGGGCCGTGGTGCCGGCGTCGGGCGGGGAAGAGGAGTCGGCATACAACCCCCAACCGGCACGCACAAAGTGATAGCAACTGTGTCGACGCGCCAGCCTTCGCTGGAGCCGCTGTTGTCGCTGGCCATTCGCCAGCGGAACCTGCCGCTCGGGGGGAGGGATGGCAACGTGACTATTGTACAGATAAAACCCCCCGAATTACCGCTCCACGCCTGACGACCTGCGATCGGACTACCCCGGTCGGCGCTGATTGTGCGGTTGTAACCACCCGAGCTGAAGCTGCCGCCAACGGCAAGAATGTCTTGAAATGTATTTCCACCATCAAAACTCATCTCCAGTACACCTCCATCGAACCCAACGTTTGGGTCCACGTCCGACGCTTCGAGATTGAAATTGTGTTCGAAGAGCAGCTGTACTCCAGCCCCCGAAACGGGAAAGTGCGAGTCGAGTCGTTTGTCGCTTACGACACCCGGATCATCAACGAACGCAGCATTGGGCGGTGTGTCCGCAGGTGGCATCGGTAGCCCAGAATTAGATGTGACCCAGAGCGGTGGCGGTCCCAAGGCGTTGGTTGCTAGCCAGTCTGGAGGCAACATAGGCGGAACCACATTGTCAAAACTCTGAGCTAGACTTACCAGTTGAGAACAGCGACCCGGGCACGGGGTTGGCCTGGGCGTAAAGCAGGGGAAAGGGTCATTGACCCGACCCAACGGATTGTCTTCACCAAAAGCCGATCCATCCCCAGTGGTCGCGTGCGCGGAAACGATGAGCCCTGATGCAACGATGCCGGCTGCGATTGACAGAGTTAAGGAAAGTATTTTCTGCAATCGCCTCAGCGTAAACGAGGGATTAACAGATCTCATGTCAGTCGCGGACGTATACACAGGGCTTTTACCACCATTCCAAACCGGTCGTCAATAATTTCCGGTGCGACGCGTTATTCTCGCCGCGCGGCGAGAGTGAAAAGGGTGTGCCCTCGGCCGCGGTGAAACTGCTCGTGCGTTGTCGGCTCCGAGGTCGCAAAACCCATCACCGCCAGAAATTGTGTGCAGAACTGCGTGCTGAAATGCCACCAGGTGTGCCACAGAAAATTGTCCGGTGTCGGCGCCAAACGACAGACCGGCGCGCCTTCCAAATCCGGATGGAATTTGTCGACGATAATGAGCGACTTCGCTCTTTTTCCGCATTGCTCGACGATCCGGAGTGGGTCGCGGCAATGGAGCAGCACGGCTGCCATCACGGCGATGTCGAATTGTCCGAGAGCCACAGGCAAATTGTAAACGTCGCCGTAATACACTCTGGCTTTGGATTGCAGTGCAGCGTGACTAAACCAGTAAGAGTTCTTCAGCTGTTGCATCACGATTTGACGCGGGCCGAACACTTCTTCCAATCTTGCATCCGGATATGGGACAAAATCCCAGCCGTGCTCGTCTGTGACTTCGACGGAGATCACGTCGGCGCCGCGCTTTTCCATCTCGAAGGTTAAGAAACCGCTGGCGGGACCGATTTCCAAAACTCGTTGATGGGCAAAATCGACGTTCCCCAAGTACTCATCGACTCGGCCCCGCAAATCCCAATCGCGACCCTCGATAACTCCGCGACCCGGGAGTTCCATCGTGTGGTAAAAATAACAATCGGCGACGTCTTCCACCTTGCGCGGGGTCGCGAAAATCTTGTCGTCGGTCACGGCTGATGCTTTCGGCTTAACGTTCTTGCGAGGCCTTCGTTCCAAGTCAGAGGACGATCTTTGAACCAACTTGAGTCATACCCGGCAGGCGAAAAAAGAGCCCACGTCTGGCGCGGATGTTTCCAATCCAAAATTTCGAATCGCAGATTTACGTCTTTGGCTGCGCGCTCGAGGGTAGCTGGTCGGTAATTTACGCAGTCGGGATAGATCCAGCCGGTTTGCGCACAATCTTCATCGCCAATCAAAAACGTGGCAACCAAAGCTCCGTTCGCAGCCAATGAACGCGAAATCGCGGACAACCAACGCGTGATCAGGTCAATCCCGCAGTGGCTGAAAATCGATTGAGCCAGTGCGAAATCAAAAGCGACTTTTGCTCGCGAAATCGCGTCCGCTGAATCGGAAAAAAAGAATGTCGGTTGTTTGATTTGCACCAACGTGTCGCCCAGTTCTCGCCTGATTCCCTCCTCGACGAGCCATTCGTTAGGCTCGAGGCCAAAGTATTTTCCACGATTCAGATAGGGAATTAAAAGCCGTCCAATCCGCAGCGAACCACAACCGATATCAAGCAACGAATGATGCTGGCGCAAACCCAGGGTGGTCAGCAGATTGAACGCCATCGCCGCAATCAAATCGTAATCTTCAGGCGGACCGACATAAGCGCGATACTGCGGGTCGCCGGGTTTGAGGCCGAGGCCAAGATCCTCTTGATCCGGTGAACCCATTGCCATTTTCAATCCAACGAGCTTAACGTGGCGCGGTCGAAAGTTTTCAGCGCGTCCTGAGGTTTATCGGGAAATCCGACCACGCCGCGAGACCGGTCGAATTGATAGATGCGGATCAGCGGCCGTTGACGGAACGGAAACGTCCGAAGCCTATCTGCGTCGATCGCGTCAGTTGCGCCCGGGAATCGGCACGCTTTCACCGCCAGAGCATATAAGTCGCTCCTGACATCGCACCACGAGCTGACGCAGTTCGACAACTCGTTAGGATCTTTCTTGCGATTGAAGAGCTGTTCCCGTCCGCCGTTCGCCATAAAAATGTATTTCCACTCGTCTGTCAGCACCATGATTTTGAAATCGTGTGAGCCCGGAACTTCAACCATGCCGATGAGATGTTGTCGCGGGGCGCATTCGCCTCGCAATACTTTGAGAACGTCGATTCCCTCGCGCATCTCGCATGCGCCTGCGGCGCCCGTCGCTATGCCGAAAAGATCTGCCAGGCTAATGAATTCAGGTCGCTCGGTTCCCGCGGGCAGCGCGGCTGGCCAACTTAGCAGCAAAGGAATCCGGCAGGCTGCCTCAAAGAAGTTTTGTTTCTGCCAGCCATGGTGGTCGCCGAGCAGATCGCCGTGGTCGGAGAAAAAGCAGATAAGAACGTTGTCGGAGTTTGGTTGCGTTTCGACTGAATCGAGAATTCGCCCGAGGCAATAGTCCAGGTAAGTGACCTCGCCGTAATAACGCGCCTTCACGATCTTACTTAATGCCGGATCAATTGCGTCCGCCCAAATCGCGTGACGCATGAAAGGAATTTCTTCGTCAAGGTGATCTTCCTCGATGTTGCCGACGATTGGTTCTGGCAATCGATCGGGATTGTACATTCGGTTGAAGGGAATCGGGGGAGCCAGTGGTGGATGCGGCCCGACGAATGACACAAATCCGAAGAACGGCCGGGAGTCATTGGAGTTTGCGATTTCCTCTACGGTGCGATCCGCCGTCCACCATTCGCCACCTAAATTCGCTGGAAGGGGACTGCGTTGGGGAAGGTAAAACATCTCAGTCCGTTCGCCCATCGGTTGCTCCAGGAAATCGAACGCTGGATGCTCCCGCGCAAGCCACGAGCCGTAGTCATCGCCTTCGCGATTTGGCGGATGGTAGGTTTCTTCGCAGCGCCACAGCCTTTCGAAACCAAGGTCTTCGTTCCACGGATTGGTATGGAACTTTCCGACCCCAAAAGTCCGATAGCCGAAGCGAGACATCGTTCTGCCGAGGTAAGGCCCGCAACGCGCTTCCATCTCTACGGCTTGACCGGACGCGGGATCAGCCTTCGCATTAGTAAACACGCGAGTCGTCGCCGGCTCGCATCCTGTGCGGATTGTGTAGCGCGCGGCAACGCAAACCGGGCAGGTCGCATATGCGTTCGAAAAAGTGATTCCTCTTCGCACCAGCCGATCCATGTTCGGCGTGTAGATGTGCGAATTGCCGAGCGCAGTGATCGTATCGAACCGCTGCTGATCGGTCATGATGAACAAAATGTCGGGCCGAGACGCTGACATTTGGCGTCAAATACGTTCAGCCGTAACACAGCCATCGTGGCTGTTTAGTCGAGTGGGCATCCTGCCCGCCGGGATCCGCAGGCTGGGAAGCCTGCTCGACGCGTCAGGCAAGATGCCTGAGTTACGCGCGCGATGACGCGCAATGCTGTAATTGCGGCCGTGCATATTGACAAAATGAGGTCTAGGCGACCGCCAGCTCGCTTCCCGTCAGTCGGCGAAATGCTTCCACATACTTCGCCGAACTTTTTTCGATCACTTCCTTCGGCAGACGCGGGGCAGGGGGACTCTTGTCCCAGTCGAGAGTCTCCAAATAATCACGCACGAATTGCTTGTCGAAGCTCGGTGGGCTTTGCCCGACGGTGTATTGATCTTTCGGCCAAAAGCGCGACGAATCCGGCGTCAGACATTCGTCGATCAAAAGTAATTCTTCACCGACAGTGCCGAACTCAAATTTCGTGTCTGCCACGATAATTCCACACTGGTCGGCGTGTGCGCGTCCACGCGAATAAATGTCCAGGCTAAGCTTTTTCACGCGCTCGGCTAATTCGTCGCCAAGGATCTCGGAGCATCGTTTCATGTCGATGTTTTCGTCATGACCCGTTTCGGCTTTCGTCGCGGGTGTGAAAATTGGTTCCGGCAATTGCGACGCCAGCTTGAGTCCTGCCGGCAGCTTAATCCCGCAAACACTCTGCGATTCCTGATATTCCTTCCAGCCAGAACCAGCCAGATAACCGCGCACCACGCATTCCACGGGCAACGGTTGGGTTTTCTTTACAATCATGGAGCGTCCGGCCAGTTGTTCACGAAACGGCTGCAATTCTTTTGGGAACTCGTCGAACGTTGCCGTGACAAAGTGATCACGTATGTCGTCGAATCGCTTAAACCAAAACGCCGAAATCTGATTCAGCACTGCGCCTTTGTTGGGAATTGGATCGGGAAGGATCACGTCAAAGGCGGAGATTCGATCGGTGACGACAAAGAGCAGTGTGTCGCCGAGATCGAATACTTCGCGCACCTTGCCGCTGCGCAGTTTCTTAATTCCGTGAAGATCAATTGAGGATTGCGGAGATGTTTGCATATGAGAGACAGCGAACGTTCAACGTTTGCTGCCGACCGTCTAGTAAAAACGACGTGAACTGCAACGGCCCCTGTAAAAATCAGCCGCCCAAGTCGAAGGCACGCTGCATATCGTAAACTCGATAGCCGTTGGACTCGAATGCTGGTCGATCGCGGAACTCGGCCGGCCAGACGTTGGAATCGTCTGGATGAGCCACGTACCAACGGATCCCGGTTTCGCGAACGCTCTGCTGCAAATCCGAAATGGTTGTAGCCTGCTGCAATCTTTTCAGTTTCGCCAGCTGCTCCTGGTACCCTGATTCCCGGAAGACTTTGCTTTGTCTCGTCCACTCATCGACCCTCGCCGCGAACGAGGGTCGATCGCTTAATCCTCCAACGATAAGAAATTTGTCCAGTTGCGAATCGTCCACAACCGCATCGGCAGGCGGCTGGTTTCTGATGTATCGAGCGCAATCGACGAGGCCACGATCCACGGATATGCCTGAACGCACGTTACCTACCAAGCCTTTACCACGCTGTAACCCCGAGCCATAACACAGTGGAACCACTGTTAACACGATCGCGCCAACGACTACGCCTCGGGTCCATAGTTGCGGGCGACGAGTTGTGAGTATTGAAAATAAGCGACCTGCAGCAAGGGAGCCCACCAGCCAGTAAGCCCACACAAACGGCCGATGTATAAATTCGTGCGCATTATCCGAGGTTCCGGTTCCGCCCATGCCAAAAGTCATTAATAACAAAATCGCCACTGCAGCCAATGAGAGGCTTTCCGACGCATGCCACAGTTTGCGAGAGGCGACGAAGAGCCAAAGGAGCGGAGCAACGATTGCGAAAATTCCCAAAGCATTAACAAGAAGTAACCCGATAGCCTGTGGCAGATGTGAAGGAAATGGATGGGCAGCGTTGAAAACTCGATACCAGCTTTCGACAGGTGTACCGACGGCGATCTTCGCCAGTACCTGCCAATACCAAACACTGCCGGAGAGATCGAAGCGGACGTTCGGTCCAATGTAAAAACGATTCGCTAACGGGAGTAGAGCCACGCCGATGGCAATGCAACCGCCAAGAATCAGCCATTGCCACGGCTTGCGCGGCGGCCATCCGACGATAGCAAACGATACCAGCAGGGGAAAAGCCGCGGCAAAGATCTGAATCTTGAAGAAAACAACAAGCAGGCCTGTTACAACTCCCGATGCTATCCATACTCGCCGTCCTTCACTCACTCCCTTGGCGATCAGGATAAGAGCTATCCCAGCGACTGCTACTGCATACAAACCTCCGGGAGCAACGTGCTGCAGCCAGAAATAGCCATAAGTTGGATGAGCGATGTTTAACAAAGCGGCGTCAGGTATCAGAGAAGTAGCTACGAGCGCCACCAGTCCAGCGCCTTGACTCCAAAAGGCTCGGCCCAGCGCATAGCTGGCCAATCCTGCGAGAAACGACCCGAATGGTGCCCAAAAGCCTACAACGGTCGCATAGCCTGAAAGAGATCCCACTTTCGCTAAACATATCGCGATAGAGTAACTCGCGTAATGATAAAAAATTGCGGGAAATCCTTTCCACTCGTAATTCCCGACTTGAAATAAAGTTTCAGATCGCAAACTGCGCGCCACAAAAGTTGCGTGGATGAAATAATCGGACCACGGCTTGAAAACAATGGTCCCGTTAAGAGGAGTGGTGGGAAAAATCAGATCTTGAGACCACCCCGTTGCTGCAACGAGAGAGACAATTACGCCCAGCAAGCCTAAAGCGGAAAGCGGGTCGCGCGACTGACGCGCAACTAGCTTGGGAATAATCGCGGCTGCAACCAAAAGGGCGATCAGGACAACCCACAGCGAGAGCGGTACGAAAAACGTCCAGGTCATCACTGCAACCGAGACGACAGTAGCTCCCAAAATGAAATCGAGCGCGAAAAATGAGGGAAAACGAAGAGCGGCTGTAACAATCGCGCCGGCTCTAAGCAGAACCCACGGCAACGCGAACAAGAAAATTACAGAACCGAAGTTAAGACTCTTAGCTGCAAGTGTTATCCAGACGATGAGGAAGACCGATATAACAAGACAAGCTGCTAACCCGTAGCTATCGAACTTGCGCGTAGGTTGCTGCTTTTGTTCGTCCGTGCTCGCCAACTGCTGAATGTGACTCATCGCGTCCGCTCAAGCATCGGCTGTTTAGCAGCGGAACGCCTGCACGGCCTCGATGACCTGGCGCTGCTCCGAACTGCTCATCCCGGTGAAAAATGGAAGGCGTAATAGGCGGTCGGATAAATCTTCGGTGATCGGAAATTCTCCCTTACGTCCACCAAAACGCACGCCCATTGGCGACAAATGGAGCGGCAGATAATGAAAAACCGCCAGGATGCCAAAGCCTGCGAGATGCGAGATCAATGCCTCCCTGCTCTTTAGTGAAGGCATGATCATGTAAAACATGTGGTAACTCTGCTCGCATTCGGGTGGGACACTCGCCAGCCGCACGCCGTTTGCTTGGGCCCACGAAGCCAGCTCGCGCGCGTAAGTTTCCCAGATCTGTCGTCGCCTCGCTTGAATCTGATCGCGGTGTTCGAGTTGTGCTCGAAGGAACGCCGCCAGCAGGTCGGATGGCAGATAGCTCGAGCCGATGTCTACCCACGTATACTTGTCCACCTCACCGCGAAAAAATCGGCTGCGATCGGTTCCCTTTTCCCGAAGAATTTCGGCGCGCTCGTTAAACCGCTCATCATTGATCAGCAGTGCGCCACCTTCCCCGCACGAGAAATTTTTCGTCTCATGGAAGCTCAGAGTTGCCACTTCCCCGAAGGTGCCGAGGTACCGGCCGCGGTATTTTCCATAGAGACCATGTGCGTTATCCTCGACCACTGCGACTGCATGCCGCCGCGCGATCGGCATTACGGCGTCCATTTCGCATCCAACGCCTGCGTAATGCACCAGAAAAATGGCTTTCGTACGTTCGGTAATACGTTGGTCGATCTGGGTCTCATCAATGTTAAGCGTGTCCGCGCGAACATCTACAAAGACAGGTTTCGCTCCACGCAAGACAAATGCATTTAAGGCAGAAGGAAAAGTGAAGGCGGGAACAATTACTTCGTCTCCAGCCACGAGATTCAGGAGCAGCGCAGCCATTTCCAAAGCGTGCGTGCAGGACGTCGTGAGCAGCGCCTTTTGAAGGCCTAACGAATGTTCCAGAAGACGATGGCACTCCGCAGTGAAGGGGCCGTCACCGGAAAACTTCGGCGCCGCGATCGCGGTCCGAACGTAATCAACTTCCTTGCCGGTGGCGAACGGACGATTGAAAGGAATTTGGATCACGACGGGCTCAAAGGTCTTTGACCGATCAACAAAAGCGATCCTCCTACGGGAAAAGAAACGCCTTTCTCAATCAGCAACCGCTCGAGCTTTAAAATGCTCTCCAACGTTTTGTTAAGCGGTGGGCTGATTTCCAGTTCGCGCCAGCGGTGCAAATCCTGATCGCGTTTTTGTCGCATACGCGACCAGACCATAAGCGGAAACAACAGCGAATTGAAAGAAGTGATTCGCTCGATTCGGAACCCGGCGCTCTGGACTTTTCGCCGCAATTCAGCGCGGCTGTAGCGCCGTTGATGCATTGCATGTTCGTCGCTCGCGCTCCACAGGTAACGCTGTTGCGGCACAGTCACTAGCAATCCACCGCCTGGTCTTACTGCATTAAACATTTGTGTCAGTGCCGTGTTATCCTCGACGAGGTGCTCCAGCACATCGAACGCTCCAATGACATCAAATTCACCGTCAAACGGAATAGATCGGGCGTCCATCTGATATAAATCGACATCCGGTAAACGTGCTTTGGCAAAGGCGAGTCCATCTGTGAAAATGTCGCTGCCGACTAGCCGAGTCCCCGGAAACGTTTCCCGAATCCCGACAAGGACGAAGCCGGTCCCGCAGCCAACCTCGAAAAAACTTTTCGCATCCGGAAAATAATTGCCGAGCGCCCACTGAATGAGCTCATTGCGCACGCGAAACCAGAAGTGTGCTTGCTCAATCGCGGCGAGCCGCGGGAAATATTCTGGTTTGAAGCCGCCGTCCGACGTGTCCTCGGCAAAATGAAATATCTGATCGCGCAAAGTTGGGCAAAAGCGGCAGTTGGGACATGTCCAATCGTCGCTTTGAAAGCGAGCTTCGCATGCGAGGCACTTTTTCATTTTTCGGTCAGGCGCAAAGCATCACTTCTCGCATTCAAGAACGATAGTTACGTACGGGATTCGCAGCGGGTTCGGATTCACCCATGCATCTACTTTGTTAAAAAACTTCGCTGCAAGCTGGCGGTACTGTTCCTCCGTTCGAATGCTGCGGCCCCGGTCCATGGACATTACGTATTTGGAAAGCGCTCCCTGGTTCGGGATCCAACACGCCTCATGACAAATGAATCGCCCTTTCGTTTGCAAGGCGTCATACGCAAATTGAAGACACTGCATTGCCTCTTCATCGTCCAGGTGATGTAAAAGCCCGAATGCCATCGCTAAATTTGCGTCTTTAAATCTCGGATCGCCTCGGAATGATTGCGTGTCGCCGACTAAGAAAGTCGCCTTGTCGCCGTAAGTTCGGCGGGCAAACGCAATGTATTCTGCATTGATGTCGATCCCGATGTAGTCGACATCCGGAAGGTAGCGGAGCACTTCCGCCGAACCGCACCCGATATCGATCACTTTATCGCCCGGCTTCGGCCGCACATGATTCTGAATGAGGCTCCGTCGTAGTACATTTCCACCAACGGCAGCAGAAAATATGTTGTAGATCGAAGGGACTTTCAGCCAGCCTAACAACCCGGAATCACTTTGCATGTTAGCATCCCTGAATTCGCGTTGATGCTAAGTGTCTGTGATCAAAAGTCGAGCGCGCGGGACCTAAGTAATTACAAGGAGATAATCGGTCGGTCAGCCCAGCCATTTATGAAAAGAGTGTCTGGCGCCGGAAATTCTCCAACCAAGTTTTTGCAGGGTGTGTTGCACTGGATAATTGCAGACGTGTACCGGCCCGATCAGATATTGCGCGTAATTACGGGCGATACCCATGCCATCGAACATAAGAGCCGTCCACAAACCACGCCTGAGAAATTCAGGATCAATCGCCGCTAAATCATAATGGGCGACACTGAGCGAATTCCTCGCCTCAATTTCCAACGGCTTTCTCCACAGACCGTAACCCACTATTCTCCCGTCTACCTCTGCAACCAGGATCCAATCGGCCCAGCCCTGAAACGCAGAACGAACCCATTCAGCATAAACTTTCGTGGCCGTGCCCGGCGGCATTCGAGGATCGGCATGGTACCGCCCGAAATAGCCAGTAAACGCTTTCTCATTTATCGTCATGAGCGCTGACAGGTCGGCCGGTTCCGCGTGACGAATCTGCAATTGTTTGTCTCGCTTCGGAGGATTGATTTCTTCGAGGGACGTACGGGAAAAATCGAAAACGAAATCCAGCAAAGAGTCCATAAGCAGAAAGCCGCGCTGTTCCAGCGCGTGAATCACCGGCAACTCGTTAGAATGAACCTTGCCAACAACGCATTGTGTTCCTCGATCGACGAGACTTCGCGTCAGCTCATCGAGTAACTCCTGCAGGATTTCCGTTCCGGAATCTTTTTCACCGACTGCGACAGCAACATGCTCAACGATCCCAATCCGCCGTCCCGTTATTTCGCTGTCCCACGGGGAATCATTATAGATGATGAATCCTTTGATGGTTCCAGAAACGACCCACTGAAACGCGATCGAAGATTCCTTCGCTAAACTTTTGCTGATTTCGTCGAGCCAGTAGGCCCGGCGCCGCTCAGAACTCAGATCATGTAAATGAGCAAGCGGAAGGTGAGCAAACTGCGGCAGCGCTTCGCTCAGGTCGCCGAGCACCGTCGAATCCAGTCGTGCGATCATTCCGGCAGTCCGTCTGAAAGCCACTTGTGGAAGGAATGTCTAGCTCCGGCGATTCTCCAGCCGAGTTTCGCCGTGGCGCGATGCACGGGATAGTTGGCGATATGTGTCGCGAGATCGAAATGTTTCGCGGAGCTTTCTGCAATTCGCATCCCTGCGAGCTTGAGCGCCGTATAAACTCCCCGGCCACTGAAATTCGGGTGGATGGCTCCGAAGTTACAATGCGCGATGTCGACGCAATGTTTGGTTTCCAGAGCAGACGCGTTCTTCCACATAGAGTAACCTACAATTTTGCCATCGATCTCGGCCACAACTGTCCAATCCACCCAGCCCTCAAACCCTGAACACACCCATTGATCATAAACCTTTGC
>Ga0207697_10001532_pt1 | contig 12527 bp, 10 predicted proteins | sample KBSSwiS5withPhiX_FD_184293 | JGI IMG/M metagenome (GOLD analysis project Ga0207697, IMG submission 184293) | Switchgrass rhizosphere microbial communities from Kellogg Biological Station, Michigan, USA, with PhiX - S5 (SPAdes) (version 2) | ecosystem: Host-associated > Plants > Roots >... | reverse complement strand
CATCGGTTTGTTGACAACGGGTGCCGTCGTCACCGGCACAGTCCCGCCGCCGCCACCGCGGCCGCGCCCACCTGCGGCTGGCGCGGCGGCCGGGTCTTCGGCGGTGCAGCCGAGCGCTCCTAGCGTGACAGCTGCAGCGGCAGCGGCAATGGAAACAGATCGAATGAAGCCCATGCGTGGTTCCGAGCGCGATATGAATGCGATCTTACCGGCGTACGTGTCCTGTTTTACCGGCCTAGGCCGGGCCTTGTTCTTACCGGTGTCGGCCGGGTCTTGTTCTTCAGACCCGGCACTCCACACAACAAGACCCGCCCTACGTTTACTGTTTATTCCAGCTGTCTGCTTACTGCACAGGCTCGATGCGAAGCACCGCGCCTTCCTTCTCGTCGGTCAGGAGGTAAAGCAGCCCGTCGGGGCCCTGACGGACCTCGCGAATGCGCTGCCGCAGTTCGACCAGCAGCGATTCGCGGCGCAACTCCTCCATTTTCTCATTGAAGAGAATACGTTCGAGGTGCCCCGTACCGGGAATCTCGCCGGTGCGCAGAGCCCCTACGAAGACGTCGCCCTTCCACTTGGGAAACTTGTCGCCGGTGTAGAACGCCATCCCCGACACGGCAATCGACGGGACCCAGAACACCAGCGGCGGCTCGAAGCCGGCGTGTCCCGGAATCTCCGACTGCCACGGGCCCGTGTATTGGCGCCCGTAGCTGACAATAGGCCATCCGTAGTTCTTGCCCGGTTTCAGGATGTTGATCTCATCGCCGCCGTTGGGCCCGTTCTCGTTGAGCCACATTTCTCCGGTGCTGGGATTGACGGCAAGACCAAGTGAGCTGCGATGACCGAGGGTGTACACCTCGGGTCGATGATTGGCTTTGCCGACGAACGGGTTGTCCTTGGGAATGCCGCCCTGGTCAGTGACACGCAAGACCTTTCCGCCCTGCGTGTTCGGGTTCTGCGGATCCTTCGGATCCTTCGGATCGGTGCCGGTCGTCGTGATGTAGAGCATGCCGTCGCGACCGAACGCGATCCGCGACGTGCCGGCGCGATCGAGCACAAGGATGTCCTTCACTTCGGTCAGCGCCTTGCCATCGAATCGTCCCCGCGCAATCGCCACTGTCTGGCGTTTCTCGTCGAGCGGCTTGGTGTACGACAGATAGACAAGATTGTTCTGCGCAAACTGCGGATGCAGCGCGATGTCCATGTAGCCGTGGACCGCTCCCGGCAATCCTGACTCACCCGCCCAATACGATGCCGGTGCGCCTGCCACCGGTTGAGGATCGAGCACGTCGTGTCGAATCACTCTCAGGCGGCCTGCCCGCTCGGTGATCAACATCGTGCCATCCGGAAGGAACGCCAGCGCCCACGGATACTCGAGAGCGCGGGTCACGGCAGACACGCGGATGCGCTGACCTTCGCCGGTATCGAACTCGACGGGCTTGCCCGGCAGCTTGTGACCGGCGAGGCCGGACGGGGCGACCGGAATGCCGCCCTTGAATTCCACATTCTGCTGGCCGGCTCGTAGATGGACGCCGAGCGCGACGATGGCCAGGACGGCAAGAACCACCCAACGGCCGTGTTTGTGCGGCAAACGTGGCTTTCTCATAGCACAACCTGCCCCCTGTCTATCTCGCAATGCCATCCGTGCCGGAGGATCAGTATAGGCCGTACGGGCGGCGGTCGGGGCTTGGGGCTCGGGCCCGGCTGGTGTCAGGCAGTGAATCGTGAACGGGGTCCGGGACTCGGGGCAGGCGGACAGGTGTCAGGCAGTGAATCGTGAACGACTCGGGGCTCGGGACGCAGTACGGGTTGCAGATCCCGGCTCCCGAGGCAGAATATCCGTTCACGATTCACTGCCTGACACCGAGCGCATGGCGTCTTCACTGACCTCGCCCCCCGAACGGACCGCCGCCGAAGCCCGTCGCGTAGCCCTGGCGGGCGGAATCGGCACCACCATCGAGTGGTACGACTTCTTCATCTACGGCACAGCCGCCGCCGTGGTCTTCGCGCCACAGTTCTTTCCACAGGTGTCAGACCTCGCCGGGACGCTCGCCGCCTTCGGCACCTTCGCGATCGGGTTCATCGCGCGTCCGCTGGGCGGCGTCGCGATGGGTCACTACGGCGACCGGCTTGGCCGCAAATCGATGTTGGTCTGGTCGCTGATGCTGATGGGACTTTCGACGCTCGGCATCGGTCTGCTGCCGAACTACTCGCGACTGGGCGTCTGGGCACCGCTGCTGCTCGTGGCGTTTCGCTTCGTCCAGGGGTTCGCACTGGGGGGCGAATGGGGCGGTGCCGTGCTCATGTCGGTCGAGCATGCCCCGCAGGGGCGCCGCGGGTTCTACGGCAGCTTCGTCGCCCTCGGCCTGCCGGCCGGGATCATCCTCTCGAACCTCGTCTTCCTCGTCACGTCGAGCGCAGTATCTCCCGCCGCATTCGCGGAATGGGCGTGGCGCATTCCCTTCATCGCCAGCGCCGCACTCGTGATTGTGGGGCTCTGGGTCCGGATGGGTCTTGCCGAGAGCCCGATCTTCGCGGAGATCGTCAAGACGCAGCGTGCGCGCCGCATGCCGATCGTTGACGTCCTGCGTCACGACGCGCGCGCTGTCTTCCTCGCCGCAGGAAGCTACATCGGTATCAGCACGCTCGGCTACATCGTCATCGTCTACTTCGTGTCGTATGCGACGCGCGAGCTCAAATTTCCGCTGACCACGACGCTCGCGCTGCTCCTGACGGCCGCAGTGATGTTCGCGGGATCGATCCTTCTCTTCGCGACCTGGTCGGATCGTTTTGGACGACGACGGATCATGCGGTGGGGTAACGGCGCGCTGGTTCTGTGGTCGCTGGTGTTCTTTCCGCTGGCGGATACGCGATCCGTCGTGCTGGCGGGATTGGCGCTATGCGGAATCCTGGTGATTCAAGGCGCGTACATCGGTCCGCAACCCGCGGTCTTCTCGGAACTCTTTCCGACAGCGACGCGCTACAGCGGCGCATCGCTCAGCCTGACGCTCGGCACCATTCTCGGTGGCGCAGTTTCTCCAGCGATTGCAGCTGCCTTGTTCGGCGCAACCGGGAACTCCTCTCTCATCACGGTGTACATCGCCGCGATGGCATTCATTGCCTGGCTCTGCACTCTGGGGCTAAAGGAGACATATCGAGACGATCTCGCTCGATAAAATCGCATCACCACGAAGGCCACGACGAGTACGAAAGCGCAACGAGGCTGGTCAGATGTAGCCCAATTCCAGCGCCTTGAGTACCGCGCGCGTGCGATCGCGAACACCAAGCTTGGACAAGATGCTCGACGCGTGGTTCTTCACTGTCCCTTCCGCAGTCCCCAGCGCCTCGGCGATCTCGCGATTGCTGTAGCCGCCCGCCATCAGGCGCAGGATTTCCAGCTCACGTTTCGTGAGCGGGTCCGGCGGACTGAGCGCGTCGAAGTCGCGTCGCACGTGCTCGAGGCCCTTGAGGACGCGCTCCGTAATCGCGGGGCGAATGATGGAGCCGCCACGTGCGACTTCACGAATGCCGTCCGTCAGTCTTTCGAGCGACACGTCCTTGAGGAAGTATCCTTTCGCGCCAGCCCGCACCGCATCGAGCAGCGCCTCGTCATCGTCGAACGTCGTGAGCACGATCGTCGGCGGCAGCGTCGACGAGCTTTGCAGCGACCTCAACACGTCGACGCCGCCCTTTCTGGGCATGCGCAGATCCAGCAGCACGACGTCCGGCTTCTCGCGTTGAATCACCGTGACGGCCTCATCACCGTCTGACGCTTCCGCCACGATCGACACGTCAGCAACGAACTCGAGCAACGAGCGAATGCCCTGCCGCACGAGCGTCTGATCGTCGACGAGCACGATGCGAATCATGCGACTGCAGCCGTCGGAAGAAAACCACGGACTTCGAATCCCGAGCCACGAGCCGCGCGGAACTCGACGTGTCCGGCGTATTGTTCGAAGCGTTCCCGCATGCCGGTCAGGCCATTGCCGCAGGACACGACGTCAGTACCCTGTCCGTCGTCGCGCGCGTGCAGCACGATCCCATCCGGCCGCGCTTCCAGCCGAATCCACAGGTTCCGCGCCTGTGCATGCCGAGTCGTGTTGGTGACAATCTCCTGCACACATCGAAGCAGCGTGTCGGCCCGCGAGGCCTCGTCGACGACCAGGGATGCGGGGAGATCGAGATGCAGGGCCAGGCCTGCCTGCTCGACCGTCATCGCGCGAATCGCCTGTGCCACATCGAGCTGACTCGTCTCGCGCAGCCGGCTCACGACGTCTCGCACGTCACCAAGCAGCAGACGCGTGATCGCGTGTGCTTGTTGAATATGCGCGGACGGCCTGCCCTGTGAGAGCCGCGCGGCGACATCGAGCTGAAGGCTGAGCGCCGTCAGATGATGCCCGAGGGTGTCGTGCAGATCGCGCGAGATGCGCAGCCGTTCCTCGACCCGGCTGGTCTCGACGAGCATCGCCCGTGTGGCGAGCAGCTCGGTATTGGTCGACGCCAACTCAGCCCGCGCCGCTGCCTCACTGCGTACGAGAAACGAGCTGGCGGCAGCAAACAGCATGAATCCACCCATGGTGAGACCGAAGGTCAGCGCCTCGGTCCACGAACGATCGATGGCGAAGAGGATCGCCACGTTCGTCAGCATGAGCGCTCCCAGGATCGACCAGATCCACGGTGCCCTCAACGTCGCGTGAGGATGCGCAGATGCACCGGGACTTTGCGACTGGGTCAAGTACGGAAGACATGCGGCGATGATGACGAGCAACGCCGGGGTCGAGTTCGTGCTGTGCCCGGACACGACCGGCAGCATCACAACCGCGATGGCCGTCACCATCAGGATGGCGACCAGAGCCGGCGGGGCGTAATACCCGAGCAGAGGACGGATGCTGCCAAGGCCAAGAAAAGCCGTCAGGGCCGCACCGTATAGCGTATAGGCCGCCATCCAGACGACCGCGGGCCAGCCCGTGAACTGACCCTGCACAATGAGAACGATCTGGGGCACGGCGCACATGAGCCAGGTGGCCAGTGCCGCGACGTTCAGCCACGTTCCCCCACGCACGTCGTCATTGTAGGCGCCGTGCGCCATTCACACACATGCCGGAAGTCACAGATCGACCCCGTGACCTCCGGCACATGCATCACACGCCGGGCCGGCGCATCATGTGTGCATGCTGACTTCAGTCCTCTACTTGCACATCGCAGGCGGTACGGCCGCCTTGCTGTCCATGCTGGTTCCGCTCGTCACGAAGAAAGGCGGCCTGACGCATCGGCGCGCCGGCTGGGTCTTCGTCACCGGCATGACGATCGTCTCGATCACGGCATTTCTTCTGGCTGGCGCACGATGGCTGACCGATCCCACGAACCAGGGACGCGAGGCCGGAGCCTTCCTCTTCTTCGTCGCCATTCTCACTGCCACCAGTGTTTCGGGCGGGGTGCGAGCGCTTCGGGCGAAGACACGAAAAGCCGTTCATCGGAATGCGTGGGATATCGGGTGGCCGGCGCTGCTCACGACCTGGAGTCTGGGTGCCGCCTTCTACGGTTTCAGCGCTGGTCACCACCTGTTCACGGCGTTCTCGATGATCGGCCTGTTCGTGGGCGGAGGCCAACTGGCGTATTGGCTGACACCACCATCGCACCCGATGCACTGGTGGTTCGAGCACATGGGAAGCATGTTGGGGTCGTGCATTGCCGCGACAACCGCGTTCCTCGTCGTCAACGCCGGCCGGCTCGGCGTGGAAACCTTCTCGCTGTTTGTGTGGCTCGCGCCAACGATCGTTGGCGTCCCGACGATCGCTATCTGGACTCGGTACTACCGGAGGAAGTTTGCACCCGCCGCGCGTGGAATCAAGGGCGCAACGGTAGCGGCGGGTCTTTAGGCGTGAACAACGCGTCAACTCGCAATTCCCAACGCCCAATCTCCAAACGTGCCGCCGTGTTTGGGAGTTGGAGGTTGGGAGTTAACTACTCGCTTCGCAGTACAGCTTGCGGATCGAGCTTCGTGGCGCGGCGGGCGGGCACGTATGACGCGACCGCGGCGATCGCGGCAAAGATCAGCGGCATCGCGAAAAATGTCGTCGCGTCCAGCGGCGTCAGCTCGAACAAGAGGCTGTTCAGGTACTTCGTCACGGTCGCCGCAACAGCGACGCCGAGCACCAGGCCGACGATCGTCAGGAGCGAACTCTGACGCAAGACTAGGCCGAGCACCGTCGTCCGTTGCGCCCCGAGCGCCATGCGGATGCCAATCTCGTGCGTCCGCTGCACCACGCCGTACGCCACCATCGCGTAGATGCCGCAGACAGCCAGGAGCAGCGCTACACCACCGAATATTCCGATGAGCACCATCGAATCTCGCGGGGCATCCACTTGCCGGGCGAAAAACGTGTCCATCATCTCGACTTGCGTCACCGGCAGGCTGGCATCTACATCCGCCACCGCTCGTCTCAATTCGGGCACGATCGCCGACAGCGGCTGGTTGATTCGAAGCATGAAGGTGATGTTGACGCGGCTCTGCCCGTACGGCACACGCGACCGCAACGATTCCTGCATGTGCGGCACATATAGTCCGGGCGCGATCGAGCGATCCCATCGGCTGGCCGGTGTGTCGCCGACAATACCGACGATCTCGCGCGGCTGCTCCCCGGGCACAATCGTCACGACGACACGTTGCCCGATCGGGTCCTCGCCCGGCCAGAAGCGCCGAGCCATCGCTTCGTTTATGATGGCCACCGGCGGCGCGTCGCGATTGTCGCGCGCCGTGAACTCACGCCCGCGTATCACCGGCACTCGGATCGTCTTGAAGAAATCGGCAGTCACGAGCGAGTAGTTCACGAACGGATCCAGCGTCCGCGCCGCCAGCCCCGCGTCAGGCCCCGGACCACCGCCTTCCAACGGCCGTCCCTCGATTTGGAATGGCGCCTGCATTGTGGCGCCCGACACAAGAGGAGCGTTCGTTCCTGCCACAGATTCGACGCCCGGTATTGCTTGCAGCCGCTCGCGAACGCGATCGAACACCTGCGAGGGAATCGGACTGACCTCGAGCTGGATGGCTCCTCCCTGATTGCCGACCTGGCGGAAGCCCTTGTTCGCCGGCACACGCGTCTGGAACCACACGACACGGTTGGAGTCGAGTCCGAGGTTCACTCGCTGAAGCTGCCAGAAGCTTTTGATCAGCAATCCAGCGCCGACCAGCAGCACCAGCGTGAGCGTCACCTGCGCCACGACGAGCGCGCTCTGTACGTGCCGGTGTCCGCGGCCGCCGGTTGCGGCACCCGCGGCCGCCCGGAGCGGCGTGACGAGAGACGGTGGCGAGACGCTCAACACCGGCACCAATCCGAACAACACGCCGGTCAAGACAGACACCACCACCGTGAACACAAGCACGCTCGCATCGACCTCGATGTGCTGCACGCTCGAGAGCCACTGCGGAGACGCGGCGACGATTGCGCGCACGCCCAGCCACGCGAGTGCCACACCAACGAGCGCTCCCGCCAGTGAGAGCACGAGGCTCTCGGTCAGGAAGAGGCGAACGATCCGTGAGGAGCTTGCGCCAAGGGCGAGCCTGATGGCGACTTCCCTTTGTCGTGTCGTCGCGCGGACAAGGAGCAGGCCTGCCACGTTCGCGCACGCGATGAGCAGCACGAACCCAACGGCGCCCTGGAGCACGGTCAGAATGCGCCGCAGATTCCCATACAGCGCATCTTCGAGTGGCTGCACGCGAATACCCCGCCCTTTCTGCGGACCGGGATCTTCCTCGGCAAGTCTTGCGGCGACGCCTTCGATGTCGGACTGCGCGCTCTGCATCGACACGCCCGTCTTCACGCGCCCGACGATGGTCAGGACGCGATTGACGCCGCGCGCCTGCACTTGAAACGGACTGAACGAGCTTGGGAGCCAGAAATCAGAATTCGCATCGAACACGCCAAAGCCCGGCGGCATCACGCCGACGATGACGCTCGGGTTGCCATCGAGCATCATCGTCTGCCCCAGAACCTTGGGATCAGACGAGAACCGCGTCCGCCACAGCCGATCGCTGATGACGACCACGCCGTCGCCAAATCCCACCTTGTCTTCGTCCGGAGAAAAAAAGCGGCCAACCTGCGGCTGGACCGCAAGCGCGCGGAACAGCGATGCGCTGAATCGCGCTCCCGACAATCTCTCCGCCGGTTCACCGTTGCGCTCCGAATCCACGGTGCTCTGCCAGCCGAGCATCGTCCCGACGGCATCGAACGCCCGATTCTGATCACGCCACGCGAAGTACTCGACGATGCGAGCACCTTCGACCGACTGGCGGTCGCCAGCCGGCGTGGTCCAGATGAACGCGAGGCGGTCTGGATCCGGCAGCGGCGAACCGCGCAGCGACGAGGCGCGCAGCACGCTGAAAATCGCCGTGTTCGCCCCGATTCCGAGAGCCAGCATCACGACGGCAGCGACGGCAAAGCCCGGGGAACGGGCGAGAACGCGGAACGCGTTACGAACATCCTGCCGGAATGTCTCAGTCATTGTCTCCTCACGGGCAAAGCGGTAAATCTCAAACGGTGTGCCACACGGACGCAAGGCGGGTTATTCAATTGCCGCGAAAGGAGTGGCCGTCGAAGGGCTCGAGCCCGGCAGGGTGGCCGCTTGTGGGACGAACTCGTCCGCGAGCGTACACAAGTAGAGGCGCGTCTTCAGACCCGCCTTGGTGACCCGACCGTGGAAGGGCTGAGCTACGTCGTTGGCAGCTTTTTCAACGAGCGGGCGATCTGGGTCACGCGCTGCCCATACTCACGCGCGGCCGCAATCGGATCGGCCGTATCCGCGTTCGCAGGGACGACGAGCATGCCCGCGCACGCGGCCGCCGCGTAGACTGGCCTGAGCGTCGATTCGTCCTCGCCGGGTGCAAGAGGAGCCGCGATCTTTCCGGCCATCGGCGCGACCGATCGCAGTGACGCGCAATACGATTCGATCTCTGCGCACGAATCAGACGGTGTAGCAAGGACGATGACATCGGCCCATTGGGGGTCGGCGGGACGAGGCACGACGTAGTCCCGGTTCATTCGATCGAGATTCTCGCGCCAGGCTGGCGTTGCGTCGATCGTTTTGGCGTCGGCCTGATCGGCGACGCGCCGCAGCCGGATATTGGCCCTCGCCTGAATCGCGCCGACACCAGCGGCAAGCGCGAGCCGTTCCGCATTCCCGTAGCGGGAGTAGAAGACAACCAGTACGTTGATGTCGGACATCGCTGCTCATCCGTGTCAATTTCCAATTACCAATTTCCAACTCCCAATCGCATTCGGGTTTTTCGCGGCACCTTTGGGAGTTGGAAGTCGGAAGTTGGGAGTTGGGAGTTGATCTCGACCGTCAGGCGAGATCGAAAAGCAAGACCTCCGAGTCGTTATTATTCGATCCGCGCAGCCTGAGCGTTGGTTCCTCGCTCACGGCCAGGCCATCGCCTTCCTTGAGGGCGAGTCCATTGACATCGATTGCGCCGGTGGCGCACTGCAGCCACGCATAGCGTCCTGGCGGTATCGAGTAGTCGATCGAATCATCCGCGCCGAGCACCGCGGCGTACATTCGCGCATCCTGATTGATGAACGCGGCCGGCGGATTGGCGCTCTTGTCAGGACCAGCTATCAGACGCAACACGCCGCGCTTTTCCGACGGCGCGTAGGCAAACTGTTGATATGACGGCTTGAGATCCTCGACCGTGGGAACGATCCAGATCTGAAGAAAATGCGTGGGTGAGGTCGCCGACGCGTTGAACTCGCTGTGGATCACGCCGGAGCCGGCGCTCATGGCCTGCACTTCGTTCGGCCCGAGCACGTGCTGTTCTCCCATGCTGTCTTTGTGCGCGAGTCCGCCCTCGAGCACGTACGACAGGATCTCCATGTCGCGATGTCCGTGTGCTCCGAAGCCCTTGCCTGCGGCAACACGGTCATCGTTGAGCACACGCAGCGACCTGAATCCCATGTGCTTCGGGTCGTGATAGTTGCCAAACGAAAACGTGTGATAGCTGTTCAACCATCCGAGATTGGTGTGGCCGCGGTCCTCGGCTTTTCGAAGCGTGAGCATGCCCTCATACTAACGCCGAACGCGGCAGTAGACAGTAACGCGATGGATGGTAGAGCGGTTGTAGACCGCCGGGTCCATAGAGCAGGACCCGGCCTACGCTGTCGCGTCAGAGACGTCACGCCGTGAACGTGAACGTGTCTCCCGACAATGTCGCGGGGAACTGTGTGAGCGCGCGGTTGGCAGGGCCGTTGGCGACTTGACCGGCGGTCGTGTACTTGGAGCCGTGACACGGGCAGACGTAAAGCTGGCCGTTGAAATGGTCGACCGTGCAACCCTCGTGAGTGCAGGTGGCTGTGAGCACCGTGACAGTGGTCGTCGAGCTCCGAAACGCGAGAAAACTCCCGAGCGACGACTGGACCAATGCCGCGCCGCCCGCAGTTGCCAGCGCGCCAGTCGCGGGAGCCGAGACCGTCCTGCCGGAGACGGAGCCGTTAACGACGGCGAGCGCGGAACCTTCCACGGGAGTCGTTGGCGAGGTCGGGTTCCCACCATTGTCGCCCCCACCACCGCACCCGGGCAGGAACGCACCCACTGCGACGAGCGACGCCGCCTGACAGGCGTGAGCGCAGAATTGCCGCCGCGTCGGTTCGGGAACCTGTGGGGAGGATAACTCGATGACCATTGGCATCTTTCGCTGCGGTGTTGTCACAGTCGCTCCTTATAGAAGATTGGACCTCATCGGCAATAGTCGTGCCTGTAAGGGACGTCACGAGTAGCGGGAAAACTTCGGCGCCGGAGTGGCCCAGGTTCAATTGAACTGACGCAACCGTCCAAAAAAATGCACGCGTCGATTTCTAGGAGACAAACATTCTTGAGCTGTTGCGCGGCAACTATCTCGCATAGACTCGCGCCACATGCCGAAAATTCTCGCGCTGTCTTCCGCCATTCCACCCCATCGTATGGACCAGGCGTTCGCGCGCCGCGAAATGGCGCGCATCTGCGAGGGTCAACCGCACCTCGAACGGCTGATTCCGGTGTTCGACCGAACGGGTGTCGATACCCGCCATCTCGTTCACGAACCCGAGTGGTATCTGGAGTCGCGCTCGTTTGAAGAGCGCAATGAAGAATACGCTGCCAGGGCGCTCGAGCTCACACAGCGAGCCGTGCGCGCCTGCCTCACGCAATCAGGAACGGCGCCCGGCGAGATCGATCACATCTTCGTGGTGACCACGACCGGGCTGACAACGCCGAGTCTTGACGCCTTGCTGGCCAGTTGCCTCGGACTGCGCGCCGACGTGCGGCGCTCGCCGCTGTTCGGACTGGGGTGCGCAGGCGGAGCCGGCGCATTGATCAGGGCAGCCGACGTTCTATCAGCTCGCCCCGGTGATCGAGCGCTCGTAGTCTCGGTGGAACTTGGAAGCTTGATCTTCTCGAAGCAGGCTCAGACGCCAACGGATCTCGTCGGCGTCGCCCTCTTCGGCGACGGCGCCGCCGCGGTCCTCATGGGCGGAGACGACACGCCTGGCGAAGGCATCCGAATCGCTCGCACGCGGACGCATCTCTTCAAGGACTCCCGCCATCTCATGGGCTGGCGCTTCACTGATGATGGGATGCGGCTCGTGTTGTCGCGCGACATCCCGTCACTCGTTGGATCGCACGTCGCGCCGGTCGTCCAGGACTTTCTGCGCGACGCCGGGCTCTCGATCGCCAACATCACCCATCACATCCTGCACCCGGGTGGCGCGAAGGTGATGTCCACGTATCGGTCGGCGCTCGGCCTCTCTGATGAGGCGCTGTCGATCGCGCGCGAGTGCATGCGGCAGTTCGGCAATCTGTCGAGCGCGGCGGTGCTCGTGATGTTGAGCAACCTGGTCGCCAGCGGCGTGCCGCGACCCGGTGATACCGGTCTGATGCTCGCGCTTGGCCCGGGATTCGCTGCCGAGATGCTGGCCATCGCGTGGTAGCGGACGTTGCAATCGCCGGCGGCGGGCCCGCCGGCGCTGCGCTCGCGATCGAGTTGGGGCGGCGTGGTCTTCGGGTCAATCTCTATGAGAAAACCCGCCATCCACGCCTCAAGGCATGCGGCGAGGGACTGCTCCCCCACGGCGTCGCCGCGCTGAGGGCCATTGCGGGATTGCCCGAGGCTCCACGTGTCCGCGGATTGAGATTCGTCGCCGGCGGTGCGTCGACCGAGGCGGAATTCCCCGACGGGTTCGGCATGGTCGTTCGTCGTGACTGGTTCGACGCCTGGCTCTTTGAAAAGGCGGGAGCGACTCCCAATGTCGACGCACGCATGGGCACGCCGTACCGATCGGAGGGCGAGCGTTTCGTCGTCGGCGCCGACGGACGTCACTCCTGGTTTCATCGCCGGCTCGAGGCGATACGACCAAGGCACGTCCGCGTGGGCCTCTCGGCTCACGTCATCGGACTCGATGAGATCGACGACCGGGTCGAGGTCTTCTTTCATCGTGAGGGTGAGTTGTATATCGCGCCGACCGGGGGCGGCGAGACGCTCGTAGCCGCGCTCTTTCATCGCG
>Ga0207697_10001531_pt1 | contig 12528 bp, 6 predicted proteins | sample KBSSwiS5withPhiX_FD_184293 | JGI IMG/M metagenome (GOLD analysis project Ga0207697, IMG submission 184293) | Switchgrass rhizosphere microbial communities from Kellogg Biological Station, Michigan, USA, with PhiX - S5 (SPAdes) (version 2) | ecosystem: Host-associated > Plants > Roots >... | reverse complement strand
GCCTAACGAATCGAGCGCCGACTGGAGAAGTTGGTCGCCGGCCAGATCGTAGGCAACGACGTCGCGCAGTTGCCGGCATTCCGGCGACGCGTACTCGATGTGGCCCATATCGAGATAAATCCGGCCGCCGTTGCGGAGAAAACCGCCGTTACCGGGAGGCTCTTCGTAATCCCGATAATGCAGGTCGATCGCGCCGGCCTGCATCTTGCGAAAGAGATGATTCTTCACCCGCACCGGCCAGGCGTCGCCGTTGCCATGCGCCGCGTCGCTGCCGACGAGGCAGCCATATTCGGTCTCGATCCCTGCGATACGATCCATCCTTCTCGATTTTCCAACAGCGTTGGGCCGTGGACAAGCGACAAAGAGAGGCGCAGCTTGCGGGATGCCAACGAAACCTTTTCCTGCGCGCAGCCCCGCCGAAAAGGTGGGTGGGCTGGTCTACTTCGGCCGAATGCTGGATAAGATCCGCGCTCACGCCAAAGGCGAGCTGCCTGCGGAGTATCTCGAAAAGCTCGGAAGCGGCTTTGATGGAAGGTGCTGCCGCTTCCTCGGGCTAAAATACGAAGACGTGGTGGCGCGGGTGAAAGAGGGCGGCTCAGATGAGGAGATTTGGCAATGGGCGTGGGAGCACAGCCGCAAACCCACTGATGAGGACATTGAGAACTTTAACGAGTTCCTGCGAAAGTGCGGCTGGAAAGACGCGCTGACGCCGACCCTCGAGCGGCGCAAACGAGAAAGCGGTCTCGAGAATCGACCGGATGTCGATACGATGTTCCACTACATCGACGCCGACGAACGGCGCGAGCTGCGGTCGTAATGATGCGCTGAAGGGGAAATGTTAACCGCCAACGGACGCGAATGTCGTAGGCCGCGTCTCCTGACGCGGAGCCGTGCGGTTACCGAGCGTAATCTCCGACCTTATTCGGCGGGGGTGGAGGTTTCTGCCGGTACTCGATCACAGCCCAAACCGCGATCACGACGAGCACGACAACAATCGCAGCGACGATTTGCCGCGCCCGGGATGGAGCAGCGCCCTCACCGGCTGGCTCTGTCATCTGACTTATTCCGAAAGGGTGTCGATCCGCTCGGCCAGGCCGAAATCGAGATCGGTAAGGCCATCTTTGCTGTGCGTGGAAAGGACGAGCCGCACTTTGTTGAACCGAATATCAATATCAGGATGGTGCTCCTCTTCTTCCGCCACTTCAGCGACGCTGTTGACGAAATCGATCGCTTCGGAGAATTCGTCGAACTCAAAAGTCCGCTCGATATGCTTCTTCTCCAGCTCCCATTCCGGGATCTTTTTCAGGCGATTTTTCAGCTCCTCCTTTTTGATCAGCTCGGCCATAACGGCAACACGAGTAACATCGCGTTTTGCTTTTGCAACGGGGAATCCAAGCAGCTTTTGCGCCTCGTTTGGACGGCTGGCGTTATCCGTCAAATTCCAAGGATCTTGCGCAAATTTTTCGCGGAATCGAAAATCTCGAGGGCGCATTCCCGGGCCTGGCCCGAAAGGGTTTTCCAATCGCCCAGGATGCGCTCGGCGGCTGCGGCTGCCTCCGCGGCATCTCGGACGAAAAACATACCGCTCGTTTTCGGCAGATATTTGGCCGCACCCGTGTCCTCCGTGATCACTGGGCGTCCAAGGGCCAAAAAAGCGGCTGCACGATCGCTAAGCCAGCCCGTTTGCCAGCTGACATCGACGCCCTTGATAGCGGTAAATTCGGCCCAGGCCGACGCAAGGTAACGCCGATACTTGGCGGGGGTGGACGCGATCTCGTGCGGCGCAACCAGATGCCAACCGAGCTGGGAAAGCCGGTCCATCTCCGGGTCGTCGGCATTGATGTTCACGGCCAGTTCCCATCTGGCGTTCGGCACGCGGGCTGGGAGATCGAGATATGGGGCAAAAGCGAACTTCTTGGAGAGGTCTGGATATTCGCCATCCACCTCCACCTGCCCTCCCCAATACCATTGTCCTATAGTGGTGAACTTTGCCTGGCGCGGCCTTGGTTTGGGGCCGAGCAGGCAGGTGTCCACGAGCGGATAGAAAGTCTGCCACCGAAGCGCTGATGCAGGCATGCGACAATTGGCGCCGTAAACATTGAGGCCGATGGTCCAAAATTCGTGATGGTGGCTCTGGCCAATCTCCATCTTCGTCATCCAATAAAAGATCTCGCTTGGATCGAGATCGCAGAAGAGGCGTCGCTCAAACTGAAGAAGGAGGGGCGGATGAAGCGAGTAGGAGAGATTGAGCAGGACGTTAGGCCCCGCCAGTCGATTCTTCAGCTCCTGTTGGGAAAGACCAACGCAGCGCAGCGCTCGGAGATCATGCTTATCTGAAGGCGTTTCCTGATAAAGCAGGCAATAGCGTCCGGCCAAACCATGCGCGCAGAGTTGCCTTTGAAAATCCGCGATGCAGGCGGCATCGCGCGCGGGCTCTTTCGAGGCCGGGAGAATTTCAAGCCAGATTGCGTCCTGCTCCAGTCGACGCAGCCCAAGCATCCACTGCAGCGGCACGGAGAAATTTCCGCCACCCTCCCGATACTTTGCCGCAAAGCCGCAGCCCAGAAAAACTGTCACGCCTTATTGTCGCACGTGAGAAGTTTGGAATCGAGTGACCTGGATGACGCTTACATCAAAGCAACTTCCATAAACAAAGCAGAAGCGTAAATTAAATAATATGGCTTACATCAAATTGAACAATGACATGCCAGGAATAGTTGGCTTGTTATGGACAAAGCCCAACACCGGTAAGGCGTTATCGAAACTCGCCAATGCTCTAATGATGGATCCATCAAGTTTAAGCAGCGGCGAACGCGAAATGATCGCAGCACGGGTTTCTTATCTTAATAACTGCAACTATTGCTGCAATTCGCACAGTGCTGCAGCAAACTGCCATTTGCACAACACAGCACTGGTTGAGTCCGTAAAGCAAGATCCGCAAACCGCTGATGTAAGCTCGAAAATGAAATCATTATTAAGTATTGCGGAAAAGGTTCAGCAAAGCGGTAAATCGGTTACTGGAGAAGATTGTGATTCAGCACGAAAAGCGGGAGCAACAGATGAAGAAATACACGAAACTGTTCTGATCGCGGCGGCTTTCTGTATGTTTAACCGTTATGTGGATGGCCTGGGAGCATTAGAACCCGAGGACAAAGAAGAATACAAACAAATGGGGCTAAGGAGGTCTGTTAAAGGTTACGGTTTTCCTCCCTTTGCATGGCAGCGGAGTTATCTTAATAACAAACGCAATAATAGATTAGCACTAAAGAAACATTGAGTGTTCAACCGGTCGTTTCAGCAACTCTGGAGAGGGCTAGCTTTTGAATCACCGCGTCAAGCTTGTTGAGATCGACCGGTTTGACGAGGTGTTCGCTAAACCCAACGTCACGGCTCCTTCGAATGTCATCCTCCATCCCGAAGCCAGTTAGGGCAATACCCGCGAGAGAGTGCTCGGTCCCTAATCTTTTCATCAATTCAATCCCAGTCCCGTCGGGCAAGCCAATGTCACTGATAAGAAGATCAAATGAACCATTGGCCGCGCATTCTAGCGCGGAGCTTATGCTGTCGGCCGACTGCACCTGATAGCCGCGGCGGCGGAGCAGATTGGTCAGCGAGCGGTTCGTATCTTCATGGTCTTCCACCAACAAAATGCGCATCGATTTTCGGGCGCCGCCAGGAACCGAAACGTTCCTGGTCGTTGCGGGGCTGGCTGGTTCGGCGAGCGGAAAACTGGCGGTAAATGTGGCTCCTCGACCTTCTCCAGCGCTTTCTGCGGTGATTTGTCCGCCATGTGTTTCAACCAGCGCCTTGGTTATCGCAAGACCGAGGCCGAGTCCGCCCGTGCCGGAGCGTTCGCCCTGCTCGAACGCATTGAAAACTTTTGGAAGCGTCTCCGAATCGATCCCAATCCCCGTATCGGTGATGCTCACGCGCAGCCGACCGTCGACTTCATCTGAGGTTCTGAGCGTCAGTTGCCCGCGTTTGGGCGTAAACTTGACCGCATTCTTGATCAGGTTCCAAAAAATCTGCTGCAAACGCGCGGGATCGGCGCGGAGGTTAACCTTGGTTGCGTCCAACTCCGTTTCTACCCTTAGCTTCTTGTTCTTGATCTCGGACTGACAGATATCAAGCGCGCTACGCAGCAAGACATGCGCGTCCACATATTCCAGGCTCAACTGCAGCTTGCCTTTACTTATTCTCGTTAGGTCGAGCAAGTCATCGATCAAGCGCGCCTCCAGCTCCACGTTGCGTCGGATAACTTGCAAAGAATCACGCACCTCAGGTGAGATGTGCTCCTCGCTTTCTACCTCCAAGATGGAAGTTAGAACCGGAGTAAGCGGGGTCCGCAATTCGTGACTGAGCATCGCCAAAAAGCGATCCTTGGCGTGATTCGCCCGTTCCGCTTCGCTGAGTGCTTTTTGCGCCGCCTTGTAAAGTTGCGCATTTTCCAATGCGAGCGCAGCGCGCTGGCCTAATTCTTCTGCAAGCGCGAGCTCATTTTCACCGCACGGGCGATCCTCGGTGAGATACATGAGAGTTATGACTCCGAGCACTCGGCCTCGGGCAGAAATCGGAACCACAATCAAGGCGGACAACCCGCTCTGTTCGATCGAATTTCGCTCAGCTTCCGCTGCAAAAAGCGCTTCCAGGATCCTCTCGTCTATTTCACAGAAGAGCAGTGACTTTCCGGTCTTGTATGTTTGTGCTCCGGCACGTTGTGCGGCTTGAACCAGAAGAGAACTCGCGCCACGGTCCGACTGCTCTGTTTTTTCCTGCGGAATCCGTTGCGCCACTGCGACCTGCTGAAGGGCGCCATCTTCATCGGCGATCTGAATTAGACAAAAATCAGCCAGTCGGGGGACAATCAAGAACGCCAGATTTTCGAAGGTCCTTTCGAAGTCGAGAGATGCCGCAAGCACGTTGCTCGCTTCGGCGAGAAAACCGAGCTGCTCCTGGCGCGCTTCCGCTTCGGCTCGCGCCGCTTGCTCGCGGAAAAAGACTGCCCGCTCCTCCGCTTGGCGTTTGATCTGTTCGGTCTTCTTATACAGGTCGACAAAAACCGCCAGCTTCGCGCGAAGAATCTCCGGCACAACCGGTGTCAGAATGTAGTCAACCGCCCCTAGCGAATAGCCGCGTGAGACATGAGTGTCTTTGTCATTCACCGCACTGATGAAAATGATTGGAGTCGTCGCGGATCGTGGCCTTTGCCGGATCATCGCGGCGGTTTCGAAGCCGTCCATTCCCGGCATGTTCACATCGAGGAGAATAACGGCGAAATCCTGCTTCAGAAGACAACGCAAAGCTTCGCGACCAGAAGTCGCGCGAACCAGATTCTGATTCAATTCCGCGAGGATCGTCTCGTGCGCGAGAAGCTTGTCGGGCCGATCGTCGACAATCAGGATATTAACCTTCCCGTCGGCAGTCGCGGCCCCGTTGTTCTGTGTCGAAAGCGCCATCAGCGATGAACCCAGTTGCGCAAGAGTGTGAGCAATCTTTCCGTCTCGACCGGTTTCGCGATGTAATCGCTCGCCCCCGCATCAATGCACTTTTCGCGATCGCCTTTCATCGCTTTCGCGGTCAAGGCGATGATCGGTAGTTGTTCGAATCCGTACATTTTTCGGATTCGTTGCATGGTTTGATAGCCGTCCATTTCAGGAAGCATGATGTCCATCAGGACGAGGTCCACGCCCTCGGTGTGCTGCAACATTTCGATCGCTGCCTGCCCGGTTTCGGCCGAGATCACCTCCATCTTGTAGCGCTCGAGCATGCTCGTCATGGCAAAGATGTTGCGGATATCGTCATCCACGATCAGGACTTTCTTCCCTGCCAACACTGCGTCTGGATCGTGCAGTTTGGTGAGGATAGTGCGTTTTTCCTCAGGCAATCTGTCAACCTCGCGGTGCAACCAGAGCGCCGTCTGGTCGTAGAGTCGCTCCGGACTGCGCACATCCTTTACGATCACCATCTGCGCGACCCGATTGAGCTTCTTTTCTTCGTCCGGAGTCAAATCCTTCGCGGTGTAAACGATGATAGGCAGCTTCTTGTTTTCCGTCCGAATCCTTTCGATCAGATCGAAGCCAGAGATGTCGGGCAACATCAGATCCAGCACGACGCAGTCGAATGATTGTCGGGAGACCGCTTCCAATGCTTCCTCACCAGTAGCGACGTCGATGATATGCGCCGTGTGGTTTCCAATCAGCTCTCGGATGCTGTTGCGTTGCGTTTCGTCGTCCTCGACGAGCAGCAATCTTTTCGCGGGGGTTTCCGCTATCTTCCGAACCCGGCGAAGAAGCTTCTCAACCGGCGCCCGGTCGACTGGTTTGGTGACAAAATCAATTGCACCGAGCTTGAGCGCATTCTGGGGCTCTTCAGCCACCGAAATAACGAAGACAGGGATGTGCCGGGTGCCCAGATCGGATTTTAGGCGCTCGAGAACCTTCCAGCCGTCTATGTCGGGCAGGCTGATATCGAGAGAAATCGCGGTCGGCACGAACTCGCGGGCGAGAGTCAATGCGGATTGACCACGCGATGTGACAACTGCCTTGAATTGCTGCGCGTGCGCCAAGTCGAGGAGCCATTGCGCGAAGGGAAGATCATCCTCAATGATCAGGATCGATTGTTCGCCTGGCAGAATAATGCCGCGATCATCCGGAATCGGAACCTCCGCTGGCAACTCGCCCGGCTCCGAGGAATCAGCGTCACCAACGGCAGGTGTTTCGAACAACGCCGGACTGGGTCTCTGCGGAATCGCCGGGGTATAGGTCTCTGGCAGGTAGAGAGTGAATCTACTGCCGCGGCCTTCTTCGCTCTCCAACTTGATTTCGCCGCCGAGAAGTCCGGCAAGCTCGCGACTAATCGCAAGCCCGAGGCCGGTGCCTCCATATTTTCGGCTCGTGCTTCCATCCGCCTGGTGGAACGCTTCGAAGATTGTTCCCTGCTTATCAGTCGGAATGCCGATGCCGCTGTCGCTCACCGAAAACGCGAGGACACTAGCAGCGTGATTCAATTGAGCGCGATCTTCGCTCCATCCTTCAGTCACGCGCGCGACGCGCAGATTGACATGGCCGCGTTCCGTAAACTTGAACGCATTCGACAACAGATTCTTCAAAATCTGATCGAGCCGTTGGGCATCTGTCTCGATGGAACGCGGTAAATCTGGAGCAATTTCGATGTCGAATTTGAGGCCTTTGTCGTCGGCCATGTGACGGAACGTTCGTTCGATCGCCTGGCGCATTTCATCGAAGCGCACTTCTCCGACGTCCACGCTGACGGTGCCGGATTCGATCTTCGAGAGATCGAGAATGTCATTGATCAACTTGAGCAGGTCGCGGCCTGATCCGTGAATCGTACGGGCAAATTCCACTTGTTTGCCCGTTAAATTGCCCTCGGGATTTGAGGAAAGTTGATCAGCTAAAATGAGCAGGCTGTTGAGCGGCGTTCGCAGCTCGTGCGACATGTTGGCGAGGAATTCCGACTTGTAGCGTGAGGCGATGGAGAGTTGCTGCGCCTTGCCTTCGAGCGCTTGGCGAGCTTGTTCCACCTCGCGATTCTTGCGCTCGACTTCCTCGTTTTGTTCGAACAGCTGACGCGCTTTCTCTTCGAGTTCCTGGTTGGTCTGCTGCAACTCTTCCTGCCGGCTTTGCAGCTCGGCCGCGAGCGATTGGGATTGTTTGAGCAGATCTTCCGTGCGCGTGTTCGCTTCGATCGTGTTCAAAACGATCCCGATACTTTCTGTCAGTTGATCGAGAAACGCCTGGTGGGTCGGACTGAACTTCTCGAACGAGGAGAGTTCCATGACCGCTTTGACGTTGCCTTCAAAGAGAATCGGGAGAACGACGATGTTGACCGGCTTCGATTCGCCGAGGCCCGAGCTGATCTGCACATAATCAGACGGCACGTTTGAAAGAAGGATCCGCTCCCTTTCCAGAGCGGCCTGTCCGACCAGGCCTTCGCCAAGACGAAACCGATTGTTAACGCCCTTGCGTTCGCGATAAGCATAACTCGCGAGCAACCTGAGCTCCGGCTCGGTCATGTTGCCATCCATCATGTAGAAAACGCCCTGCTGCGCAGACACAACCGGCGCAAGCTCGGAAAGAATAAGCCGGCCGACCGTGAGCAGATCTTTTTGTCCCTGAAGCATGCGGGTGAATTTGGCGAGGTTGGTTTTGAGCCAATCCTGTTCGTCGTTCCGCAACGTCGTGTCCTTAAGGTTGCGGATCATTTCATTGATGTTGTCTTTGACGAACGCGACTTCGCCAGCCGCATCCACTTGAATCGAGCGAGTGAGATCTCCTTTCGTCACCGCCGTCGCGACGTCGGCAATCGCGCGCAACTGTGTCGTTAGGTTGGCGGCGAGTTGATTCACATTGTCGGTCAGATCGCGCCATGTTCCTGCTGCGCCCGGGACGTGGGCCTGACCGCCGAGTTTCCCTTCTACGCCTACCTCGCGCGCAACAGTTGTGGTTTGATCGGCAAAGATCGCGAGCGTTTCCGTCATGCTGTTGATCGTGTCGGCGAGCTCCGCGATTTCGCCTTTCGTTTCAACGAGCAGCTTCTGTTTCAGATCGCCATTCGCGACTGAGGTCACGACCTTTGCGATGCCACGCACCTGGTTCGTTAGGTTGCCGGCCATGAAGTTCACCGAATCGGTAAGATCCTTCCATGTGCCACCCACGCCTTTGACGACCGCTTGTCCGCCCAGTCTTCCTTCCGTGCCCACTTCGCGCGCCACGCGTGTCACTTCCGAAGCGAACGAGTTCAGCTGGTCCACCATCGTGTTGACGGTGTTCTTCAACTCGAGAATTTCGCCTTTTACATCGACGGTGATTTTCTTCGAGAGATCACCCGTGGCGACTGCGGTCGTGACGGCCGCGATATTTCGCACCTGAGTCGTCAGGTTACTGGCCATGAAATTGACCGAATCAGTCAGATCTTTCCACGTGCCGGAAACGCCTTCCACGCGCGCCTGTCCTCCGAGCGCTCCTTCCGAACCGACTTCGCGCGCCACACGAGTCACTTCCGACGCGAACGATCGCAACTGATCGACCATCGTGTTGATCGTGTCCTTCAGCTCGAGAATCTCACCGCGCACATCGACCGTGATCTTTTTCGACAAGTCGCCGTTCGCGACCGCGGTCGTCACCTCGGCGATGTTGCGCACCTGTCCGGTCAGATTGCCGGCCATCAAATTTACCGAGTCGGTCAGATCCTTCCAGGTGCCTGCGACTCCTGCTACGTCCGCTTGACCGCCGAGTTTTCCTTCCGTGCCGACTTCGCGCGCCACACGCGTGACTTCAGCGGCGAACGAGCTGAGCTGATCGACCATCGTATTGATCGTGTCCTTCAGCTCAAGGATCTCACCCTTCACATCGACCGTGATCTTTTTGGAGAGGTCGCCCTTCGCGACTGCTGTCGTCACTTCGGCAATGTTGCGCACTTGGCCAGTCAGATTGCCGGCCATGAAATTCACGGAGTCGGTGAGATCCTTCCAAGTGCCGGCCACGCCGCGGACATCAGCCTGGCCGCCAAGCTCGCCCTCGGTACCGACCTCACGCGCGACACGCGTAACTTCAGCGGCGAATGAGCTGAGCTGATCGACCATCGTGTTGATCGTGTCTTTGAGTTCCAAAATCTCGCCCTTCACATCGACGGTGATTTTTTTGGAGAGATCGCCGCGCGCGACGGCGGTCGTCACATCAGCAATGTTGCGCACTTGCCCCGTAAGATTGCGCGCCATCGAGTTGACCGAATCCGTCAAATCCTTCCACGTGCCGGCAACGCCCTGCACTTCCGCCTGGCCGCCCAGGATTCCTTCCGAACCGACTTCGCGCGCGACACGTGTTACTTCCGAAGCAAATGAACCGAGCCGATCAACCAGCGTGTTGATCGTGTTCTTCATCTCGAGGATCTCACCTTTCACATCGACCGTGATCTTGCGGGAAAGATCGCCGTTCGCGATCGCGGTGGTGACTTCAGCGATGTTCCGGACCTGACCGGTAAGATTGCCGGCCATCATATTGACGTTATCGGTTAAATCTTTCCACGTGCCGGCCACGCCGCGTACATCGGCCTGGCCGCCCAGTTTTCCCTCGGAACCCACCTCGCGCGCGACGCGCGTCACTTCCGAGGCGAAGGAACGCAGCTGATCAACCATCGTGTTGATGGTGTCCTTGAGCTCAAGGATTTCGCCCTTTACATCCACCGTGATCTTCTTCGACAAATCCCCGGTCGCGACCGCGGTCGTAACCTCCGCAATGTTGCGCACCTGGCCGGTCAGATTGCGGGCCATGAAATTGACGGAGTCGGTCAGATCCTTCCACGTCCCGGAAACACCCTCGACCCGTGCCTGGCCGCCGAGAATTCCTTCCGAGCCGACTTCGCGCGCGACGCGCGTCACTTCCGATGCAAACGAACGGAGCTGATCCACCATGACATTGACGGTGTCCTTCAATTCCAGGAACTCGCCTCTGACGTCGACCGTGATTTTCTTCGTTAGGTCGCCGTTCGCGACCGCCGTTGTGACCGTGGCAATGTTGCGGACTTGCGCGGTCAGATTGCCCGCCATCAAGTTCACGTTTTCCGTCAAATCCTTCCAGGTCCCCGCGACACCTTTGACCTTTGCTTGACCGCCGAGTTTGCCTTCCGTGCCGACTTCGCGGGCCACGCGCGTCACTTCCGAGGCGAACGCGCCGAGCTGATCCACCATCGTATTGACCGTCTTCGCTGTGCGCAAAAACTCGCCTTCCAGCGGCCTCCCTTCGATGTCGGTTTCCATTGTTTTGGAAAGATCGCCTTTCGCGACCGCACCGATAACGCGAGCCATTTCGCTTGTCGGCTGCACGAGATCACCGATGAGCGTGTTGACGGAACCAATCGAGTCCGCCCAGGACTTCGAAACGTCCCCGAGGCTGGCGCGTTGCGAAATCCGGCCCTGCTTGCCGACGACCAGGCTGATTCGGTCCAGTTCCTGCGAGAGCCTCTCGTTTGTTTCGATGACTTCGTTGAACGTATCGGCAATCTTCCCGCCAACGCCTGTCCAATCGTGCGGCAGCCTAACGGAGAAATCGCCGCGCTTGAACGCGGTCAGAGCCGCAAGCAACTGTTTATGGTCCAAAGTTCCTTCTTCTGAGCGGGAACCGTTGGGCTTTTCGGCCGACAAAACCGAAGATCTACTTTTTTTCATGCAGGATTAGTTATGCTCTTTGAGTCAGAATTTTCTCGGCAAAAATTCCACGTCAAGAAGTGTGATAGCGAATCGGGAAACCGAGGTTTGGAATCAACCGCATTGAGTAAAATGCCGCAGCAGAGTGCATACCCCCAACGTCCTTCGTGAGACGCACATCGGTTGGTCGCAACAAAATGTTGGGGATCACAACTTTCCGCGTGCCCCGGGCCGATCCGTTGAAGGCAGTTGACGTACGTTTCAGGGACAAACCCCTGGATTAACAGCCTTCTACAGCGCCTTTTTGACCGCGACCGGGTTTCGATAGGATTGGGTACTCGTCTTAATTTTCCGCCCGCTTCGTCGGATCGATAAGTGCCCCCGCCGTAATTGCACTGGCAAGCGCTAACGCAGCGCCGATCATCATGACGCGGCGAAATGCGTCGACAAAGGAGCGATCGATCGCTTCTCGCAGCGTGACGCGGGTTTCCGGGGCGCTCCAGGAAATATTCGCGCCGGCGAGTTTGGTTCGTTCGCGGTTGAGAGACTCCTGCGCCGCCGGGGGCAAATTGAGATCGGCCGATCGCGTGTCGAGCGCGCGACCAAAACTTTGCAACATGACGATTCCGAGAACGGCGATCGCGATTAGACTGGCAACTCGGGAAACCGCATTGTTAACACCGGAAGCCGTTCCGACTCGATCTTGCGCAACTGAGTTCATCACCGTTGTCGTGAGTGGCGCGACGCTCACCGCCATTCCAATTCCGAGCACCACCACCGCTGGAAAGAAGGTTTGCCAGTAACTGCCTCCAAGGCTCGGAACAATGAAAAGCGCAAAACCGAGGCCCGCGATGAGCGGGCCCACGACCAACGGAATTTTCGCTCCGAATCGCTGGACCAAGCCGCCTGACCATCGCGATAAGACGAACATGATCAAAATGAACGGGAGTAGTGCCGCGCCCGCTTGCGTCGGCGCATATCGCTGCACCTGAATCAAGTTCATCGGAAAAAAGAAGAGCGTTCCGCCCAGCGCGCCGTAAAGAAACAGCGTCAGAAGATTTGCACCGGTGAAAGTGCGATTCCGGAAAAGCTCCAGGGGCAACATCGGATCGCTTCTTCGCTTTTCGAGCAAGACGAAGAAGATGAAGCAGCCGGCCGAGACGAGTAACGAAGCTATCACCAGCGGATGCGCGAATGTAAGGCGCGATGATTCAATCAGCGCAAAAACCAGCGTGCCAAGAGCGGTTGTGGTCAGGACCGCGGCCCACCAGTCGAGCTGACCTTTCCTGTTTCCGCTGCTTTCCGGGACGTGCCGCATTGCCAGCGCGATAACAACGAGTGCCAATGGAATATTGATGAAGAAAACG
>Ga0207697_10001530_pt1 | contig 12531 bp, 7 predicted proteins | sample KBSSwiS5withPhiX_FD_184293 | JGI IMG/M metagenome (GOLD analysis project Ga0207697, IMG submission 184293) | Switchgrass rhizosphere microbial communities from Kellogg Biological Station, Michigan, USA, with PhiX - S5 (SPAdes) (version 2) | ecosystem: Host-associated > Plants > Roots >... | reverse complement strand
GCTCGACAGCACACTGACGATCTCCGGCTTTCAGGATAATTTTCGCGCGCGATTGAGCGGCACAGTCGATCTGGAATTTTATAATTTCCAACAGCCCGCACCCGGCCTCATCAACTCGAATATCGACAACCTTTTCAATTATCGTCTTACGCTATTTCTGGACGCGCAAGTAGGTTCGCAAGTGTATTTCTTCGCGCAAGCGCGACTTGATCGCGGGTTCGATCCGAGCGACCACGGCGCCGAAGTTCGCTTGGACGAGTACGCGCTTCGAATCACTCCATGGCAGGACGGCCGTTTTACATTGCAGGCCGGCCAATTCGCGACCGTCGTCGGCAATTGGGTCCCGCGACACCTACCATGGGACAATCCGTTTATTAATGCGCCGTTGGTTTATGAAAATGTGACTGCCATTCAGGACTCTTACCCGCCGTTTTCCCCCTTTTATTTCATCTATGCACCTTACTTCTACGGAAAGTACAGGTTCAATCCGGTGATCTGGGGACCGAGCTATGCCAGTGGGATTTCTATCTCCGGCCGGTTGGGCCAATTTGATTACGCCGTCGAAATGAAGAATGCGTCACTCTCTTCGCGTCCCGAATCCTGGTATATTACTGAGAATGGCTTCGAAAATCCGACTTTTAGCAGCCGGATCGGATTCCGGCCTAACGAAGCTTGGAATTTCGGCTTCTCGGCTAGCGAAGGCCCATATTTTCGGCGCGAAGCAGAATCGTCGCTGCCACCTGGCAAGGACATCAGCGACTATCGGGAGTTTGTTCTTGGACAAGACATCAGCTTCGCATGGCATCACCTGCAACTTTGGGCCGAGTTTTATGAAGCGCGTTTCCAAGTCCCGAATGTGGGAGACGCGGACACGTTTGCTTATTACGTCGAAGCGAAATACAAATTTACGCCGCAATTCTTTGGCGCTGTTCGTTGGAACCAGCAACTATTCAACACAATCGATATTGGCAACGGTCGTAAAGAACGGTGGAGTCCAGACCTTGGCAGAATTGACGTTGCCGCTACCTATCGCCTCACCCCACACGCGCAGCTAAAATTGCAATACAGTTATCAGCATGAAACCACTGCTCCGGGCCAGGATAACCACTTGCTGGCTGCGCAGTTTACCGTCCGCTTCTAATCGTCCAATGTTGCTTTTAAACCTGTGAGAATCCTGATCGTTGAAGATGAGCTTTCCGTGGCGCGGCAAATCGCAGCAGCACTGACCGAGGACGGTCATGATCCGAAAACCGTTCACAGTGGCGAAGCCGCACTGGAGGAGGTTGGCAAAGGGTCTTTTGATCTAATCGTGCTCGATGTTCGACTGCCTGGCATTGATGGTTTCGAACTGTTAGGGCGCCTGCGCGAGCAACATCTTGCCAGTCGTGTATTATTGCTGACCGGGCGCAGCGCCATCGAAGATCGCGTAACCGGCTTGCAACTCGGAGCCGACGATTATTTGCCAAAGCCGTTTGCCATGCGTGAACTCGTCGCGCGCGTCCGCGCGCTCGGGCGCAGGTATCCTGAGGAACCGGTTATCTGTTTGCGCGTCGGCGACGTCACGCTCGATCTATCCACGCACGACGTTCATCGAAACACGCAGCGGATAGAGCTTTCTCCACGCGAGTTGATGTTGTTAAAGGTGCTAATGCGGGAACCGGGCCGCGTGTTCACGCGCACAGAGCTGTGCGAACGCGTGTGGGAGCATGCGCACGAATACGATACCAAGCTCGTTGAGGTGTTCATTGGCCGGCTCAGGAAAAAGCTCGGTGAACCTCCGCTGATCCACACAATTCGCCATGTAGGCTATACCATCGGCCGCCCCGAGGGGAAAATTCCTGGTCGGCGTGGAATGAACTCGCAACGGCGAGGCTGATTGTCTGCCTGATTGTGGCCCGCTCGAATCTAAGGTAACAATCGCGTTACCTTTGCGAGATTGCAGTCCGCGACATTTTAACAGCATTTTGACGGCCCTGATCCGCTCGTGAATGGTTGTGCGATGAAAATGTCTTCTTGGCGTTTTGTGTTAGTCGTAGCAACGGCTGTTTCGCTTATCGGTTATCCCAAGCCGGCAATCGCGGCCACGGTTGACGTCACTGTTGGCCCCGGCGGTAATTTGATCTTTTCTCCTGACTCCGTCACGATTCACCCAGGAGATCAGGTGCGCTGGAGTTTTGCTTCGGCCGGCCACAGCACGACGTCAGGCTCGCCGGGGATGCCGAACGGCATCTGGGATTCTGGAATTCGTCCCCAGGGAGCGACTTTCACTCGCACCTTCAATAGCGCCGGAACGTTTCCGTACTACTGCACTCCGCACGGTGGATGCTGTGCCATGGTAGGCACCGTTACAGTCGGTACTGCGCCAACGCCCGCTCCAACGGCAACGCCCGGGCCAAGCTCCACGCCTCCGCCTACACCGCCACCGGCATTGGCGGGGTGTCTTCCCAATTTCACGACAGCTGAAGGATGCAATGCGCTTGAAAGCCTCACCACCGGCGCTGGAAACACCGGGCTCGGTTGGCGTGCGCTCTTTACCGATACCACCGGCAACTTTAATACCAGTGTTGGCGCTGGAGCGCTGGTGCTAAACAACTCCGATGCCAATACCGCGGTCGGCGCGGCAGCCTTGCTGCTCAACACCAGCGGCACACAGAACACCGCTGTTGGCACTGCCGCGCTCGAGTTTAACGACAGTGGTGACTCCAATACGGCCACTGGTTCCTTTGCGCTCATGAACAATACCACCGGCGGCTCCAACACGGCCGTCGGTACTCAAGCGCTCCAGAGCAGCTTAACCACGAGCGATCACGTTGCCCTGGGCACAATGGCCGGCTCTGGTATCACCACCGCCAACAATAATATCATCATCGGCCATCACTCTGGTGTGCACAGTGTGTTTGGCGAGGAAAGTGACAGGTGCTTTATTGACAATATCTCCGGTGCGCCCGTTTCCGCAGCCACAGCCGCTTTCGTGATGGTCGACTCCGATGGAAGATTGGGTACGGTCCCCTCTGACGGGCCCAATCCGGGTGGATTTTCGCCCAAAGGCATCCGGCCCCAAGCCATTCCCGACGCCGCCAAGCAAGGGATGCTCAACCTTCAAGTTCAAGCCTTGGAGGCAACGATCAGGCAGCAACAGCAACAAATAGGGCAGCAACAGCAACAAATAGAAACGCTCACCGCCCAACTCAAAGAGCAGATCGCGCAAATCCAGAAAGTGAATGCCCAGCTCGAAATGCGTAAGCCGTCGGCAAGAATGATTTTGAATGAACCTAAAGCTCTTCCTTCCGGGAAAGTTCACGGACAGCCAGAACAATGAAAGGAAGATCAAGAACAGTAAAAAATCGAAATACGATATTGATAGCCATCCTGCAGGTGTTGGCCGGCTTCGCGCTTTTGCCAGGGGCGCGCGCGGTCAGTCCGGCACCGGACGGGTGTTATCCCAATTTCACGACAGCGGAAGGCAGAGTTCACGGACAGCGATGCGCTTCATGTTCGCTCCTCAAACATAAACAACGCGTAACCTTTCTACTCTCGTCGTAGTCACGCGCTTGCAGTAGAAATGTCATTTAAGTTCAGAGGAAATTGATGAGAACTTCACGAACACTCTTTTGGATTCTTGGTATTGTGGCGCTGGCAACATTCGCCTATTCGGTTGGCGGCGCAGCGGCAGCGGGAGATTCAATGTCTGGGAAGTGGCTAAGCCCCGCCGAAAGCGCAGCGAAAAAGAATCCGATCGCGCCGACGCAGGCGTCGATCGCTGCCGGGCAGAAGATCTATTCGAAAATCTGTGCACAGTGCCACGGGAAAACCGGAGACGCGGACGGCCCGGCCGTGATCGAGCTCAATATTCATCCTGCCAAACTTTCCGATCCAAAGCTGGCAACGGAATCTGACGGATCTCTCTTCTGGAAGATCACAACCGGCAAAAAGCCGATGCCGGGATTTGGCAAACGACTTTCCGAAACAGATCGCTGGAACCTGGTGAATTACGTTCGCACGCTCCCAAAGCGATAAACGCACTGGTTGCTGACCAGGTTCCGGACTGCCGCGACCAAGCTGCAGGCTTTCAATCAAACGCGCATGTGATCATTGCCTAACGACGCAGCACGCCGTGAAGGGTAACAACCGCGTTACTTTTCCGACACGGAAGGAGAGCTCAACTGGTGCGATCTCTTAGAAAAACATCAAACCCATGAAAACAATTCAAACTTCAACAAAAACAGCTCTGCTTAGCATCGCGCTTGCAGCGAGCCTCGGGTTACTGCTCGGGGTGGCGCTGCCGGCAGCCGCGCGGAACCCAAACGCGGAGAACCTGTACACCGTCCGCAAGCTCGTATCGGACGTCCCCGGCGTGGCCGAGCACACCGATCCGGACCTCGTCAACGCCTGGGGGATGTCCCATAGCTCAACCTCCCCGTGGTGGGTATCGAACGAAGGCTCTGACACGTCGACGCTCTACAGGACCACTGACGGCGGCAACACCTGGGCGAAGGTCCCGCTCACCGTGGCCGTCGAGGGTGGCCCGACCGGCCAAGTCCGCAACGGCTCGACCGACTTCAAGGTTGACGCCGGCACCGGCCTGCTCCCATCGGTATTCATCTTCGCCACCGAGACCGGCAGCATCTACGGATGGAACGGCGTCGGGACCGTCGCGATCCAGGGGGTGGCAACGCCGGACGCGATTTATCTCGGCCTGGCGATCGGCAGCGTCGGCAGCGTGAACTACCTGTACGCGGCCAACTTCCATACCGGCACCGTCGACGTGTTCAACGGCACGTGGGGCCCGGGCAATCTGCCGGGCACGTTCACCGACCCGTCCTTACCCGAGGGCTACGCGCCGTTCGGTATCCAGAACATCGGCGGCGTGATCTACGTCGCCTACGCGAAGCAGGACCCTGACGACCCGGATGAGGAGCTGCACTGCGAGGGCTGCGGCTACGTCGACGCCTTCGATACGGCGGGCAACTTCATCGAGCGGGTCGCGTCGGCTGGCGAGCTCAACGCACCGTGGGGCCTCACCATGGCACCGGCGAACTTCGGCAAATTCAGCGGTGACCTGCTGGTCGGCAACCTCGGGGATGGCCGGATCCACGCGTTCCACAGGGGCGAGGACGGCTGGGAAGAGCACGGCGTCATGAAGGGCACTGACCACCGGCCGATCGAGATCGACGGACTATGGGGCATCGGCTTCGGCAACGGCGTCGCCGCGGGCCCGACCAACACTCTGTTCTTTGCCGCCGGGCCCGACGACGAAACGCACGGCCTGTTCGGATCGATCACCGCGCCGTAAGTGCGGCGCGCCGTGGGGACTCGCGTTGGTTGAAGAGCACGGTCTATTTGAGCTGATTACCGAAGACGAAAACTAGGGACAATGAAGATTTGGGAGCGCACGCTATCTTGACCGTTGCCAATAAGGGTGTTGTCCCGGCGAGGGCGTGCGCTCACCATCTAATCATATAGCAGCATTTGTGGGTAACCGGAATGTTACCATTTTGAAGCTGTCTGATCCGGGATCCGAAACTACGCTTTCGGACACCAGGTATGCTGGCTAAAAAGCAGGAGATTGCGTGCAATGGCAACGGCTTGGGTTCGCCGCGGAAAATCCGTTCAACGGTGGACATCCAAAGTAAAGCCGATGCGTTTGCGACCACGCATTGGAGCCTGGTATTGACTGCGCAGGGTCAATCGGCGGCCGCGGAAAAAGCCTTGGAAGAACTTTGCCGGATTTACTGGCGACCTCTTTACGCTTTTGCCCGTCGACAAGGTTGCGACCCGGAGGAAGCGCGAGATTTAACACAGGGTTTCTTTGAGCTGCTGCTCAAACGTCGAGACCTCGATGCAGCCCAAAGGGAGAAAGGACGTCTTCGCTCGTATTTGCTGGTATCTTTCAAACATTTTTTGGGAGGCGAAAGACGCCGGGAAATGACGATTAAGCGGGGCTACGGACAGTGGTTGATTCCGCTGGAAGAGGCTCACGCCACTGAGCGCGCTGGTCTTCCCACCGGCGGACTCGTTGATTCGTTGAGCGCCGACCGGCTCTACCAGCGACGTTGGGCTTCGACTCTCATCGAGCACGTCCTTAAGCGGTTAAAGAACGAGTACCGCACGACTGGCAATGCGTTTCTGTTTGATTCTCTAAAACTATTGTTGCCAGACGAGCCGGATGCTCCATCGCGTGCGGAAATCGCTGCGAGATTGGGCATGACCGACAACGCGCTCAGACAGGCTTTCCACCGGTTCCGTCATCGTTATCAGATGTTGCTGCGAGAGGAGATAGGCCACACCGTCGCCGATCCTAACGAAATCGAAGATGAATTGCGTGAGCTAATTGTTGTGCTGCGATCGTAGTGACACCGAATTGCGTCACATATACACCGGGTCAACCCGAGGTCGATCCGTGAAATTCGCGTCCAACGTTTGCCCAAAATGCAACGCGGAAATTTTTTCCGATGCGGCAGAGGGCCTTTGCACCGCCTGCCTGCTTGAGACGGGTCTTGGGCTATTTACAGACATAGACCACTCTGCGCAGCCTAACGACTCCCGGCGGGTCGACGGAGATGTCGCCCGAAAGAGCAACGGGGCACCCGGTAAGACCAGCACGCCAGGGACTCTGGGCGACTACGAATTGCTGGAAGAAATCGGCTGCGGAGGTCAGGGCGTTGTCTATCGCGCGCGACAGAAAAGTCTCAATCGCACAGTCGCATTAAAGGTTCTCAGTAAAGGCCATTGGACTAAGCAACCGCGCCTCAAGCGATTCCGCCTGGAAGCGGAAACTGCCGCGAGTTTGGATGATCCGAACATTGTTCCGATCTACGAAATTGGCGAGTGTGATGGGTCGTGCTACTTCAGCATGAAATTGGTCGAAGGCGCCCCGCTTGACCAACTCGTTAGGCGCGAACTTCTGCCGATCCGCCGTACAGCGGAATTGATTGCCAGGCTCGCCCGCGCTGTGCATTACGCGCATCAACGCGGCATTCTCCATCGAGATATCAAGCCAGGAAACATTTTGGTCGATGCAAAAGGCGAACCGCACCTTACCGATTTCGGCCTGGCACGGCTCACTGAAACGGAAAGCACCGTCACCCGCACCATTGAAACGCTAGGCACGCCGAGTTACATGGCCCCGGAACAAGCGTTAGGGAATAACAACCAGCTAACCAGCGCGACTGATGTCTACGGATTGGGCGCGGTGCTTTATCATTTACTTACTGGCCATCCACCATTTGCAGGAGGCACAACGTATGACACTATCCGGCTGCTTCTTGAAACCGAGCCACGGCAGCCGCGTCTGTGGAACCCAAAGATAGATCGCGATGTAACAACAATCTGTCTCAAGTGCCTCGAGAAAGATCCGCAGCGCCGTTATCCATCCGCCCTGGCATTGGCCGAAGATCTTGACCGGTGGCTCAAACATGAGCCGATTCATGCGCGGCACGCAGGAATTTTCACTCGCGGAAGGAAGTGGGTGCGCCGAAACCCGCTCGCTACGGGGTTGATGGCATCTTTGGCAGCCCTGACAGTGGCGGTGATTGTGATCGTCTGGAAAGTCGGACCGGTCGGACAACCTTCGACGACGGGCATCGCCGTGTTGCCGTTGGAGAACCTGAGCCATGACGGAGAGGACGCGTTCCTTGCCGATGGTATTCAGGACGATCTCCTGACAAAACTGGCAAAAGTTCGCGATCTCAAAGTCATCAGCCGTACCAGCGTGATGCAATATCCGCCGGGAGCAGCACGCGACATTCGGCAGATCGGAAAAGCGCTGCAGGTCTCTCACGTTTTAGCTGGAAGTCTGCGCAAGACGGGTTCGTGGCTTCACATGAATGTCCAGCTAATTGATACCAGGACCGATGCACACGTCTGGGTTGAACAATACGACTGCGATTTAAACGGCCTTTTTGCAGTGCAGGGTGAGATCGCGCTCAAGGTGGCAGACCGGCTTCATGCTAAAATGTCCACCGCTGAGAGACTGGACATGGCGCGTCCCCCAACGGCCAATCTTACCGCTTTCGAATTCTATACTCGCGCAAAGAATCTTATTTTAATGACGAGCTTTGTCAGGAGCACGAAGGCGAATTTGCTGCAAGCGGCCGATCTACTGAACCAGGCTGTCGCGCACGATTCTTCATTTTTCCAAGCGTATTGCCTGGTCTCTCACACTCACGACCTCCTTTACTTCTTTGGGTTCGATCGCACACCTGCGCGGCTGGCGTTAGCCGAGTCAGCCATCCAGGCGGCATTCCGCCTCCGACCCGATTCGGGTGAAGCGCACCTCGCACGTGCCGAAAATCTTTACCGAGGATATCTCGATTATGATCGCGCTCTGGCTGAAGTGGAACTCGCGCGACAGACTCTACCTAATGATCCTATGGTATTTGAGCTCAAGGGCTACATCGAGAGGCGCCAGGGGAAGCAGCAACAGGCGCTCCAGAGTCTTGAGCGCGCGGTGGACCTTGACCCGCGGAACTTTTTTACTTTGCAACAGATCGCGGGAACTTACGGCCGGCTCCGGCGTTATGCCGATGAGGCAACCATGCTGGAACGGGCGCTGGCCATCAAACCGGACGATCTCGATACAAAGGTCGCACGCGCATTGATCGAAGTGGATTGGAAAGCCGATACTCGGCCCTTGCATCGATTGATTGATGAAGTCCGCGCGAAGAATCCTGCCGATGTTGAGAATGTGGCGGATGCGTGGCTCATCTGCGCACTATTCGAGCGGGACGCCACCGCAGTAAAAACTGCGTTAAATGCATCTGGGGAAAACCCATTAAGTGACGACGTTATTCAGTTCAACCGTCCGTTTATAGAAGGCCTCATCGCTCGAATGACAAATGACACTGACAGAGCACGGGATACTTTCACCGCGGCGCGTGCAGCGCAGGAGAAAGTGGTTCAAGCTCAACCAAATTACGGCCCACCGCTGTGCGTGCTTGGTTTGATTGATGCTGCTCTGGGGCGGAAAGAAGACGCATTGCATGAAGGCCGGCGCGCAGCTGAGCTTCTTCCAGTAGAAAAAGATGCAATCAACGGCGCGCGCATGATCTCTTATTTGGCAATGATTGCAGCGTGGGTTGGCGACAAGAATCTGGCCTGCGAACAGCTTGCGATTGCCATCCATCCGCCAAGTACCGTCACCTACGGCCAGCTGAAACTGCTGCCTTTTTGGGACCCGTTGCGAGGCGAGCCGTGCTTTGAAAAAATCGTCGCCTCTCTCGCGCCCAAATAAATTCTGTAGTGGCAGGCGTGCCGCCTTCATCATGACGCGAAGCAGCCGAGACGGTTGCCTTTACAGCTCATATGAATTTTCCGCGTAACAAATCGCCGGATTTTGCACAGTACAACTGTGAATAGACGTATAACTGCAGAACACTTTTGATGTACGCCCAAATTCAAACCGCAGAAAGGAACTCACCTATGTTCAACATTCAAGAACTGAGAAAAAACAACAGAACCAGCCTGTTTATTTCACCGTTCGCGGCCCAGATCGCGGCAATGGCCGTGCTCCTCATAATGGTCCTCGGCGCGTCCACCGCCCTGGCCGTACCCAGGCCCAGACCAACTGCAACCCCAAGACCAGACCCACACGCTCCCGGTAATTTCCGGGTGACGGCGCTAGGGACCTGCACTGTTTCGGTGGCGTGGGACCCGGTCGATTTCACTCAAGAAGACTTTAATTACTATCTCTCGGGCACGAACCAAGCCCCTCCCGCAGTTCTGCCCAGAACGGCCACCAGCCACACCTTCACCGGACTAGGTGCAGGCAATGAATATTGGTTTTTTATTTATGCGAGGGACGTATCGGGACATTCTTCCGGGCAGTCGCAGCTAGTGACCAGAACGCTTTCCGATACGAGTCCGCCAACGACCGCGCCGGGGGTCTCAGTCACGGAGGTTGGATCCAATTACGCTTCCATCGCCTGGACTCCAGCCGAGGACGGCGGGTGCTTGTTGTTTTACGAGGTCTGGGTGAACGGCAGTCTTTATGTCCAGACAGGGAGAAACGTCCTGGCATACACGATCAGATTCCTGCAGCCGGCGACGACCAATTCAGTCACGGTCCGAGGCTACGATTCAAGAAATCAGCAGGGGCCGTTCTCCGATCCCGTTTCAATCACGACCCTGCCGCCCAATCCCAACGACCACACCCCGCCGAACACCCCGGCTAACGTTCAAGCGTTCGGTTACGGCGACCTTGAGTTCCAGTTGTGGTGGACCCAATCCACCGATGACTTTGATCGGCAGGAGAATATTCGCTACGACGTTTACCTGAATGGCCACCTCGAGGAAGTCCGCTTCGGCTCGGGTTTTATCAGCAGCATTTATGGTGTGTCGGGCGAGAACACCATCGAGGTCATCGCGAGCGATACGGCCGGCAACGCCTCGCCGCCGGCTACAACCACCATAATCTTACCCTAACCGTTCCAAGCAGATCACGGGGAAACCTTTCAGTGAACAATCCAACCGCTGTATCCGCGTAATTCGCGGCCCATCGAAGCGAAGGGCTAGAGTTTCACCGATTCTTGAGGGGGGAAAGTGACCATCCCCCCGCTTGAATCAATCCGCAGTTACCGCAGTCGCGGTAAATCCAGATCACGTTGAAAAGCTAAAGACTTCCTCTCAACATTCTTAGCTACCTCCACTGCAGCAAAGCCGATTAACCGAGAGACTAACGACACTTAAAAGGCAGAATTGCTCCTACAGCGAGACCTCGGCCGACGCCGCCTCCTCGTTCTACCTTGCGATGACCTTGATCTCCGGGTGAAAGCGTTTTGGTAAAAGTAACAATATTGTTATCAATCGTTCGTTGTAAGGCTTCGCCCTTTGACAATCGATTGCATGATTTCAAACGATTCTTAACGCAACTCTAAAACACATATGAGGGAAAAGAATCGCTTCGCAATTCGCCGTAAAGCTACAGAAATGGAACCGCATTCGCCATATGATGCGAGTGCAATCAAGCGCCTAAGCTCGCAATACCGCTGCTTGCGTAGGCTCGCTATTGCAGCGGCGATCCTGATCGTTCCAATTCTCGCGCTCCACAAGACACCTGCCGCTGCAAGCGCTCCCCGCTCCAAGTCCGGAAATGGTGCTACCGCACCATGGGAAAAAACCGCTGGACCGCCTGGAGTAACGACGAACGTCATTTTCAAGGCGAATAATATCGTCTATGCGGGGACACAAACGCAGGGAGTTTACAAATCGACCGATAACGGCCTGAACTGGGTAGCCGCGAACGCGGGTATCGAGCGCACCGCAATCAGCGATATGATTGCCTCAGGCGCCAATTTGTTAGCTGCTGTGAAAGCCGATTGCCCGACCTCGATAAACATTTTCAAATCGACAGATAACGGCACCACTTGGACTGCCACGACAGGTTTGGCGGGAAAAATCGTGAATTCCCTCGCGCTCAAAGGGAACGTTGTTTGGGCGTTTTTCTCTGCACTTCCAAACGACAGCGGCGTCGCGCGATCAACTGATAACGGAAATAGCTGGCAGATAGTTCCTTCGATCATAACAAACGCAGGAGAGTCCATCGTCAGTGACAACGCGATCATTGTCGCGGAAGATAATTTCATCTGGCGCTCAACTGATGATGGAGCGAGTTGGGATGTCGTGGAGCAATTTGCGCTGACCGGCATCGGCTCCTTTGGCAAAGCCGGCACAAAATTGTTTGGCGCAGCCAGAACCGGCATCCAAACGTCCACAGATAATGGCGCAAGCTGGAACTTCGAACCCTTTTCGGATGGAGCGTTTTCTTTCTCCGCCGGTGGCAGCACGATTTATCTCGGTTCCAACAACAAGGTTTTCAAATCCACTGATCTTGGAGCGACCTGGATAGACATGAGTACCGGTCTTGGCAAAGGAGGCGTTCAGGCATTGCTGTATGATGGTGCAACTCTTTTCGCCGGAACGCCAGCAGACGCCGCAGGAATGTACAGGAGCACGAATGGCGGACAGAGCTGGGACCCCGCGGCTGCGGGACTGCCAATTGCCTCCGAGATCCGCAGCCTGATAGCGTTTGGGCCATACGTGTTTGCAGGGATGCAGGGCAACGGAATATGGCGGTCATCAGATCATGGCGATACGTGGTCCAAGACGGACGTCAATAATGCTCTGCTCGCCAACGCGCTGGTGCTGACATTCTGCGTTAAGGACAACAACCTGTTTGCCGGAGCTATTAATGGTATTTACAAATCAACTGACGGCGGCGCAACCTTTGAAAGGACCCTGAACGGTTTTCCGCCTAACATAGGTGTGACGGCTTACTCCCTGGCCGCGAGTGCCAGTAACGTTGTTGCAGCAGTGAGCGTATCGTTTAGTCCCTCAGAAGGGTTGGCTGGCATCTTTTATTCATCGGACGACGGAAGCACCTGGCACCAGGGTGTCTTACCTATAATCCCTACTGCCGTCACCGCTGTCGCTTCGGATGGAAGTTCCCTTGCTTATGCCGGAGTCTTTGGACAAAGCTCTTCTGTTAAAGGCTTGTACAAATCCACGGATGCAGGCGTTACGTGGACGCAGAGA
>Ga0207697_10001528_pt1 | contig 12533 bp, 16 predicted proteins | sample KBSSwiS5withPhiX_FD_184293 | JGI IMG/M metagenome (GOLD analysis project Ga0207697, IMG submission 184293) | Switchgrass rhizosphere microbial communities from Kellogg Biological Station, Michigan, USA, with PhiX - S5 (SPAdes) (version 2) | ecosystem: Host-associated > Plants > Roots >... | reverse complement strand
CAGGACCCCGATGCGGCGGCAGAGGAACTCACTCGCGCGGTCACACAGCTTGGATTCAAGGGCGCGCTCGTAAATGGATTCTCGCAGGTCGCCAGCAGCGAGAACGTGATGTATTACGACCACCCGGCGTATGCCTCGTTCTGGCGGCGCGCCGAAGAGCTCGACGTGCCCTTCTATCTGCACCCGCGCGAACCGCTGGCCTCGCGCGAACCGATCTACGACGGGCATCCATGGCTGCTCGGGCCAGTCTGGGCGTTCGCTGCGGAGACCGCCGTCCATGCGCTGCGATTGATGTGCAGCGGCCTGTTCGATCGGCATCCTCGCCTGACGTTGATCCTCGGCCACCTGGGCGAGGGATTGCCCTACAACGCGTGGCGCATCGACCATCGCTTGCGCAAGATGCCGCAGGGCCTTCCCGCGCGCCGGACGATCACGGAATACCTCCGCTCCAACGTCTTTCTCACGACGAGCGGCAACTTTCGAACGCCGACGCTCATCGATGCGATCGCCGAAGTCGGTGCCGATCGCGTGCTGTTCTCGGTCGATTACCCCTTCGAAGAGACCGCCGACGCAGCCACGTGGTTCGACAGCGCTCAGATCTCCGAGCGCGATCGGCTCTGCATTGGCTCCGAAAACGCTACCAGGCTGTTCAAGCTGTAGCTCGCTGTCCAAGAAATCCGACGCAGAAGCAGTTTCACAATGGCGTAGAGGCCGGTCTTCAGACCCGCCTTGATCAATCCGGCAGCTTGACGGCGAGTCTAAAGACTCGCCGCTCCCGTGGTGAAAAACGCGATCGTAATGATCACGTCCGCAGCTGCGCCGCGATCGCGGCCGCGATGGCATGCGCCGCGCGCGGATCCGGATGCCCGTCACCGGGAATACGCCACGTCCGGTCGAGCTCGACCCGCACGACGGGAAGGTTCGTGCCGTCGAGGACTCGTTGCCGAAGCGCCTGCTCGGCGGGCTCTTCAGGCATGAACTGCGGCATCACGATGACGGGCACGGCGCCACGCATCCGCGCAAGATCGCAGGTTGCCTGCAGGACTTCGCGTGTGACGGCGATCCCCCGTTCGATCGTCTCCTCCTTGCGGTAGCGCATCACAAGCCGCAGGATTTCGAGCAGGCGCCAACGCTCGGTTGCGGGCAACCACACGAGGCCCTGTCCGAGGTGAGGCCGATCGTCATCCATGTTCCGGTCGAAGAGCGCTGGCGCGAAGACCGAGACAACGGCAATCGGTTGCCGGAAGCGTGGGAGCTCGGCCCGCAGCCGCATGAATGCCTGATCGCTGGCGTACGCAGAGACGGCAAGATTGGCGCTTTGTACCCCGAGTAATGCGCCAGTCTGGGCGGGCACGCTCTCCTCCCACGTGAGCCCCTCGCCGACAATCGTCGACTCGCCGGTGAAGACGATGGTCGGACGATCGGGGTCGACTGGCTCGCCGAGCCCGCGCACGCGATAGCCCAAGCCGTCGAACGCATACTCGATGGTTCGTCCACCGTCCATCAGCCGTGCGAGGCGCGACGGCACGAACGTCCATCCCAACTGCGGATCGAGACGACGCCGAGGCTCCTGGCCAACTGGCTCCTCATTTGCGGCGTGGCGATGGACGTATCGGAGCGTGACTTCGCTCGTGACGATGGCCAGCGGCACCGCGAGCATCACGCCGAGTGCGAGAGATCCATTGTGTGCGACGAAGCGGCCGAGGCGTGGCCGGAGCCACACCACAATGCTCGTTCCCACGATTACGGCCACGATGCGGCCAAGCGACGCTGACCAGACGTACACACGACGAGAAACAAAAAATGCGGGAAGGAAATGTCGATCGAACCACTGCTGATTCGCGACGATGGCCCACACGATGAAGGCGCAGCCGAGTAACGTGAGCGTGAGCTCGACAGCGATACGGACCGCGACGCGCGCAACCACGGTGCTATCTTAGGATCGCTATGCAATCGACGCGGCCCCTTGTGCGACCGACGGGGTTCGATCGAATGCTCGCGCCGCTCCATCGCTGGATCTGGCGCGACCACGAGCGGCGCGTTCACAAACTGATGAGGTTCGGCGAGACCGAAACCGATGGGGGCCGCGACATCCTGCGCGCCGCGGAGGTGACATCAGATCCGCTGCTCCGTCGCCTGTATCTCGTTCATGCGATCGACGAACTGCGTCACGGCGCGATGTTTCGACAGCGTGCCGCTTCGTTGCTCCAGGCGCTTCGCTCCTCGTCAAAACCAGTGTTTCGTGCCGACTGGCTCGCCCCAGGCGGGCATGGCGCCGACGATCTCGAAGTGGATGGCGAGTCGGATCATTCGATGCTGGCCTTTCTGCACCTCTCGGAAAAAGCTGCCGCGAGCCGGTTCACGGTGTATCGCGATGTGCTTCGGGACGACCCGCCGACCTATGCGGTGTTCGACGAGATCCTCCATGACGAGACGTTCCACATGAACTACACGCTCACACAGCTGGCGCGAATCTCGCCGCAGCATCATCGCCGGCACATCTGGCGGGCGCGCTTCGGCCGACTGTGGAAGGCCTATCTCCGAGTTGCGAGCGCGCTGGCTGGTGTCATCGGCACGCTGCTCATGACGATCCAGTACTTCGTGTTGATGCCACCGTTCGCCTGGCTGGCCAAGCGTGGCGCGCGACGGGAGCGCCAGGGATGGACTGCGGCCGACCCTGATGCAGGCGATTCGCTCACGCGACAGTATTGACGCTGGCTCTATGAAAATCCTCGGCATCTCGGCGCATTACCACGACTCGGCCGCCGCGCTGATCATCGACGGGATGCCCGTGTGCGCGGTGCAGGAGGAGCGGCTGTCGCGCCGGAAAAACGATGCGGCGTTTCCACTGCTGGCGATCGAATGGTGCCTCCAGCATGCCGGTCTCGAGCCCGACGATCTCGATGCCGTCGTCTTCTACGAGCGGCCGATGTTGAAGTTCGATCGGATCCTCACGTGCGCCCTGCGTGCCTTTCCGCGCTCGTGGCAGACATTTCCCGAGGCGATGAAAAGCTCGCTCGGTGAAAAGGTCTGGGTGCGCGGAACGATTTCGTCCTACCTCGGGGTGCCCTCGCGGAAGATCCTTTTCACCCGTCATCACCAGTCGCACGCCGCGGCGGCGTTTCTCGCCGCTCCCACCGATCGCGCCGCGATCCTGACGACGGACGGGGTGGGAGAGTGGGCGACGCTCACGGTCGGTCACGGGACGCGCGGCACGAACGGCGGCACCGCGATTACGCTGCCGCGTGAAGTGAGATTTCCTCATTCGCTCGGCATGCTGTACTCGGCGTTTACCGCCTATCTCGGCTTCGCGATCAACGAGGACGAGTACAAAGTGATGGGGCTTGCCGGCTACGGTCGACCGACGGTCGTCGACAAGGTACGCCGTCTGATTCGTCAGACCGCGGATGGCGCCTTTGCGCTCGACCTCGATTACTTCGAATTTCATTCGACGGCAAGACGCTCGTACTCATCGCGCTTCGTCGATCTGTTCGGGCCGCCGCGCCTTGCCTACGAGCCGATCGATCTGTCCAGCGCCGACGGACAGCGTTTTGCCGACTGCGCGGCCAGCGTGCAATGCGTCCTCGAAGATACGCTCGTGACGCTGGCGCGGTCGCTGCACGAGGAAACCGGGCTCTCTGATTTGTGCCTCGGGGGCGGAGTCGCGCTCAATGGGCTCGCCAATGCGCGAATCCTCGCCGAATCGGGCTTCACGCGTGTTTTCGTTCCGCCGGCGCCAGGCGATGCAGGGTGCGCACTTGGCGCGGCCCTGTACGCCGATCGCATCCACTTTGGCAGTCCCGATCGCGATATCCCCGATCATCCGTTCTGGGGGCCGTCTGTCGACGGCATGGAGTTGGCCAGAATTGCGTCAGAGGACGGCCACGCGGTCGATCGGTGCGAAGACGAGGACGTCCTGATTGGTCAGACCGCGGACGATCTCGCAGCCGGCCGCGTCGTCGGATGGATGGACGGCGCACTCGAGCTCGGACCTCGCGCACTCGGTCATCGCAGCATCCTCGCGTCAGCCGCGGGGACCGAGATGCGCGATCGGCTCAATCGCGAGGTCAAGTTCCGTGACGAGTTCCGCCCCTTCGCACCAGTCGTCCCGATTGAGGCTGCGGATCGCTACTTCGAGATTCCAGCTGGAGGAGCGCGTCTCGCGCGTTTCATGTCAGCCGTTTTTCGCGTGCGGCCGGAATGGCGCGCCGCGCTCGGCGCGATCACTCACGTTGACGGTACAACACGGCTGCAGGCGCTCGATCGCGAGATGTCGCCACGGTTGTACGCGCTGCTGCAGGCGTACGGTCAGCGAACAGGCGTCCCGGTTCTGCTCAATACGTCGTTCAATCTCTCGGGCGAGCCAATCGTCAATCGCGCTGTCGAAGGGTATTCGACCTTCCTGCGCTGCGGAATCGATGTCCTCGTGGCTGGTCAGACGCGAGTCACGAAGAAGACGTCTGAAGTGAGTAGGGAGTAACGTGATCAAGAAACGAAGCCGCCTCAGGCGCGGTCTCATCGTTCTCGGAAGCACGGGCGGTTCCATCGCACACCTGACGAACGGCTTGTGGCGTAGCGAGTCGCAGAAACGGTGGCTCATCCCGTTGGCGGTATTTCTGTGCCTGACGGGTCTGATTCTGATTCTGGCCACGAGCGTCGAGGCGCTGGCGCCATTCATCTATTCGATCTGGTGAGCGTTCTTTGCGCGGGGCAGTCAGCGCGCGTCACTTCCAAGGAATCGCTGCCTTTCGGAGTTGGCAGTTGGAGGTTGGCCATTGACGCGTTTTTGAGGTCAGGCCCATTCAGTGATGGAAGAGCAGTTCCGCGAGCTCACGGCGTGCCCCGGCTGCGGGGCCGAGCTGGCGGCGGACTGGTCGTGCCAGGGTTGCGGAGCGCGTTATACCGCGCTCGATGGCATCCCCGATCTTCGGCTGGCCAGTGAACCGCGCGTCGAAGTCGTCCGACGTTTCTATGACGAGGCGCCGTTTCCGGGATACCCGCCACACGACACGCTGGTCTGGCTGCGGGCGCGAGCCGGTCGCAGCGAGTTTGCGCGTCTCCTCGATCGTGCGGTCGCCCTCGACGCGCGAATTGTCGAGATCGGGTGTGGCACAGGGCAGATGAGCCTGTATCTGTCGCGGGCGAGTCGAATCGTCATCGGTGCCGATCTCTCGCGCGAATCGTTGCAAGTGGCAGCGTCGGCGGCGCAGCGGTTCGGGCTCGATCGAGTGCGATTCGTCGAAACCGACCTGCACCGGCCAGGGTTGCGACCGGCATCGTTCGATGTCGTGTACTCGTCTGGCGTCCTGCACCACACGCCCGACCCTCGGGTTTCGTTCGCGCGGCTGGTACGACTGGCGCGACCGGGGGGAACCATCGTGCTCGGGCTGTACAACGCGTTCGCGCGAATTCCGCTGCGGCTGCGGCGAGCGGTCGCTCGTCTCTCGAGATACCGCTTGATCCCGTTCGATCCCGTGATGGCCGAGCGCCGCCAGCAGGCGGACCGGCGGGAGGCCTGGCTCCGCGATCAGTATCGCCACCCGGAGGAGCACCGCCACACGCTGGCGGAGGTCCAGCGCTGGTTCGCCGAGAACGGTGTGGAGTATCTCCGTTCGTATCCGAGCGCCGTGCTTGGCTCGGAGCCAGGCGAACTCTTTGCAGCCGCCGAGGACAACTGGCGGCTCGAAGGATGGCTCGCCCAGATTGGCTGGATTCGCGCGCTCGGCCACGAAGGAGGCGTGTTCGTCACGATCGGCCGGCGCGTTTGACATGCGCGTTCATCGAGAGCAAAGAATTATCAGTGGCACTCGTCGTTCTTCTCCGAGGCGTCAATGTCGGTGGTTATAGAGCTTTCCGCCCACGGGCGCTTGCGGATCAATTGAAACAACTCGGGGTTGTCAATATTGGTGCAGCGGGGACGTTCGTCATCCAAAAGCCAGTAGCGCCCACGCAGCTGCGCGCGGAACTGATGCGTCGGCTCCCCTTCGAGACCGAGATCATCATCTGCCGGGGTCGCGAGATTATCCGGCTGATGTCACTGGAGATCTTCACTGAGGAGTCCGCGCGCCCTGGCATCGTCCGTTTCGTGAGCGTGCTGTCTCGATCCCCTCGCCTGGCGCCACCCTTGCCGATGACTCTTCCGACGCGCGGCCAGTGGCTGCTGAAAGTCCTGGCCCGCGAGGGCAGGTTCGTCGTCGGTCAGTACCGGCGCCACATGAAAGCGATCGGCTACCTCGGCACGCTGGATCGGCTTTTCGGGGTACGGCTCACGACCCGCAACTGGAACACGATGGCCGCCATCGTCAAGGTCCTGGAGGGATGATTTTCCGCAACGCAGAATCCTCTGATTGCGAGGCCCTGGCCCACTTGCACGCACTGAGTTGGCGCCGCTCGTATCAAGGGATTCTCGCGCAAGAGTTTCTCGACAACTGCGTTGAAGACGATCGTCGCCACATATGGCGGGCTCGCCTTGCGGATCCGAAATCTGAAACGCAGTTGGTGCGAGTCGCGGTCGAGGAGGCTGCGATCGTCGCCTTCGTGTGCGTGTTTCTCGATCAGGATGAACGGTGGGGAGCGCTGGTCGACAACGTCCACGTACATCCTGACTTGAAAGGTCGAGGCATTGGACGCCAGTTGATGGCTCACGCGGTCTCCTGGGTTATCGATCGGAGGCCGGCGAGTCCGTTGCATCTGTGGGTCTTTGAAGAGAACCATTCGGCACGAGGTTTTTACGAGCGTCTCGGCGGCATTTCGGTCGAAAGATCGCTTCACCACGCCCCAGATGGTTATGACGTCCCGGCCATACGGTATGTGTGGAGCGATCTCGCGAAGCTCGTGGAAGAACTCAATCCGACATCGTGATCAGGGGTGTGGGGCGCAGCGTGTGAAAAACGCAATAGACTATCCATCTGGGCGGTACGGAGGACGTATGAAACGCTTGTCCTTGGTGATCGCTGCGACGATGGTTGCGCTCGCGGGTTGCAGCGAAGCGCCCACGGCGCCATCACCCGCACCCGTGACGCTACGGGATGTCCAGGTCAGCATGTGGGGTTTCAACGGGACATTCACCAGCGACGGGGCCGTGCTGCTCGGGCGAACGTTTCAGATGACCGCAACGGCTCGGTTCTCGAACGGCGGCGAAGATGTCACCCGTGCGGCGTCGTGGGAGAGTTCCAATCCGAGTGTGGCACCGATTACGCCTGGCGGCCTGCTGACCGGCTTCGCCAATGGCAGCACCGTGGTCACTGCGACGTATCAAGGGACGTCCGGCTCGCTCGTAGTGAGCGTCTCGGACATTCCCTGAACCAGCCTCGTCTCACGCCTTGGCGTCCCGGTGATCGTGGCGGTCGAGGGTGCGGTCAGGCGTCAACTCACCCTATGCGCATCGCCATCATCGGTAACTCCGGTTCTGGGAAATCCACGCTTGCGCGTCAGCTGTCCGCAGTGCACACGCTGACCTCGCTCGATCTCGACACGATCGTGTGGGCGCCTGGGAAGATCGGCGTTCTACGAGAACGGGACGCCGCGGCGGCCGACGCCAAAGCTTTTTGTGAATCGAACGGACGCTGGGTCACTGAAGGATGCTACGGCGCGCTGACACAGCACGTGCTCGCATACTCGCCCGTCCTCCTCCTTCTCGACCCCGGTGTCGATGTGTGTCTCGCCAATTGCCGCAGCCGCCCCTGGGAGCCGCACAAGTATGCGTCGATGGAACAGCAGGACGAGAAGCTCGACTTCCTGTTGTCGTGGGTGCGTGCGTACTACACGCGCGAGGACGATCTGTCGTTGCGGTCGCATCGCGCCTTGTTCGACGGTTACCGCGGTCCCAAGCATCTGCTGACGCAGGCAGTCGATCGCGCGTTCATCGACGCGCAGCCACTTCGTTGGTTCAGCCATCAGGTCGACGACTTCGCCGCGCGTTTCCAGGCTTGCGCGATTCCAGAGAGTGCCTGGACGCATTCCGCGCACATGGTCATCGGGCTCTGGCACGTTCAGAGGTACGGTGCGGAGGAGGCGTTGGCGCGGCTGCGCAGTGGCATACGCCGTCTCAACGAGAGTCACGGCGGCGTCAACACAGAGACGCGCGGGTATCACGAAACCATCACCGTCGCTTACGTGCGACTGCTGGCGCAGTTTCTCGAAGCTGGTCCAGCCGCGCCACTTCCGGATCGCGTCGCGGCTCTGCTGGATAGTCCGCTCGCGGCGAAGCGAATGCTGTCGGCCTTTTACTCGACCGATCGCCTGATGTCCACGATCGCGCGAGCGCAGTGGGTGGAGCCCGATCTCGCGCCGCTGCAACTGTCGTCAATTCTTGTTGCGAGCGGTGTCTAGCGTTATCCACGAGCCAGACGGCGATGCCGAGGGGCGCGCGCGATCGAGCGCATCGCAGTTCAACGGAGGAACATGCTGTACCTGGTTGTCGAACACTTTCGAGGCGGCGACGCGCTCCCAGTGTACCGGCGTTTTCGCGACCGGGGCCGTCTCGCACCTGATGGCCTGAAATACGTGTCGAGCTGGGTCACGCAGGATCTCCGCCGCTGCTTCCAGATCATGGAATGCGATGACCCTTCGCTCCTGGAACAGTGGATGGCCCGTTGGGAGGACCTGACGGAGTTCGAAGTGATCCCCGTGATGACATCGGCTGAAGCGGTTGCAACAGTTGCTCCCCGGTTGTAGCGGGCAAATGAGGAGGCTCGCTCAGCCTCGACGAGGTCTCCGCGAGGCGACATTGAAGATTCGGCGTCGCTCTCTAGATGGCCATGTCGCTCGGTCGTCCGGCAATGTCCGGGAACGCTTTGAGAATCTGTTTGTCGAACGTCACCAACGGAAGCCGACGCCTTCGTGCGAGCGCCACGAACAGGGTGTCGTACGCCGACAAGCCTGAGTCCAACGACAGGGTCAGGGCGCTCTGCCAAAGTGAGCCAATCGGCACCGATCGCAAGCGAAGGCGGCTGGCGAAATCGAGACGGCGATGACCTTCGTTAGCCGAGAGTGTGCCCGTTCGAACGGCCATCCACACTACGTTCGCTAGTTCCGTCTGCCAGTGTGCAGGTGCCACGGGTTCGTCAGTCGCTTGCCAGAACTCGCGTGCTTCTCTCACATGAAGGGGTGTGGGTTGCAGAGCAGGTCGTGGCGGCGAGGCAGGCCGGGGCGTTGGGCGCTGTTCGAGTTGGCGAAGCAAGAGGAATCGCCTATGCTCGTCGGGTGTCTATCCACACTTTGCAGTCACGCGTCTTCTTATCAGTTCGCTCCAGGCTCCTTCTCAGTGTCTTCCTGTTCTTTTTCGTCGGCTGCAGCTCTCCTGTTCCAGGATCGGATGACCGGCAGCCGTCGACTGGCAGTGGCCCTGGCAATCCGAAAGTGCCGGCAGGCGCCAAGAGCTCCGGCGGCATGCACGGCGTGATCGAGACCGACAAGGGACCGATCGAGATCGAGTTCGTTCCGTCTGACGCCCCGAAGGCCGTCGAAAATTTCCGGCTGCTTGCCGAGCACGGTTACTACGACAACCTGACGTTTCACCGCATCGTCAGAGGATTCATGATCCAGGGTGGTGATCCGTCTGGCGACGGGACCGGCGGCGAGAGCGCGTGGGGCGGCACCTTCGAGGACGAGATCAAACAGGACTCGGCACTCTATCGCGACGGGTATCGCCGCGGGGTTATGGCCATGGCAAACGCCGGGCCGAATACCAACGGCAGCCAGTTCTTCATCATGCATCAGGACTATGAACTGCCTCCGAATTACGTCATCTTCGCACGAGTGACGAAAGGGATGGAGGTCGTGGATGCGCTCGCCGACACGCCAACGCGGATCGGCGCTGATGGTGGGCAGAGTCAACCGCTGACGCCACCAGTGATCAAGAAGGTGACGATCAAACCGTAGCTTCCCGACGATGAGCTGCCGCGCGGTCGTGCGAGTGCTTCTCGTAGGCGTGGTCCTGATCTTCGGTGGAGAGGCGGTTTGCATTCTGGGACCGGACGAACGCATGGTGCACGTCGGGTGTCACGCCGCGCTCTACACTGGCATAGTCCTCTCCTGTGTCGGCGCGCTTCTCGTGGCAATCAGGTGATCGAAGAATTGGAATAAAGCCATGCGACTGCATCACGCCGCTGTTCTTGTTCTACTCATCGCGCCTGCCCTGAGCGGATTTGCAGGCCCCGTACCCGTCGCTGCGCAGGAGAATCTCGGCACCTACGAAGACCGCATCGCCGTCGAGGACGTGATGGCGCGCTATGTCTGGACGGTGGATTCGCTCGACGCCGACGGTTACGTCGCCGTGTTCACCGACGATGCCATCATCGATTCGAACGGGAACATCAGCAAAGGGCGTGCGGAGATTCGCAAGATCGTGACGAATCTCATTCAGCGGCGTGACGATAACAAGGCGAAGGGACTGCCGACAGCCAATCTGTACCACGTCATAAGCAACGTGCGCATCACGTTTCCGAAGCCCGGGGAGGCGCTGCATCAGTCCTACTGGCAGACCGTGCGCCGCGACAAGGACGACAAGATGACGGCCGCCGCAATGGGCCGATCCGAAGATCATCTCGTCAAGCGCAACGGCAAATGGTTGATTCAGTCTCGCAAGCTGACGGTCTTCACTGATTGATCAAGGAAACCCTGAGACTGGATTGAGATGTCCGGAATCGGCTTGCTGAATGAAAAGCCGCTTCACGCATCGCTGAAACAGTGGTACGCCCGGCCGGGGGATCGATTCGAGGTCGGGGTCGCCGGTTTCGTGATTGACATCGTGCGCGGCGATCTCCTGATCGAAATCCAGACGCGAAATTTCGCCGCCATCAAAGCGAAGCTGACGACGCTGGTCGGCTCGCATCAGGTTCGTGTGATCTATCCGATCGTCCAGGAGAGGTGGATAGTGCGGACGACGAGGGACGATGACGGTCGTGTCATCCGCCGCAAGTCACCAAAGCGGGGACGGTGGGAGGAGCTGTTCCGGGAAATGGTCAGCATTCCCCAGTTGCTGGCGAACCGGAACTTTTCGCTTGAAGTCCTGTTAATCAGGGAAGAAGAGACCAGGCGGTACGAGGGGAAGCGGCAATGGCGCCGGCGGGGATGGGCGATCGATGCGCGTCGGCTGCTCGCGGTTGTGGATCGGCGATTGTTCCACGGCACGGCGGACTGGCGAGGGTGTCTTCCGGCGGGACTGGAGTCGTTCACGGCAAAGGATCTTGCAACCGCGATGGACACACGCAACGATCTGGCCCAGAAGATGGCGTATTGTCTGCACAAGGGGAGTGTGATCGAGTTGATAGGCAGGCGCGGGCGGGCCAATCTGTATCGTGCCCTGACCTGACTCCGATCTGTGGAAATCGTGCCGACTCAAGCTCCCGGATCGACGCGCTAACGCAATTGCTGGACGGATCCCTCCATGTGTTTGATGCTCTATATCGCGACGGCCGAACCGTTGCCTGTCGCGTCATCAGTCGACTTGAGCATTGAAAGTATCGACGCGGCTCGTCAGACCGTGACGCAGTGGTTTTCGTATCCGTCCGTGCGGTTTGTCGGGGCTCACACGGGCTGCAGTTGCGGGTTCCCATCGGTCATGGCGGAGTCCCCAATCGAGTACTACGAGGGCATGCCGTTGTTGTCAGATGATCGCGTGGCCGATCTCCGCAGCGTTCGAGCGCTCATCGAGCTGATTCGTCAGGTGATCACCCCATCGCAGCATGTGGAACTCTATCCCGTCGGCGACGGTGACGAGTCGCAGGCGCCGAAGGGCGTCATCGAGTGGCAACTACGCTCGCTCGATCCCGAGCGATTCTTTTTCACCGAGCGGTTCATACATGTCGTTCGAGGTGGAACGCGAGTCGTCTGAGATGCTCAGGCAACCAAAAGGACGACCGGTCGTTATCGGCGTGGCCGACCATAGCGGGTGGGTAGTCCTTGTCTCTGTTGCCGCGGTGAATGGCAAACCAGCCGTCGTCGATCGACGACGAGTGGAGTTGATCGAGAAGGGCGTCCCCAGCCAGCCGTATCACCACGAGACGTTGTCACTCAGTGATGCTGACGCCGAACGGATGCTGCGGCAGGTGAGGCGGTCGATTGCCGCGTGCACGGCGACGGCCTTCGATCGCCTTGCGGCCGATCTGTCTCCGCAGTATCGGGTATCCGCCATCACCATTCGACAACCTCCGCTCCCCACGCTGCCGGCGACGGTCTCGGAAGTCCACAGTTCTTACTACGTCCAATGTCGGGCCGATGGAATGCTCTATCACTCAGCGATTTGTGCAGCCGCCCGTGAGCGCGACTGGACGGTGACGATTCATTCGCGAGGGGAGGAGTTGGCCATCGCCGCCGCCGCACTGCGGGTCAGTCCGGGCGAGGTCGAGCGATTCCTGCACGAGCTCCGGCACACGATGAAGTCGCCATGGACTGCGGAACATCGCAATGCCGTCGCTGCGGCGATTGGCAGCCTCAGAAAGCAGCCAGACCGCAGCTCACATTCCCATGAAGGTTGAAGGCTGACGACAAGAGGGCAGGATAATGCCCAACGTCATCGTCACCGGTGGTCC
>Ga0207697_10001524_pt1 | contig 12566 bp, 12 predicted proteins | sample KBSSwiS5withPhiX_FD_184293 | JGI IMG/M metagenome (GOLD analysis project Ga0207697, IMG submission 184293) | Switchgrass rhizosphere microbial communities from Kellogg Biological Station, Michigan, USA, with PhiX - S5 (SPAdes) (version 2) | ecosystem: Host-associated > Plants > Roots >... | reverse complement strand
GCGCGGGCCCGGATCGCTCCGCCATTCGCGACTATCTCGAGTCAATGCACGAAAGCAACGCCTACCGCGGCGTGACCGGCCAGATCGCCTTTCAGGCGACTGGCGATGTCGTTGCCAAGACGGTGGCGATGACCAGAGCGAGGCACGGAGCGCTCGAGCTTCAGAGCAGAGGCCGCCAGTGACACGCTGGTTGTCGTTGCGGCTCGACAGCATTCGCCAACGCCTCAGGCTCGGGTTCGGCGTCTTGACAATCCTGCTCATGACGGGCGGCGTGTTGGGCTACACGGCGTTGTCGAACATGTCGACCGTGATCAGCGGGACACTCTCCGGGGTGCAGGAAGAGGGGCTGCTCACCGCGCGGCTTTCCGCCGCGGTGATGCGCGAGCTGTCCGCGGCATCCGGCTACCTGGACAGCCGCGATACGACCGCGCGCGGGGAGTTCCAACGATTGAGCTGGGAAACACATCGCGTGCAGCGCGAGATGAACCAGCGGCCCGGACAGATCGCTCAGGAGGTGACGCTCATCGCCAGCATCGACGCGAAGCTGTCGGAGATCGAGATCAAGTACGCGACGGCGCATCGCCTCGCGGATCTTGGTCGGGACGCCGCCGCACGAGAGCTCGGAGGGCGAGCCCGCGGCCTCGTGGCGTCACTACTCGGCGACGTCGAGAACCTCAGCACGCTCGAGGCAGCGAAGGTCGCTGCTGCGTCGGAGCAGCTGCGGGCCGAGAACGATCGGCGCGCGAGACTGCTCGTCGTGGCAATCGCACTTGCTGTTGTTCTCGCCGTCGTGATCGTCGCGAACACCATCAGGTCGATCAGTGGGCCGCTCACCCATCTGGTGGGACACGCCCGGGAGCTGAGCAACGGCAATCTCGCGGTGCGGACGACTGATCGGTTCCCTGGAGAGTTTCGCGACCTCGCCGCGGCGATGAACTCCACGGCCGAGTCGCTCTCTCGCGTGGTTTCGATCGTGTCGATGACTGCAGAAGACGTGGCGACGTCAGCGCACGATCTGTCCGAGGTGTCTCAGCAGATCTCCGTCTCGGCCACCCAGATGGCCACGTCGATGACCGATATCACCACCGGCGCGGATGGCCAGGTGCAGCAGCTTCGATCGATCGACGAGGCGCTCCGAACCATTCGCGACAGCGCGCAGGGCGTGCGCTCCGGCGCCGAGGTCGTGAACTCGCTGGCCGCGTCGATCGAGGAATCGGCTCGCGCCAAGCGAACCGAGATCGAACGCGCGATGGGAATTCTCGGTGATGTGCGATCGTCGGTGCACGAAGCCGCGACGGAAGTGGTTGTCCTCAACCGCACGGCCGAGGACATCAACAAATTCGTGGCGTCGGTGAGTCGCATCGCCGAGCAGACGGACCTGCTGGCGTTGAACGCGGCGATCGAGGCCGCGCGCGCCGGCAACGCCGGGCGCGGGTTCGCGGTGGTCGCGGACGAGGTCAGAAAACTCGCCGAGCAGGCGCAGGCAGCGGCCGACGACGTGGTACGCCTAACGAGCGTCGTGACGGCGCGCGTGGCGACCACCACGCGCGCCATGGAGGCGAGCGCGTCGCGCGTGGGGGAGATCGAGCGCGTGTCGCGCGACATCGACGGTGCGCTGCGGACCATCACGGCAGCCGCCGAGCGCACGCGTGACGCCGCGACGAGCGTGACGCAGGCGGCCGAGCGCAACGTGGATGTGGTATCGACGGCCGCGCGCGGTGTCGAGTCCATCGCGCGCACTGCCGAGAGCCACGCCGCGGCCGCCCAGGAGGTCAGCGCGTCGACGCAGGAGCAAAGCGCGGCGTGCGAGCAGATGAGCTCCGCGTCGACGCAGCTGCTTGCCGGGTCGACTCAGCTCAGACAACTGGTTGGCGGACTGAAGACGGAGGCTGCCTGACGTCATGCCGCCTGCCGCCTAGGGCTTCGGCTGCGCCGCCACCCATTTCACGGGGTCGAACGTGTCGTCGGGAATCGGGTCGTTGACCCGGACGTCGGCATACTGCTCCCTGAAGACGAGCCGCCCGTCGCGATACTGCACGACCTCCGTCGCAATCGGGAGCCCTGAAAAATCGGCGAACTTGCCGAACCGAACGTCCGTCACGACATCCCGCGTCCCTCGCCGCTCCTTCTGAACGATCCGCAGCACCACAAGCCTCACGCTGTCGATCCAGAACTGGCTGGTCGTGGAATCGCCCGCCGCGGCGCCGACGACATACGCAGACTGACCCTCCCACGCATCACGCCGAAGCTTCGTCAGATCGAAGCCGAGTGAATCGAGGAGCTGCGTGGAGCGCTCGACCGGTAGCGCATACACATCCGCCATCACGAGCAGCTGTGCATTGACGCCCGGTTGCGTGTCGATCGCGCGACCGTTGTCGAACGTGTGCACACGCGAGCCATCGAACAGCACGCCACTCCGCTGCGAGAGCGGCAGATAATCGATGCGCAGCCGACCCGGCACCGAGATGTGCTCGCGCCACTGACTGTTCGTCGCACCGCCACGAGCCGAGTACAGCGTGTTGTTCTGCGTGAACGACAGCGTCTTGTACCACTGTGCGTTGTACTTCTGCCGCATCGCGTTCACGAGCGATCGGCCATCGGTGACACTAGGCGCTACGGGCCGCGGTGGAGGGCCCGCCGGAGCGGAGCCGCGGCCGCCGCACGCGGCCACGATTGTCACGCAGGAGAGGATCAACGCGGCGCGAGGAACACGGCACGTCATGAAATTGCCTTTCGCCTTGCAGGCTGACGGTTCAACGACGAAGCGAGAAATTACACACTGCGGGCCGTTGAGGGCACAGCCCGCCACACACACAGGCGCATGCCGTGTGCCTGACGCGCGGGCAGCGTTCCCCTGCATCGATGCACCGGCTAGCTTGCCCGTGACTGCCCTCCGTCCCCTGCTCCGTGCCGGAACGTCCAGCCGTTCTCCTCCTCAGCGGTGGCCTCGACTCCACCACGCTACTGGCCCTCGCCTCCGCCGAAGGGTATGCGATCCACGCGCTCACCTTCCGCTACGGACAACGCCACGCGCACGAGGTGGACGCGGCACGTCGCATCGCCGAGCGCTATACGGTCCGACAGCACGTCGTCGCCGACATCGATCTTCGAATGTTCGGGGGATCGGCGCTCACCGCCGATGTTCCTGTTCCCAAGGATCGGCTGCCCAGCGAGCTCGGTGCGGGCGTGCCGATCACCTACGTTCCGGCGCGCAACACAATCTTTCTTTCGTTCGCGTTGGCCTGGGCCGAGGTGATTGGGGCACGCGCGATCTTCATCGGAGTGAACGCACTGGACTACAGCGGCTACCCGGACTGCCGCCCCGAATACATTCACGCGTACGAGCGGATGGCGAATCTCGCGACGCGCTCGGGAGCGGAGGAGCACGCACGAATCGAAATCCGTACACCGCTCATCGATCTGTCGAAGCGGCAGATCATTGAGCTCGGGCAGCGACTCGGCGTTGACTACGCGCTCACGACGAGCTGCTACGACCCCTCGCCGGACGGTGCGGCCTGCGGCCACTGTGACGCCTGCCAACTTCGCCTGCGCGGCTTTCGCGAAGCCGGCACGTCGGACCCGGGACGGTACGCGCCCGAGGTGGACGACGAACCCGTTGGTGAGCCCGCGCGATGACGTACACCGTGAAGGAAATTTTCTACACGCTACAGGGCGAAGGTGCGAACGCCGGGCGGCCGGCTGTGTTCTGCAGGTTCAGCGGATGCAATTTGTGGACGGGTCGCGAAGTCGACCGTGCTCACGCCGTGTGCACGTTCTGCGACACCGACTTCGTGGGGGTTGGTCCAGACGGCGGCAAGTTCGCGACGGCCGACGCGCTCGCGGATGCGGTGAGCTCACGTTGGCCATGGTCCGCGAACGCCGGCGCCCGGCCGCTCGTTGTGTGTACGGGAGGCGAGCCACTCCTGCAGCTCGATGACGAGGCGATTCGCGCGCTTCACGCAGCGGGATTCGAGATTGCCGTCGAGACGAACGGGACCCAACACGCTCCCGCGGGTCTCGATTGGGTATGCGTGAGCCCCAAGTCGACCGCGCAGCTCGTGCTGACGCACGGGGATGAGCTCAAGCTCGTATACCCGCAGGCGGATGCGCCGCCCGAGCGATTTGAATCGCTCGAGTTCGATCACTTCTTTCTGCAGCCGATGGACGGACCGGTGGTGGCCGAGAATACGCGGCGCGCCGTCGCGTACTGTCTCGCTCACCCGAGATGGCGCCTGAGCGTGCAAACGCACAAAGCACTCGGGATTCGGTGATGCGACTGTACAAGGACTTCTCGTTCGAAGCCGCGCACCGCCTGCCTAACGTTCCGGCGGATCACAAGTGCGCTCGGCTTCATGGCCACTCGTTCCAAGTGCGGGTGTCGGTCGACGGACCGGTGGGCGAGCAGACGGGCTGGGTGATGGATTTCGCCGAGATGAAGGCGGCGTTTCGTCCCGTTTACGAGCAGCTCGATCATCGATACCTGAACGAGATCGCCGGCCTCGAGAACCCCACGAGCGAGAATCTGGCGCGATGGATCTGGCGTCAGCTCGGTCCGATCCTGGGGGGCCTGATGGAGGTCGAGGTTCGCGAGACCTGTACGACGGGCTGCATCTATCGAGGCGAGGACGAGTAGTTACCATCGTCGCGTTCCGAGGTAACCGCGTTTTTGCGTGACAGCGGACACGAGCGTTGGCCGCGAAGTCAACGGACCCAGCAACAACGGGTGGAGAGGGTCTGGTCGCAGCAAGCGCGACAGCAGTAGCTTCTCGATCCACCGCGCTCGGCAACGGCCTCGTACGTGCGTGTGTCCAACCTCGAAATGATGCTTCACTCGCCACCTCATCCGTCGCGCGTCTCGCGTCGCCTTCGCCATTGTGCGATCGCGGCGATCGTGGCGTTCGCGCCGGTTGTGGCGGCGGCGCAGAACATGGAGGAGGCGACCGAGCCGGCTCCGCGCGATCGGAGGCCGTTTTCGTCGTTCAGCGCGACGGCGATGTCGATGCGCGACTCCATCGTGACGGTCGCGCGCTCGCAAATCGGAACCCGCTACAAGTATGGCGGAACGACGCCATCGGGCGGATTCGATTGCAGCGGATTCGTCCGGTACGTGTTGAACGCGATTCAGCTGGTGCTGCCCCGTACGGCAGCCCAGCAGGCTGAGTATGGCGCGACGATCCCGAAAGACACCACTCGGCTTCGACCTGGAGACCTGCTCACGTTCGGCCGCAATGGCAAAGTCACGCACATCGGGATCTACGTTGGGAACGGACACTATGTGCACGCCAGCCCGACCGCGGGACGGGTGATCGAAACGTCGCTGGAACGGACGGAGTCGCCGCTGGTGAAAATCTGGCGCGGAGGCCGGCGGCTCCTGGCCGAGCGAGACTGGTTGTCCGATACCACTGCGGCGGCGCCCTAGGGCGACCGTCACCGCCTAACGTCGACGACTGCCGTCGAACGCTCGAGCCGGCTACCGTACACGGTCGCCGGCTCGTTAGTTTCCGGATCGTCCGATTTTGGGACGAGAGTTCCCATATCTGGGCGCGAACTGCTCGAGCGCCGTTGGAAGCCGCATCGTAACATGTTGAAAATAGGCATCTTGCGATGCAGGTACGATGGCACGGCTCTTCCCTTTGCACGTATTCGAACTGTTCGTGCTTTTCTCCTGTCAAACCGAACGATTTTCTAGCATAAGGACGCGTCCTCTTGGCGATGGACATCAAGCGGGAACCGCCTAAAAAGCGCGGCAAATACATCTTGATTGGCGTGGGCGTCGCCGTACTTGGCATCACCACCGTCGCACTCGGGAATCTCGAGCAGCGAGCGCCCTCGGTCGATCGGGCAACTTTGTGGATCGATTCCGTCCAGCGTGGAACCATGACCCGGCAAGTGCGAGCGCCGGGCACGTTGACCCCTGAGCACATTCGCTACGTCGTCGCGGTGACTTCGGGCCGCGTCGAGGTGCTTCCTGTTCGGCCGGGCGTCACCGTCACGCCATCGACGCTTTTGCTCGAGCTGAGTAACCCGGACGTGCAGCTCGAGATGCTCAACGCGGTGAGCGCCGTGACGAGCGCACAGCAGAACTACGTCACGCTGCAGACGTCGCTCGAATCGCAGCGCCTGCAGCTCGAAACGCAGGTCGCGAACGCGCGAACGCAGTACGGCACCGCCAAGCGTGACTTCGAAACGTTCAAGGCGCTCGCCGCGAAGACTCCTCCTCTGGCGTCGGCCAATGAAGTTGCGCGGGCTACGGAGGCGATGGACGAGGGCGACAAGCGATTGAGGTCGCTCGAGCAGCAGCTCAAGGTCCAGACGGACGCCATCTCCGAACAGCTCCGTTTGGCGCGCGCCAACATCGACCGTCTCTCCGACATTCTGAAATTCCAGCAGGAGCGGGTTGCGTCAATGAAGGTGCCGGCCGGTGAAGCCGGTCAGCTGCTCTCGCTCGGGAACGGGCAGCAAGAACTGCAGCTGGGCCAGTGGGTGCTGGCCGGTCAGACGCTCGCGACGGTCGCGCAGCCCGGCAAGCTCAAGGCGGTGCTTCGCGTTCCGGAAACGCAGGCAAAGGACGTCTCGATGGGCCAGAAGGTCGATATCGATACGCGTGCGGGCGGTGGCGGCGGGAACTCGGGCATCGTGAAGGGTCACGTGAGCCGCGTCGACCCCACGTCGGTCAACGGGACCGTCACGGTGGAGGTCCTGTTCGACCAGGAGACGCTTCCGCCGGGTGCGCGCGCTGACCTCAGCGTCGACGGCGTCATCGAGATCGAGCGCCTCGACAACGTGTTGTTCGTGCAGCGCCCGGCCTACGGTCAGGCCGAGAGCACCGTTGGTCTCTTCAAGCTCGACCCGGACGGCAAGACCGCCTCGCGCGTGAACGTGAAGCTCGGCCGCAGCTCGGTGAGCACGATCGAGATCGTCAGCGGTCTGCAACCCAAAGACAAGGTCATCGTGTCTGACATGTCGCAATGGGACAACGTCGCAAAGGTTCGACTGCAGTGATTCGTACTGATCCCATCGCAAGCGAAACCGCGAGCGCGACGCCGCGGTAATGGATTGAACGGCTTCCGTCCCCACGACCCCAGCTCAACCCTCACTCCCCTGGCTATGGCCACTCAGTCCGCAACGTCGCCCTCGTCCCTCGGCTCAATGCCCGGCGCTTCTGGCGAGGCGCTGATCAAGATGGAAGGGATCAAGAAGATCTTTTACACCGATGAGGTCGAGACGCACGCGCTCTCGGACATTCATCTCGAGATACGGCCTGGCGAGTACATCGCGATCGCGGGGCCGTCTGGCTGCGGCAAGACAACCCTTCTGTCGATCCTGGGGCTGCTCGACACTCCAACCGATGGGAGCTACGTGCTGAGCGGTGAGCCGGTGGCGAAGCTCTCGGCGGCCGATCGCGCACGGATCCGTAACCGACAGATCGGGTTCATCTTCCAGGCGTTCAACCTGATCGGCGATCTGACGGTCTACGAGAACGTCGAGCTGCCGCTCACGTATCGCGGGATGTCGTCGTCGGAGCGCAAGACGCGCGTCCAGAATGCGCTCGAGCGCGTCGGCATGTCGCACCGCATGAAGCACTACCCCTCGCAGCTCTCCGGCGGTCAGCAGCAGCGCGTCGCCGTGGCACGCGCGGTGGCCGGCGACCCGGTGATCCTCCTGGCCGACGAGCCGACGGGAAACCTCGACTCGACGAACGGCGAGGCGGTGATGGAGCTCTTGCGCGAGTTGCACCGCGGCGGTGCTACGATCTGCATGGTGACGCACGATCCGCGTTATGCGCGGCATGCGGACCGTTCGATCCACCTCTTCGACGGCCGGGTGGTGGAAGAGACGACTCCCGGCATGGCGTCATCAGACTGATGATGGAGCGGGACTCGAGGCTCGACACCCGGTTCGGCCGGGGTCGCGGGCTCGGGTCCCGCCTCACCGCGCTATTCGTTGCGGCAGCCGCGTATGCGGCATTGCCTAACGTCGCCCCGGCCCAGAACGGCGACTCCAGCGGTGTCCGGCTGTTCGAGGCGGGGAAGTTCAAGGAAGCGAAGACCGTCTTCGAGCCCGCGTTCCGATCGAATGCGGCGGACGCTGCCGCAGCGTTTTACCTCGGCCGCATCGCGATCGAGGAGCGCCGGCACGACCGCGCGGCGGACTACTTCGAGACCGCGGTGAAGCTGGAACCGAAGAACGCGACCTACTTCCTGTGGTTAGGCAGGGCGTATGGCCGGGCGGCGCAGGACGCAAATGTGCTGCGCCAGCCGGGGCTCGCGAGGAAAGCCAAGGGCGCCTGGGAACGCGCGATCGACCTCGATGCCGACAACCTCGACGCGCGAAGCGACCTGATTCAGTACTACGTGCAGGCGCCGGGTTTTCTGGGTGGCAGCACGGCCAAGGCGCTCGAGCAGGCCGAGGAGATTCGCAAGCGCAACGCACTCCGCGGGTATCTCGAGCTCGGTGGGCTTTACGAGCGACAGAAGATGTTCACCGAAGCCGAGAACGCGTACCTCGGCGCGGCAAAAGAAAAGTCGGATCGGCACGTTGGAGAGTATCGGCTGGGCGTGTTCTATCAGAACACCGGCGCGTACGACAAGGCGTTCGAGCTGTTCGAGTCGATGATCGAGGCGAATCTGACGGAAGTCGGGGCCCTCTTTCAGATCGGGAAGACCGGCGCTCTCTCGGGACAGCGTTTGGAGCGGTCGGAGGAAGCACTGAAGGCGTACCTGCAGACGACGCCGGGCCGCAACGACCCGTCGCTCGCAGCCGCACACTGGAGGCTCGGTATGGTCCACGAGTGGCGTCGAGACCGGGAGCGTGCGAAGGCCGAGTACGAGATCGCGCTGCGGCTTGATCCCACGTTCAAGCCGGCGACGGAGTCCCTGAAGAAGCTCACGTAACAATCAGGCGAAGCAAACGGTCATGGGCGGCGCCCAGAAAAGTGCCGCCTCTACCCGGGGTACATCAAAAGCAGTCAAAGCCATCAGCCATAGCTTCGCAGCCATCAGCCATCAGCTCAGACGCCGGACATCGATTCCCGATTCCCGATTCCCGATTCCCGATGCTGGACTCGATAAGCCACGACATTCGCTATGCGGTGCGATCGCTGCTGCGAGCCCCGGGGTACGCGATCGTCGCCATTCTGTGCCTTTCGCTCGGGATCGCCGCGAATGTCACCGTGTTCACGCCGGTGAACACGCTGCTACTCCGACCGCTGCCCTTCACCGACCCGGATCGCGTGATGAGCGTCTACACCACGCTCGATCGCGACCGCCGCTTCGAAGGCAGCTGGTCGTACGCGGACTACCTCGACGTCGGGAACGCCGGCGGAACGTTCGCCAGCGCCGGGCTCTTCGACGATCGGCAGGTCAACATCGGTGGGCTGGATGAGCCCGAACGCGTACAGGGCGCGCGCATGACCGCCTCGGTCTTCCCGTTGTTAGGCATCCGCACGATCCTCGGACGCGGTTTCCGCGCCGACGAAGATGAAGCCGGAAAGGTGATGCTCATCAGCCACGGCTTCTGGCAGCGGAAGTTTGCGGGAGACCGGTCGGTCATCGGACGGCCGCTCAATGTCAACGGGCAGCCATATACCATCGTCGGCGTCGTGCAGGAGAAGATCAAATTCCCCGAGCTGGCCGACGTCTGGCTGCCGCTCGAGCCGGGTGAGATGAAGGACCATCGCGACTGGCGCAATTACAGCATGGTCGCGCGGCTCGCGCCGAACGTATCGCCCGCGCAGGCACAGGCGCGCCTCGTGGCGGCCATGCGCGAGCTGCAGGGTCGATTCGGCGATACCAACAAAGGCTGGACGGGGTGGCTCGAGCCGTTCCGTGAGAACGTCGCTCGAGACGTTCGACCGATGATGCTCATCATGCTCGCCGCGGTTGCGTTCGTGCTGCTCATCGCATGCGCAAACGTGGCGAACCTCATGCTCGCCCGCGCAACGAATCGCCAGCGTGAGATTGCGGTGCGCCTCGCGCTTGGCGCGGGCCGGGGACGGATCGTCCAGCAGCTCCTGACCGAGAGCATCATCCTCGGCGTGATCGGTGGCGGGCTCGGAGCGATTCTCGGCGTGTGGGGCGTAGACGCGATCGTCAGCCTGCTACCGCCGGAGATGCCGTTCTGGATGGTGTTCGACGTGGACCGCCGCGTCCTGGCCGCCACGCTGGTTGTCTCCGTCGCGACCGGCATCCTGTTTGGTCTCGTGCCGGCACTCCAGGCATCATCACCGCGCCTCGGCGAGACGCTCAAGGAGAACAGCCGCTCCTCTACTGGCGCGGTTCGCGGAACGCGGCTTCGCAGCACACTCGTCGTAGCGGAGCTCGTGCTCTCGGTGGTGCTGCTCATCGGTGCCGCGTTGATGATTCAGAGCTTCATCCGGATGCGCACCGCACGGCTCGGGTTCGATCCGTCTCGGGTGCTCACGTTCCAGGTAGCCCCCGAGGGCAGCCGCTACGCAACCGACTCCGCTCGCTTGCAGTTCTACGACGCGCTTACGGAGCACGTTGGGTCGTTATCGGGCGTAGCTCGCGTTGGCGCGATCGCCTGGCTGCCGGTCCGCAACTGCTGCAGTTGGGTGAACTATCAGCCTGAAGGCAAGACGTACGCGGTGGACGACCGGCCTAACGCGTTCTACAACGTGGTGACGCCGGGGTTCCTGTCCGCATTCGGCATTTCGCTTGTCGCCGGGCGTGACTTCGACCGCCGCGACACAAAGACCGCGCCACGCGTCGCCATGGTGTCGCGTGTATTCGCTGAACGCGAGTGGCCCGGGCAAAATCCGGTCGGAAAACGGCTGCGGCTCGAAGCCACCGACACGGCCTGGACCACGGTCGTGGGCATCATGGGCGGGTTCGTTCAGGACCGCCGAATCAGCAACGCGCTCCGACCACAGATCGTGGTTCCGCTCGCGCAATCCGAGCGGCGAACGCTGTGGGTCGCCGTGCGGGCCACGGGCGATGCCGCCCCGCTTGCACCGCTCATTCGGGCGGAGATTCGCCGGATCGATCCCGACGTGCCGCTCGCGGAGGTGAACGTGATGCCGCGCGTCATCGCCGAACGGAACTTCGAGCCGCGCGTGTACGGCCTCATGTTCTCGATCTTCGCTGCATCCGCTTTGCTGCTCGCGGTCATCGGTATTTACGGCGTGATGGCGTACTCGGTCGCGCAGCGCACGCACGAGTTCGGGGTGCGAATCGCGCTCGGCGCCCAGCCGCGTGACGTGTTGCTGCTCGTCCTCCGCGCCGGCGTACGCCTCGTGGCTCTCGGCCTGATCATCGGCATCCCGGTGGCCTTCGGGATGGGTCGTGGGCTCAGTGGGCTGCTGTACGGCGTGAAGCCGAGCGACCCGGCAACGTTCATTGGCATTCCACTGCTGTTAGGCGCCGTCGCGCTGCTCGCCAGCATGGTCCCCGCGCGGCGAGCGACTCGCGTCGAACCCATCGTTGCGCTTCGCAACGACTGACCGCTCTCGGGAGCTTTGCGTATGGACACCGTCCTTCGTGATTTGCGATACGCGATTCGGTCGCTGGCGAGACAGCCTGGCTTCTCGCTGGCCGTGGCGCTCACGCTGGCGTTAGGTATCGGCGCGAACACGGCCATCTTCAGTATCGTGAATGGGGTCCTGCTCCGGCATCTGCCCTACCCCGACGACGCCCAGCTCATGACGGTCTGGACGCGGATGGCAAACGGAGAGCATGAGACGGCGTCGATGCCGGACTATCTCGACTGGAAGGCGCAGAACTCGTCGTTCTCGCAGATGACGGCCTACGCGAACTCGAACGACAATCTCGCCGCTCCTGGCGCGGATCCGGAGCGCGTACCAAGCGCCCGGGTGATTGCCGATTACTTCCCGACACTGGGCGTGACACCGGCAGCGGGCCGGTGGTTCGTGCCTGACGAGTTCGTGTTTGGTTCCCATCGTGTGGTCGTGCTCTCGCACGCACTCTGGGTGCGCCGGTTCGGCGCCAGCCCCGGGATTGTCGGACAGACCATCACGCTCAACGCTCGGCCGTACACCGTCGTTGGCGTGGCACCGGAATCCGCGCGGCTTCCGGCGCGAGCGCAGCTCTGGGCTCCATTCGCGGTCGACCCGAGCTCACCACCGCCGGGACGATGTTGTTGGACAACGCATAGAATGGATTGGATGGAATAAACAGTTCGACGAAATTGAAGGGCCGCCGCTGCTCCAGCAGTGTTGTGCTAAAAAACGACGCGGTCTCGAGCACCGGAAATGCCAAGGGAAGCAGGAACGTAAAAAGCAATGCCAGACACCACAGGCCCACCAGGACCGCTCCGCCCCGTAGACCAAGGGTCCTCACCTCCGCAAAACTCAAGCTCCCGAGGCTCGTCACGATCGACAATGTGATGTAAGGAAGCACGGTCATCTGCAAAAGCTTGACGAAACCGTCCGCCGCCACATTGAAAACGGCTGCATGGTCGCCAAGAAAGAGGCCGACAAAAACTCCCGACAACAATCCAATGAGAATCTTCGTCGAAGAGCTCATCGCTGATACGGTCTCACTTGCTCCAACCGATTTATACCACCCGATTTATTTCGGCAGATGCTC
>Ga0207697_10001522_pt1 | contig 12570 bp, 7 predicted proteins | sample KBSSwiS5withPhiX_FD_184293 | JGI IMG/M metagenome (GOLD analysis project Ga0207697, IMG submission 184293) | Switchgrass rhizosphere microbial communities from Kellogg Biological Station, Michigan, USA, with PhiX - S5 (SPAdes) (version 2) | ecosystem: Host-associated > Plants > Roots >... | reverse complement strand
CAAGGCGGACGAACTGGGGATGGTGGCGATCGTCGGCTACTTCTACTTCGGGCAGGATCAGCGGGTCAAAGACGAAGCGGCGGTCCAGCGCGCCGTCCTTAATGCCACCAACTGGCTCCTCGACCGGGGCTACCGGAATGTCCTCGTCGAAGTGAACAACGAGTGCAACATCTCCTACGATCACGAGATCCTGAAACCGCCGCGCGTGCCGGAGTTGATCGCGCTGGTGCAGAAACAGACTCGCGATGGCCGCCGCCTCCTGGTCTCGACCAGCTTCGGCGGCACGACCTCTGGGGGACAGCGCGATCATCCCGACACGCCGATCACTTCCGCGGTCGTCAAGCAGTCGGATTTTGTCCTCATCCACGGCAACGGCCCGAACGATCCCGCGCTGATTCAGCGCTGCATCGCCGGAACGCGCGGCTTGCCGGGGTATCGCCCGATGCCCGTCCTCGTGAACGAAGATCCGAATTTCAGCTTCACAGAGCCCAACAACCACCTGCTCGCCTCGGTGAACGAGTACGTGTCGTGGGGCTATTACGAACAGGGTCAGAACAACTATCAGGACGGGTTCCAGAGCCCGCCGGTGAACTGGGCGATCAACACCGACAATAAGAAGCAGTTCTTCGAACTGGTCAAGAAGGTCACGGGCGTCTGACGCCGCGCTGGCCATTCAGCAGTGACCCACCGGTGAGAAGCCACATGGCCCCGGGTCGTCACCGTCGCACGCGTGGCGAACCACGACCGACAATGACTCTCAGCTGGTACTGAAAAGGGGGATGAGTATGGTCGCGGGGAGGATGTGGGGGATCGCCGCAAGTCTGCTCGCCATGTTCATGCCGGCTCCAGCCATCGTCGGACAGCAGGCCACCGGGCAACAGCCGCCCACCCAGCAGGCGCCACCGCCGCAGGCGGGCGGGCAGCAAGTGGCAGCGCCTCAAGAGGGCGGACAGCGAGGCGGCGGACGGCAGGGAGGCGGAGGGGGACAGCCGGCGGCTCCGGCGATCGTGCGCCCGAACCCCTTTGCCAACGTCCAGTTCCGGTCTTACATCATCGACGACGACGTTCCGCGCGGGGCGCTCTCGCAGACGTCCATCTACGACGTGGACGGCGACGGCAAACCCGAGATCCACGTCGGCGGCTCCGGCGGGAACTTCATCTACAAGATGCAGTCGGTCGGGAGATGGACGCGGTATCAAGTGGTCAAGGAAAAGGCGCCAACCGACGCCGGCGGGCTGCTGACGGACGTGGATGGAGACAAAGACGGCGACATCGTGGCGGGATCCGCGTGGTACCGCAATCCCGGAAATCTGAACACGACGTGGGAACGCTTCGACTACGACCCCGACAATGCGGCGGTCCACGACCAGATCATGGTCGACGTCGACAAGGACGGCCGACTGGACATGGTCACGATGTCGGATCGGAACAACCTGCGCTGGTACACGATTCCGAAAGATCCCACGCAGCGCTGGACTCGTCATGACATCGGCCCGGCGCTCCACGGCGGGGTCGCGCCGCACGGCTTCGGTGACATCGCCGGGAAGGGCTTCGTCGATGTCGTCCGCGTCGACGTCTGGTTCGAGAACGTCAAGGGAGACGGCACTGAGTGGCGGCAGCACCCGCTAGGTCCGTTCCCAGACCTGCCGGCGGGTGAACCGGCGTGGGCGGACAACGCGGCGCGCGCGTGGGTGGCGGATCTCAATGGGGACGGCCGCAACGACGTGGTGCAGAGCGTCGAAGAGTTTCGGCCCGCGACGATCTGGTGGATGGAGAATCTCGGTGTTGGACCCAAGGGAGAGATTCAGTGGAGGCGGCACTACATCGCCGGACTGGATCGCGTCATGGGTGGACTGCACTCGCTCGGCGTGGCCGACTTCACTGGCGACGGCAAGCTCGACGTGTATACCGCCGAATACGACTGGCAACGGGCCCGCCCGGGTCCGAACGGTGAAGAGAATCCCCGTTACTTCCTCTACGAGAACTTGGGTGTGGGGCCGGCGTGGGATGGCCCCGCGGCGACCGTGCGGTTCAAGGAGCACGTGATCGCCGACATCAACCTCGGCGGCCACGAAGACGCGATTGGCGACGTCACCGGCGACGGCAAGATCGACATCGTCAGCAAGCCGTGGGCGACGTCCCCGAAAAACGCGCTCGGAGGTCGAGCGTACGTGCTGATCCTCGAGAACCTGAGCACGCCGCCGCAACCAACGCCGCCGACGGCGCCGAAGTGACTGCCGTAGGTTGTGGCTGCCGAGAACTCCATCGCGCGGTTGCATCCCGGATCCGACAGCGACTGGACGACTGTCAGGCTGATCGATGAGCCGCGAGCCTCGGGCCTAGTCCGCATCCGCTGGCTTCGGCAGCACACCACTCCGCGGCGGCAGGCCGGAGGCAGGCCACTACTCACGCCGGCATGCCGTAGCCGCTGATCTTTGAGTGCGCTGCGCCGCGCGGCGCTCGTAGCGGTGATGCAGACCACCGACCTGAGGGACCGCGACGATGGTCGCTCCAGCCGGGTCGATCATCCGCCGGCGATCCGGCGTGTCCTTGTCCAGTCCAAGATGCGTCCGGGTCCGGTGATAGTAGGAAAGTTACGACCTGAAGACGCGCCGAAGATGCGTCTCGTTCAGGACGATGACGTGGTCGAGACACTCTCGTCGGATCGAGCCGATCACGCGCTCGACGAACGGATTCTGCCAGGGACTCGCCGGCGCGGACACGACCTCGGCGACGGCCATGCGCGCCACGCGGCGCTGGCGCAGCGCCAGATTGTCCAGGACCAGTTCTCGATGTCCACGAACTCCCAACGCCAGCGTCCGACCGACGACGATCAACAGCTGGAGCATGTCCTGATCCTGGCTGGCGCCGGCGCCAGAATCAACTCGGAGAAGTTCTGACGAGGGTCAGGTCGAGCGGGAGCCAGAGCTCGAAAGGATCGGCGATTCCGGGATCGGCGCGACGAGACATGTCAATCAGAACGTAAACCGCGCCGCCAGCTGGATCCGGCGCGCGCTGTTGGTCGCGCCCGTGAGGCTGCCGAACACGCCGGGGTTGCTCAGCGCGCCAGTGCTGAAATCGAACTCCGCGTTGGTGTTGACGGTCGTCCACTGATACGTGTTGAACGCGTTGTACAGCTCGACGCGTAGCTGCAGGCGCCGCGAGCCGCCCATCGGAATGTGTTTGAACAAAGAGATATCCCAGTTGCTATAGCCTGGACCATGGAACTCGTCGCCCCGGGCGGTGCCGAAGTGATAGTCGTCGTCCGGTGCCCCGATGCACTCGGTTCGGAATTGGCGCGCGAAGGTCCGCTGCGACCGTGGCAGCTGCGGATCGCAGACGATGCGCGGGCGATTCGGACCACCACCTATGGACCCGTTGTCGCTGAGCGCGCCGGGCGGCACCGCACTGTAGGAGTACGTAAACGTGCCTCGCGCGCCGCTGAGAAACGAGGTAACGCCGGACAGCTGCCAATGGTTGACAATCGCGCGGACCAGCCCGCTGCCCGATCGACCTACACCGGGCATCAGCCACGAATAATAGATGGTAAGCGTGTGCGGCCGGCGGCCCACCGAGTTGTAGTTTCTGGCCCGGTTGTCGGTGAGGAAGGGATCCGTGGCGCCGAGAGACTTGTTGATGATTTCGTAGGTGTACGCCGCGCCGAACGTCAGCCCGTCGGCCCGCAGCCGCCGCGCCGCCGAGACCTGGAACGAGTGGTAGTCGGCGTAGCCGGTGAACTCCCGCTGTGAGATTGATGCATAGCCTCGGTACGGGCGCAGAAGATCGTCCGGGAGCGGCTGCGTCACCCCGCCAATCACGTTTGTCGGATCGAGGTTGGACGGCTGGAACCGGTATCCGTACGGCCGGCCGTTCAGCTCGCGCGTGATCGACTGATCTCGTGCCGCGTTGCCGACATACGAGACCTCAACGGCCAGACTCCAGCCGAGGTCGCGCTGCACGCTCGCGCTCCAGTTGTAGACGACGGGCGGCACGAACTCCTGAATCCGTCGCATGGCGCTCGTCGTCGGATCATGCGGCGTCGTCGCGAGCTCGGCTATGGTCGTGTAGTTGGCGGTATCGGTGCGAACGAGCGGCGGCAGCTCGGTGAGCTCCAGGATGTCGTTCTCGGTATAGCGATCAAAGAACGCACCAGCGCCTGCTCGAATCGCCGTCTTGCCGTCTCCCGTGACGTTCCAGGCGACGCCGAGCCGAGGAGCCACGGCGAACGGCGACCGCTGCTGCGGCGTCCCGTCGTACACACGGGTGCCGTTAAAGAAATCGCCGGTCTCGGGAATGGGCCTGCCGATGTACAGCGCCGGAAGACTGCTGTCGTTCGTGAGCGGATTCAGAGCCCGTCGTGAACCGGCGGCGGTGGTCGGCAGGTAGAGCAGGGGCGCCACGGCCGGGTCGAAGAGATCAGGTTCAAATTGCGCGACCTGGTCGCCCTGACTGCGTGTGGGGGGGAGGTAGTAGAACCGGGCGCCAGCATCGACCGTGAGCGTTCGGCTGATGCGCCAGTTGTCCTGGGCGTAGAACTCCGTGTTCAGAAAATGGCCGTGCCCGATCGGCCGCTTGTCGGCCTGCTGGAACGACGTGACCGTGCCCAACAGGGCGTTGGCAAAACCGACGTTCGTGTTGAGTGCTTGGCCTGGATCGTTGTTGAAGCTGAACGTGCCGTTGAAGGCCGAGCGCTGCTGCGCGGGCCGCGTTGCATGTTCGACGAAGATGCCAAGCTTGATGTTATGGGCGTTCAGGACCCTGGTGATGCTGCCCGAGAAGTCCCACACCGTAGCGTAACCGTAAAAGGGAAACCTCCGTTCATACAGGAAGGATCCGATCGGGGCGGACGCTGACATCGGAATCCCGCCATTGAACGTGGCGTTCGGCAACAGGTTCAAGGGGTTCGCCTCGGGATAGAACTGCGGCAGGCCTGGAAGCACCCGGGCCTGGTTGTTCGCGTCGAGCGCCGCCTGATCAAGTGCCGACGCGCCCTGATAGCCCCAGTTCACTCCGGCCGTCGCCTCGAGGAACGTGGTTGGGTTGATGGTGTGCAGCAACGTCGTGACGTAACTCACCGCCTCGGTCTCGAACTTACTCGCCATCTGCGGCCAGCCGGCAGTGAACCCGAAGGGCGCGACCGGCCCGGCGCGCTTCTCATAGCCGAATTGCAGACGTCCGTAGACCGTCGTGCGCGGCCCGACATTCCAGTCGACCCGCAGGACCTGGTCGTTGCGCGGCCAGTCATTCACCGTCTGATAGGCGTAGTTGTAGACGCCGGTTGGATCCGTGGCGTTCGGCAGCGGAAAGAGATTGAGGAGCGCCTGGCCGACCGGGTCGATCCGATCGGCAGGAATGATGCTGCCGGGGAAGCAGGCCGCCCCGCGCGGCCCGGTCGTGCTGCAGGTGCCGCTCAGCATCGGATCGCGGATGTTGATCGGACGGCCTTGTGTGTCCACCGTCCGGGAGAAGTCGCCATCGCGCTCTCGGGCCGTCGGCATGCGACGGAGGTTCAACGTTCCTGGATCGGTCCTGGCTAGCCGCTCCTGCGACCAGAAGAAGAACAGCCGGTTGCGCTGCCGATTGAAAGCCGTCGATGGCACCAGGATGGGACCACTCAGGGTCCACGCGACGTTGTCAAAACTGTACAGCGCTGCCTCGCAGGTCAGCCGATCGTCTTGCCGGCATTGCTGCTTCCGCTGGTACTCGTTCCCATTCAACGCGGCGTCGCGCTTGTAGAACGCCGCACTTCCATGGAAGTCCTTCGATCCGTTGCGGGTGATGACGGTAATCGAGGTTCCCGAGCTGCGGCCGTACTCGGCCTGGAAGTTCGCTGACTGTACGCGGATTTCCGCAATTGAATCGAGCGAGGGCGATGCGAGGTTGCCGAAGGGTCCCGGCAACTTGTTACTGACCCCATCGTACGTGAGGTTGGGAGCGATCCTGCCGTTGATGGTCACCCCGCTGAGGAGATTCCAGCTCGGCGCCTCGCGAGGATTGGTGTCGACCACCCCGGGCAGGAGCTTGATCGTACCGAGCGCATCACGTCCCTTGAGGCTGATGTCGTCGAGGATGGTGCCCGTGATGGAGCCGCCGCGTGCGGCCGTCGTCGTCTGCACGAGATCTGCAGCGTCCGTGTGCACTGAGAGCGTTTGGTTCAGGTTGCCCACCTCGAGAACGAGGGCGGGCAAGTCGACGCGATTGGTCGACGCGACGAGCACATTGTCGCGCCCGGCCTTCTTGAACCCTGCAATTGTGGCGCTGACGTGGTAGGTCCCCGCGAGCACGTCCACGAACACGAACCGTCCCTCGGTGCCCGTCACCACCTCACGGCGCCATCCAGTATCGACATTCGTGATGGTGACCGTCACACCTGGAACCACACCGCCGAGCGTGTCGACGACGACACCGCTGATCTGCGCCGTCACGCCCTGTGCCAGTGCCGGCCCGGCGCTGAGAAGCGCGACGCCGAGCAGCAGTATCGTCGGCAGTCGATGCAGCGTCGCGCTCATCGCGGTGCCGCCCCCGTGGCGTCAAGCGCCGCTTTCACCGCGACGTCCCAGTTGAGCACCACGTTGAGGGAGCGAATGTCGAGCTCCGGCGCCTTGATGAAGAGGAACCGCTGGCCGTCGAGAGAAACGCCATACGTTGGTCCGTTGGCCCAATCGCGGATGGTGTTCACCGGACTGACGATCCGCTCCGGTTCGACCTTGTCATCGGGGCCGTCTGCCGGCCTGAACCGAACGGACATGACCGTGCCGTCCTCGAGCCGATAGAAGATCTCGCGCCCGTCGTGCGACCAGATCGGGCTGCGGCCGATGCCACGGGAGATGACCCATTTCCGGGTCTGGGTCTGCGGAAATGGCCGGACCATGATCTGGCCATCCCGGCCACCGGTCGTCTCGGTCGATTGGTAGACGAGCCAACGGCCGTTGGGTGACAGCTGGCCGCCCTGCTCCGTGCCCGACTCGCCCACGAGCGGCGTCAGTTCCGGGTGTGCGCCCAGTGCGAGCAGGCGAAGATCGATCGCTTGCGGCTGCATGTCCCACTGGGTCAGCAAATTCCCGTCCGGAGTGATCGATAGCGGGTGCAACCGCGCCGGTTTGGCCTGTCGGTAGATCGTCGTCGGGGGTGCGGAGCCGTCTGCCGGGACGCGATTGATGATCCGGTCGGCCGTGGTGAAGAAGATCTCCTTTCCGTCACGGGACCAGACCGGCATCACATCGCGACCTGGGCCGGAGGTCAGCTTCTGCACCGACGAGCCGTCTAGCGCAATCACGTAGAGGTCGCGGTCGTCGTCCAGCAGGCTGACGACCACACGCGTCCCGTCCGGAGACAGACGGAAGTGCGCGTAGGTCCGTTCATCGGCTTTGACCAGTTCCTCGCGGCCGTCGCGGTCGACCCATACGAGGCGGCGTCCGCCTGGGGGCTCTGCGTAGACCAGCGTACCGTTGTGCGATATGGCGTACATCGGCGCTGCCAGATATGACGTCGTCTGCACCTGGATACCCATCGCGCGCGGCTCGCTGGTCAGGCGGATCTTGCGGCGATCGAACCCCGCGGAGAACAGTGCGCGGCCTTGCGCAAAGACGATCGCATCGCGTCCAAGCAACTGGGGGCTGGAGGCATGCGGAATCAGCTCCTGCGCCTCCGTCGCGCCCGACCGCCAGACGTTGATGCTGTTCAACGTGCTCAGCAGGCCGCCCCTCAGCCCGGTGAACAGCAGCGAGCCATCCGGTAACGCCACGGGGGTGAGATGACCGTCCTCGCCGTCGACCACTGTCGTCAGCGCGGCCGGCCCGGGCACCAATGCCTGGATGCCCAAGCCATTCGCACTCGCCGAACCGCGTACGATACGGCCATCAGAAAGCCACGTCATCGCACCGGCGGCACCAGTTCCCACGACCTGTAAGGGACCGCCGTCCGCTGGCACTTTCTTGATGGTGCCCGCCTCACCGAACGCGACCCATTGGCTGTCGGGCGAGAACATGGGAGTCACCGCCGCACGCGTATCGGGTATCTCCACCGTTGTGCCCGTGGCCATCCTGTGGATGAAGAGCGACGTTTCGCCGCGTCGGACACCAATGAACGCAATCCGACTTCCGTCGGGAGCGATCGCGATCGAGGTGCCATTAATCGGGATGTAGAGCGTAACCCCCGGCGGCAGGTTGAGCGAGAGGCGCGTCACACCAGGCGGAGGCGCCGGTGCGGACGACACGCGCCACAGCGCAATCGCCAGCGTCAGTGTCGCGAGCGTCGGAATGGCCACCGCGAGCAGCTGCCGCCATTGACGCCATCGAGCCTCACGCACGACGGACGGTCGCGCGCGGCGGACGCCCTCTCTCCCGTCGCGTACCCAGACCAGTTCGCTCTTCAAATCGCGCGCGGTCTGCCACCGATCATCCGGATGCTTGGCCAGGCACTTCTGGATGATGCGATCGAGGGTGGCCGGCGTCAGCGGCTGAGTGTCGCTCACCGGCGGCGCGTCGTGCTCGAGGACTGCGGCGATCAGGCCGGCTTGCGAATCGGCGGTGAACGGGCGGGTCCCGGCGAGCATCTCGTAGAGCAGCGCGCCAAATGCAAAGATGTCGGTGCGGGTATCCACCTTCTCGCCCCGAAGCTGCTCCGGCGACGTGTAGGGCAGCGTTCCCATGACCAGTCCTGCACTGGTCAAACCGGGGACGCTCGTGGCCGCAGCGGCCTGGGGGCCGGACGGCTCGGGCATGCGCAGCTGCGCCAGACCGAAATCCAGCAGCTTCACCCCGGTGCTGGTCAGCATGACGTTGGCCGGCTTCAGGTCGCGATGCACGATGCGCTGGCTGTGGGCGGCGATGAGTGCGTCGGCGATATCGATCGCGTACGCGATCGACTGCTCGATCGAGAGTGGCCCGCGCGCGATTCGCGCGGCGAGCGTCTCGCCATCGAGCAGCTCCATCACGAGATACGGCACCTCCGATCCGGCGATCGTGGCCACGCCGATGTCGTGCACCGTGCAGATGCGCGGATGCGACAGGCGGGAGATCGCACGCGCCTCCCGCTCGAACCGCTCGCGGCTGCCTGGCGCGGTATCGCGCTCCGATGACAGAACCTTGATGGCGACCTGGCGATCGAGCCGCGTGTCGCGGGCGCGGTAGACCTCGCCCATGCCTCCGGCGCCGAGCGGTTCGAGAATCGTGAACGCGCCAAGCGACGTTCCCGGCGCGAGACGCGTCTGGGGTCGTTCAGGAGGGCTAACGGGGAGCTCACCCGGCGGACCGGGCAGCGCGCCGCTCAGGAAGGGTCCGGCACTCTCATAAGCCGTGAGCAGCGACTCGATTTCGCGCCTGAGGAGCGGGTCATCCTTCGTGTGCTCGTCAAGGAAGAGCCCCCGTTCGTGTGTTGGCCGCTGGAGTGCGCCTTCGAAGAGCCCGCGCAGCAGTTCCCACTCGGCGGCCATGTCACACCGCCTGACCCTGCATCTCGCGATAGAGCCACGCCTTGGCCAGCGCCCAGTCGCGTTTGACCGTGATTGACGCCACGCCCAGCACCGAAGCGATTTCGTCGCCCGTCAATCCACCGAAGAACCGCAGTTCCACCAGCTGACTCTGGCGGGGGTAGGTCTCGGAAAGCCGTTGCAGCGCGAGATCCAGCGCGACGACGTCCACGGTCAGGGGCTCGAAACCCGCGTCGCGGTCGTCGAGCGGAACTCGATCGGCCGCGCCGCGCTTTCGCGCGTGATGCGCCCTGGCGTGATCGACCAGGATGCGGCGCATCAAGTGTGCGGCGATCGCGAAGAACTGCGTGCGGTTGTGCCAGTGAACCCGCCGCTGATCGACGAGCTTCAGATAGGCCTCGTGTACCAGGGCGGTGGGTGGTAGCGAGTGACCCGGCCGCTCGCGCTGCAGGTAGCCCCGCGCCAGGCGGCGCAATTCCGCGTAGACGGCGTCGATCAGAGGGCTTCGCGCCGACTCGTCACCCTTGCTCCAGTCGACGAGGAGTCCGGTGATGTCCGGTCCCCCTTGGGGCATGGCCATTCTTATACGCCAAATCCACGACCAATGAGACCGAATTCCCTGCGCTTCCGCGTTTCCTCTGCCGCCCGCAATCCCGGTCGGCGGAAACACGGAGCGTCTCATGCCGCTCGTCCCATCGGGTATCCGCGCCCTTGCCGTGCCATGGTCGGTTGCGGCCGCGATCCTCTCGGCCTCGGGTGCCTCTGCTTCGGCGGGCGGGGCGGCTCAACGGGCGGAACACCGAGCGCAGACATCCGGCTGGGCGTGTCGCCTCATCCCTGCCGGTTCGGTTCGCCCGGTCGTCGAGGAGGGCATGCAGCGGTCGGAAACGATCCGCCGCCAATGTGAGGAGCTCGCCGCGGCGCGCGCGATCGTCGTCCTCGAGTGGGGCGACACCGGGTACTCCCAGTTACATGCCATGACGGCAATGGCAGTGCGCGACGGGGTCGTTGTCGCCCGTGTGAAGCTGCCGCCGCTTGGCGACATCGTCGTGCTCATGGCGCATGAGCTGCAGCACGTGATCGAGCAGACACGAGGTCTCGACCTGCGCGCGGAGGCCAACCGAGACGGGTCCGGTGTCTGGCGGGCGCTCGGAGAGTACTACGAGACCCAGGCCGCGGTCGACGTGGGCCGTCAGGTGGCGGCAGAACTGCGCGCGTACTCCAAGGGCGATCGACGTCATCGTCGTTGACGGCCGCCGACGCGGCGCCGCCGTAGATCGCAACGGTCCACGCCCGGCGCCTTGTGGACGGTCGCGATCAACGAGTGGACGTTCGAGCCCTTCAAGGCTGGGACGGCGGCGGTCAGAGAGCGAGCCGGCCGGGTGCAACCAGGTGCAAGGCGCCACGGCATCGCCGGCATTCATGGCAACCGTGGCATTGTGGAGTCTGTAAGTTACAGATTCTAGGTGGTCCTGTCGGGTTCGAATCCCACCCTCTCCGCCAACACACCTCCAGCGTCACGGCTCCGCGCCTATTTATACAAACGCCCATTACAGCTGAAACCTTACAGGCCATTTGTGCGATGCTGCGCCGTCGTCGTCCCCGTCCTTCCGCAATCAGGCGCCGGCTGCCGATGTTGCCACGCTCACCCCGGTCCTGGGCCGCACCGCATCGCCGTGCGCGCCAAGCTGCGTGACCCGACGGGCCTGGGTTCACCAGTGAATTGCGGAGCGCAGGTCAAGCAGCGGGTCGTTCGTCAAACCAATGTGGTGCTCAACGCTGCTGCACGAGTCGCGCATGCAGACGGCATCGAGCGCACCGAAGGTTGGACACCGTGCACATTCGTGAGTCCTCTTCAAGACGGCGCCGGCGCGGCTCTCGTGCGTCGGCCCAGAAGGCCACGCCTCACTGCACGTGCTTCCTCGAGCGCTGCTGTGGCGATGCGACTGACGACGGCGCGCTACGCGGCGCCGCTCGTAGCGATGGTGTCGTCCGCTCACTTCAGGCACGGCGATGATGGGCCGACCGCTGTCTCAGCGCCCCGCCGCCGATCCGCGTGTCCTTGTCCAAACCGAGATGTGTCCGGCTGGTGATAGTAGAAGCGGTACGACGTGAGGACACGCCGAAGATGCGATTCGCTCAGGACGATGACGTTATCGAGACACTCCTGTCGGATCGAGCCGATCACCCGCTCGACGAACGGATTGTGCCAGGGACTCGCGGGCGCGGACAGGACCTCGGCGATGCCCATACCCGCCACGCTGGAAGGCTGCGCCGTAAATCCGATCGCGGTCCCGGTGAAGCCGGCGCGGTACCGTGTCCTCCGGATAAGCCTCGACCACCTGTGGCGCAGCCCACGGTCGTTTAAGCGGCAGTTACCATTTCGCGAGTCGGCGTGCAAACGCCCGCCGTTCGGCGAGGGTGGGGTAACTCGTCTTGTTCGCCGCTCGTCCGAATCGCGCTCGATTGAATCGATCGATCTTCTCGAGCGCGTCGACCAGCATGGACGGGTTGCTCCCCAGTCCCCGCAGCGTGACGACGGCAATGGCGTCACATACGAGCTCCAGTTCCTTGAGCCGCTTCTGGTCGCCCTCCTGGTGGGCGCGATTCCATTCGGTCCAGACATATTCATGCCCAATCTCGTGGGCCGCCAGCGCCCGCCGTTCGGCGGCGCTCAGGAGCGCGAGGGCCGGCGCGGAGATCAGGATGACGGCGCGGGCGTGCAGGGCCAGCGCCGCTTGGGGGAGATCAACCACCTTGATCTGGTACCATTCGCGCCTGGTTGCCGTGAGCAGCTGCCGAACCGCATCCACTTTCGCGTCGGCCGCCGCGCCGAGGTCGGTGACTTCGCCTTGCGCGGGAAGCGCGCGCAACGTCGCCCGCAGGTCTTCGGTGGAGAGCGGCGCCGGCCGGGAGCTTTCGAGCAGCCCAACGAGGGCCGCGGGCCCGCCTGCGAGCAGATCTTCAGGAGTCCGGAAGGACAGCGACTGGCTCTGGACGCCCTCCCCGTCTAACAGCAGCGCCAGCAGGACGGCCGCGGTCCCGGACCAACGGCGCGGGTATAGACTGATTCGTCGACCGTTCCTAGGCGTTGGAACATGTATAGGTTCCATGAGCCGACGCTAGGCGGCGGCTCATGA
>Ga0207697_10001520_pt1 | contig 12587 bp, 11 predicted proteins | sample KBSSwiS5withPhiX_FD_184293 | JGI IMG/M metagenome (GOLD analysis project Ga0207697, IMG submission 184293) | Switchgrass rhizosphere microbial communities from Kellogg Biological Station, Michigan, USA, with PhiX - S5 (SPAdes) (version 2) | ecosystem: Host-associated > Plants > Roots >... | reverse complement strand
AACGAAGCCGATGCCTTCCCTCGGGTGCTCGACGATGCCCGCGCGGAGGCCGCCAATATCTGGACCGAGGCCGGGTTGCGCCTCGAGTGGACTGGCCCGCCGACACGCTTCGATGTGACCGACCCCAGGAGTGTCCTCGTCATCGTCCGGCAGGAGCTGTCCCCCCGGCCGGGCGTAGCGGCCGACAGCTCGCGCGCAGTGCCCCATCCGGCGCTTGGGTGGACCTGGTTCGGTGGCAACGACACGCGCGGATTTGTCGAAGTGTCGCTCGACGCCATCACCTCTGTCGTCATGAGAGGCACCTATCACGAGAGGTTGGTTTCCGATCTCCCTCGTCGAACCCAGACGGACCTGCTCGGGCGTGGTCTCGGCCGCGTCATCGCTCACGAGATCGGTCATTGGCGGATGGGCCGTGAGCACGCGCATCGGGGCATCATGAAGGAATCCTTGAATGCCCAGGATCTGATCGACTGGGCTCCCGGCCGTTTGCCGCGCAAGTGGACAGCCGGCGAGTGTGAGGATCGGCGGGAGCGATAGGTCTCTGCTGCCTTCGCGGGTCGTGTGGCAGCGCCATTGCCGGAGCACGCTCCTTCTCAGTGAAACAGTAGCCTCCCGTAGTGCGGCCCGCCGCCCACTGCCGGATTTGAGCCCCTTTCGATCGTCCCGCGACGGTCGTACGAGCCCCGTACGAGTGCTGTGCGGCCGGTGTGGGTGTTCACCTCACTCGCGGCACTCCACACTGGTCCCATGCCAGTCGCCAGAGCGGCAACCGCGTTCATCACAGGGGCCGAGGGGTTCGTGGGCACAGCCCTGATCAGAATCCTGCGGGGCCTTGGCCATCCGGTGTTTGCCCTGGCGTGGTCCTCTGAGGCCGCAGAAGGCCTCAATTCAGCCGGAGCGACTCCCGTGATCGGCACTCTGCTCGAATCGGGCGGTTGGCAGGACGAAGCTGCAGCTGACTGGGTCTTCCATATCCCCGCATATCCACGACGGAACTTGCGCGTGAACACCGAGCGCATCACGTCGGTCGCCCGGACGCGCGTGATAACCGATGCGCGGCTGCTCGACACGCTGACCCCGTGCGCGGCGCGGAAGATCATCTACGTCGCGAACGCGTGCTGCTACGGTCCAACCGGACCCCGTCCAATCACCGAGGACACACCGCCGCGACCGTCCACCTGTGGACGCTGTCTGACGCCGGCCCTCGACCGGCTCGACGGCTACATCGCCTGCGGCCTGCCGATCGTCACCGCGTTGCCCGGAGTGGTGTACGGCAACGGATCCTGGTTCCGGCAGCGAATCATCGAGCCGGTCATGGCGGGACGGCGCGTAATCCAGTTCGGAAAAGCTGGTCACTGGATCTCCCCGATACACGTCGAGGACTGCGCGCGCGCACTGGTGCATCTCGCCGAGCACGGCCACCCCGGCCGCCGCTATTTCCTCGTGAACAGGGATCCCGCGAGGATGCACGAATTCGCGGCCACCTTCGCACGCCTCGTGAATCGTGCGATGCGGGTGTGGCGCGTGCCTGTGGCGGCAGCCCGGCTGATGGTCGGCCCGGTGGTGGCTGACGACATGCGCACCGACCAGATCTTTTCGAACATCCGACTGCGTGGAACCGGGTTCCAGTTCGACTATCCGACCCTCGAGCAGGGACTTCAGCAGATCGTCGGAGCCCTGCATGAATAGCGAATGTCGACCGGTTGAGTCATCAACACGCGGCTCGTGCTTTGACGATGTCGTGCTGCCCCATCTCGATGCTGGGCGGCGGCTGGCGCGCTGGCTGATGCGGAATGAACAGGACGCAGAAGACGCGGTCCAGGAAGCGTCGCTCAGAGCCTTTCGATACTTTCGAACGTTTGTCGGCGGCGATGGTCGCGCCTGGTTCCTCAGAATCGTACGAAATATCTGTCTCGCCCGCCGAGCTCAACGGATCGCGGCGTTGACCGACCCATTCGACGACGACACGCCGCACCCGGTCGACCACCCGGCGGTCGACCCGGAGGCGTTGCTGCTCAGGATCGACGACGCGACGCTGATCGCGCGCGCGATGCGCAGGCTGCCTGATCGATTTCACCAGGTGCTGGTGCTGCGCGAACTTGAAGGTCTGTCCTACCGCGAGCTGGCCGATGCCACCGGAATCCCGATTGGAACAGTGATGTCGAGGCTCTCGCGGGCCCGCGAGGCGCTCCGCGGTGCCGTGCACAGCGAGCTGGAGCCGACCCGGAATTCCGCCGGCACTCACATTCGAGAACAGGAGGTGGACGCGGTGCTGGTGTAAACCGCGTGGAACGGACGACAGGACGGTCACCGCCGTCGACACGCCTGCAACGCAGGCCTCCCATCAACGTTCAGATCAATGAAGGAAGACGATGAAGAACTACATCACTGCCCTGTGTATGGCGTTTGCCATCACGCTGCCGCACGCAGCGCACGCTCAGACGGTCACTCCGCCGGCCGTGCCCCCCGGCCTCGAGGTGCCTGAGGGGAACCACGCGTTCCTCCTGGGCCACGGCGTCGGCACACAGAATTACGTCTGCGCCCCGACCGATAAGGTTGGTCACGTCGCCTTTACGCTGTTCACGCCCCAAGCAACATTGTTCAGCGACGACCAGCTGCAACTCACCACTCACTTCTTCAGCCCGAACCCTGATGAAGGCGGCGTGGTGCGGGTGACGTGGGAGGACTCCACCGACACGAGCATCGTCTGGGCGAAGCTGATCACCGCATCGACCGACCCGGGCTTTGTCGATCCGAACGCGGTCGCATGGTTGAAGCTTCAGCGTGTCGGGAGCCGGGTCGGCCCGACCGGCGGCAACACGCTCGCGGTGACCACGTTCGTTCAGAGAGTGAATACCGAAGGAGGTCTGGCACCTGCAGAAGGCTGCGAGGCGCTGCCCGACGTCGGCAAGAAGGCATTCATTCCGTACACAGCGGATTACATCTTCTACAAGAGGAACTGAACACCGGAGGCGCGCTGCCGGGCTCAGTGGTACACCGAGCCCGATGGCGCGCCGTTTGCGGCGATCGAGGGAACCGTCGCGGGCGGCACCGATCAGAGCAGGGCGCTCTCGATGTCGTGCAGCAGCGAGTCGATCGAGGCGCTGCGTCCCGCGGCATACGCGCGCGACCACCGTTCCGCAGTCAAGCGAGTACGCGCCTGCTGTTCGGCGCGATCCCGGAGATCGCGGACGGATTGATCACCCACGGTCGTTCCGGTGCGTTCGGTGACCGCGTCCCGGGCGCCCAATATCCTCGCCACCCACACATCGTCGCCCCTCTGTGCCGCGGCGGCGGCGAGAGGGACGAGCGCATACACGAAGGCGAAGCGATCGTGCAGCTGCCGACTGCAGGTCACCGTTTCACGGACGAAGCCGATGGCCGCATCCGCATCGTCGCGCCGGACCGCCAGGATGGCGCGAATATAGAGCGGCAGGTTCAGGAACCACGGCCCGGTGTCACGAAGCACCGAGGTGGCCTCGTCGAGCAGTCGTTCGGCCTGTGCGGTGTCGTTGAACGCAAGGGCGACGCCGGCCTTGCCAATGAGCGCGTTCCCCGTGCCCCACGGGATACCGAGCGCCTTGAATCCTTCCACGCTGCGGGAGAACAACTCACCAGCGACGGCCGCGTTGCCCGACGCGTGTTCGATATGCCCGAGCAGGTTCTCGGCCTGTACCTCGATAGTCCTGTCATCGGCGCTCCGCGCCAGCTCCAGAGCCCGAAGGACGCGGGTGCGAGCGTCCGCGAGATTTCCCTGCGTGTAGGTCATGATCGCCGCTCCGACGAGCGCCCGCGACTCGGCAGCCGGAGGGAGTCCGGGCACACTCAGGGCCTGTTCGTACCACCGCAGGCCCTCGCCCGCTCGCCCACGAATCACCCAGAAGAACAGGAGTCGCCAGGCGATGTCGCAGGCCTCGGCGGACCGGCCCCGCTCGATCAGCCACGTCAGGGCGGCGCGGTAGTTGTCGAGGTCGTCGCGCACGCGATCCAGCCATTCGATCTGCGACGGTTCGACCAGCCGCTGCCCGGCCTCCTCGGCTTGGTGGACACAATAGCTGGCAAGCCCGTCGAGCGCCTCCTCGCGGTCTCCCGAAGCCGCCAGCTCAGACGCTGCATAGGCCTGCACGGTCTCGAGCATCTGATAGAGCGGACGGGACGTCAACGACGTGTCCGCCCGGTGCAGCAGGCTCTTGTCGATCAATCCGGCCGTGGCGGTGAGGGCGTTCTCGCTTCGGCGCAGGTCATGCCCGCGGCCACCGAGGACCGCCGCCGCCGCCTCGATCGAAAACCGGGAGGGCAGCGCCCCGAAACGACGGAACGCGCGCCGTTCATGTTCGTCGAGCAGCTGATAACTCCATGCGACCGTCGCATTCATTGTCCGCTGCCGTTCCGGCAAATCGCGGGCGGCAGCCGTCGAACCCAATCCGTCGTGCTCGAGCTGATTGAGCAGGTCGGCGGCCGTCAATGCTTTCATCCACGGCGCGGCCAGTTCCAGCGCCAGCGGCAGCGCATCGAGCCGCCGGCAGATCCCGATCACGGCCCGCGCGTTTTCGGTGGTGAGCCGAAACGCCGGTTGCACGCCACGAACCCGGTCAACGAAGAGACGGACCGCCGGAACGCGGACGAGATCCGCTGGCGCGATACTCTGGAGGGCGGTGTCGAGCGGGAGCGGCCGGACGGGGTAGAGCCGTTCTCCGCGGATCCGAAATGGTGCCCGGCTGGTCGCCAGAATGCGCAGCGATGCGGCTGCGGTCAGGAGCTCGACCACGAGCGGTGCGGCGCTCAGAACCTGTTCACAGTTATCGAGCAGCAGCAGAATCGGATTCTGGTCGGTGAACGCGGCGCGGACCCGCCGCGGCAAGTCGGGGGCGGTGACGTCGGACAGGCCCAAGGCCTCTGCGATGGCCGGTCCGACGAATGCGGGATCATGAATGCCCGCCAGTTCCACGAACACCGCATGGACAGGGCCGTCCTCTGCGATGCGGCGGCCGATCTCCAAGGCCAGTCGGGTCTTGCCCACACCGCCGGGACCGACCAGCATGATCAGGCGCGTGCTCGGCTCACGGAGCCACTCCACCACCGTTGCGACGTCGTCGTCCCGGCCGACGAGAGTGGTCAAAGGAAACGGAAGCGAGGCGCCGGTCAATTCGTCGACCGCCGGACCGTCTGGAGGCATCCGCGCGATTTGCAGCAGCGCATCGCGGGCCGGCCCGGCAAGATCGAGTGCCGCCGCCAGCGCCCGCAGCGTCTCGACATGCGGGCGACGGCGCTCTCCGCGCTCGAGGGCACTGACGGCGTGAACGGAGAGGCCCGCAATCGTTGCGAGCTCCTCTTGAGTAAAGCCCGCTGTCTCGCGGAGCGCTTTCAAATGCGCCCCAAACGACCCAGGAGCGCCGATTTTCATTGCGGGTATCTTACTGCACTGCTCGACACAGATCGGTGTGTACCGTGCGCCGAATGCCGGCGTGCTTCGCCCCCTCGCACGCCGTGCGCCAGAAACGGACGATCGCCTCACGACCACTCACGGTTGGCATGTCGGTGGCCCTCAGCACGGCGTCCTCCGAGTACGCGGCGGCCATTGCCTCGTAATCGCCTCGATCGAACGCATCCTGCCACGCCCGCACGAACCGCTCGACGACGGGGCGCTCAAAAGGTCTGCCGTGCACCACGTCCTCGTCTGCTGATTCACGCTCGCTCGATGGGGCGAGCGGGTTCGAAGAGCTCGATCGGATTTCCATCCGGATCTTCAACCTGAACCTGCCGGCCGCCGGGACCTGTCTCCAGTTGATTGCGGAGCTTCACCCCGGAGTTCGTCAGCGCCTCGATGTGTGCCGGCAGATCCCTGACACGCAGGACAATCCGGTTCCATCCGCCTGGTTGCTGCCACGCGCCATTCGGCAGCGGACGGGATCCCGATGCGCCTGGACCACTGAGGAGCAGCGTGAAGCCATCGAGCGAGACACTCGCGAACGCGGGAAGGTGTTGATGTTGCAATGTGAACCCGAGATGCGTGGTGTAGAAGGCCGCCGCGCGCGCGACATCGCTGACCTGATAGCGCACGCCGTGAAGGCCGAAGCCCGAGTCGTTGCTCACGTGCTCCTCCGATTGTCCCGCCGGCGAACGGAATCGATTACAGCGTCACGATATCGAACCCGCGAAGGCGAGCCCGATCACATCTTTGGCATTGATGAGCCGCAAGTACGCTTCGTTGACCAGCGCCGTCGCCTGCAGGCTGTTTCCCGCCCGCTCACCGGCCATGCACCGGCGCGCGATCTGGTGAAGCTCGCGTTGTACGAGCGAAATCAATCGGTCGCGAGCGGCTTCGTCGCCCTGACCCCATTTGAGCAGTAGTCCGGCTCTGGTGGTCGTTGGATCGGTCTCGGCGCGCGGAGGCGGAAATCGTTCGGTTCGTTGTCACGAGCGTCGAAAGGCCAACATTCGGCGGAATGTCGTTCGGCAGTGTCGGCCAGTACGAGAAGCTGCGAGGCCGCGCCTTTGGGGAGGTCCACCCGAACGACCAGCGCAACACGATCATCACCGATATCAAGCTCGCGCCCAGTGTGACACATCAATCGGTTTGAGGATCAGCACATCCATCGAGTACTCGACCATGCCGCGCGCGGGGCGACCAAGTAATCGACGGCGTGATCAACTGGGGCGCCGGCGGGGGCGGCGCGTTCGTGAACTTCCGCTTCGCGCAACCTGGCCGCGGGCCAAGTCAGCGCGTCAGCCGCTGGTATCCAGTGCGACAGTTCCCATTCGCGAATCAGACCCTTGTTGACCCGGTGACAGGCCAAACGGCGGGTCGTCTCGAGCGGTGCACCGCTACGGGGACGTGCCCCAAGATCTTCGAGATCAACTCGTCTAACGACTATTGGACGAAGGTGGCGTCAGCTCTGACCACGGATACCGTCGGTGACGATCTGAAGGACGCCTCCGGGGCCAGGAGCTACCTGATTGCGAGCCTGCCGCACATGGCGGCCAGCGGGCTCGCCAGCTGCACCTATCCGCGGAATCCGCTCGGTCCGGGCGCCATCCTTCGGGCGATGCTCATCGCGCTCGACGAATGGGCGACGAGTGGCAAGCGCCCCCCCGAGCGCGACGTCCCCCGTGTCGCCAACGGAACCGCGGTCCCGGCAGCGTCACAAGCCGACCAGGGCTTCCCGAATATTCCGGGCGTTCTATACGACGGTCTCATGAGCACCGGTGACCTGTTCGACTTCGGTCCATTCCTGGACGACGGCATCGTAACCAGCTGGGGGCCGCCGTCGAGCACGCCGTATCCAGCATTCGTGCCGAAGACCGACGCCGACGGCAACGACATCGCGGGCATCCGCCTGCCCGATATCGACGTGCCGCTTGCGACATACGCGGGCTGGAACCGCCGAGCCGCCAATTTCGGCTCTCCAGACCTATGTGATCTGTTCGGCATGAAAGTCGACTTCGCGCAGACGCAATCCGACCGGTTGGCGGCGGGTGACCCACGTCCCTCGATCGAGGAGCGGTACGAGACTCACGTGAGCTACGTGAACAAGGTCACAGCTGCGGCCCTCAAACTACGCGCCCACGGCGTGCTGCTCGACGAAGACGTCGCTCGTTACATCGCGGCGGCAGAAGCAAGCGACGTCGGCAAGTAGCTGCCTCGCGGGGTCCCGCTCATCAGCGATGACCAAGACCCGGCGCATGTCCGCATCGGCTGGTGTTTACAGAGACCCCAGGTCGACGAGTAGCCTCAGGCTCTCAGCGTAAGATCGGTCCGCACGGCCGCCCGACGAATGCGGCCGTGCGCGGCTATCAGGATCTAGTACCGGCGCCAAACGGCGCGGCATGCGACGCGTCGGTTCCATGCAATGCGGAGCCGACCGGCACCGACGAAGCGACTCAGCCCGCACGTGACCTCGCGGCCGCCAGGAGATCCTCCCTCGACGTGAACTTCTTCCGCGGCCGCCCAAGCTCGTGCCCGGCCGCGACTTCCAGCGCGTCGATGTGCTTCCATGCTTCGAAGGTGACGACCTGGATCGACTTTCGAGCAAGAAACGCCGGCACCGCGGCAGGGTCCGCGCCGAGCGTTTCGAGCGCCGGGTCAGCATCGGCATCCGCGAGCATCGCCCGGACGCTGGCGACGGCATCCGCCCTGTTGGTCCCGATCACGCCGGTCGGTCCCCGCTTGATCCATCCCGCCACATAGACGCGCGCCATCGTCGCGCCCGTGCGCGGATCGATGACGCGGCCCTCGCGATGCGGAATGGTGCCAGTCCGATCGTCGAAGGGCAGCCCGACGAGCGGACGGCCCTTGTAACCGACCGACCGAAACACGAGCCCGCAGGGGATCTCCTCGAAGACGCCACTGCCCCTGGCGACGAAGTTGCCGGCGGCGTCCTGCTCCAGGTGATTGCGTTCGACGCGGATGCGCTCGACGCGCCCCGATCCCTGGATCTCCACCGGTGAGACGAAGAACCGCATCCGGATCTTGCGCCGCTCCCGGCCTTCACCCTTGGCGCTCTGTGCAATCAAGAGCTCCAGGTTGCGCTGCGGATGACGACTGTGCTGCTGCGCCAGAAATGCCTGGTTCGCTGCGTCGACCTCGATCTCCTCCGGGCGCACAACGAGATCGACGCCGCTCAACGTGGCCATCTCGTGCAGCTCGGGGTGCGTGAAGGCGGCCTGCGCCGGCCCACGGCGTCCCAGGAGATAGACGTCCGTGATGCGGCTGTGACGAAGGGCCTCGAGCGCGTGGTCCGCGATGTCGGTTCGCGCGAGCTCGTCCACCGAGCGCGCCAGGATGCGGGCGACATCCATGGCGACGTTGCCGTTGCCGACAACCACCGCGTGTTCTGCACTGAGGTCGAAGTGCGCGTCACGGTAGTCGGGATGCCCGTTGAACCAGGCGACGAACGCCGTGGCCGGATGGCTTCCGGGAAGGTCCTCGCCGGGAATGCCAAGGTGCCGATCCGCCTCGGCGCCCGTCGTCAGCAGCACCTGGTGATAGTGCGCCAGCACCTCGGACAACGAGAAGTCCACGCCGAACGTGACGTTGCCGAAGAAGCGAAACCCCGGGCGTGCCGCCGTCTTCTCAAACTGCCGGACGACGTCCTTGGTGTGCTGGTGGTCGGGCGCGACGCCATCCCGCACGAGCCCGTACGGCGTCGGCAGACGGTCGAAGAGATCGACCGTGACCGCGCGGCCGGTCTGATGCAGCAATTCCTCGGCAGCGAAGAAGCCCGCCGGTCCGGCGCCGAAGATGGCGACGTCCAACGGGCGCGCGGTGCTGCCAAGCTTGCCGTCGCTGGCGGAATTCTGCAGCCGGACTCCTCGCCGATCGCGACACCCGCGCCCTCACGGAGAAGACGCCGCTCGCAGGACGCCTGGTCCTGCAGAGAGGAGCACGCCGGCGGCATGCTCGCGGGAGCGATTGTACGGTCAGCGATCAGCATACCCGTTCGACGAGCGTTGCCCTATCGTGACCATCTCGCGTGGGAGCCCAAGCCCCTGCGGAATGCACGCCGGCGTAGATCTCAGCGTGGTACCGGTGCCGTGCCGAGCGCCCGATAGCTCGCGAAATCGTCCCAGATCTGCTGGACGATCTTCGGATCCACCACCCGGCTGTCGGCCTTGTCTGGCTCCTTCTCCGAGAACAACACCAGTTTCACGCTGCCGCACGATGGTCCCAGCGCGCCCGGATCGAAGACGTAGAGCCCTTCGTTGATCGCGTCCGTCTCCGAGATCCGCTGTTCGAGCTTGAACGGGTGGATGGGCAGCACCTCGGCATCGCCGCAGTAGGCGCGCAGCCGCGCGAATCCCGCCTTGAAGTGCTTGATCGGCGGGATCGCCATGCCCTGCGTCCGCGCCGCACCGCGCGCCACGGTGGTCCAGAAGTTTTCGACCATCTTCGGCGTCACGCGCACGAGCAGCACCGGCGGGAAGTCGTCGACGTACTCGGACCAGCCGGCAAAATCGAGCAGCGGCCGCAGCTGCGCCTGCGGCTGCGGCGGGGCACCGCCACGTCCCGCCATGCGGTCGCGGCGGCGCTCCTGATCCAACTCGGATGCGGCGGCATACGTCAGCACCGGCGTGATGAAGGCGACATCGAAGTCGGCGGCGGCCATCGGATACGGGTTGAGGCTGCCGGCCCGGCCCTTGATGGCGTTCTTGAGCGCGTCGACTGGAAGGGGCCGCGCGGGTTCGACCGGCAGATGTGTAGCGGGGGGCGCCGGAATCTCCGCGAGGCGCTTGCCGGCCGCGGCGAGGACCTCGCAGATCTGTCCGGTCCGGATGATCCGCGCGTCGGACTCAAGTCGATCGCCGCTGTCCAAGTCGCGCGACGTGACGCCGACCAGCGTCCCTCCGGCGCTGAACACCGGGCCACCGGCGCTGCCCGTCGGCAGCACCAGGTCCGATTCGATCCGGCGGTCGGTCACGCCGCTCACTGTCCCAACCACCATTCCCTTCTCCTGCCGAAGCGGAGTACCGATGGTGACGATGTCCTGACCCTTGGCGACGGCGTCAGGTCCGGACTGGCCGCAGGCCGGCGGAACTGGTTTGATCGAGGCGGCGACGGACGGATCAATCCGCAGGACTGCCAGGTCGCGAATCTCGTCGGCGGTGACCACGGCCCCCATCACCTTCAGCGCCGGCGTCAACTGCACTTCCGCGAATGTTTCGTTGCCGATGACGCGCTGGTTCGTCACCACGAGCCCGCTCGGATCGACGAGAAATCCGGAGGCGTGGGTCTTCGCGGTCCAGATCGCGAACACGCTGTCTTGCCATTGAGGCAGCAGGAACGAGGGATCGGCCTCGGGCGCGGCGCTCGCGCCGGCGGTGGACGCTACCACCGCGCCCACCTCCGCGTTGGCAGCCGTCAGCTTCAGGTTGGTTTCGCGGCCGGCGGCGACGTCGACGACCTGCGTCCACGAGTAGGCCTTGCCGCCCAATGCCACCGGACGATCCGATTCGACGGTGTAGTTGCCGGGCCGCAGCGTGATCGTGACCGTCCCGTCCACGCCCGTGACCACCCGCCGCGGCGCGGCGCTGGCCGGATTCTCGCTGATCAAGAGCGCATGGCGCGGCACGGGCGCCGCCTGCCCGTTCGCATCCACCAGCACCACTGTGACGTGCAACACGCTCCCTGGCGGGGCGGGCGGCGCCTGCGAGACGAACAACGCGAGCGTCGCCAGCAGGAATGCGCGGACCATGGATCGATCGTCCATCGCCGGCCGCTGGGTGTCAATTGGGGGGCTTACGCTCTCAGCTTTCCAGCTACCAGCTTCCAGCTTCCAGCTGTCAGCTGGTTCGGTTCGCGCTTCCCCTCCCGCTGCCCGCTGCCCGCTCGGACTGACGGCTCCGCGCTCTCCCCGGTCCGCTGACGGCGTTACGGTTGTTCGTCAAGAGGGCCGCTGCAAATCGGGAGGATCGGAAGCGGCAATCTGGGGCCGCGCCAGTTACCACGCGACGTAGGCATTTGAAGGATCGACTCTGCGCACGCTGAAGGCAGCAACTAAGGAGGCTTGGGAAGCGGGAAACTGGCAGCTGGCAGCTGGGAGCTGCATGCGAAGCCAGTGAACTTGAAGTATCGTGTCCGCCGGCTCTGTCCGCTGCGAGGCTCGAGAATGATGAACAGGTTGATGACGACGGTGACGATCGGTGCGGTGCTGACGTGCCTGGGCGGCGGGCTGACGACCAGGGCGCAGGAGGTGGCGCTGACGCCGAAGTCGCTGCAGGCGGCGCTCGAGGCGAAGCCATCGGGCGCCGAGGCGGATCGGCTCGCGGCCCGCATTCGCGAGTACTTCGGCGGCGCTGACGCCCTCGCGCAAGGCGGCACGGCGAAGATCGACGACCTGCTGGTCGCGTTCGCCATCGAGGCTCCGGCTACCGACGCATCGGTGCCGCCGCCGCGGGTGTCGTCCGACGCGGTGCTCTTCACGATGCCGCTGACCCGAGTGGGAGCCACGAACGTCTACGCCGGCGTCGCGCAGCTGGCGAACGGCACGGCGTTCACCTGGCACTACGAGATCGGTAGCCGGCACCTGGGCGGCGGCCAGCTCGAAGCCTACGAAACGCATCCCGACAGCCTGCCCCAGCCGGGCGTGCCGCGCGGCACGGTCAAGCAGATGCCGCCATGGGAGAGCAAGATCTTCGCGGGCACGAAGCGCGACTGGTGGGTCTACGTGCCGGCGCAGTACACCGATGCGTCACCGGCCGCGGTGATGGTGTTCCAGGACGGCGCCGGTCCGAAGGACTACGTGCCGACGGTGTTCGACAACCTGATCGCGAAGAAGGACATGCCGGTGACCGTCGGCATCTTCATCCAGCCGGGGACGCGCGCCGACGGCGGCTCGAACCGCAGCTTCGAGTACGACACGCTGTCGGATCAATACGCGCGGTTCCTGCTCGAGGAGATCCTGCCGGAAGTTGAGAAGACCGTGAAGCTGCGCCACGACGCCGCGAGCCGGGCGATCTCGGGCGCGAGCAGCGGCGGCATCTGCGCATTCACCGTGGCCTGGGAGCGGCCGAACGAGTTCAGCAAGGTGCTGTCCTGGATCGGCAGCTTCACCAATATTGCCAGCGGGCCCACGGTGCGCGCGGGCGGG
>Ga0207697_10001518_pt1 | contig 12598 bp, 10 predicted proteins | sample KBSSwiS5withPhiX_FD_184293 | JGI IMG/M metagenome (GOLD analysis project Ga0207697, IMG submission 184293) | Switchgrass rhizosphere microbial communities from Kellogg Biological Station, Michigan, USA, with PhiX - S5 (SPAdes) (version 2) | ecosystem: Host-associated > Plants > Roots >... | reverse complement strand
CGGCTCGAGAACTTTTTGCTGCAAAACCGCGCAACTCAGCGAAGCGCCGCGCAAATCAGTTTAGTCAAGACCAGCTCTGCAAAACAGACTGCGCAACATCGCGAAAAACTGCGCAAAAACTCTATCTTGAATTATGAGTCAACTGCTCTAACCGCTGAGCTATCGGCCCATTTACCTATTACCAGTGGGCGCGCAATCGAGTCGGGCTACTCCATAGAGTCCGGCCGGCACTGTAATGATCAATAGCAAACGTGCACAACGCATTTTCTCGCCAGGGAGCAACGAGACTTATGATACCCACCAACCGCGAACAAATAGCGCGATCAATAAGCCCGAAGATAACAGACACCAAGTTGTGATAATAGCCGCGCAAATACGATACCGCGCAATATGGGCAAGGAGAATGTAAATCGGAAACATCACCAACGTGTACCGGGGGATGCATAGGATAAAGCCCACGGAGGTGAATAGAATCCAGTTAAGAGTCATCCAACTTGCGTAGGCGGGACGCATTGTCAGCCATGCGGCGACCGAACAAGCGAGGCCGAGGACGATGAACAATGATTCCTCCAAGCCGCGAATCGCTGCTTCGTTTGGACGCCCAAACCGGATCAGGTCGAAGGAGCCATGAATAGCCCGCCATGGCCAATCAAGCGACTTATGCCAGTTTTCGTGCTGAATGCTGAGAAATGCCAATGCATCCCCCGTCGTCGTATAATTAGCGAAAAGGTAAGCGGCGAATCCACCTAGTGGCGCTAGGGCCCAGAGCCACTGCGATCGCCATTTGCGGCTGCTAATGAATTGCTGGATCGCTTCCGTCGCGAGCGCCAGGATTAAGATCAAGCCATTGATCCGAGTCATGGCTGCCAGAGCACCGGTAATTCCGCTTACCATCCAGCGATCTGACCGCGCCGCATACAAACAGCCGATTGCTAAGGCAAGGAAGAGCGACTCGGCATACGCGATATGCAGAAAGAAACTAGAAGGAAAAATCAGCATCAGCCAAACGGCTTTAAGTGCGGTAGCGCGTGAATTGTCCAGGCGTGTTAACTTGTACAGGAGCACCGCAGCTACGGCAGCTGCGACTCCAGACACAACGAATGCGCTGATGAGATAGTTGCGCGCTATAACAGCAAGGGCATGCACACAAAATGGATAGAGAGGCAACATAACAAGCTGTACGCGATCTGGGCCGGTGCTCGTGTAGCCATGTCGCGCTACGTTTAGATAGGCAAGAGAATCCCATCGATTCCATACTTCTAGCGATCCGCTGCCTGGCGCCGCTTCTTGGAAGGCGTTGAAGGCGTGAACACCAAAAAGTAGTGTAATGATTTTGATCGTGAATGTGAGGGAAATAATGTACCACTCGTCATATCGCGTGACCCCGGAACGTTGGGCGGTGTTTTGCGGGGTGCTTGGTCACCGCAATACAGTCTCTCAGGCACCCCTCTAGTTTGGCGAGTCGAACTTTTATGAGATGCACGCTGTCGTCGCCTTTCGTCACCAGTATGGCACACGCGCGCGCGTGCGCGCGCGGTGGTTTGCCAACGCCTGTCCGTCATTTCCCGTGTCCTCTACGCGAGTCGTTGACATTGTGTTGACGTTATGACCGTCTGAAATGGTCGCGCGCTGTCGCCACTGGCCGCACTCCGTCGAAGGGACGATCAGCGTCAGAAGGGACAACACTAGATTTATGAGTCCCCTGCTCTAAACGCTGAGCTACAGGCCCGCTGCGATTCGAAAGTAAAACATAGCAACCTCAGGTGACCAACCCCCGGATGCATTCGATGAAAATTTCGGATTGCGGAATGCGGAATGCGGATTTGAATGGCGCGTGCGGCGGCGGATCGCGTTCCTGGCGGAAATCATTTTCATCAGCGCACTGATTCTCGTCACGCGGTGTGCGAATTTCGGTGACGTGTTCTTCGGCGGGCAAGTCAATTTCATTGATGCCGATTGCTATTCGCGGATGACACGCGCGCGAATTTGCTTCGAACACCCGGGCACGATTGTCAGGCGACATGATTTTGAGAATTTTCCGAAGGGAACATTTCCGCACACGACCGCGCCTTTCGATTATTTGATCGTGGCGCTTGCTACCGCGCTGATACCTCTGAGCCGAAATGCGCTTGATCTGGCGGGGGCAATTGTCTCGCCGCTTCTATCCCTGGCGCTGGGAATTTTCCTTTGCTGGTGGACACGAAAAATGCGCCTGCAATTTCGCTGGGGATTTCTCATTCTTTACGGGGTGAGCCCAATGCTGGCGCATGGGTTTGCGCTCGGCCGGCCCGATCATCAATCGCTCTTGATTACATTGATTGCGGTTGCGTTGTGCGCGGAATGGATATTCGCGCAACAGGCAACGCGTGGGTGGGGGATCGTGAGCGGTGCCAGCTGGGCCCTGGCGCTATGGGTATCGCTCTACGAACCGCTCGTTTTACTCATGATCGTCGTCGCCTGCTGTGCGCGCAGTATGATAAAGCGGGAACGACGAATAGGCTGGATTGTATTCGCGGCGGTTCTCGCAATTGCATTCCTCATCGAGCGGAGATTTCCGGTATGGCCGAGTCGGGAATTTGGCGGCGCGCTGAGAAATTGGAGCGCTACGGTGGGAGAATTGGCCCACGTCTCGTTAGCGAGCACGATTTGGTTTAACTGGTGCGGCTGGTTGTTGTTGCTCGCGCCGATTTTGCTTTGGCCGAAACGGAATCGAAGCACACCATTGTTCCTAATCGCGCTTTTGATAACTGGGTTTGCCCTGACAATTTGGCAGGCGCGCTGGAGTTATTTCTTTGTGCTGGTTTTCGCAATGCTGGTTCCGCAAATCTTGTCCGTTCTGCGCAAACCGCTGATTGTCGCAACCGTGTTCGTCGGTGCTCTGTTTCCGATCGCACAAGCATGGGATCGTGCGTTTGCCGATGAGCAATTGGCGCGGCGCGCGGAAACTAAAATCGAGCAGTTCGAATTGCGGGCAATTTCTTCGCAGATCGACGGTCCATTCATTGCGCCCTGGTGGTTTTCACCCGCGGTTAGTTATTGGTCGCGGCAGGCGGGGGTGGGCGGCAGCTCGCATGAGAGCATCGAAGGAATAGTCGAAACAGCAAGATTTTTCGAAACGCCAATTGCGGAAGAAGCAATGCAAATAATTGATCGACATAATATTATCTGGATCGTCTCGTATGATGCCGATCGGGTGGCGCAGAATTCAGCGCAGGTTCTTGGCCGGGCCACTCCGAAAAACGCATTCTGTTATTTGCTCGACCGTCGCCCCAGCGAAGTCCCACCATTTTTGCGTCTCATCGCACAGACCGGACACTTCAAACTTTTTCGCCCGGAGAAGTCATAAAAAAGCTCATCGTTCGAGGGAACAGTTTGACAGAGCGGAACTGCGTCCCAATACTATCATGTGTTAAAGAAATTCATCCCGCAAAGGCCCGCGCCATCGGTCGGCGAGGACTCGCTGAGCACGGGAAATGAGGAAGACAATCGGGTCGCCTACCGCGAAGAAACGAGAAAATCAACATTAACCGAGCATCCAAAACATATGGCAGAACACAATGGCAAAGACGTTCTTTCGAGCGACGTCGAAATTAAAGGCTCAATCAAGTTTCAGAAGGAACTTCTGATCGACGGAAAGGTGGAGGGCGAGATTAATTCCGATGGGGTCCTGACCATTGGCGAGAACGCGGACATCCGTGGCGAGATCAAAACCAAATCGATCACGGTTTACGGAAAAGTTCAGGGCAACATCACAGTGGGCGAACGCTGCGAACTCAAGTCGCGCTGCACTTTGCAGGGTGATTTGAAAGCGGCGCGTCTCGTTATTGAGGAAGGGGCGACGTTCATCGGGAAATCGGAAGTTACTAGTGGCGCCTCGCTTGCGGGCAATTCCCAGGCGGCCAAGGCAGCGCACACGCGTCCGGACGTAGTTCGTCAACAGGAGCCGGTAAAGACGGCAGCATTCGGGGCACGGGCATAAGGTACCCTTTTAGCGAGACCGTGGCAAAGTCGTCGCCTATTAAAGTCAGTGTGGAATGTCCACATTGCGGCTTTAAACAGCATGAGTATGCCGCCGCCAAGAGCACGATGTGCCGACAGTGCGGCTCTCACTTTGCGCCGGCTGCTCCGCGACCCGCCTCAATTGTAACCCAACGAGCGCGGCCGGAACCTCGGACAGAGACTTCCTCCGCCGCCGCTTCCCTGATGCAGCGGTTTGGTGGGTTGTGGAAAAGCAAGCGCACCAATGTCATCGAATGCTTCGATTGCCAGCGGACACAGGAAGTCAGCGGCGCCGCTACGTCGACTATTTGCCCGTCGTGCAGCGCTCACATCGACTTAAGCGACTACAAAATCACAACCAGCTTTAGCCGTTCCATTCGCACCAAAGGCGAAGTACATGTGACCACCAAAGGTGATCTGAGCAGCAGCAGTGTTCGCTGCCAGCGCGCCCTCATCGAAGGGCGATTGCGTGGGAATCTGGATTGCGCCGGGACGATTGTCATCAACACTTCGGGCAAGATTTTGGGCAAGCTGTCCGCTTCTGAAATCGTCGTCGAAAAACGATGTGTAGTGCAATTTTTCCGCCGCGTCCGCGTAAGCAATATTGAGATTCGCGGCCGGCTGTTGGGCGAGGTTGTCGCGGATGGGATGGTGACAATTCGCAAAAACGGGGTGTTGGAAGGCAACGTTACCGCGAAAGCGATCAACGTTGAAAAAGGCGGGACCTTCTCCGGTCAGGTTGTAGTCGGGAGACGAGCTTTGCAGCAAACCGAGTTGCTTTCAAATGAGAGTCCCACCGTGTCGGAACCGCCAGAAGGCTCGATTAGCAGTCTTGCGCGGCCCCTGCCTGCGACGTAGATCGCTTCATGCAGAAGCTGCGACCGCGCAGTCCCTACGAGAAGCTCGGCGGCTATGTTCACTTGCCGCGTTTGATCGATAAGGCCCGTCTGCATCGCAAAGGGTTGCTTAACGGCTATAATTACAAAACCGTTGGCTTCGACAAACATCTGCTCGCATTTCTCAAGCTTAACGGCGACGACTTTGAAGAAATCGCCAATCGTTTTGACAACGATGCCGAGGTCCTCACTTGGGTCGATCAGAATGGAACGAAACATTCGCCCGATGCGATCGAACATTGGAACCAGGAAATGATCTCGCGGCATCCAGATACCGCCGCCAAACGCGCCCGATTTAATCATTTCCTGAAAGAAGCCGGCGGCGCCGGTCGCGAAGATATTAGGACTTATTTCGATCTCATCGAGTTCGGCGAGGGACGGTTAAAATAAGTGCGTCTCTGCAAAATGCGGGTCGATCAAAACCACGCGGGTATTATGTTTGATTGTAGGGCAGGCATTCCTGCCTGCCGGCAAGCGGAAGCTCTTGCCGTGCAAAATTCGCAACCAGTCTTGGGAACAGTGCGCAACGCCACCGCAAGCGCGAACTACTTTGATCATTCGACGATGAGCACACAGGCTTGAAAGCCTGTGTGCCGCACAGGTCTCTAGACCTGTGTTCCTGCTAAAGCTGATTCAACGCCCCGCGAAAATCCTATTCGCCTCTTCTAGCGTTTCCTTGCTTCCGATATCGAGCCATTGGCCGGTGATTTGAAACGTATTTACCGGCTTACGCGGATAGAGCCATTGCAAAAAAAGACCGGGCTGATCGGGATTATTTCCCGCCGCGATGTACGTCGTAAAAAGTGGCAGCGCCTTCTTCGAATAAAAATACAAGGCGATCGCCGCCAGGCTGCTCTTTGGCTCCTTCGGTTTTTCTTCGAAATGAGTGATGACTCCGTCGGCATCGACGGTAACGACGCCGTATTTCTTGATTGCTTGGCCATCGGTCACGTGATGCACGCCGACGGTTGCCTCGGTTTTCACGGCGTATTCGATAAACCCTGCCAGTGATTCGCGAAATAAATTGTCGCCCGCGATTACGAGCAGGTCGGAATCAGCAACGCTCTCTCGCGTCAGCAGCAGGTTGATGTCGCCAATCGCCCCGAGCTTGTTGTTGTCGGTGGTTGAGCCATCATTGATAACCTTGAATCGGAACTGCGGATTCGCGCTCTGATAATTCTTTGCCCATGTTTCGAAATCAGCGAAAAACTTTGCGTTGGTGACGATGTAGATCGTTTCAATTTCAGCGACACCTCGGAGGTTTTCCACCACCCATTCGACCATGGGTTTTCCGGCAACATCCAGAAGCGGCTTCGCCTTGTTCAAGGTGAGGGGATAAAGGCGGGTGGCGTAGCCGGCGGCGAGAATCAGAACATTCATCAGGGTCGCAGTGTAAACGGGGTTGAAGTGCGCGCCAGCAAATGGTCAGGTCCGAAACGCCGCCTCATGCAATTCGCGATGCAGCGCGTTCATCCGCTGTGTTCCAGTCAGCTTGGCGTGCGATCGACGATCCGTGACATAAAATGTATCGATGGCCGCTCCGCTTTCGGTGCTAATCCGAGCGAGTGCGATGTCAATTTCATTTCGGCTAAGGCATTGCAACAGATCGTGGAGTAATCCGATTCGGTCCGGCGTCTGAATTTCGATCAAGGTAAAGTATGGATCCGCCTGATTTTCGATGCTGACGCGCGACGGAAATTCCAAATCTGCTACCGCGGGACGACGTCCTTTCTTTCTGGCCTGTTCCAGCAGCGCGCTCAAATCGAAGGCCTCGCTGTCCAGAGCCTTGCGCAAGGTTGATTCGACCAGGGCCATCTCTCGTTCATTCGTAACCGCGCGCCCGCGCAGATCGCTCACGCGAAAAACATCGAGTGCCACATTGTCGCCGCGGGTGTAAATGTCGGCGCTTAAAATGTTCAATGGCACGAGTGAAATCGAACCGGCGATTTTGGAGAGCAGCTGCTGCCGGTCCCAGCTACAAAGGGTTAAAACCGTATGGCCTTGCGCTGGCACCGGCTCCCAGCTGAAGACTGGAGCAAGCGGCGTTTCCCCGAAACAGGTCGCCTCATAAAAGCGCCGAAACAATTCCACGTGTGCGACCATGTCTCCGACTTTGAACGCGCGAAAATAATGATCCGGCATGAAGTCGAAGTGCGCCTCGATTTCCTCGGCATAATCGGACCCGAGACGGGCCTGGACCAAAGTCTCGCGCGCTTCCCGGGCTGTTTTCGCGCGTTCATAAAACAAATGCCGATCCGCCAGATATTGAGTGGTCGCGCGATACAGTTGCCAGACCAGGGTTTCCTTCCAGTCCGACCAGTTTTGGTCGCTCGTGCCTTGGCCATCCGCCAGCGTCAGTAGCATCAGAGCATCGAGATTTTCCTGGTTCTTCACGATGGCGGCGAATTCGCTCACCGTGACGGGATCATCAATGTTCCGGCGTTGCGCAATATTCGACAGTGTAACGTGATGGTCTACCAGCAGGATCAGCATCTTGCGTTCACGCGGGTCGAGTTGAAGGCGGCGCGCGACGCGTTGGGCAAAGACCGCGCTCGCTTCCGAATGCGGCCGCGCTCCCACCGCCTTGCCCGTGTCATGCAGCAGCAGCGCCAGATAAAGAACGAAAGGATTTGGTAGTTCCTCGAAAAGTTTCCGGTACTGGATCAATTTGGGATCTTCAGTTCTTGCCAGCGCATCGAGCTTGTCAATGCAGACAAGCGTGTGTTCGTCCGCGGTGTAACGGTGAAAAAATTCATGCTGCACCAGACAGGTAAGCTGGCCAAACTCGGGAATGTATTGACCGAGGAAATCGAGGCGATGCATCAGCCGCAAAGCCCGCCCTACTTCTCCCTTGCGCGATAAAATCCGGCGAAAAATCTCGCGGGGCTCTTTCGCGTAGCGCAGTGGATGCGTGATCAATCCGATTTTGCGGCTCAACATGTCGGCCAGTTCGGGAGTGGGTTCCAGTTGGCGTTCCTGTGCAATTTCGATTGCGCGCATCATCTCAACCGGATTCTTGGTGAAAAGATCCAGCCGCTCGATATCAAGCTGTCGGTCTTTAATGACGAATCCATGAACGTGCTCGGCCGCGGGTTTCGCGCGTGGCAGAAATCCAAAAAGCGAGCGTGTTTTAGCTGAGGAATAGCCGCTGGCAAATTGCGACGTAATTCGTTCCGTCACTCGAAAAATGTTTCGACTGTGCGCGTAGACATCTTTCATGAATGCTTCGCTTCGTAGCAGGCCTCGCTCCTGCGGATAACGCAATCTTTGCGCCATCGTTTCCTGCATGTTGAGATGCAAAACGTCGGTCGCGCGGTCGTGCAAATAATGCAACTCGGTTCGGACTCGCAGGAGAAAATCATAGGCTGCTTCAATCCGACGCCGGTCCGGTTCGCTCAGCCAATCCTTACCCACAAGATGGGTCGTGGTCAGGCTGCCTTCCTTGAAGAAAGTCATCCAAAGAAGGTTCTGATAGTCGCGCAAACTACCGCAGCCACTTTTCAGGTTCGGTTCCTGCAGGTAAACGCTGTTGCCAAATTTTGCATGGCGTGCTTGCTGATCCCGCATTCGCATTTCGATGTATTCGCGTTCGTAACCGGCAACGCATTTTGCCCGAAACTGCGCGCGAAATTTCTCCTCCAGCTCCCGATCCCCTGTAACCAGACGAGATTCGAGCATGGCAGTTTTCGTCACCATGTCGGCATTGGCCGCCGCGATCGCTTCTTTAATCGTGCGGGTGGAGTGACCTACCTTGAAGCCAATGTCCCAGAGGAGATACAACACTTGCTCGATGATTTGGCTGGTCGCTTTCGATACGTTCCGACCTTGTTCGCGATGCAAAAACATCACGTCGACATCGCTACAAGGGTTCAACTCATGCCGGCCGTAGCCACCGAGAGCGACCAGTGCGATCGGCGAGGTGCCGTTGCGGTAGTTCACGACATGACTGGCCGCGGCGAAGACGTGGCGCAGCAACACATCAATCAAATCAACCCGACGGGCACAAACTTCGCGCCCGCCATCGCCCGCGCGGTGACGCAAGCGCAAACGGTGCTCCTCGATTTTCAAAAACTTCCGATAGACCGGAAGAACGTCGGTCGGCCGTTGCGCTCCCGCCGAAGTCAGTTCGCGCTCCGCATGGGCCAGGATTTTTTCGAGGTGCCGCGACATCAAAGTAGTTTACGCACGGCGATTTTTCCTGCCACCGCTGCAGTTCATGTTGTTGTAGCTGCCGCCGTCACTGGCGGCAGAATCTTCTGTACCGGCGGTCTATGGCCGCCGAAACCGATGTGCCGTGAGATTGCCGGCGGTCACAGACCGCCGCTACAACACTGTAGGGCAAGCGCTCCCGCTTGCCTTCCGGCAGGCTGGAATGCCTTGCCTGCCCTACAAATTCTTTAATTCAGGCTGGAGGGACGACCGCCGTGTCGTCCCTAAATTTGGGACGGGACAGCGCCCGTCCCTCCATCAAATCTCGATGGCGTAGCGCTTCATCTTGTTATAAAGGGTCGGGCGTTGAATGCCGAGCAACTCGGCGGCTTTCTTCTTGTTACCGTGTGTTTGGGTCAGCGCCTGAAGAATCGTCTCTCGCTCCATGTCATCGAGACTGGCCACGCCGCTGCGGCGCACAGGAGCAGGACTCGTTTGTAGCGCCGGTGGCAATTGAATTTCCGCCGGCAATTCTTTGATTCCAATGATGTCGTTCCGGGCCAGGACGACGGCATACTCAATCGTGTTTTGCAATTCCCGCACATTTCCCGGCCATGAATAATCCAAAAGTTTCTGAAACGCTTCCGGCGCAATTGTCGGTTCTGCTTTTCCTAATTGCCTGGCGAACCGCTGCACGAATGTGTTAACGAGAGGTGGGATGTCTTCTTTCCGCTCTCGTAGCGGTGGAACTTCAATCTGGAAGGTATTGATTCGGTAATACAAATCTGAGCGCAACCGATTTTCTGCCAGCGCTTGCGCAATCGGTCGATTGGTCGCGGTGATAACGCGAAAATCCGCCTTCAACATTCGGGTGCTGCCGAGGGAGCGATATTCCCGTTCTTGTAAGACGCGGAGAAAACGCGTCTGCAAGTCCGCCGGCATTTCCGAAATCTCGTCGAGAAAAAGCGTGCCGCCGCGCGCTTCCGCAATCATCCCCGGAAAATCGTTCATTGCCCCGGTGAACGCGCCTTTAACGTATCCAAATAACTCCGACTCGATCATAGTTTGCGGAAAAGCCGCGCAATTCAACTTCACCAGCGGTTTTCCGGCGCGCCGGCTTTTGGAGTGAATCACATTCGCGACTACTTCCTTACCGACACCGCTCTCGCCGGTGATAAGCACGTTCGCGTCCGATGGCGCCATCGCGCCGATCAACTCCTCCAGTTCCTGCATCACCTTGCTTTTGAATACCGGGGCGAGCCGCGTCTCCGCCAACTCCAGCCGCTTCTCCAGTTGCTCGGCTTTTTCGCGCAGCGCCTGCGTCTCTTGCAAAAGCGATCGCTTCTCCAGCGCCTGTTCCACCAGGCTCAACAATTCCTCGGGCGCATACGGCTTGCTTATAAAATGAAATGCGCCGCGCTTGATCGATTCAATGGCGTTGTTCAGCGAATCATGCGCGGTCAGAATGATGACCTGCGAATCGCCGAAATCCTTCTTGAGCCGCTCGAGTGTTTCCAGTCCATCGGCGTCGGGCAATTGCAAATCAAGCAACACCAACGCGGCCGGATTTGTTTTCATCGCGCGCAATCCGAGCGTCGCCGTCGTGGCGGTTTCCGTTTGATAACCGTGGCGCGTCAGTAACGCTTCCAGCGTCATCAAAATCGGACGCTCATCATCGATGATGAGAATGCGGCGCGCTTCGGAATTCGCTCTCACAGCTGCTCTATGATACCACTCAGGGACTTTCCGTGGAACAAGGAAGCGTGATCGTACTGGTCAATGTTCGCGAAGCTGGATCAAATTTTGCCGACAACTCGCCGCCCTGCGCCGCGATGATTCTTCGTGCCCGACGTAATCCGAGACCATAATGCCCGTGCGACATCTTCTGCAATGGTTGCGTCCATTGCGCCGGATCAATTTCTTCTTTTTTCGCTTCGCGAATGGAGAGGGTGAACCAATCACCTTCGACCGAAGCTTGTGCCTGCACCTCATCGTCCGCCAGGTCATGGCGAAAGGCGTTCCGGAATAATTCCGCAGCCGCCCACTCCGTCAATTCCGGATCAATGTTCAACGTCGTGTCCGCTGGCAATACCTCCCATTTCACCGCCTGCGCTTTCTCCGGAAACTCGTGCGCAACCTTCTTTTGTATGTCGGCAACAAAATCTTTCGCGGCATAGGGCAACGCGGCCGGTCGCGGCTCTGCCACTGATGCTGACAAGCTCTGCAGTGTGGCACCGAGTTGCGAAACCAGTTCGCGCAACCGGCGAATCTCCGATTTTAGTTCGGCATCGTTCGTCAACTCAGCGATCAAGGCCGACTGCAGTTCGGCTGCGTTCAACTGGTTGCGCAAATCGTGACTGAGCTGGCGGACGAACTTTACAAAATTTTCCCACGGAACATGTCCATCCGACGCCGCCGGTGCTGCTTTTGCTTTCGTCGTCACACCAGGAAAAACTTGTCGGCCGCCACTTCCTTCTCAACCGCAGATTGCACCGCCGGGTCGTTCGCGTGAAGGTGCACGAGCAGATGATAGACCGATTCGGGGTCGACGCCGAGCGCGCGAGCGATTTGGTCGGCCGTTTGTGGATTTCGATTCAATTTCTCTCGTACCTTTGTCTGCAATCGCAGCAGTTCCGTTGCCGCTTTCTTGCCCGCTTCAACTCCGGGCTGATTGTAAGCGTTGATGTTTACTAGAGAACCATAAAAACCAACTGCGCGTTCATATAACGCGATCAGGGCCCCGATTGAGAACGCGCTCACATCTGGCATGCCGATAGTAATCGATTCACGTTGTTTCTCGAACAAAGCCCTGCGGGTTCCGCGCAAAAATCCGTGCAAATAATCCCCGCTGGTGAAATCGTCTTCTACTTTCACCGGCGCGGCTGTGCGGTCCTTTTGCACTTCAATGAAGGTGACAAAGAAATCCAGAACACCATCGCGCAATTGTTGCACATAGGCATGCTGATCAGTCGAGCCTTTGTTGCCATAAACCGCGATTCCCTGATGCACAATTTTGCCTTCGCGATCCTTCTCCTTTCCTAACGATTCCATGACTAATTGCTGCAAATATCTACTGAATAGTGCGAGCCGGTCCTTGTAGGGAAGAATGACCATGTCTTTCGCGCCCTGGCCTTCCCCGGCGTAAAACCACATTAGCGCCAGCAACATGGCGGCATTTTGTTCGACGACGTCCACTCGAGTCAGTTGGTCCATCGCCGCCGCGCCCTCGAGAAACCGATCGATCTCAAATCCCAGCAACGCCATTGGCAGCAGACCAACTGCGCTCATCACCGAGGTCCGCCCACCAACCCAATCATGCATCGGGAAACGCGCCAGCCAGTCATTTTCTTGCGCATGTCGATCGAGTTCGCTCCCGACCCCGGTCACGGCTACGGCATGTCGGGCGAAGTCCAGGCGTCCGGCTCGATAGCGCATTTCCGCTTCCACCATCCCATTGCGCGTCTCTTTGGTACCCCCCGATTTTGAAATGACGATTACCAGCGTTTCCTCGAGGGCATCCTTTAATTTTCCCCACACTCGATCGAAACCATCTG
>Ga0207697_10001517_pt1 | contig 12603 bp, 11 predicted proteins | sample KBSSwiS5withPhiX_FD_184293 | JGI IMG/M metagenome (GOLD analysis project Ga0207697, IMG submission 184293) | Switchgrass rhizosphere microbial communities from Kellogg Biological Station, Michigan, USA, with PhiX - S5 (SPAdes) (version 2) | ecosystem: Host-associated > Plants > Roots >... | reverse complement strand
CGCTCCTGAATTGGTCGTCATTTTTCTCTCTTCGCGCGAAGCCGACGATTGCCACGGCGGGCGGCAGATCGCCATCGGCAGCAAGGTTGTAAAGCGCTGGGATGAGTTTGCGCTGGGTGAGATCGCCGGTCGCGCCGAAGATCACAATGGTGCACGGCTGTGGCACGCCGCGCGGAGACAAACCTTCGCGTAATGGATTAGATTCGGGTTGATCGGCTGCTCGATTCATGGGTGACGCAACCTACTCACTTTTCCGCCGATTAGGTAGGCAGAAAATTTGCCAGACCCGCTATTCTAGCCGATTCAGGGAACGCAGTCGTTGAACATCGACTTTATTCTGCTCGCGCTCGGTGCTTTTGCTTCTGATTAAGGTTTGCAAATCAACATACCGAACTTCCACGCCTTCGATTGTTGCTGTCAGTGCTGTGCCAATTGCATTGGCGCAGCTTACCTTCCAAGCACGAGTGCTCACATCGATTTCCCTTCGTCGGCGATCTTCACAACGACGTTTTCGACCAGATCTTGTGGCACGAGCTCGGCCGCAGCGTGGTCTTTAAGCTCCGAAAGTGCTGCGATAACGCGCGCGTGATTTTCCAAATCCTCGGGAACTAGAATGTCCACGTCCATTGTGGCTCGAACGTAACCGTGCAACCAGCAGGCGCGTGCGCCGACAACCAAGTCTTGGGCGCCGTGGCTATTTAGCAGCGAACAAACTCTCAACAGCAGAGCCTGCTCGCTCATTGATGGCGCTGTAGATGTTCCTCAATAAGCCGCTGCGATTCCCATCTTGCCAATTCATCCCAGGTGCGCGCTTTGAAAACGAAACCGTGTTTGCGGGTGAAGGGCCGGACAACCGAAAGCTCGCTGTCGAGGCGAGCACCCAATTTATGAAACTCTTCAGGTGTGCGCGGTATTTTTCGGCAACCAACAACTTTAGTCGGATTCATTTGTCCCATCTCAGATGGGCAGCGGAAACCTTCGCGTTAAATCGAGCACTTTCTGGCGCGCTCTCTCAAGCGCGTCGGCATCGGTGCGATTGCCTAATGCTTCGGCGATCAGGTCCGCAATCTCGAGCATCTCTTCTTCTTTCATACCGCGCGTGGTGACTGCCGGAGTGCCAACGCGAATGCCGCCGGGTTTGAAAATCGGGTAGGTGTCGAACGGAATTCCGTTTTTATTCACGGTGATGCCCGCTCGATCGAGCACCTCTTGCGCTTCCTTCCCATTAATTTCCTTCGGGCGAAGATCGACAAGCATGAGGTGATTGTCGGTGCCGCCGGAGACGATGCGGTAGCCGTGCTTAGCCAGACCTGCAGCGAGCGCTTTGGCGTTAACGACGACCTGTCGCTGGTACTCGCGGAACTGCGGTTGGAGCGCCTCATGAAAACAGACCGCTTTTGCGGCGATAATGTGCATGAGGGGGCCGCCTTGTACTCCCGGAAAAACTGTGGCGTCGATCTGCTTCGCGAATTGTTCCTGACACATCACCATGCCGCCCCGCGGGCCGCGCAAACTTTTATGCGTCGTCGTTGTGACAAATTGCGCGTGCGGAATCGGGCTCGGATGCTGGCCACCTGCGACAAGCCCGGCGATATGCGCCATGTCGATGAACAGAATCGCGCCGACCGAATCCGCAATTTGACGCAGCCGCGGAAAATCGATAATCCGCGGATAAGCTGACGCGCCGGCGGTGATCATCGCCGGGCGGACCGCTTCGGCTTGTTTTTCCAACGCGTCGTAATCGATTTGCTCGGTCTTCCCGCTCACGCCGTATTGGCTGACCGTGTAGAACTTGCCGGAAAAATTCGCTGGGTGACCATGAGTGAGATGTCCGCCATGCGCGAGATTCATTGCCAGAATCTTGTCGCCCGGTTTGAGCATCGAAAAATACACCGCCATGTTGGCCTGCGCGCCACTGTGCGGCTGCACATTCACATGCTCCGCGCCAAACAATCGCTTGGCGCGATCAATAGCCAGCTGCTCGGCAACATCCACATTCTCGCAGCCCCCATACCAGCGTCTGCGCGGATAACCCTCCGCATACTTGTTTGTCAGAACGCTGCCCTGCGCTTCCATGACCGCGCGACTCGTGAAATTCTCCGATGCAATCAGTTCGATATTTTCCCGTTGCCGTTTTTCCTCTGCAGCGACTGCGTCGAAAATTTCAGGATCGACTCTGCGCAGAGCATCCCCGTATCGCGGCGACGAGGTCGAGCCAACCGAACCAGTCTCAATCCGATGAGGAAGGTCACCCATTGAATAAGAAGATACTTCGTGCCCGCGCGCTGCACCAGGCCGCACAAGTTCGCCTTGTTCCACGAAGGCAAGGACGCTGGGCAAGGCATTCTTTATCGTTCGCGCACAAAGTTCGTAAACATCGCGACCAAGACCAATCGGGTCCGGAACATCACGCCAAACGGTCGTGCCAGGCTCTTCAAATTCGCGGAGAAGAAACGATTTTTCAGCGCCTTGCGGAAAGAGCGTGTGGATCGTTTCCAGATGCGCGCCTGTCATAGCAAAGATGTGGGTGGCGCGATCGATTAGGGCGGCGGTAAGGGGTTGGCTGCGCAAACCACTGATGTCAACGCCCTCCTCCTCGCAGACTTGCACGGCGTAGAGGCTGGGCGGCTGCCCGCGCACAGCATGAACGCCGGCCGAAGCTACTTCGATGTCTCTCCTATTTCCGAGCAAACGGCGAAAAAACCCTTCCGCAATCGGGCTGCGACAAATGTTACCGGTGCAGACAAAGAGGATACTTTTCACGACTCAAGCGGCTCGCACGAGCGCGTCGTCAACGTAGAATTGAACATCTCCAAGTCAATCTGGCGCCTTAGTCGCAGCGTTCGGGTCAGTCGGGTTGGCGCCAGGCAAACGTTTGCGCCGCATTCGAGATATTGGCGCTTCTCGACGCCGTCAATTGTCGCTATGATTGGCTTGTGCGCCCGCGATGCTCTCTTCTTTCGGCGTTTGGTAATCGCCTCACGATTGGTTAGGGTTTTCCTCGATGACTGTTGAAACCCTGCGCCACGTCCCGTTGTTCGAGTCGCTCGATGACAAGGCCGCCAGGGAATTGTGCCAGTTGCTCGAGCCCCTCGACTCCAAAGCAAAGACGGTGTTGTTCCGCGCTGGCGACGCCGGAGACTCGATGTATCTGATTGAACGCGGGAGAGTCCGCATCTGCGTTCAAGCCAAGGATGGAGAGGAGGTGATCCTGGCGGAGCTCGGCCGCGGCGATTTCTTTGGCGAAATGGCTTTGCTCGATGGAGAGCCCCGCTCTGCCGAGGCGGTGGTGGCTGAGGATGCAAAGCTGGCTCTGCTTTCGCGCGAGCATTTTCTTTCTTTCATGCGCAAGACTCCCGACGTCGCGCTAGAGATGCTTGCGGCGCTTGCCAACCGCTTGCGCCACACCGACGAGCTTTTGCGCCATAGCGCCACACGCAATGTCAATGTGGAGGAAGCGGCGCAGCTTACCCTCGCAGATCGCGCCGCGGATCTTATCGCGGAATTTGGCGGCAGTTGGAAATTTATCATAGCGGCCACCATCGTTCTTAATCTGTGGATTCTGGTAAACGTATTCCCAGCGCTCTTATTCCACCGGGAGGGATTCGATCCGTATCCGTATCTGTTTCTTTCCGTCGCCCTGAACATGCTTCAGATCTTCCAAGCCCCGATTATTTTGATGTCGCAAAACCGCCAGGCGCACAAGGACCGGCTCCGCGCCGAAATCGATTATCAAATAAACCTAAAAAACGAGCTGGCGTTGAATGAAATTATCCAACGCTTGAAAGCTCTCGAGCGTGACTATCTGCGGCTGGCATCGGAGAAGAAATCAGAATAACGAAGCAGTAATCGGCGTGATTTCGTAAATGCGTTCGCGATGGAAACAAGTCCGGTACCGTCTTGAGTGGATTGGGCTTCTACTCGCGGCAAAAGTAATCCCATTGCTTTCGCGCAAAATCTGCCTTCGTCTCGCACGGACATTCGGAACACTCATGTCGATCGTTGACCGGCATGGCCGGAAAGTGACGCTGAACAATTTGGAAGCCGCATTCGGCAATGAGTTTTCGATCCAGGAACGGCGCAAGATCGTTGGCCAGTCGTTCCAACATTTTGCACTCACACTCATTGATTTTCTCTGGAGCCCGAATTTGACTCGGGAGAATTTCTCTCGCTACATCGAGTTGCAGAATTTCGAGGAAACCGCGCGCGGGACGAGCCCTAAGCGCGGTCTAATCGTAGCGTGCTGTCATTATAGTAATTTTGAATGGCTCAGTCTGGCTTGTGGTTTTGCCGGTCTTACCAGCACAATTATAGCGCAAGAATTCAGGAACTCCCTGCTTAGTCCGATCTTCAAGACAATCCGCGAGCAGGCGGGACACGAGCTAATCCCGCGAAAGCGCGGCATAGTGCGTCTATACAAGGTTCTACGGCGAAAGGGAAGCACCGCGCTCCTGGTCGATCTGACCGTTCGGCCGAGGCAGGGGGTGGTCATCGACTGTTTTGGATTAAAAAAAAGCGTGACTTCCGCGCATGCCTGGCTGCATGAGCGGACGGGCGCACCAATAATTCCCGCGCACTGTGAGCCGCTGCCAAATGGGCGTTACCAGGTGATCTTTCACGCGAAGATCGACAACACCGGTGGGATGACGCATCAACAGATCGCGCAAGCATGCTGGAATTCGTTCGAACCTTACGTGCGAAAAAACCCGGCGCCGTGGCTTTGGATGTACAAGCACTGGCGTTACCGTCCCGCAAATGCTGACCGACCGTATCCTTTTTACGTGCGTGCTTCGCGGAGCTTCGAAAAGGCTATGCAGCGAGACCTTGGCAATCTCGTTGGAGAAACAAACGCGTCTCTCGCTTGTGAGGATATTCCAGAATAACGAAATCCGAAACAGCAACACCTTCACGACCTAGTTCTTCTCGATTCGAGATTTGTCATTAGTTCGTCATTCGTTATTTGTGCTTCGTCATTCTTGCGCCCGCTGGCCTTTCATGTGGAGCCGTGTTTAGAGTGGTAAATGCGTTTGCAATGGAAACGAGTCCGATATCGTCTTGAGTGGATCGGGCTTCTCCTTGCGGTCAAACTGATCCCGCTGCTGCCCCGGAGAAGCTGTTTTCATTTAGCGCAGATGCTGGGGACGGTGATGTCGATCTTTGACCGGCATGGATACAGGGTCGCTTTGAATAATCTCGAGGTTGCGTTTGGCAACCAATTCTCGATCCACGAGCGGCGCAAAATCGCTCGTCAGTCGTTTCAACACTTCGCGCGGACTATGGTCGATCTACTGTGGAGCCGGCGCCTGACACGGGAAAATTTCTCTCACTATATCGAGTTGGAGAATTTCGAGGAAACTGCGCGTGGAACCGGACCGGAACGCAGTTTCATCCTGGCTACGTATCATTACAGCAACTTCGAATGGCTTAGCATCGCCAGCGGCTACTCGGGAAAAACGGGCACGATCCTAGCTCAGGAATTTAAGAACTCATTGCTCGACCCTATTTTCAAAAAGATGCGTGAGCGATGCGGACATGAGCTTATCCCGCGCGAGCGGGGGCTCATCCGGCTTTATAAAGTGCTCCGCCGAAAGGGAACAACTGCGCTGCTAGTCGATCTTACCGTCCCGCCGACTCAGGGCGCGGTCGCAATTGATTGTTTTGGATTGAAGACCAGCGTCACTTCCGCGCATGCCTGGTTACATGAACGCACTGGCGTCCCGATTATTCCCGCGCACTGTGAACCGCTGCCAGACGGTCGTTACAGGCTGATCTTCCACCCAAAGATCGAGAACACAGCCGGAATGACGCATCAACAGATCGCACAAGCCTGCTGGGACTCGTTTGAACCTTATGTGCGAAGAAGCCCCGCCCCATGGCTCTGGATGTATAAACATTGGCGTTACCAGCCGCAAAATTCCACGCGGCCATATCCTTTTTACGCGCACGTTTCACGGAGCTTCGAAAGAATCCTTCTGGGGATGAAAACATTGCCGTCGAAAAAGCGATCGGTACTGAAAGCGCGTCGTTTTGAATAGGGCTGCGGGGACTTCCTAACGGCAAACCCTGCCTGGCATCGCAATGCGTGGCGGTTGACAAAATGCCGTCGAGAATTTCCAGTATGCAATCTATGCGACAAGTTTCCCGATTAATTTTACTGGCCGCTGGCGGTTCGCTGTTATTCCTCACCGGTTGCGGAACAGGGCGCGTGGCCACTGGCGGCGCTTATCATGTGACGGCTTACCGACCGCACGACCCATCCAAGGTGAAAGTGAAACTCTCCACTTCGACACAAAACCTGTTTGTGATGGAAGGCGACCGGCTGTTAATGGCTGTTCAGGCTAACGTGGGCAAGCCTGGCGCCCCAACCCCGCACGGTCATTTCACGATTTACAGCAAACAAAAGGAGCGCCGTCGGCAGAGCGAGCCGGACCGAGGTTATCCGATGGCTTACTGGTGTGAGTTCGCTCCGGCCTATGGATTTCACGAGGGATTTGTCTGGCCTGTACCACATACTCATGGCTGCGTCCGTCTCCATAAAGAAGCGGCTGCTCGACTCTTCGCCTTGACGCGGATCGGCACGCCGGTGGAAATCGCGAGCTCGTTTCCAGAGGACACGAAATATGGCAACCTCGTTCTCCGGCTTGATCAAAGCCGCGACCCGGACCCGCCCCGCTCGCAATTGATGTCCGCCAGCTGGTTCAAGGATCCTCCCGGTCCGCTGCTGGTCGATCAGTGATTGCCTGCAATAACGAGATTTTGGCTATGGCCGGCCATTGGAAAACGGCCGGTTAGGGTTACGTTGCCCAACGCCATGAGTACGAATCTGATTTCCAGCGGCACGACAGCGCGCGAGAAAATTAATTTGCGCACGCCGGACGTAATGGCCGCGGTGCAGGAGCAAGTCGAATCCCACTATCGTAGCGATATCGTTGAGAAAGTACGGCGTGCGGGTGGAATTATCTCGGTGGATGAGACGACCGTGCGCCTGGCGAAACAATTTGGATTTTGTTACGGGGTAGAACGAGCAATCGATCTCGCCTATGCCGCCCGCAAAGTATTTAAAGATCGCCGCCTCTTTATCGTCGGCGAAATCATTCATAACCCGGAGGTCAATCATCAGATCGCCTCGTTGGGCATAAGGAACCTTACCGGGGCAAACAAGCAGGCGGATATTTCCGATCTCGGACCCGAAGACGTCGTGATCGTACCGGCGTTCGGAACGGAATTGTCAATCCAGCAACAGATCAAGGACCGTGGCTGCCAGATTGTCGACACGACCTGCGGCGACGTGATGAGCGTCTGGAAACGGGTCCGTAAATATGCGAGCGAATCGGCTACTTCAATCATTCACGGCAAAGCCGAACACGAAGAGACGAAGGCAACCAGCTCGCGCGCGCTCGGTGACGGAAAGGGCCATTATCTCGTCGTCCTGACCCTGGCGGACACCGACTACGTTTGCGAATACATCCGGCACGGCGGCGACAAGCAGGCGTTCCTTGAAAAGTTCAAGGGCGCGCATTCGCTTGGGTTCGATCCCGACGTGCATCTCCGGACGGTGGGTGTCGCAAATCAAACCACGATGCTCCGCGGGGAAACGGAGGAGGTACAGCGAAGAATTCAACGCGCCATTATTGACCGGGATGGACCTGAGCTGGCGGAAAAAAACTTCCGGTTCTTTGACACCATTTGCGGTGCAACCCAGGAACGCCAGGATGCGTTGCGCGAGCTCCTCAACATCAAAATGGATCTTTTGCTGGTCGTCGGCGGTTACAACAGCTCGAACACATCGCATCTCGCTGAGATGGGCGAGGAAAAACTGCCCACCTATTTTGTCCTCAACGCCTCCCGGCTGGTTTCCACGAACGAGATCAAGCATTACGATTTGCACGAGAAACGCGAGGTCGTTTCGCATTTTTGGCTGCCGCACGGACCTGCCGTCATCGGAATCACCGCTGGCGCCTCGTGTCCGAACAATTTGATCGAAGAAACTTTGATCCGCCTGTTCGAGTTGCGCGGTATTTCCCGCGAAAAACTCGAGATGGCTGCGTGAGATCGAAATTGCTGTAGTGTGCGCTGTCCTCAGCGCATGAATCGCTGAACGTGTAGCCGCTCCCCGTACAGTCCGCTGAAGACAGCGGACGCTACAGCATCCGAGATCAACGCACGCATTCTGCGGTCGTGCCGCGAAATAACTTTGTATGGCGCGCGCAATCTGGAAAGGCAGCATCAGTTTCGGTCTCGTTAATATCCCAATTGCCTTGTATCCCGCCACCCGCCGAGAGGAACTTAAGTTTCGTCTCCTGCGCAAAAGCGACTTGAGCCCGGTGAATTACAAGCGTGTCGCCGAAAAGGACGGCAAGGAAGTTTCCTGGGACGAAATTGTGAAAGGTTACGAATATGAAAAGGGGAAATACGTAGTGCTCAACGATGAAGATTTTGAGCGCGTCGATCTGGAGGCCACGCAGACCGTGGATATTCAAGACTTCGTTGATCAGGAAGAGATCGATCCGATGTTTTTCTACAAGCCATACTATCTCGAGCCACAAAAAGGTGGTGACAAAGCTTATGCGCTCCTGCGCGATGCGCTAAAAAACAGCAAAAAGGTGGGCATCGCCAAAGTCGTGATCAAGACGCGCCAGTATCTCGCTGGCGTCAAACCAGAGGACGGAGCGCTCGTTCTTGAGCTCATGCACTTTGCCGATGAACTCGCCGACTCGGAAAAGCTTCATCTCCCTAAAAAAGTCGAAATGGGCAAACGCGAAATGACCATGGCGAAGTCACTCATCGACAGCATGGCTTCGAAGTGGAATCCAGAAAAGTATCATGACGACTACCGCGAAGCGCTCATGGAAGTGATCGAAGAAAAAGTAGAAGCAGGCGGGAAAGAAATCGAAGAGAAAACCAGGAAAGCGCCCAAGCCAACGAAGGTGATCGATCTGGTTTCGGTATTGCAGAAGAGTCTTGAGCAGGCCGGCGCGAAGCGAAGGACGACACGCAAATCTCGCACGAGAAAAGCGCATCCTGCGAAAAAGGCTGCGTAATTGTAGCCGCGCGTCCCTGTGGGACGCGCACGCGCTTCGCGCAACCAAGCGGCTAGAGGCTTGACACGCCAAGTCGAAATCATTCAGGTTCAAGCGCATGAATGCACTCAATCGACTTACCGATCCGGTCTATTGTATAATGCGACTAGTCGCTGGACTCATGTTTGCGTCTCACGGTGGGCAATTGGTTCTCGGCATGTTTGGTGGCATGCCTGGTTCGAACAATGCGTTCACTCAGACCGGCGGCTGGATCCAACTCATTGGTGGATTTCTCATTGCCTTTGGTCTGTTTACGCGCATCAGCGCTTTCATCTGCAGCGGCGAAATGGCCGTCGCGTATTTCATGATACACGTGGGGAATGCTACTACGTCGATGGCGAAGTTCTTCCCGATCTCCAGCGCCGGACCTCTGTTTTCCAATAAGGGCGAGCTCGCCATATTTTATTGCTGGGTGTTTTTCTTTATGGTGTTTTACGGGCCCGGGCGATGGAGCGTTGACGCACTGATCGGCAAGGGAAAAGCCACGCCATAAACCTAATAGCGCATGTTGTCATTCCGAGCAGACTCGAGGAATCTCTCACTTATGAAACCCATTATCTTCGCGCTGACAGTTATTTCTGTTCCCCTTCTCGCGGCCGAAGAAATCAAAGATTTTGGGAGAGAACGGCTCAACAACTCGCCGCGCCACGCAGAATGGGTCGATATCAAATCGGGCGATCGGACGCTCAAGACGTTTGTCGTTTATCCGGAGCGGAAGGAGAAAGCGCCGGCCGTTATTGTCATTCACGAAATCTTTGGCCTCACCGATTGGGTGCGCGGTTTGTGCGACGAGCTTGCCGAGGCTGGCGTGATTGCGATTGTGCCTGATTTGCTCAGCGGCCAAAAATTCGAGGACGTCGATGGCGCGCGCAAAGCGATATCTGCACTGTCGAAAGAACAGGTGAAAGCCGATCTGGATGCAACGGCCGATTATGCCCTAGCGAAAATTCCATCATGCAACGGCACATTGGCCGTTTGCGGATTCTGCTGGGGCGGAGGGATAACAACTGCGTACGCGAATGAAAACCCAAAACTAAAAGCCGCCTACTCGTTTTACGGGACCGCGCCGGATGAAGCATCAAAGGTTGCGAATATCGCCTGTCCGGTTTACGGATTTTACGCCGAAAACGATGAGCGCGTGAACGCGACGATTCCGAAAGCCGAAGAGCTAATGAAAGCCGCCGGCAAGAAATATGAGCCGGTGATTTACAAAGGGGCCAGTCACGGCTTCATGCGCTTAGGCGAGCCTGACAATCCAAATGTTCGCGAGGGCGACAGGAAAGCGCGCGACGAAGCCTGGGCACGCTGGAAGAAGTTGTTAAAGGAACTCTAATGGTAGGGATGGCGTACTGCGCCGTGCGGACGCCGCAGTGCGGCGTCCCTACCATTTATTTCGGGCTCAACAATTCATCGACTAGCGGTTGCGCATCGTAAACTTTGCGCAGCGCTTCGGTGATAGCGGCGGAATCAACCGATACAGCCCGGGCTTGTGTATTGGTGTAAATGCAATCGAGGACTAACGACTGAATGTTACCGTCAAAAATGATCCCGACGAATTCGTTTGCCTTGTTAACCACCGGACTGCCGCTGTTACCGCCGATGATGTCTGCGTCGGAAACGAAATCGAACTTCGTGGCCAGATTTAGATTCGCTTTTCTATCGATCCAGCGCTGCGGTAGATCGAATGGCGGCTTGTTATCGTGTTCGGCCGAGCGTTGATAGAGGCCGGCAAAATCGGTGAACGCGGGGATTTGTTGTCGGTCCTGTTCATAGCCGCGCACTCTCCCGTAGGACAGGCGGAGCGTGAAAGTCGCGTCCGGATAATTGCCGGCCCCTTCAATGGCAAAACGCGCCTTCGCAATTTCTGCGTACGCCTGTTTCTTCATTTCATCCTGTGCGTCGTAAATCCTTCGTGCCTCTCTCGCCGGTCCATCTATCAGGCGTGCGAGATCGAGCATTGGATCGTGTGCTGCCTGCAACGCAGTTGCGTCCTTGTGATAGAGGTCCTTCCGCACGGCGACGTCTTTCAGTTTTGTGCCGGAGACTAGTTCTACAGCGCGCGCGTGCGGCGATTTTCCGTCGAGCACTTTCTCCACGAGTGGATCTTCTGCACCAAATTGACAAGCGAAATCGGTCAGCGAATCGGTGAGGCGCAGGATCTCGTAATCGTCATGGATTGGTTCTGTTGAAAACAGTTCCAGCTCGAGTGATTCGCGCGCACTATCGCGAAATTGCGGGAGCCGTTCCCCATTCGGCTTCGCGCTCTCGTCCACTGCGCGCAGCAGCAACCGCGCGTATTTGAACAGATTTCCAAAGAATGCTCGCGGCCCGCGATAACCAATCGTGACCGGTCGTTCCTGTTCGAGATAGTTATAAAGTGGCGCATTTTTAGCAATCTGGGCCTGCGCGTTTTTGATCCGGTCGTCAGCAGAAATTGTCGATTTAAATTTGGGATCGCGCGCAATGGTCTCACGCAATTTGTGCTCGCGCGCTTGCAGCGCCGACCAGATCTGCGGATCAAGTAATCCGGCGAGATAACCGTCGTAGCGTTTCCGGTTGTTCTGGTCGCCGAAAAGATCGTCGCGTGCTTTTCTTGCGTTCTCGAACGAGCGGGCGCTGTAAGCCATCTCCAGCACTTCGCGCCGGTTGAACATGCGCAGGACATAAGGCAGATACCGGTCGCGCATGTCCGCCAACTCATTGAGTGTGAGTTGCCGGTCCGTCTTGCCCGGGCTGCCGCTTACGAAAGTCAGTTCGCCCTCGCTGGGCCCACGCGAATTCCATTTCAGAAAATCATCGATCTTTGCCGGCTTCCCGTTTTCGTAAACGCGAAAGATACAAATATCGAGGTCGTAACGCGGATATTCGAAATTGTCCGGATCGCCGCCGTAGAATGCGATCTGCTGCTCAGGCGCAAAGACCAGTCGCACGTCGTCGTAGCGTTTGTATCGATAAAGATGGTAGGCGCCGCCCTGATAAAGTGTGACGACATCGGATCGCAGGCCAGTTTTCTCTTTGCTTTGCTTTTCGATAGCAGCGATCACGGCGTTGCGAGCGCTGGAAGCCTGGTCGCTCGTCATGCCGGATTTCAGTGCCCCGGTAACGCGCGCCGTCACATCCTCAGTTGATACCAGGACATTAAGCTCGAGATCGGTTGACTTAATTTCATCGACCGGCGTTTTCGCATAGAAACCGTCCCGCAGATAATTATGCTGCTCGTCGCTGATCTTCTGCAGCGTATCGGCCCCAACATGGTGGTTCGTGATTACAAGCCCGTTTGCGGAAACGAAGGAGCCGCTGCCGCCCGAATTGAAACGCACGCTAGCTTTTTGCAGATGTTCGAGCCACTGCGGGGTTGGCTCGAACTGGTAATTTTCCTTCAGCTGTTTCAGCGGCGGCGCGCTGAAAAGCCACATCCCTTCATCGGCTAGCACAGATGCACCGAAGCTGATTGAGCATGCGATAGCGAATGCCAGTCGTGTGTGTACCGAGGAAAAAACGGTGTGCATCGAGCAGCATAGAA
>Ga0207697_10001516_pt1 | contig 12603 bp, 7 predicted proteins | sample KBSSwiS5withPhiX_FD_184293 | JGI IMG/M metagenome (GOLD analysis project Ga0207697, IMG submission 184293) | Switchgrass rhizosphere microbial communities from Kellogg Biological Station, Michigan, USA, with PhiX - S5 (SPAdes) (version 2) | ecosystem: Host-associated > Plants > Roots >... | reverse complement strand
CAACCGCCAACTCCCTTGGTGCACAAAAATATCTCAAAGAAGCAGTACGATTAGATCCAAAGTTCGCCCGCGCCTGGTCACTGCTTTCGTCGGTCGATTCGCTCGGCTATCTCACCAAGACCCTTCAACCTACTGTCGCTCTTCGTGAAGAGGCGCGGCAAGCAGCCGAAACCGCGTTATCTCTTGAGCCGAATCTCGGCGAGGCGTTACTAGCACAGGGCTACTACCATTACGGTTGTCTGAAGGATTACGACAACGCGATTCGTTATTTTGAGCAGGCACGTCAGATCCTGCCAAATGACAGTCGCATTCCAGAATCACTGGCCTACGTCACACGACGACGCGGCCAGTGGGATCGGAGCGAAACGTACTTCAACGAAGCCGAGCGGCTCGACCCGCGCAATGCCAACCTCCTGACGCAACACGCAGTTTCGTTAATGAGACTGCGTCGCTTGCCGGAAGCACTGCGGAAGCTTGATCAGGTTCTTAACATAACACCCGACGACGTTCGTACCTTTGCATTCAAGGCGGGTATCGCACAAGCCCAAGGCGATCTGCCGCGAGCAGCAGCGCTCCTCGCTCCGCTGCATCCAAACGCAGACGACGCCGGCACCCTGGAAACACAGGCCTACCAAGCGCTCCTGGAGCGTCGCCCTGCAGCAATCATTCCCCGACTAGAGGAGGTATTGGCGAAGCCTGATCCCGAATTGGGTTATTTCAACAGTGACCTGCGTTATTGGTTAGGCTGGGCACAGGATCTCGCAGGCGACCATGTCGCGGCCCAGAAGAGTTGGCGACAAGCACGCAGCGAGCTGGAACTGTTCCTGAAGGAACAGCCAGACAATTTTAACGTGCTCACTGATCTAGCACTGACCAACATGGGCCTTGGTGACAAGGCTGCGGCATTAGCTTTTGCTGAACGGGCGATAGCTGCAAACCCGATCGAGAAAGATGCAATTAGTGGACCTTCCGGCATTGAGACTCTCGCCCGGGTATCGGCACAATTGGGAGAGCCCGACCGCGCTATCGCCGCGCTACGCAAACTGCTGTCGATCCCGGCAGTCACTGACACTGCAGCGCCATTTAGTAATGCTCTGCTTCGGCTCGATCCGATGTTCGATCCGCTTCGGAATGATTCACGTTTCCAGGAACTCGTTGCGCCGGCCGATACCGCTTCATCTGCGGCAACGCAAACCCCGGAGAAAAGCATCGCCGTCCTGCCATTTGAAAATCGAAGCAGCGATCCAGAGAACGCGTTTTTTACTGACGGCGTGCAGGATGAAATTCTAACCGACCTGGCGAAGATCGCGGACTTGAAAGTCATCAGCCGCACTTCGGTGATGCAGTACAAGACCGGAGCGAAACGTAACCTGCGCCAAATCGGAAATGAGCTCGGCGTCGCACATGTTGTTGAAGGGGGCGTTCAGCGCGTTGGCAATCGGGTGCGAGTAAACGCGCAGTTGATCGATGCGCGCACCGATGCGCATCTCTGGGCCCAGACGTATGATCGCGATCTGGCCGACGTTTTCGCTATCCAAAGCGAGATCGCAAAAGCCATCGCCGACCAGCTGCAGGCGAAGCTTTCGCCAACCGAGAAGAGTGCCATTGAACAGCCGCCGACGACGGATGTCACTGCGTTTAATCTCTACTCCCATGCCAAAAATCTTTTTCTCACGGCGTTTGCCGGTGCTAATGGGCGAGCCGATCTGCTGCAAGCGGCAGATCTGCTGAAGCAGGCCGTGGCACGCGATCCACAATTCTTCCAGGCATATTGCCAGCTCGCGTTCACTGAGATCAACATTTACGGAATTGTTGACCATAGCCCCGACTACTTGGCCCAAGCCGAAGCAGCTTTGCAGTCGGCAGCTCGACTCCGTCCGGATGCCGGTGAAACCCATCTTGCGCGCGCCCGCAATCTTTATTGGGGTTACCTCGATTATGACGGCGCTCTACGCGAGTTGGAAATTGCCCGCCAAAGCCTGCCTGGCGAGGATTGGATATTCTCGTTGAAAGGCTTCATCGAGCGCCGACAGGGGCGATGGGAAGCGTGCATACGCGATCTCGAGCGCGCTACCGAGCTCGATCCACGCAATGTTTTAACACTTCAGCAGTTGGCATTAACTTACCAACAGCTTCGGCGCTACGCGGAACAAAAATCGACGTACGAGCGCATCCTAGCTTTCGAACCGAACGATCCGGTTACGAGATCTAGTCACGCGTTTGTGGAGCTCGATGCAAAAGCCGACACGCGTCCATTGCATGAAGTAACCGATTCAATTCGAGACAAGAACCCCGCTGCGCTGTCCAGCGTCGCTGACAATTGGCTCCTTTGTGCGTTCGCTGATCGCGACCCCGCCGCCGCGAAGGACGCTTTAACTGCTTTGGGCGAGAATTCAGTCTCCTTGGGTCCGATCGTGGACGTGAGATTCAATCGTCCATTTATGGAAGGGGTTATTGCCCGTATGACAAAGGACGATGCCAAAGCACGGTCCGCGTTCACCACTGCACGGACTGAGGCGGAGAAAATCGTCCGAGCTCAACCAAATTATGCTCCGGCACTGTGCGTGCTTGGCTTGATCGATGCGGGTCTTGGACGCAAAAAGGAAGCGCTGCGCGAAGGCCGACGGGCGGTTGAACTTTGCCCGATCGAAAAAGATGCGTTCCTAGGCGTCGCGATGGTGAAGTATTTGGCGATGATTGCAGCCTGGGCCGGCGAGAAGAATCTCGCTTGCGAACAACTGGCGATCGCCACCCGCAAACCGGGCGATCTCAGCTTTGGCCAATTGAAACTGATGCCGTTTTGGGATCCGCTCCGTGGCGATCCTCGCTTTGAAAAGATTGTCGCGTCACTTGCACCGAAAGATCAAGAAGCGACGAAGACGGCTAGCGTTTCGCAGAAACGCCCTACAATTCGCGGCGACGAGTCGCTCAACTTTGCCGCTTCGATTGCCGGATTTGGCGAGGCACCAAAGCCGCCCGTACAAAGGGTAGCCGGGGTCCGATGACCCCGGCTACATCCTTCAATCTTCTAGGCTAGCGTTTACCGAACCGATATGAATTGACTCAATCGCTTCAATTTAGTACTGAGCTCGGTAGAAGTAATACTCTGCAGTGTAAGGCACTTCTTCCTCAGCGCCGACGAATGGGCCGGGACCTGAGGGAGGTAAACCTCCGGCGGTGTTCACCCGCTGAATGAATATCACACCATCGAAAATACCAGGACCTTCACTCGAGACCATCTGCAGCAGTAACCAGGCAATTGCGGTCGGTTCTGGGGCGCAGGGCTTGACCCAGAGACGGCAGGGAAGTTGGGAAGAATCGACACGGAACCTCGAGCATGCAGTTGACCTCGATCCACGGAATGTCTTCACACTGTTGGCGATTGCCGACAGTTACCGGGATCTTCGGCGCTACACTGAAGCAGAATCGGCGTACGATCGCGTGCTGGCTATCACGCCCAACGATGTTAAGACGAAGGCAGCGCGGGCGCGCGTGGAATTGGAATGGAAGGCAAACACGGGACCGCTGCGTCACCTGGTCGATTCAGTTCGGACAACCAACCCCGCCGCGATAGCGGATATCGCCGATACTTGGTTGCTTTGCGCATTGGCCGAGCGCGACGCTGCTGCCGCAAAAGACGCCTTGATCGCCTCAGGAGAGAACACACCCTTCAGCAATGACGTTTTTCGATTTAATCGATCCTTTGTGGAAGGCGTCATCGCACGCATGACGAAGGATGACCAAAAAGCGCGGTACGCTTTCACTGATGCCCGCTCGGAGCAGGAAAAGCTCGTGCAAGCTCAGCCAAACTTCGCCGCGCCATTGGTCGTGCTCGGCCTGATTGACGCCGCCCTCGGGCGAAAGGAAGACGCGCTGCGAGAGGCCCGGCGCGCGATGGAGCTTTTGCCCGTAGAAAAAGACTCAATCAAGGGGGCGCTCATAATCGCGTACTCGGCGATCATCGCTGCATGGGTCGGAGATCAAGAGCTCGCCTGTGAAAGGCTTGCTGCTGCTCTTCGTTATCCTAGCCCCCTAAGCTATGGCGACTTGAAACTGTTGCCGTTTTGGGACCCGCTGCGCGGCGAGCCATGCTTTGAACAGATTGTCGCCTCAGTTGCGCCGAAAGAGAATTAAGCGGAAGGCGCGACGGCTGGGAAGCCGTCATTCCTTGTTTAGTCGCTTAGCTCAACGTTCCAGTACGCTAGATCGACGAAGTGCTTCCAGAGATCGTGCTGGGGCGCAGCAAACGTGATCTGAACAAACGGCCGCCACTTCGGCCGCTTAGGTCTGCGGATCAAGCTCATGTGCGCCTCACGCGGAAGCCGGTTGCCCTTGCGCGTATTGCATGGGATGCAGGAGCAAACCACATTTTCCCAAGTCGTTGTCCCGCCCCGGTCGCGCGGCACGACGTGATCCAGATTAAGCTCGCTGCGATCGAACAGTTGGCCGCAATACTGGCAGGTGTTCTTGTCTCGCTCGAATACGTTGTGTCGGGTGAATTTTACTTCCTTCTTCGGAAGCCGATCGAACACAAGCAGCACGATTACCCGCGGGATTTGGATCTTGAACGAAATGGTCGTAACCACTTCATGATCGGGAGCGTTCGAAGACAGATCGCGCCAGCTTTCGAAATCGTGCGTCGAAAAGTTGTTTGCGTCATCCGAAGAAACGATTTGGGCGTGCCCTGCGTATACAAGCGAAAAGGCCCGGCGGGCAGAGCAGATGTTCACGGCCTGCCAAAGCCGGTTAAGCACCAAAACCTGACTGTTCAATAACGTGTGCAAGTCTGGAACGCTAACCGCGTTATCGCCCGCCTTTTACGGACTTCCGCGTAAATTTGGCGGACGCTATCATTGGCGGTTTTCCGTGTCAACGCGAGTGGAACGCCGCGAACATCGCCGCAAACAACTTCCTGGCTTTGCATTCGGGCTTATTCGTGTCCATTTATCCCGCCGTAGCCTCGTGCGAAGGCGGATTCGTGATCATATGAAAGCGCAATTTCCAGACGAGGAGACCAAGTCTGGAGAATTCAAACGCCAGGAGGACGCGTTTCGCGAGTGGATCTCAAATGACGGCTCGACACCGTGTGCCGCCGAGGCAGGCCGCTATCATCTTTACGTTTCGCTGGCGTGTCCATGGGCTAGCCGGACAGTCATTGTTCGGAAACTTAAAGGACTCGAAGACGCAATCGGCATAACCGTGGTTGATCCGGTTCGAGATGACTTGGGCTGGGCATTTCGCGATCCGTCCGGCAAGATTCCGCCCGGCACGCCGTTTGAGCCAACCGATCCAATCAACCGCTTCCAATTTTTGAGCGAAGCGTACACAGCGACCGATCCCAATTACCATGAGCGCGTAACTGTGCCTGTGCTGTGGGACACGAAGACAAAGCGAATCGTGAACAATTGCGAGGATGATATCTGCCGCATGTTCAACGACGTGTTTAATGACGTCGCTCAAAATAAATCTGTCGACCTCTTCCCGAAGGAAATTCAAGCGGAGCACGCGAAACTCTCCGATTTCATCTACGACAATGTGAACAATGGCGTTTACCGAGCAGGGTTCGCCACACGCCAAACCCCGTACGAGCGCGCCTGTCGCAGAGTTTTTCAAGCGCTTGAGGAGCTCGAACAGAGGTTGTCGAAACGCCGATATCTATTCGCGAACCGCATTGTCGAGGCGGACTGGCGATTATTTTGTACGCTCGTGCGTTTTGACCCGGTTTATCACGGCCATTTCAAATGCAACTTGCGGCGCATCATCGATTATCCAAATCTGCAGGGCTACCTGATGGACTTGTACCAGCAGCCCGGCATCGCCGAGACGGTCAACTTGGATCACATCAAGAGGCATTACTACATGACGCACACGGCAATCAACCCAACCCGCATCGTTCCCATTGGTCCGCTGCTCGACCTAACGAAACCGCACGGTCGCGAAAGATTGAACTAAGGCAGTTGCCACGGCAGCAATTCTTCATAGAATCGTGCGCTTCAGTCTGACCCGATCATGATTTTCTTTGCCTTGAACATCCTTAACTACGGCGTGCCATTTTCGATGGTCTGCGCAGTGATCGGTCTCGCAGCCGCGTTCTATTTGATTGCATTAGTAAGTCGCTCACCCGCAGGCAACGAACGGATGCGCGAGATCGCCGGAGCTGTTCAGGAAGGCGCCAAGGCGTATCTGAATCGCCAAGTGATTACGATTAGCTCTATCGCCGTAATCATTTTCATTTTGCTCTTCATTTTCAAAGATCGGCCTACGGCCATTGGCTTTGTGATCGGTGCGTTCTGTTCGCTTTCGGCCGGTTTCATTGGAATGCGTATCGCCGTGGTGGCCAACGTTCGGACGACGCAGGCCGCGACAGAGTCGATTATCAAAGCCCTGCGGATGGCCTTCAACGGCGGCGCCGTGACGGGGTTGCTCGTGGTCGGCCTCGCGCTTTTGTCGGTGTCGATCTTTTACACCGTGGTCGCGGGTATGCTTGGGCCGCGGATGGCAGTCAACAGCCTGGTGGGTCTTGCGCTCGGGGCTAGTCTCATCAGCGTGTTCGCGCGACTCGGCGGCGGGATTTACACCAAAGCCGCCGACGTCGGCGCGGATCTTGTGGGTAAGATCGAAAAGGGTTTGGAAGAAGATGATCCTCGCAACCCTGCCACGATCGCAGATAACGTCGGCGACAACGTTGGCGATTGCGCGGGCATGGCCGCCGATGTTTTTGAAACGTACGCGGTGAGCCTGATCGGCGCGATCCTCGTCGGCGCACTAACGTTGCCCGACAACCCGGCGGCCGTGATTTACCCGTTTGTTCTGGGTGGAATTTCCGTGCTGGGCGCGATCCTGGGCGTGCTGTTCGTGAATGTTGCCGACGGAAAACCGGCAACTGTGTTGATGGGTGGCGTGATCACGAGTGCGATCGTTTCGGCCGTCCTCTTCTGGCCAGCCACGCACTATCTATTTCCAAGCGGCGTGATGATCGCTGGGCAGATGCGCTCACCGACTCAATTGTATTGGGCGTCCGTCGTCGGCCTCGTCATGACCGCCGTTGTCGTAGTGATCACTAATTACTACACATCGATGCATTACCGGCCTGTCCAAAAAATTGCGCGCGCATCAGAGACGGGGCATGCGACGAACATCATCGCAGGCCTGGCTGTTGGTCAGCACGCTACCGCATTACCGGTAGGCTGCATCGCGATCGCCATTTTGGTTAGTTTTCATTTTGGCGACCTTTACGGAATCGCCATTGCTGTGATGGCGATGTTGTCGATGGCCGGAATCATCATCTCGCTCGATTCGTTCGGTCCGATTACCGACAACGCGGGCGGCATCGCGGTAATGAGCAAGTTGCCGAGCGAAATACGTAATGTCACCGATCAACTCGACGCGGTGGGCAACACCATGAAAGCAGTGACCAAGGGCTACGCCATTGCTTCAGCCGGCCTCGCAGCGCTCGTTTTATTTGGCTCATACGTACAGGAGCTCGAGGCGCACGTGACACGGAATGGCGAGCCGTTCGTGTTCAAGTTTTCGCTTACCGATCCGAAGGTGATTATAGGCTTGTTCCTCGGTGGATTGCTTCCGTTCATCTTCACCGCGTTCAGCATGGATGCAGTGGGCAAAGCCGCCGGCGCTGTTGTTCGCGAGGTGCGACGCCAACTGCAGGTGCATCCCGGCATCATGACCGGGAAGGACACGCCTGAGTACGGGACGTGCGTGGACATCGTGACTAAAGCGGCATTGCGCGAGATGATCGTGCCGGCGCTGCTGCCGCTGATTTTCGTGGTGGCGGTGGCGATGATTCCGCAGTTGGGCCCGGTAGTGCTCGGGGGGTTGCTGGTGGGAACGATTGTCACCGGCCTGTTTGTTGCCATTGCCATGACCTCTGGCGGCGGCGCGTGGGATAACGCGAAAAAATTCATCGAAGAAGGAAATCTCGGTGGCAAGGGCTCTTTTGCTCATGCGGCGGCGGTCACCGGCGACACTGTGGGTGATCCGTACAAAGACACGGCCGGACCCGCGATCAATCCGATGATTAAAGTCGTCAATATTCTGGCGATTTTAATCATTCCGATTTTCTTTTAGACGAAGTTGAGCAGCTGCCTTGGAAAAAAGAACTGGCGCTTTTGATTTAAGCTTGCTTTAAGCGAAGGTACCGAGCAGTCTTTTTTCCCCCACGATGCCACGCGTCTTAATCATCGAAGACGATGCCGAGAACCGGCGTGTGATGGCACAGTTTTTCACGCGCGAAGACTGGAAGGTCCTGGAAGCAAAGGACGGTGATGCGGGGCTGGAGCTGGCATTACGCAATCGGCCGGAACTGATCCTGTGCGATTTGTTAATGCCAAAATCGAACGGCTTTGAGGTATGCCGCTCCATTCGCGAGCAACTGCAACCAACGAAGATCATCGTGGTCTCAGGCCGCGATTATGGAATCGATCGACGCAGCGCTCTTGAAGCCGGCGCGGATGAATATCTGTTCAAACCGATCACATGGGAACTGCTCTCCAGCACGATCGACCGGCTGCTGCCGGAAATCCCGCGCCGTCCCGAACCAAAATCTGTATCGGAACGTGAATCGGTCCCTGCGCGAATACGGCTGTGGGGCGTTCGTGGTTCAATTCCGGTCCCTGGAAAGGGCACAGTCCGTTATGGCGGAAACACCAGTTGTGTGGAAGTGCGCGCCGACGGCGAGATCATCATTCTCGATGCCGGCTCCGGGATTCGCCTGCTCGGCCTTGCTTTGGACAAAGAATTCGGACCTCGTTCGATGAAGTTGACCCTTTTGATCTCACACACCCACTGGGACCATATCCAGGGGTTACCTTTCTTTTCTCCGGCGTACAATCAGAAAAATCTCATCCGCGTCTTGGGTTATGAAGGCGCTCGCGCGGGTTTAGCAAAAATTCTGGCCAGCCAAATGGAGACGCCTTTTTTTCCGGTCAGTTTACGCCAACTCCCAAGCCACCTGGCGATTGAGGAACTGAAGGAGATGGAATTTAAAGTCGGAAACGTTGAGGTGCGGTCCAAGTTCGCTAATCATCCGGGGATTTGCGTTGGGTACCGCATTGCCACCAGCTCGGGATCAATCGCCTACTTTCCCGACAATGAACCATACGAGGAACTCAAACTGCAATTGGCCTCGCGCGACGGAATCAGCGAGCACGAAGCGCGGGATTTTGCCGCCGCCGAGCGCGGAAAGATGGTCGATTTTCTCCAGGATTGCGACGTGGCAATCATGGACACCCAATATACCGACGAGGAATACGCGAAGCACATTGGTTGGGGCCACAGCCCGGTGGACAGCGTCGTTTCGCTCGCGCTTGATGCAAACGTGGGCAAGCTCGTGCTTTTCCATCACGATCCGAATCATGACGACGCGATGATCGATAAAATCGTAGAACACGCGCGCGCGTTGGTGGCCAAGAGCGGAAAGCCCCTGGAAATCGAAGGCGCTCAAGAGGGCGCTGAGATCCTGCTTGAGCAAAAAGTCGCGGTTGCCTAAATCCTGCCGCGCCCTGCGTGCTGCGATTTGCAGCGAGAGCTATCGCCCTTAATTTTCTCCCTCATTGCCTCGTGGTGTAATGGTAGCACAAGTGACTCTGGATCACTTTGTCTAGGTTCGAATCCTAGCGAGGCAGCCACGTAAACCCCGAAAGCATTCGGGGCACGTGGCGACGCCACTCACACTCAAACCGCGTGAGCCGTGGGCTTTTACGAGGTTCGAATCCTAGCGAGGCAGCTTACCGAATTTCCTTCGTAAGCAGACATGAACAAACGTCGCTGAACATTGTCGCATGTCCTGACTTACGTTCTGAATAGGCGTCGCCACGGACGATGAAACGCTTTCCGTCGCCATGCGCGTCTACAACCCCCAAATCGTTCGGCCCTCAAGATCCATAGCTGGACCAAGCCCAAGCTCCACCCGGCTTTTTTGAGATTGTCGGCGATGATTTCCCCGTTCTTCATTTAGGACTTCGTTCGCGTCATTGCTTGTCATTTGAAACGACGCCAAACGATAGCGAACAGCACGATGGCAATGATAGCAATCCCAGCCAAAAAGGCTTTATGAAAATTAATCTCACGTGTCACCATCAACTCTGCCGAGCCGGGCGTGTGTTTCCCCTGTAAGATTGAGTCCCGCTCGTCGAGTTTTTTTGAGACTTTTTCCGCAAACTTATCGGCAAACGTACCAGCATCAAAGGACGCGCCGGCGGGATTGGCGCTTTCGGCCTTGACGATAGGTTGCGTGACTGCCTTTCCAGTTGGCGTCGCAGAACCGTGATGAAACCGTTCCTGAACGTCTTTAGGAAGTTCAACGAAATAGACCTTTGAAATTCCGGTTTTAGTTCTAATCACGATCCCGTCTGCTTCTACACGGCTGATCGTGGCGTCTTTGTATACCCTCCCGCTGACCGTTTTGAAGTCCTCAGCCAGCGCGAGTGACGCTGACAGAAGCGGCAAGATTGCGATCGTAGTCGCCCAGTCTTTCACGCGCGGCGTATTCTGCCTCTTTTCGTCTCCCCACGGCAACGACAAAATGATATGTGATCGGTCGCAGTGAGTCGCGCGGCAGAAAAAGAATTTCTTTCTTCATTCGACGCGTCTCGTAATCTGTGAGCGATTCTCGCACCACTGAAAGTTAGATCACTGGACATCGCCGAACATGCCTAGAATCAGCGGACTTGTTCTGACTCTCTGTAGGCGACGTGTTCTGACTCCCTCGCATCTGCTAGGTAAACGTTCGATGTCTAGCTTCGAATCCTGGCGAGGCAGCCACTAAAACCCCGAAGTATTCGGGGCACGTGGCGACGCCACTCACAGTTAAACCGCGCGTGAGCCGCAGGCTTTTACGCGGGTCGGAAGCAGCAAAGCCTCCCATAATGCATCGGGACGCCGTGGCCTGCCGCGGCGTAGTCTCCAGGAAGGCCACTACTCCGCAGATCTTTTTGAAGAAAGGCTTTCCTAATTATTTCGTCCTGCTAAACGGGAGAAATACTTACCTATAGATACGTATTTAGAGTTAAGTCAGTAAGCGTTAGATTATGAATCCAAGGGCCGACGGAAAATCGATTGTTTAAAAACCGGAATCAAAAAAATGAGAAAAAGAACCAAAATCACTCTCAGAACAAGAATCTATCTGACCATTGTGGGGTTGTTAGCACTTACAGGAATTCTTTACGCCGCCAATCCGTTTCCCTTTTCCTCTGGTGCCCCCGTATTTCCCGGCTTTCCCAGCGATTTCTATCCCACGGGCGTGGCCGCTTCGCAGGATCTTTTGCTGGTGACCCCATTCTGCACCGAGGACGCCCTTTCGATCGACTGTAACGGAGCTGCCTCGGTGTTCGCGACCTTTCCCGGGTTTGGTTCGTGCCGTGAAAAATACATGGCTGTGGTTCCATTGCAGTCTGGGCCGCCGAACAATACGTTCACCCCGCGCGACGTTTTCGGCACAGAAGGCCGTTTGATCTTCAAGGTTTCGTCAGGTGTCGTCTCGCTGTTCGCGGACCTCGGGCCGGGCTGCACCGCATCGGACCACAACGGGATTACGTTCGACCATGTTGGGACGTATGGAAATGACATGATCGTGACGTGCCAGGAGGGCTCCGTTTTTAGGGTTAACGGGGCTGGAACTGTCACCCACATCGCGACCCTGTTTCCGCCCGATCCGGCCGTACACCAGGTTGAAGGACCAGCTGTGGTGCCGGCCCTCTTCGGGCCCCACGGCGGCAAGATTTGGATCGCCGACGAGATCGCCGGTGCCGTCCACGCAGTCGGGCTCCCGCCCACTTACACCGTTACTCTAAATATTCTCTCTCACGTTTCTGCGGAAGGCGTTTACCCTATCCCCAACCCTCCGTGCGCCTACTGCGGCAACTCCTTCTACAACGCAGAACAACAGCAGTTCCGAGTCATCTGGGCGTATCCGGCGAGCGACTTCCTGGGATTGGGTGGCAACGTTATCCTCGTGAGTGAGCAAGCCGGAGATTTCGCAGACACCTCTCTGGTAACCACAGACGGGACGAACTATTTTCAAACTTCCTTCGGTCCCCGGCCCCCAGGCGTAGACGAGGGCTCCTCTATGGTTGACTGCGACGTTCCTACGGCTACGCCTACCACTACACCTACGGCGACATTTACACCTACAGCGACATTCACTCCTACAGCTACGGCGACGTTTACGCCTACTCCAACGGCGACGTTTACTCCAACTCCGACGGCTACTGCAACGCCAACGCCTACGATGACACCGACTACATGCGGTACTGCTTTTGTTATTGGTGATCTCGATGCAGTGGTGGGTAATCATGTGACGTTTTGGGGCGCCCAATGGTGGAAGAAAAATCATTTGAGCGGGGGCACAGCTCCAGCAAGTTTCAAAGGCTTTGCCAATTGTACAAATCCAAATCCGCCGGCCTGTGGAGGCACGTGGATAAGTGATCCGGGCAATAGTTCGCACCCACCAGACACCATCCCGGCTGACATAACAGTAATTGTCTCAAGCTTGATAACGAAATCGGGCCCGATAGAGAGCGGGGACATTCCCATGATGGTGACCGTCCACGTCGATCCTTGCTGCTACGGGCAGCCGGTCGAGGCCCC
>Ga0207697_10001511_pt1 | contig 12629 bp, 10 predicted proteins | sample KBSSwiS5withPhiX_FD_184293 | JGI IMG/M metagenome (GOLD analysis project Ga0207697, IMG submission 184293) | Switchgrass rhizosphere microbial communities from Kellogg Biological Station, Michigan, USA, with PhiX - S5 (SPAdes) (version 2) | ecosystem: Host-associated > Plants > Roots >... | reverse complement strand
CGCCACGGTGTTTCTCACTGGGCGATGCTCCGTGGCAACAGGTCCGCCGTCGTGAGCGCGATCGACTGCCTTGCATCCGCCGGTATCACCACGCCAGTCACTCGCGGCTTGCCGACGATGTATTTCGCGGCATAGCTCCGGAGGTCCGTGAGGCTCTGCTTCGCCATGTTGTCCACGTATCCCATGTAGTACTCGAGATCGGCAACGCTCCACCAGAAGCCGATCGTCTGGCTGAAGCTGGACGCTCGCTCACGACCGAATGCGGAGCTCACGGCACGCTGCGCCTTCACCGCTTCGAGCTCCGGCTTCGAGATGTACCCGGGGTCGGTGAACCGCTGAATTTCCGCGTCGAGGGCCGCGAGGGCGCTCTTCAACTTGTCAGGCGTCGTCTGACCGCTGATCGTGATCGGCCCGACGTGATCGAGCGTGTAGTAGTTGACTCCGATCGACTGCCAGAGACCGGTGTCGACGAGCTTCTTCTGCAATGTGGAGTTGGGCTGATTCAGCACATCGGAGAACACGTCGGCGGCATAGGTGGCGTTCGGATCTCTGCGCACGCTCGGCCCTTGCCATTGGAGCTGTACCGTTACGGCACCCACCGGCTGCTCGATTATCAATGCCTCGCTCTTCTGCAGCGGCGGGATCGAGGGAATTGGGTCGGTGGCGAATGGGTCTGCTCCCTGAGCCCAGTCTCCGTACGTCTTCTCGGCGAGTCCGAACACGCTGTCCGGCGACACGTCGCCGGTTACGATCAGCACGGAATTGTTAGGCACGTAGTACTTGCGCTGGATCTCGCGCATTTTGGCCGGCGTGACAGTCAGGATGACATTGCGATCGCCGATCACGTTCTTCCGACTCCATTGGCCGGGATACAATAGCTTGCCCATCGCCTCCTGCAGGCGAAAGAACGGATTCGACTCGTTGCGGTCGTATTCGCCGATCACGACCTGACGCTCGCGGTCGATCTCTTCTTTCAGAAAGAGGGGGCCTCGCAGGGCATCAGCGAGTGCCTGTATCCCGCCCGCAAGGCTATCGGCAGGGAGCGTCATGTAATACGCGACCCGCTCTTCGTCCGTACGGCCGTTGAACACGGCTCCAAGTTCAGCCGCTCGGTCAATGAACTGGTCGGGTTCGGGCAGATGCTCGTTTGCCTTGAAGAACATGTGCTCGTACATGTGCGCGAGCCCGGCATATTCAGGCGTCTGCGTGAACGAGCCATTCTTCACATCGATCTCCACGGTCGCGAGCGGGACGCCGTGGTTCTCGACGACAATAACTTCGAGACCATTCGAGAGGACTCGCCGCTTGATGACCTTGTCCAGCTCGGCTCGTTGCCCGTAGGCCGGCGTGGAAGTCAGTGCCACAGCGGCGAGCATCACCGCGTGGAGCCACGTGACCCTCGGTCTGGTCGATGGTTTGCTGCGCGGGATTGGCCTATCCTCTATCGTGCCGGCGCAGTCGCGGAACTGCGCGATTGATGGGTTCAGCATGGGTGGCGGCTCGAGCGTGCCAGGATTTCTTTCCACATCTATGCCTCTCACTAATTTGGCCGACCCGATGATGGAACTCGGCAACCGGCTCGACGCCGCGCGACTCAAGCGGAATGAGCCACTCGCGTCATACACGACGTTTCGCATTGGAGGTCCGGCGGACCTGTTCTACGATGCCATATCCGCAGACGATCTAGCAAACGCTGTCGTTGCCGCACGTCGAAGTGGTATGCCCTACTTCGTCCTCGGGCTCGGAGCAAACATCCTCGTCGGCGACCGAGGATTTCGAGGCCTCGTCATACGAAATGCCGCTCGCCACATGCGCTTCGCCGAGGACGGGCGTGTGTGGTGCGAGAGTGGCGTGATCGTGCGCGACCTGATCGCGGAGTCTGTGCGACGTGGCTGGTCCGGACTGGAACACTACGTCGGTATTCCGAGCACCGTTGGCGGTGCGGTCTGGCAGAATCTCCATTTCCTCTCCCCGGCGCCGGACCGCGATCGAACCATGTTCATCGAGGAAGTGTTCGAGTCGGCCGACCTGCTCGACGAGCAGGGTGCCCGGCACTCCGTCGGTCGTGAGTACATGCGATTCGGCTATGACACCAGCGTTCTTCACGAGGGCCACGAAGTCGCGCTGTCGGTCACGTTTCGTCTCTCGCCGGGCGAGGTAGGGACGATGCATCGAATCATGCAGGAGAACCTGAGTTGGCGTGGTGCGCGTCACCCATGGCTCGACATTCATCCCAGTGCTGGCTCGATATTCAAGAAAATCGAAGGTGTCGGTGCAGGACGATTGATCGATCAGTGCGGGCTCAAGGGCTTCCGCATTGGAGACGCTCAGATTTCGCACATTCACGCCAACATCATGGTGAACCTGGGTCATGCGACCGCTGCCGATGTCCGCGCGCTGATCGCCCACGCACAGCACTGTGTTCAGGAGCGCTTCGGTCAGCACCTCGAGCCGGAGATAGGGCTCATCGGGGAGTTCTGATCCGGCGCCACTTAAAGCACCTGCGCGAACCCCACGACGAATCGCCACGGCTCGTGGTGATCCGTCGCGCGTGCGGCCCCGATGCTCACAGCTCCACCTAGGAAACGCAGTCGAAAGTCGATCGACGATTTGAAGCCATCGGTCGGGCGAGAGACCGGGGCGCCGGAAATGCTCCCGGGCGTGCCAAGAACTGAGTCCCCGACTGTCCCCAGTCGGAGAACCGCCGATCGCGCCGCATCGTTGGTTGCGGCAGCCCATCCCCCCTGTGCGCCGAACGAAAGTGTCGGCCCGACACTGGGCAATACGAATCGTCCGAGCCGTAACGGCGCCCGCCAAAGGGGGAGCGGATACATAACGAGTCCGCGAATCACGGCGGCTTGGTTGCCGGCAAATTCCTTGTAACCGTACCCTGGCAAATTCTGGTTCTCCCCAAGCTCGAACAGCTGTTGCGGCGGGATCGAGTCGCCGACGACCACCCCGGCGTCCGCCCGTGCCGCGTAGATCAACGGCCCGAGCATTCGTCGCGCGATGAGCCGCAGCTCGACCCTCCGCCAGGCGAGATCGCCAGTTGCCGCGTCGGCCTGGAGTAGAGCCCCAATGCCCGGGCGTACGAACGCCGCGTTTACGTCGGGATGGAACTCCACCTTCATACTGGCAATGCTATACCTGCCGTCGTCGACACCGCGATTGAAGCGGAACCCGGAATCGCCTGGGGTAAACGCCCCATGCTCGCGCTGTGCCGCCACGTACCGATCGGAACCGATCCCGGCCTCCACGCGAACGCGAACGTCCCGCCGCCGGTTCAGATACTTCGTTAGGCCAACCATGGCGCTCCTTCGGTCGACATAGTCGTAATCGTCCACCGAAAAAAGGGCACCCAGTGTCGATCCACTGTCGAATGGTTCGCGAAAGTCGTTCGTGACGTCGAGCGATCGACCCGCTCGTACGTATGGCCACCAGGAGCCCGTCTGTCGTTCCAGCGATACGCGCCCCCGAACGGTCTGCTCGGCCCATGCCCATCCGACATTGCCGCGCGCTATGACCCCGGGCAACCTATCACGAAGCTTCACTTCGCCAGCGACGCCGGTGTACGCACCTTCGATCCGATTGTAGTGAAAAAGATCGGTCGGTTCCTGAAACCGCAGCCGCACGATAGGAGATCCCGTCGGTCGCCACGGATCTGGCGCGATGTCGAGGAAGTCATCCGCGCGGTCGCTCCCGGTCGATTCTCCGATGTCGCGTCTCCAGTCGGCAAAGCGATCGATGCTATCCCGTGGCGCGAACGTTAGGCGGTGCTTCGTGACCCGCAGCGAGTCGCCGGTGTCGACGGATCGTGCTTCGTGTGAGACGAGCGAGTCGGCGTCTGTGCGTCCCCCGGGAACCGAATCGCTGGACGTCGCGACCGCCGAACCCAGCCCGTCCACCGTCATGTTCCGGAATCGGGAGATGACGCGGAAGACTGCTCGCTGATCGCCAAGGAGCGCGATCGCGGCCTGTGCCTCGATCCGCTGATACGTAGGAAGCCAGTAGCGCCCCTCGAACTCTCCGTTCTCGAGCTCCAGATACGCGATCGCCTCCACCTGCGAGGCGACCAATCGGGATAGTCCGCTGGACTTGGATCCGATGGTTGCGAAGTACCCGCGCATGCGCACGATCTGCGCGCGCTGTTCGTCCAGCTCGATGTCTCCACGGAAGACGGTCGTCTCACGCGTTAGGCGGTCGCCGTATGGCTCGACATGTATGCGAACGATCGGAATCTCGCGACGCCCGGGTTTGACCGTCACGACCGTGTCGCCGCCGGAAAATCGATACAGCCGCTCGCGATCCTCGGCGAACGGATGCACGGCGACGACTGCGTTGGCGCGCCGCCGCTGACCGCGAGTCTTTCGCCGCGTCGAGTCCTGTTGGCCGAACAACAACGCCATTCGGTTCCCATACAGGATGGGAACCACCCACGCTTGCCGGAATAGGCCGACCGCGGATATGGTCACGCCAACCGATTGCGATCGGTACCCGACGACCCGCTGCTCGAACCGGCCCGACCGGTCCCAGTGCACGGTCGTTGCCGCCTGCTCGACCGTGAACGTCTGCTCGATGCCGTCCGGCTGGCGAGCGATGAACGCCATCTCGCTCTCGACCCGCGCCTCGTACCCGGCAAGGCCCTCGGGAACGCGCCGATTCGCAATTGATGCCCGTTCGACCAGGTGTCGGACTCGTGTCGTGGAGTAGACCGAATCGACCGGGGGCGGAACAACCCCCTGCATCATGGCGACGAGAAACAACTCGACCATCGAATCTTGCCTACTTCGCCGGCTCCGCCTGGCGGTCCTCTCGCCGCGTCACGATTACCGACGCAAGCACGCCGACGCCGAGGATCACTGCCACGATTCCGAGAAGATAGAAGTTGAAGCTCGGTCCGATGACGTCCTTCAACCACTCGGCAGCGAGCATCTTGAGCCCCACAAGCCCCAATATCGCGGCGAGCGACACTTTGAGGTATCGGAACTTGGCGATCGCGCTCGACAACGCGAAATACAGTGACCGGAGCCCGAGGATCGCGAAAACATTGCTGGTGAAGACAATGAATGGATCCGTCGTGATCGCGAAAATGGCTGGGATCGAGTCGACGGCGAAGATGAGGTCCGTCGTCTCCACGAGTACGAGTGAAACGGCCAGCGGTGTCAGCATCCACCTGCCGGCGTCGCGGACGAGGAAACGCGACTCCCGGTAGTCCTGGCACACGGGAAACACGCGACGCAACAGCCGCATGACCAGCGCCTCGTCGGGGGCGGCCATTTCATCAGATTTCGCCCAGAGCATTTTGAGCGCAGTATAGACGAGGAAGACACCGAAGACGTACAGCACCCAGTGGTACCGAGAAACCAACTGGGCGCCGAGACCGATCATGGTGCCTCGCATTACGAGTGCGCCAAGAATTCCCCAGAAGAGCACTCGGTGTTGGAACTTCGCAGGCACGCGCATGTGTTCGAAGATCATCGCGATCACGAACACGTTGTCGGCGCTGAGAGACACCTCGATGATGTAGCCGGTGAAAAATTTCACCGCCGCGAGCCGACCGTCGTTGACGACACCATCGACACGATCGACATGCTGCCCGAGCCCAAGCCAATGGTTCTGATACGCGAAATACACGAACACGTCGAACAGCGTCGCCAGCGCGAGCACAGCGAAGGTGAATGCCAGCGCTTCCTTCACCGAGACGATGTGAGCCTTGCGGTTCAGCACGCCCAGGTCGAGCGCGAGCACGAGCAGGATGAAGAGAAGAAACCCTCCCCAGACCCACATCACCGAGTCGATCGGTCACCTCCTGTCATCGTTTTCCTTTGGCACGCCAATTCGCCGCTAGCCACCCGACCGGCCAGCCGCTTTCGTTGAGTTCGAGAGCGACTCGGCATGTTCAGTCGCAGTTGTCCAGCGTTCGATCGCGCGTTCCAGTTCGGTCTTCGCGCGATCGAGCTCGCCGCCAAGTCGGGTTGCAGACGCCGCGCTTTCGGGTTTCGTGTAGAGCTCCGGATCGGACAGCGTCTGCGTCAGCTCGGAAATCTTGTCTTCGAGGCGGCCGACGTCCTGTTCCGCAACTTCGACCTCGCGCTGTGCCTTGCGTAGGGCGTCGCGATGATCACGAGAGCCCATGTCTCGTCGCGCGACGGTCTGGCGCTCACGCATGCGGTGGATCGCCGCCTCTTCGGCCGCCTTGACCTGGGCCGCATGTGCGCGTTCGGAGCTGACCACCTCCCATTCGGCAAAACTGCCATCGAACGCCGAGATACGTCCATCGTGAAGGACCCACACACGATTAGCGAGCGCGCGGAGGAGCGCGCGGTCGTGACTGACGATGATCACGCTGCCATCGTAGCGCTCGATGGCATCCTCCAGCGCCTCGATCGACTCGACGTCCAGATGGTTCGTTGGCTCGTCGAGAATGAGCAAGTTCGCGCTCGCCAGCATCATCATCGCGAGCGCCACGCGCGCGCGCTCCCCACCGGACAGGGAATCTGCGCGCCGTTGGACTTCGTCGCCGGAAAACCCAAAGCGGCCGAGATGTCCCCGAACCTGCCCGCGCTCCCACGACGGCCGCAGATCCGCTATCACGTCATACAGACTGCGATCAGTCGGCACCTGAGCGAGGTCCTGACGATAGTAGGCAACTCTGATTGAGCTACCGACTCGCAGTGTTCCGGCAACCGGCGTCATTTCGCCGATTAATGTGCGCAGTAGTGTCGACTTCCCAGCCCCGTTAGGTCCGATCAATCCGAGTCGGTCGCCGCGGTTGACCTGACCTGTGAACTGCTCGATGAGCGTGCGGTTCCCAATCTCGATCCGCGCGCCTTCGGCCACTGCCACGAGATCCCCGCCGCGCTCGGCGAAATCGAAGCGAATCGCCATCGTACCGCCACCCGAATCGTCAGGCGGCGGACTCAGACGAGGAAGTCGCTCGAGTCGCTTGCGTCGTCCCTTGGCCTGTTTGCTATTCTGGCCGGCGATGTTCCGCCGAATGTAGTCGCTCTCGCTCGCGATCTGCCGCCGTTGCTTATCGAACGCGCGCTGTTGTGTCAGGCGGCGTTCGACTCGCTGGATCACGAACGATTCGTAGCTGCCGGTATACGCTGCGGTCGTGCCGTTCTCGAGATGAAGCGTGTGGTCAATCACCGCGGCCAGAAACGCACGATCGTGACTGATCAGCAGAACGGTCGCGCTTGTGCCGCGGAGATACCCCTCGAGCCACTCTGTCGTCTCGAGGTCCAGGTGATTCGTCGGTTCGTCGAGCAGGAGCACGTCGGCCGGCGCCACGAGTTGTCGGGCGAGGCCCACCCGTCCGCGTTCGCCTCCGCTCAACGTATCTAGTCGTTTCGATCGCGCATCCGTCGGGTCAAACCCGAGCCCATGGAGAACGGCATCGACACGGGCGGTGACCTCATAGCCACCTTCGCGCTCGAATCGCTCGAGATCGTGCGCGTATCGATCGAGCATTGCGGGCGTCGCCGCCTCACCGAGTTCGCCGATCCGAGACGACTGCTCACTCAGCGAGCGCTCGAGATCCAGCAGATGTTCGAACGCGCCGGCAACCGCTTGCCATACCGTGATCGCGTCACCGAAGTCTCGGTGCTGCTCGAGCAGCGTCATCCGAAGTCCAGGCGACCGCACAACCCCGCCCTGGGTCGGTTGGACCGCTCCGGTCACGAGATTGAACAGCGTTGTCTTCCCCGTCCCGTTGCGCCCGATGACGCCCCACTTTTCACCGGCACCGACCGTGAAGGTGACATCGCTCAGAATGACGGTGTCGCCGAACTCCACGGCGACACCGGACATGCTGATCTGCGTCATTGGCGAATCACGGGGCAACCCACGATCGCCATTCGGTCTCGGCGAGCCCAATCGTGAGATGGTTCGCCGACCGCGCTAATGGCATCTTCAAGAGCAGTGGCTCTTCACTCAGCCTTTCAAGCCATCGGTCATCGTTGTAGTGCGAATGAGCCAATCCGAGCTCTTGATATCGTTTCGACTCACGGTCGATCAATGCGCTTACGCCGAACCGCTGCGCGAATCGTTTGAGCTCGCCGAGCGACACTGCTCGCTCGGCAAAATCGACGAAGTGAGTCTTGACGCGCCGTTCAGCGAAGAAGCGGAGTGCCTTACGAGTCTCGGCGTTTTTCTTGATCCCAAAGATTTGTACTTCCACGGTGCAGACAAAACGAGAGTGATTCCCGACGCGAAGACGGTCTTCGCCAATTCACGCGCAACGGGAAATTTACGTCAGTGGTAGCGCCCGCCTATTCGCCCGCATGGTGGCTCCCCGGCCCACATGCCAGAACCATTTGGGGTCGCTTCTTCCGGCGCACGCCACCGCTCGGTACACGGGTCGAACGTTGGGAGACCGACGATGGGGATTTCATCGATCTCGTTCGCCTTGATGCCTCACCAGGGCGACCGCGCCTGGTCATCCTGCATGGCCTCGAGGGAACGGCACGTTCGCATTACGCACGCGGGTTGCTTCTTGAAGCTGTTCGGCGTGGGTGGGCGGCTGACTTGCTCCTGTTTCGTGGTTGCGGTGGCGAACCGAATCGCGCCCCCAGATTCTATCATTCCGGCGACACCGGGGACATCGATGCTGTTGTCCGGAGACTGTTGGCAATCGACGTTATCGCGCCGTTTCTGATCGTCGGTGTTTCCCTTGGCGGAAACGTGCTGCTCAAGTGGCTCGGTGAGCGCGCTGAGGCGGTTGATCGCCGCGTGGTCGCTGCGGCCGCCGTATCTGTGCCCTTCGATCTTGCCCGCGCCTCGCAGTACATCGATCGTGGGTTCTCCCGTGTGTATCAGCGACACTTCCTGCAATCGCTGCGAAAAAAGGCTCTGGCAAAGCTGGAGCAGTACCCGGATCTCGCATCGCGTGACCGCATCCTTTCGGCACGCACACTGTATGACTTTGATGATGTTGTCACGGCTCCCGTGCATGGCTTTGCCGACGCAAATGATTATTACACGCGTTCGAGCTCCATTCGATTTCTCTCGAGAATTCGCGTCGCAACGCTCCTCCTCAGCGCGGTCGACGATCCGTTTCTCCCGCGTGAGGTCCTCGAGCAAGTTCGAGGCGTTGCCCGTGGCAATCCGCACCTCGAGGTAGAGTTCCTTGCGAAAGGCGGACACGTCGGATTCGTCTCTGGGCAGAATCCGTTTCGGCCGTTCTATTATGCCGAGTGGCGGGTCGCCGAGTTTTTCGAACGCGCTATCCTCGCGACTTACGGTACCTCGACCGTGGCGTTACGATCAGGCGTCGACTGAGCCTCTTACGCGAGATGGTCTTGACCGCCCGCCTATCACGCGACGTTTGCCCTTACCTCGATGCAGTTCTTCTATCTCGCAGGTTTTCTGACCGGACTCGTGTTGGGTGTGTACGCCATGATCCGGGGTGTCGAACGAATCGGTTCCGGGCATTCGCCTGAGCTCGACGCATTGGGACGTCCCGTCGGCTCGGCGCGGATGGCGTTCACGGCGCCCACCTCCGGCGCGTTCGCGACGGTATTCGGAATCACTGGGTACTTGCTCTGGCGCTACAGTCCACTCGCAATTCCGGCACAGATCGCAGTCGCGATCTCGGTCGCGGTACTCGGTGCCATTTTAGCAACGCGTGCCGTGGCCCATTGGGCAACACAGGCTGCCAAAGAGGACGTGGTGGACGAACGCTACCTCCTTCAGGGCCATCCGGCTGAAGTGGTCGCGGCGATTGCCACGACTGCCACTGGCGAGATCGCTTACGTGGTCGGCGGAAAGCGCTACGCCGTGTCAGCACAGAGTCTTGACGGCACGCCAGTCGCGGTGGGAACTGAGGTGATCATCGACCGCGTCGAAAATGGTGTAGCCTATGTTGAGCCGTGGGTGCAGGTCGAGCAAAGGCTTTGAGAGCCCCTCACGCTCCTATCGGCACAGCGGCCGAACCCAGTCGATAGGTAACCGGCTGGCTTGTTGAGGAGGTGGCGTCATGTCCGACGCAGCGATTTTCGCGACCGTGTTCGTGTCGATTTTCGTATTGCGAATCGTGGCCGCCACGCTCGTGTTCTACTGGATCCTACCGCAGAGCGATCGGTGTCCACATTGCAACGCGGTCACCCTGAGAGTTCAATCTCGCGGGCTTGCCAGGTGGATGCGTTGGTTTCGATCGTCCTGGTGCATCGAGTGCGGCTGGAGCGGAATGCTGCGACCTGGACCGGTGAGCGAAACGCCAGTGACTTCCGACAAGACGCTCACACGCCAACGCTAGCTCCGGCTCAGGGAGTGAGCCTCGAGATTGGTTACGGCCGGTTCCTATCGTTCCGCCACGTAGAGCCGAATCCACGACGGCCAGTTCCCGCTCAACTCGAAATAATCGTCGAAGTACGCGAGGCCGGTGCCCTCGAGGTCGTCGAGAAGCTCGTGAATTCCCGTGTCATCAGGAATTGGGCCGATCATCACGAGCCGCCCATCTACGCGAAACTCTTCGACCGTGAGATTGAGACGCTCGTCGATCGATTGTCGACTTATTCCGGCCCGCTCGTAAGCCTCGCGTCGGATGATCAACATCGATTGTCCCGATGGGATCTCTTGTGCCATACGGTTACCCACTCCGCGATAGTAGCTTCTTGATATGTCGCATCGCCCGTCACAGTCGGCTGAAGATGACTTCGACGTGATCGTCGTCGGAGGTGGCCACGCCGGAACAGAAGCCGCCGTCGCAGCCGCGCGGCTCGGCGCGCGTGTCGGGCTTATCACGAGTGCCCTCGAAAGTATTGGGCAGATGTCGTGCAACCCAGCCATTGGCGGAGTGGCGAAGGGTACCGTTGTTCGTGAAGTGGACGCGCTTGGCGGAATCATGGGCCGCGCCACTGACATCGCGACGCTTCAGTTCCGCATGCTTAACCGCGGCAAGGGTGCAGCCGTTTGGGCCCCCCGCGCACAATGCGACCGAGGAATGTACCGGCGCGCAGTTCGAAGCCTGCTGGAAGAGAGGCCTTCGCTATTCTGCGTTCAGGGAACGGTCGCCCGCCTCATGCTCGACCAAGTGGCAGCGACCGTCCACGGTGTTGAGACGCTGGAAGGGCGCGTGTTTACAGCTCGGGCGGTTGTGATCACCACCGGGACGTTTCTTCGCGGCCGTATTCACATTGGAACCGCTACCCGTATCTCTGGCGGCAGGGCAGGTGAGGCGTCGTCGACCCATCTCGCCGAGCAATTGGAGAACGCCGGGCTCACGGTCGCCCGGTTCAAGACCGGAACGCCACCTCGCATCGATGGTCGTTCCGTTGACGTCACCGCGCTGGAGCGACAGGAGAGCGAGCTCGTTCAGTTCAGGTATTCCTGGTCGCACTTCTGGAGCCGCAGTCCGAGCGAGGGATCTGCGAATCAGGATTCCGCACTCCCGGCCCGTCCAGCCGTGCTGGAGCAACGGGCCTGCTGGATAACGTTTCTCGGCGAAACCGGAAAAAAGCTGATCGCGGACAATCTGTCGGCATCGGCGATGTATGGTGGCGCGATTGAGTCACGTGGACCACGCTATTGCCCATCAGTTGAAGATAAGGTCGTCAAGTTCCCCGAAGCTGACAGGCACCAGATCTTCCTTGAACCGGAAGGGCTCGACACGAGCGAGCTCTATGTGAACGGACTTTCTACGTCCCTCCCTGCGCCTGTTCAGCTCGAGGTACTTCGGTCCGTTCCGGGTCTGGAAAACGTGCGGATGACGCGAGCAGGATACGCGATCGAATACGACTACTTCCCACCGACACAGCTGGATCCCTCGTTCCAGGTCAAAGCCCTCACAGGGCTTTTCTTCGCCGGTCAGATCAACGGAACTACGGGGTATGAGGAGGCGGCGGGGCAGGGTGTGGTCGCAGGCCTGAACGCCAGTTTGGCCGCACTCGGACGGCCACCTGTGTTCCTTGGTCGCCAAACTTCATACATCGGAGTCCTGGCTGACGACCTCGTCACGAGAGGCGTCGACGAACCGTATCGGCTTTTCACGTCGCGATCCGAGTTCCGACTTACGGTGCGGCAGGACAACGCTCTCCGACGTCTTGCTCCTCTCGGACTCGATCTGGGTCTCTACGATCGCGCCGAGGAATCGAGAATTATCGAACGGTTCGCGGCGGAAGACGAAGCGATGGCGATTGCCAAATCGACCAGTATCCGTCCGGAAGCCGCAGCCCCTTTCCTCGCTGCAGCTGGAAGCGCTGCGTTGCCGCACGCAATGAGGATCGCCGAAGTGGCGAAGCGCCAGGGCGTCGCGTTGAGCGACCTATTTGCTTCTGCCGGTGTCGGCGCCGGAATAGGCTCGGACGCTTTGACCACAATCGAGCTTGAGTTGAAGTACGAGGGCTATTTCGAGCGCGAGCGGTCGCAAGCTGACAAGATGAGGCGCATGGGCGAGTTCTCCCTCGAAGAGACCCTGCCGTATTCCGAGATGCGCTCGCTCTCAACCGAAGCCCGCCAGAAGCTGACACGCATCAGGCCCCGCACACTTGCACAGGCCTCGCGCATATCGGGAATCAGTGCCAGCGATCTACAGAACCTCGTCATTGAAGTCGAGCGCTACCGGCGAGTTGCCGCCCAAAACGCAGGGGCGTCCTAAGCGGAGTGTCTCTCGCGGGCGTCGCCCGGAC
>Ga0207697_10001506_pt1 | contig 12662 bp, 10 predicted proteins | sample KBSSwiS5withPhiX_FD_184293 | JGI IMG/M metagenome (GOLD analysis project Ga0207697, IMG submission 184293) | Switchgrass rhizosphere microbial communities from Kellogg Biological Station, Michigan, USA, with PhiX - S5 (SPAdes) (version 2) | ecosystem: Host-associated > Plants > Roots >... | reverse complement strand
TGGCTGGTGTACGTTCCGCGGTGCATCTCCAAGTACATCTCGCCCACCCACACCGGGAGGTTGCGGTACTCGGCTTCGGCCGCCGTGAAGAAGTCCTTGGCCGTGCCCATGCGGACCTTGGGGGAACCTTCAAGATCCGCCGTGCGGTGTGCAGCCGCCACCATCTCGCGTGTGGGACCACCGCCGCCATCGCCATAACCGAAGGGAACCAGCGACATGGTGCCGCGGCCGTGGTCACGGTAGTTGCGTTCCGCATGCGCAAGTTCTCGGGCATGGAGCTCAGCGTTATACGTGTCCACCGGCGGGAAATGGGTGAACAACCGTGTGCCATCGATGCCTTCCCACGTGAAGGTATGGTGTGGCATCCGGTTCACCTTGTTCCACGAAATCTTCTGCGTAAGGAACCATCGCAAACCCGCGGACTTGACGATTTGTGGCAGCGCTCCCGAGTAACCGAAGGAATCGGGCAGCCATGCTTCCTGGCACTCCACATCGAATTCCTTCAAGAAGAAACTCTTGCCTTCCACGAACTGGCGCGCCATGGCCTCGCCACCGGGCATGTTGGTGTCCGATTCAACCCACATCCCACCGACGGGAACGAACTGCCCGGCCCGGACTTTTTCCCGGATGCGGACAAAGAGCTCAGGGAAGAATTCCTTGATCCAGGCCATCTGCTGGGCTGAGGAGCACGAGAAGATGAAGTCGGGGTCCTCGTCCATGAGGGCCACCACGTTGGAGAAGGTGCGGGCACACTTGCGGATGGTTTCACGGACAGGCCACAACCACGCGGAGTCGATGTGCGCATGACCGGTAGCCAGGAGTTCGTGGGCCGAAGCATAGGCGGGCCGGCTCAGTACTTCTGCCAATGCCTCGCGGCCTGCGGCAGCCGTTCCTGCGACGTCGTCCGGATCCATGATGTCCAGCATCCGTTCCAAGGCCCGCAGGATTTCGTGGCGGCGCGGCAGGTCCATGGGGAGCTCGTGCATGAGCCCGCTCAACGTCCAAACGTCCTGGTTGAGTTCCCACACCGTCTCGTTGAGTTCGGCAATGGCAATCCGGCCCAGACGATACCGGGGTTCGTCGCCGGAGGTCGCCTTATCACCCAAAGGAGTAGGCGCAAATGACCAGCCCTGCGACACGTCCGGGTTGGCTGCCGCTTCCACATAGAAATCCACGGACAATCCGCCGCCGAGCAGCTTCAGCGGAACGTGATAATTACGCGGTGAGATCGCTTTGATGATGCTGGCATCGGCGTGCCAGGCCGTGCCTTCGCATTGGAACCCCGGCACGTCGCTGTTGAAACCGAGGTCCACGATGATTTCCACCGCCGTCCCCTTGGCTGAACCCCAGCCTTCTGGAACTTCACCCTGGAGCCGGAGCCATTTAGTGCTCCATGGCTTACCCCAAGGTGCGCCCGGCTCCTGGGGCGTGAAGAGCTGGCGCATGGCCTCCGCTGCGGGCACGGGTTCTCCAGGCGCGTCCCAGCTGCTGAGCTGCAGCGGAACGGACCTGCCGTAAATGGCCGGAAGAAGGCGTTCCCGAACGAATCGATCGAGACGCTGTTCAGTGATCCGGCGGTCGTCGTGCAATTAAATCCCCTTAGGCATTGGCTGGTGGCAAAGCGTCATGGCCGGCTGGCGAGCCGGCACTTTATGGACGGCATTATTAGAGGACACAGCGATTCCAATCGATGGATAAAATCTACGTTGTTCCAGCTCAATAGCCAAGTGATCGAGGACTATCCACCACCAATGGGGCCCTTAGCCAGCCTCTACCCCTACGATCCTGTCCCTGCCCGCGTACACGTTCAGGCTCGCACCGCGACTGAAGCCCACCAAGGTGATACCGGTTTCGTCCGCCAGCTCGGCAGCGAGGCTTGATGGAGCGCTGACGGCCGCAAGGACGGGAATGCCTGCCATGGCAGCTTTCTGAACGAGCTCGAAAGATGCCCGGCCGGATACCTGAAGAACTGTTCCTTTCAGTGGCAGCTTGCCTGCCCGCAAAGCCCAACCCACCACTTTGTCCACGGCGTTGTGGCGCCCCACGTCTTCCCGCAGGCACAGCAGCTCGGAAGTACCGTCGTCGAGAATCCTGAAAAGGCCCGCGGCATGGACGCCACCGGTTTTGGCGAAGACCGCCTGCGCCTCACGCAACCGGTCCGGGAGGGCAGCCAGCGCTCTTACGGGGATCGTCACGTCATCGTCCTGGGGACTATGACGTGAGGACTTCCGGACGGCGTCGATCGAGTCGGTACCGCAAATGCCGCAGGAGCTTGAAGTGTAGACGTTACGGCCGGTGTCCGGACGTTCGACGTCGGGCCGCAGCTGTGCGTCCACGACGTTGAAGGTCTGTACGCCGTCCTCGTCCTCCCCTGCGCAGAAACGCTCGGATACCAGTTGCCCCGGCTCCCAGATGATGCCCTCCGAGACAAGGAACCCGGCCACCAGGTCGAAGTCGTCTCCAGGGGTTCGCATGGTCACCGAGAAGGACATTTCACCAAGACGGATCTCCAGGGGCTCCTCGACCGCCAGGACGTCTTCCTTGTAACGGACAGGGTGTTCCAGGGCCTGGGGCGATCCGTCCAGGACGAACTTATGCAGCTTTCGGCGCTGGGTCACACGTCCCATGTCAGGATCCGTTCTCCTCTGGGTGTTTTACGAACCGTACAGTCATGGCCTTGTAGCCGGGCGTGTTCGATTCGCGGGCCACAAGCTCGCGGTGCACCAGGGCGTTGGCCTCCGGGAAGTAGGCGGCAGCGCAGCCCTTGGCCGTGGGATATGAGATCAGCCGGAACTTATTGGCTCGCCGCTCCGTGCCCGCAAAGGTGGAAATGACATCCACCAGGTCACGGTCCTTGAAACCCAGGCCAGCGATGTCTTCCTCGTGGACCAGGATCACCCTGCGGGCGTCCGAGACCCCGCGGTAGCGGTCATCAAGGCCATAGAACGTGGTGTTGTATTGGTCGTGGCTGCGCACCGTCTGCAGGATCAAATGGCCCTCTGGAGCTTCAAGATACTCCAGCGGACTTACCGAGAACCGTGCTTTGCCGATGTCAGTGGCGAAGGTACGGGTATCCCGCGGCGGGTTCGGGAGGACAAAACCGTTCTTCGTCCGGACCCTGGCGTTGAAGTCCTCGAACCCCGGGATAACACGTGAGATGTGGTCCCGGATTACGTCATAGTCCTCTGCCATGGCGCGCCAGTCCACGCCGTGGTCATCCCCGAGTGTCGCTTGCGCCATGCGTGCCACGATGACGGGTTCGCTCAGGAGGTGCTCTGAGATCGGAGCCAGCCTGCCCTGCGTCTTGTGGATGACCGACATTGAGTCCTCTACGGAGAGGAACTGCTTGCCCTTGGGGTGTTTGTCGTCCGTGTCCGTGCGTCCAAGTGTGGGCAGGATCAGGGATGTCTTCCCGTGCACCACGTGGGCACGGTTCGGTTTGGTGGAGATGTGGACCGTCAGTCCGGCGGTCTTGAGCCCGGCTTCCAGTGCTGCGGTGTCAGACCCGGCTGCAGCGAAGTTTCCACCCATGGACACGAAGACATCCACCTCTCCCTTTTCCAGGGCGTGCTGGGTCTCCACAGAGTCATATCCATGCTCTCGAGGCATCTGGAACCCAAATTCCTTGTCCAGCGCGGCAAGGAACGTTTCGCCGGGCTTCTCCCAAATACCCATGGTGCGATCGCCCTGCACGTTGGAGTGGCCACGCACCGGGCAGGCGCCAGCTCCCCGCTTGCCGAAGTTGCCTTGGAGCAGCAGCAGGTTGATGATCTCCTTCAGCGTATCCACGGAGTGCGGCTGCTGGGTCAAGCCCAGCGCCCAGCAAATAATGGTTGCCTTTGACTTGGCCATCAGCCCGGCCACAGTGACGATCTCCTCGCGGGACAAGCCGGTTGCGCGCTCGGTTTCCTCCCAGTCCAGCTGGGACCGTGCCTTGGCGTACGCGTCGAAGCCCTCGGTCTGCTTTCCGATAAATGACTGGTCGACGATCGTCCCCGGGTTCCGCTTCTCTTCCTCCAGGAGCAGGTGGCCCAGTGCCTGGAACAACGCGAGGTCGCCACCGACCTTGATCTTGAGGAACTCATCCGCGATCGTAGTGCCGCCGCCGATCACGCCGTTGAGAGACTGGGGGTCCTTGAAGTTCAGCAGCCCGGCTTCCGGAAGCGGGTTCACGGCCACGATCTTTCCGCCGTTGTTCTTGCAGTCACGCAGAGCGGACAACATGCGAGGATGGTTGGTCCCGGGGTTCTGGCCCACCACGAACACCAGTTCGGCGTGGTGGATGTCCTCCAGCGAAACCGTTCCCTTGCCGATTCCGATGGTCGGGTTCAGCGCGCTGCCCGAGGACTCATGGCACATGTTGGAGCAGTCCGGAAGGTTGTTGGTTCCGATGCTGCGGGCAAACAACTGGTACATGAACGCGGTCTCGTTGGCCGTGCGGCCGGACGTGTAGAAAACACAGCGATCGGGTGTGGTGGCATTGATATGCTCCCCGATCAAGGCAAAGGCTTCAGTCCAGCTGATCGGGGAATAGTGGGTATCCCCAGGTTTGAGGACTACCGGCTCGGCGATCCGCCCTTGGCTCCCCAACCAATATTCGGTCTTGTCCTCAAGATCGGCAATGGAATGTGCTGCCCAGAAATCTGCGCCGACCGTCCGTGTGGTGCTTTCCTCAGCGATTGCCTTGGCGCCGTTCTCACAGAATTCCGCGGGACTGCGACGTCCGGTGATGGATTCCGGCCAGGCGCAGCCCGGGCAATCAAAGCCATCATGCTGGTTGACCCTGAGCATGGAGCGGACCGTGCGGGCTACTCCTGCCTGGGAGTAGCCTCTTTCAAGGGCGACAGTGACAGCTTTGAGGCCTGCCGCGGCCTTCTTGGGCGGGTGGATTTGCAGGTCATCTTCATTGATGTCCTGTTCGGGAGCATGCCTGTTCATGGGTCCATCATTGCAAGCCCGGGCACCCAGTTACCACCTGCGTCCACACGGGGGGACCTTCAGGCTTCCAGCGCGCTCCAGTCAACAGGACCGGAAGGGGCCTTCTTTTGTTGACGGGCCGGCGACTTCCGTGGTTTTCCTGCAGCATCTTGGGGCGTGGGCAGAGGTTTGCCCCATGGCAAAGGAAAAGCCGGGACCAGCTCGCCCATCTGGACACCGTGTGGCGGGACCACCATGACGCCATCTGCTCCTGCCAGCCCACGCATCATCCCAGGCCCTGCATGCTGCGCGGGCGATGCCAATCCATAGACCAGCTTGAAAGGCATCAGACGCGTCCGTCCAGGATCGGCCTCGATCATTGCGCCGCTGGGAACCTCGCCAACATCCTCCAGCTTCCCGTGGCCGAGCGCTGCGAGCAGCGGTCCCCCAACTGTGAACAGCGCCATCATGGCAGCCAGCGGATTCCCGGGCAGCCCCAGCACGAAGCGCCCGTCCGGAAGCTCCGCCAACACGGCCGGGTGCCCAGGGCGCATGGCAATGCCATCGATCAGCAGCCGGCCGCCCAGTTCAGCCACGGCCCTCCTGAAATGGTCCGTCCCCGAGCGTCCGGTTCCGCCCGTAGTAATCACGACGTCGGCCGGCGGCTCTGCTGCGGCAAATGGTTCCGTGGGTTCAGGCTCGGTGTCCTGCAAAGCGGCAAGCCAGTCGTCGTAGTTGTCGCCTACCTTGAGTTGCTCTCCTGCGATGCCACCAAGGAGTTCGACGACGGCGCCAAGCTGAGGTCCGAAGGTATCCCGGACCTTGCCCGGTATGGGAACCCCCTGCGTCACCACTTCCGAGCCGGTCAGGAGGAACCGCACCAAGGGTTTCCCCAGGACCTCCAGCTCATCCAGACCGGCCAGGGCAGCCAAGGCAATGTGCGCAGGATTCAGGATGGTGCCGGCTTTGAGCAGCACGTCCCCTTCTGCAGCTTCCTCGGCAGCCTTGCGGATGTGCTGGCCATTGCGTGGCTCCCCCGGCTTCGCGGCCCCGCCAAGCGCAAGGATTGGCAGACCGTCGTCGTCCGTGGTGATAACGCCACTTTCGCTGCGCAGAACGGCCTTGGCGCCTGGCGGAATGAGTCCTCCGGTGACGATGGGACTGGCCTGGTGGGGAGCAAGTCTGTGGCCGAACTCAACAAGAATCCATGGGCCTGTTCCGTTGACGGCCCAGCCGTCCATGGCGGAGGACGCATAGTGCGGCATGTCCTGAATGGCCACTGCATCCGAGGCAAGCTTCCTTCCCAAGGCGGCCTTCAGTGGCACCGGGCTTGGCGGGATGGGAGCAGCGACCTCAAAGGCACGTTGCCGGGCCTCATGCCATGTGTGTGCCGCGTGGTGGTGGCCCTGTCCGGGGGCCTCGGTCATTCCGCCTCAGTCCCGGGCTCCAGGTATTGCTTGGCAACCTGGCGGGCCAGGTCAAGGGCAGCGCTCATGGCGGTGTCGTCCGCCGCTTGTCCGATCCCCCTGGCCATACCGGCAGCGTAACCGGCGATGAACGTAGTCAGGGGCGCCGCAGGCCGAACCACGGAGTGGGCTGCGACTCCTGCCACCGAGAGGACTTCATTGATGTCCACTTCAACGCCCTCAAGCTCAAAGGCCTGCAACAGTGTGCGGCACCAATCCTCGAGCGTCTCTTCCTGGCTCTTCATGTCCGCCTCCTGCTCGTTGTGTATGCCCAGGGCCGCAGCGTCCTCCCACGTGTCCACGTCATCGGTAGACCCATCGGGAACAGTAACGGCCAGCAGGTTCAGCCTAGCAAGCAGCCGGAACACTGAAGAGTTCGTTAACCCCGAAGTTGCAGAAGCGGCAGCAACTTCCCTTTCCAAAGCGGTGGTGCTGTAGACCCCCAGAAGGGGCTGTTGCCGGCCGTCGGCTGAGACGGCCATGGCACCTTCCACTTCAGGATGCGCACGCAATCCTTCCCAGAGGGGTGCAATGCCCCTGGAGGCGTGCGGCATGTCGCATGCAAGGACCAGCGTCCACGGCGCTGGCCCTCCATTATGGTGAAAAGCCGCCAGACCAGCAGCAATCGCGGCGGCAGGGCCAGCAAAGGCCGGCTCCTCCCGGGCGCTAAGAACTCCATCAGGCAGGACGCCGCCGATACCAGAGGTGTCAGGACCAACCACCACCACAGCGGAAGCACCCCGTGCCGCCTGCAGGGCATGCGAAAGGAGGCTGGCGCCGTCGAACGTTAATCCGGGCTTGGGCACGCCACCGAGACGGGTGGCCCTGCCACCCGCCAGAATCACAGCGTTGAACTCCATCCGCCCAGATTACCCGGACGGCGGAAGCGCAACAGAAATCGATCAGGCGGCGGATTCCGGCAACAGGAACGGGTCCCAGTCCGGCGCAGGTTTCTCGAGTTCTTTGATCTGCCACATGGTTCCTGTGGGCACGCCAGGTTTGAAACGAAGTTTCCAACCCATCTCAGCGAGCGTGTGGTCACTCTTGGCGTTGTTGCATTTCAAGCACGCCGCAACCAGGTTTTCCCAGGAATCCGCGCCGCCCCTGGATTTGGGGTGGACGTGGTCTATGGTGTGGGCTGTTTTCCCGCAATAGGCGCAGCGATGGCCGTCGCGGCGGAGTACCCCGCGGCGGCTCACGGCAGTGATCCTGTTGTACCGGGGCCGGATGTAGCGATTGAGAAGAATCACGGATGGTCTTCCGAGAACCTCCTGTGGCCCGACGACAGGCTCGTCGCCTTCGGCCACCACGCTAGCTTTTCCAGTCAGCACAAGGACCAGCGCCCGGCGGAAGGTTACTACCGCCAGCGGTTCATATCCAGCATTCAGAACGAGTGTGCGCATGCACGTACCTCTTCACGGCCGCACCCGTCAGGGGCACGAGGGCCGGCTGCCCTCTGCTTGTACGGGCTGTGGATCGACAACACAAGGGTAAGCACTTATATGCCATATCAACGAATCTTTCTGCCGTTTCACCTGCGGTGTTGGCGAAAGTTCATGTGCGGGACACCCCGTGGTTAAAGCGGAACACCCCGCCGGCCTGAGCCTGCGGGGTGTTCCGTGGAGTATTAATCAGCCGTTGACGCGGATGAAAACGGGGCCGGAGCCAACGTTCACGCTGAACAGTGCCGTGGTGGATCCGTTCCATCCACCGTGGACTGCCATGCCGTTGCCGACGTAAACAGCGATGTGTGCCATTCCGCCGTAGCCACCGTTGGCATAGTAAGCGAGATCGCCAGGCTGGGCTTCAGCCGCACTGACCGTGCGGCCGAGGGAGAGGTAGCCGGCCGGCCAATCGTGGAAGTGAATACCGACGGCGGCCAGCGAGTTGGTCACCAGCATGGTGCAGTCCTGCGTGACACCGAGCTGTGCGTAGGCCGCTGCAGCGATAGCTGCACCGAGGCCGCTGGATGCAGCAGGCGTCTTGGCCGCGGACGCGTCAGTGTTGACCGCCAAAGTAGCGGTGCCGCCGGCAGCCGGAGCTTCCTTGGCAGGTGCCTTCTCGACGACGGGAGCCGGGGCTTCGACAGTCTTGACGACAGGGCGCTCGTAGGAAATGGCGACGCTGGAATCGGCAGCAATGGTGGCCTGGGCAACCGACTGCACGTCAAGGGCAGACGCAGACGTGGATTCACGCTGGACATTGGTGTCCGCAGCATTTGCAGCAACGCCGCTGGTCAGGACAAGGCCCGACGCAGCTGCGATCACTGCTGCCTGACGGCCAACGCCACCGGCGTTGTCGCTGACAGCCTTTGCAATGACGGCAAGTGAGCTGGTCTTGGGGGCCTCAGCTCTATGCCGTGCAACCTTGTTTGCACTGGTCATGATTACTCTCTTTTCGTATCCGCGCGCGGTGGGGTCGCACGCGGGTTATGGGCTGCCAGCACTTGGGGGGCATGCTGGCTTACCCCGAATGGGATTTTCTAGCGGAGGGTGTAGAACGAGGACGTGCCGGTGGAGGCCGCGGAGTGCAGGAGCGTGCCCTGGCTGGGGTTCAAAGCGCTGATCATCATGCCGTTACCGACGTAGATGCCCACGTGGGCTCCGCCGTTCTGCACGACGAGGTCGCCAGGCGCAGGGGTGCTGGTGGGGGTCATGACCGTCCAGGCATTGACGCGGGGGATGCTGATGCCGGCCTGGGCGTAAACCCACTGGGTAAATCCGGAGCAGTCCCAGCCGTTGGGGGAAGTGCCGCCCCAAACGTAGGGGTGGCCGATGCCGGTGTAGGCAATTGCTGCAAGTCCTGAGGCTGCCGCGCTTGAAGCGGCATCCTTGGCCTTGGAGGACAGGGCACCGAGGGTGCCGTTCGCTTGGTCTTCGGTTGCCGTGCGCTGGGAGGCCCGCTGAACCTTGGGAGCTTCCTTGGTAGCCACAACGGGGCTCTCGAAGGAAACGGTTGCGGTGGGCTCCGCGGTAACAACTGCGGTGGCGACCAACTGCTGGGTGCTGGAGGATTCCGACTTCGAGACGTCGGTGTCAGCGGCCTGGGCCGGGAGTCCAACGCTGAGAACGAGCCCCGAGGCTGCGGCCAGAACGGCGGCTTGGCGGCCTACGGTGCCTGCATTGGTTGAGACAGCCTTGGAAAGGGTGTTCAACGGGTTCGTGCGAACCAATTCGGCGCGATGGCGCGCAGGGGTAGTGCGTGATGACACGAAGGTAGCCTCTCCCAATGCCTGCGAGGTGAGCTGTCGGATTCGGATGGGAGTCATCCGGCCGCGCGGCTTCAAGGAAGCTTTTGCGACTTAACCCCAAGGTCTTCTGACTCGAAGACCAAAATTGGTTCCCCCGCCCCTGCCAGACGATTTTTGCGAACGGACCTCGAGTGGTGGCAGAGCTAGGCAATCCACTCAAGTGCATCGGCCCCCTAAAAAGCCGATGCGCTTTAGACGGTACAACAGATGTTCGTGAATGTCACATTCAGGTCACGGGGCGTGTCATGGATGCGAGAGGCAACCATCAACTGGCTCAGAGCCAGCCCATGGGATCTACGACTTCGCCGTTTACCTGGACCTCGAAGTGGAGGTGGCAGCCCGTAGAAGCTCCTGTGGTGCCACTCAGCGCGACCGTATCGCCGCGGCTGACAGTCTGTCCCACTTTGACGTTGAAGGACGACAGGTGGTTATACGTGGTCTCGAGGCCGTTGCCGTGATCAATCACCACGCGGTTGCCTCCGCCGTACTCATGCCACCCAGCGAACGTGACCTTGCCTGCGGCCGCCGCGTGAACGGCGGTTCCGCACTGGGCCACGAAGTCCTGGCCACGGTGGAAGTCACCGGTGCCGCCGGTAAGGGGGCTGACACGGTAGCCAAACGGTGATGCCGTGACCAGCTTGTCCAGCGGACTTCCCAAGGTGCCAAGTGAGGAGGCGCGCTGGATGCTCCCCGCTGACTGGGCGCTCAGCAACTGCTTGAGCTTGCCGTCAGGATCAGCGGCGGTAGCGACTGCTGCACGACTGAAATCAATTTTGGCAGAGGCTGCTGCAGAAACTTCCGGCTGGCTGCCACCGGGCACGGAGAGGGCCGCCTCGGCCTGGCCGGACTCGGACGTGGCCATGACGGGGCTTGTGGCAGGCAGGCCTACAGTCAGGGCAAGTCCGGTGGCGGCAAGCGCGACACCGGCCTTCTGCCCGACACCACTGGCTGCGGCGAAGTCGGCTACCTGGCGCAACGGGCTCTTACGGCGGCGCACCTGACGCGGGGTGTCGCGTGGCCGGATCTCCATTGCGGCGCGGGCTGGCCGTAGCTCAGCAGCGGGGCCGGACGCGCGGCGGCGGCCCCTGACGTTCTGCGATGTCAAACTCTGTTCCTCTCTGGAAAGCCTGCGAAGTTAGCTGTCGGATTCGGGTCAGAGAGTTCAAAGACCCGGTCCGCACGAAGCGCAAACGGCACACAGGTATCCCCGGGAGGACTTGCGTTAGTAGGCACTTCTGCTGCGGACTTCACCCCAAGGCTGCTTCTTTAGGCAGCCGCTTGTGGTTCCCCCGCCTCTGCCAGTAGTTGATGACACACCTGATCTGCTGGCAGAGCTCGGCTCCAGATCAGGTAACGCTTTGGTATCGGCGCTAGTAGATAACTATAGGTGATTAAAGCCCGCAGTAATAAATTCGTTATCTTTCCAAACGACCGTGTTGTGGGTGGCCCCATATCATCAGTCGCGGAAATCCGCAGGTCACACGCGCGCCGACCATCCCAAAGTGAGATCTGACACTCCCCGCGGTCAGAGGGAAAGTCAGAGTCAGCTGACGGCGACGAAGACGTGCGCAGCTACCTCGGGAGGCAGCTCCAGCGCTCCTTCAATGCCGGGAACGCGGACGGAGATGTACTCCCCCACCCGTTCCAAGGAGACAGTTGCGCCAGGACGAATTCCGCCTTCGTCGAGCTGGGTGAGGAGCTCGGGCTCAACCTGGATGGGTTCAGCAAGGCGGCTGACCACTACGCGTGAATCGGCAGCGTACCCGTCCATCGCATGCAGCAGGTTCACGTCCAAGCGGGCAAGGGGCTGGCTGGCGAGGCCGCCAAGCGCTTCCAAACCCGGGATGGGGTTGCCATACGGTGACTCGGTGGGGTGTTCCAACAACTCATAGAGCCGGCGTTCCACCCGTTCGCTCATGACATGCTCCCAGCGACATGCTTCGTCATGAACGTACGCCCAGTCCAGACCAATGACGTCGGCCAGGAGCCTCTCGGCAAGGCGGTGCTTCCGCATGACTTCGGTGGCCCGCTTGCGCCCGGCTTCGGTGAGCTCCAGGTGGCGGTCGTTGGACACAATCACCAGGCCATCGCGTTCCATGCGTCCAATGGTCTGGGAAACCGTGGGACCCGAGTGCCGCAGACGCTCCGCAATGCGTGCGCGAAGAGCCACGATGTTCTCTTCTTCAAGCTCCAAAATGGTCCGAAGATACATCTCAGTGGTATCGATCAGATCCGTCATCCAGCTCAGCTCTCCTCGAACGCATTTCTTGCGTAATCTCCACCGTACCGCGTCCCAGCCAAGGTGGACGGTGTGCAACCGACACCTCAGGAACGTCAACCCCAGCCTAGCTTATTTGGAATTACTCTGGATAATTTTTCCCCGCGCCGCGATGCCCGTGGTGGTCCGGCATTCCACGTGGCGGACTATGACAACCGCAGATTCCTGACGGCGGGTCCGGTCAGGCAGAATGAGGGAGTCGAAGGGGCAGCCGATGCCACCTGCCCACCTCCCCCTCTCTAACCGATACCCATTGGAGCCATACGTGAGCGACAACAGCATCACTATTCCCGCCGACCTGCTGCCCAAGGACGGACGCTTCGGCGCGGGACCGTCCAAGGTCCGCCCGGAACAGGTCCAGGCCCTGTCTGCCGCATCGACCACCATTCTTGGCACGTCCCACCGTCAGGCGCCGGTCAAGAACCTGGTGGGTTCGGTCCGCGAAGGGCTCAGCCAGTTCTTCCGTGCACCCGACGGGTACGAAGTTGTACTGGGCGTGGGCGGTTCCACAGCGTTCTGGGATATTGCCAGCTTTGGCCTTGTGGAGAAGAAGGCCCAGCACCTGTCGTTCGGCGCAATCGGCTGCTATGCCATACACAGCCGCCAATGAGTTGGAGGGAGTCATGGCCCGCCACCAGCGGATCACATATCCATCGTCGTCATAGTGGGACGGCTTGATGAGGACGAGCTGAAAACGTCGTGCCTCCGCTATATTTGGTTGCAGCACGGACGCATCTCCTGATGCTGAATT
>Ga0207697_10001505_pt1 | contig 12675 bp, 10 predicted proteins | sample KBSSwiS5withPhiX_FD_184293 | JGI IMG/M metagenome (GOLD analysis project Ga0207697, IMG submission 184293) | Switchgrass rhizosphere microbial communities from Kellogg Biological Station, Michigan, USA, with PhiX - S5 (SPAdes) (version 2) | ecosystem: Host-associated > Plants > Roots >... | reverse complement strand
TCTCGGCTTCGTCCTTCGTGATCCCGTATGATTCCTGGATCTTGCCGGCGAGCTGGTCGCGTTTGCCCGCGATCGTGTCGATCTGATCGTCGGTGAGCTTGCCCCATTGTTCCTTGACCTTGCCGGTCAGTTGCTTCCAGTTCCCTTCAATGCGATCCCAGTTCATGTTGGCTCCTTCTCCCATGGACCGACCTGGCCCAGTCATATGTGATGAATTGCAATGCGCGTGCCAGACTAAAATTATTTAACAATCAAACGCTTGCACATGCGTCAGCGATGAAGAGCGGAAATTTGCACAAGCAGGAATGAAATCCCGCGCGCGGTGTAGGACTCAACGCCTTTCGGGCGGATCGGCTGCGGGTTTCGAATCGTCGGAAAGCAGCGGTATGAAGCGTTCGAGCGAAGGCAACCGATCGATCGTTGTCTTGGCAACCGCAAGCAGTGGCACGCCGACGAGCAGCCCCCAACCGCCCCACAGCCACCCGAAGAAGAGCAGCGCGACGAACACGGTCACCGCGTTGATGCGAAACGCGCGTCCCTGAATCCACGCGTTGAGCCCCATCCCGATCGCCGTTGCCGCAACACCCACGCACAGTGCGACGATCAGCGCGCGACTGACCTCCTCGAACTGCACGAAGGCGGCGAAGCCCGTTGCGACGATCGTCAGTGCCGAACCGGCGTATGGAACGATGTGCAGCACCGCGGCGGTCACGCCCCACAGCGCCGCGTGCTCCATGCCGAACGCCGCCAGGATGCCCCAGGTCGCGACACCGATCAGCGTGTTGATGATCAGCATCGTCAACAGGTAGCGCTGCACCTGCGCGTCGATTTCGTCGAGAATCTCGACGGTGATCCGGCGTGCCGTCAATGTCGGGCCTGCGACGCGCACCAGCTTGCGCCGGAATGCATCGCCGACGGCGAGCAGGAAATAGGCAAGCAAGCCCGCGATGCCGATGTCGATCACCACGTCGAGCGCTTTCGACGACTGCTCGCTGATCCAGCGCTGGATTTGCGTCGGTTGGGGCGCGGGTGCGGGTGCAGGTGCGGTAGCCTTGCCGCCGCTCGCGGCTTCCGTGGCCGCTCGGTTGAGCTCTTCGGCCGCCGCGCGCACGTGCCCCATCGGGCCCTCAGGCTTTTGCGCACTCTCGCGCGCCGCCATTCGCACCTTCCGGGCGGCATTGGGCAGCTCGGCCAAAGCGGCGTTCGCGTCGTCGCGCAGCAACATGACACCGCCCGCGATCACGCCGCCGAGCAGCGTCAGCACGATCGCGGAACCAATGGCCCGATGGATGTGCAGCCGCTCGAGCGCCGCGACGAGCGGCTTCAGCGAATAGCTGAGCAAGATGCCGACGATCACCGGCACGAGAAACGCCTCCGCGATCTTCGCTGCCGCGATGACGGCCAGGATCGCGAGCACGACGAGCGCCGTCTCGGCGGGACGGCGGCGTCGTACGGCGGCTTCTTCGATTCGGGTGGCCATGATGTGCAAACGGCGCCTGGAGCCGGTCTATCGACTCCAGACGCCGTCCGTTGCAAGCTTCGTTCGGCGCGATCAGTACTTCTTGTGTTCCTTCGCTTCTTCGTTGATCTTTTCGCCACCCTTCTGGATGTCCTTGCCAGCGCCTTCGACAGTGTTGCAGCCGGACAGCAGCGCGAATGAAGGAAGGGCGAACGTCGCGGCGAGCGCGAGTGCGAGCAGGCGTTTCATGGTGGTATCCCCTTTCGTTGAGTTGATGTTCCCGCGATAAGCCGCGAAGTGGCGGTCAGCCGCACAACGTGTTATGCAGCGGTCGTGCCACTAGAAATAACGTTGCGCTTCAATGGGTTGAGTTGCCTCTCGCGACGCGGCTTGCAACCTCGCGTCGAAGCCCCGGCAATTCTTACTTATCGCGTCAGCGGATCGCCGATGACGGACCGCCGCCGAAGGTCAATGGACGTCGGTGCGACGGTTCGATGCGAGGTCGTCGAGGACTTCGCGCACGCGGTGGTATTCACGCGCCTTGTCGAAGAAATAGTCGGCGCCGAGCGCCATGCTCTTCGCGCGGTATTGCGGGAACGCGTAGTTGGTGAGCACGATCACCTTGACGTTCGGCGGCCGGCGCGAGATCAACGCGCGCAGCACGCCAAGCCCGGTGCCATGGCGCAGTTGCAGATCGAGCACCATCGCGTCCCACGGCGCTGCAGCGAGCATGCCGATCGCAGCCTGCTCGCTGTCGGCCTGGCCGACGATCTCGATGCGGCCGGGTTCGGCGATCGACTCCGCGAGTCGTTCGCGTATCAGCGGCGAATCCTCGACCAGCAGAACGCGCAGTGGTGCCTCCGTCTCCGCGTCCGGACGACTCAGCGATCCGGCGCTGCGCGTCGTATCGTCATCGATGTTTGATGCTCCCGTCAGTCGCATTGCCTGCCGTCCTTCCCTGCCAATCCCCTCGGACGCAAGCGTGCGCCGTGCCCGGTTATTCGATCAAGCCGTTCTTGATCGCATAATAAGTGAGATCGGCGTTCGACTTCATCGCCATTTTTTCGAGAATGCGTGTCCGGTACGTGCTTACCGTCTTCACCGACAGGTTCAACTCGTCGGCAATCTTCGACACGGCCGCGCCGGACGCGAGCTTGCAGAAGATCTGGAATTCGCGCTGCGATAATTCCGCGTGCAGCGGCTTGTCCCCGTCTCCCGAAACACCGTCGGCAAGGATTTGCGCGAGCGAGGGGCTCACGTACTTGCGTCCCTGCACGACGGTACGAATCGCGCCGACGAGTTGCGTCGACGCCGCTTCCTTGTTCAGGTAACCCGACGCGCCTGCGCGCAGCAAGTTCACCGCGTACTGGTCTTCGCCGTAGGCCGACAGCATCAGCACCGGCAACTCCGGCTTCACGTGCCGCAGAAGCCGCAGCGTGTCGATTCCGTTCTTGTCCGGCATCGAGATATCGAGCAGCACGACGTCGAAGTCGGCAGCGCGTACGGCGGACACGGTTTCGGAACCGCTCGCCGCCTCAGCCGTCACTTCCATGTCGACCTGGTCCGCGATGAATTGCCGCAGTCCGGCCCGGACGATTGCATGATCGTCCGCGATCAAGATTCGGATCATCGAGTGCCTGTAATCCCGCGAAACGCGCGATTCTAGCCTACATTGAAGAGAGTCGAGCACCATCGGCCTGGTACGCAGTAAGGCGGTTGTAGAGCGTTTTGAGACTGACGCCGAGCATCTCCGCGGCGCGTCGCTTGTTGCCACGGCAATGATCGAGTGTCGCGAAGATCGCCTGACGCTCCATCTCGGCGAGCGACGTTCCGACGGGCATCCGCAGGCACTCGCCTTCGACGGCCGGGCACGCGAGGCCCGACAGGTCGAGCTCGACGAACTCCTCGGCCATGATGAACGCGCGATGCACGGCGTTCTTGAGCTCGCGGACGTTGCCCGGCCAGTGATAGGCGCGGATCGTCGTCAGCGCCGCGCGCGAAAAGCGCTTCGACATCCCACCTTCGACGTTCAGGTTCTGCAGGAAATGCTCGGCGAGCAGCTCGGTGTCGCCGTCGCGCTCGCGCAGCGGGGGCAGCACGATCGGGAAGACGGCGAGCCGATACATCAGGTCTTCGCGCAGCCGTCCATCGCGAACGGCATCGAGGGCGTCGCGATTGGTAGCCGCAAGCACGCGGACGTTCGTCCTGATCTCGCCGTCGCCGCCCACTCGAACGAAGCGACCGGTCTCGAGCACGCGCAGCAGGCGTACCTGCATCTCGAGCGGCATTTCGGTGATCTCATCCAGGAACAGCGTACCGCCCTCGGCGCGCTCGAAGCAGCCCCGGTGCTGCCGGTTCGCACCGGTGAATGCACCGCGCTCGTGCCCGAACAGCTCGGCTTCGATGAGGTTCTGCGGGATCGCGCCGCAATTGATTGCGACGAATGCGCCGCGCGCACGCGGGCTGCGCTCGTGAATCGTGCGGGCGACGAGTTCCTTGCCGCACCCCGACTCGCCGGTGATGAAAACTGTCGCCTCGGTCGGCGCCACTTTTTCGATCATTCGGTAGACATCCTGCATGACAGTCGAGCTGCCATAGAGTCGGCCGAACCGTCCAAGGGCCGGTGCGGACGCGGCACGCGCAGCGGCCACGAAGGGCAGCGTCACGACGATGTCGTTGGTCGGTGCATCGGACAGCATTTCATCGAGCTGCATTGAGATCCTCGGAGAGGGGTTGTTCGGGATAGACGGATGCTAGGGAAAACTTTGCACTGACCGTATCAGCGCCGTGCGGAAGCTCTTGTAGCGGTTTGTCCTACAGGGCGCTCTAGGCTAAAGTTACGGGTCTTCAAAACACCCATCACGCGATGAGTTCAACGCTGTTGCCGATCATCCTTTCCGGTGGCACCGGCACCCGGCTGTGGCCGCTGTCCCGCGAGGCGGCGCCCAAGCCGTTCATGCCGCTTCCCGACGGCGAAACGCTGCTCGGCAAGACCGCCGCGCGCGCGTTCGCGCTCGCCGGCATCGACACGCTCGTCACGATCACCAACCGCGACTACTACTTCCATACGAAGGACACGTATTCGGCGATGGAAATGCCGGATTCGACGACGGCGATCTACATGCTCGAGCCGTTCGGCCGCAACACGGCACCGGCGATCGCCGTCGGCGCCCTGCTCGCGCAGTCGCGAGGCTGGGGCCAGCGCACGCTGCTCGTCATGCCGGCTGACCACCTGATACGCGATCAGCGCGCATTCGCCGACGCCGTCACGCGCGCAATGGAGCTCGCGCAAACCGGGACGCTGGTGACCTTCGGTATCACGCCCACGCACGCCGACGTCGGATTCGGCTACATCGAATGCGGCGACACGCTGGTGCCGCAGGAAGGGGCTGCACCGGCCGCTTATTGCGCACGCCGTTTCGTCGAGAAGCCGGCGCTGGCGCTCGCGCGCGAATATCTCGCCGCGGGCCACTACGTGTGGAACTCGGGCATGTTCGCGTTCACCGCCGATGCGATCGTCGACGCGTTCGCGCGCCATGCACCGGGCGTGCTTGCCGCGGCGCGTCCCGTCGCCCAGGCGCTCACCCACGCCGAATCGCCGCAGATGCTCGAGATCGACGCGGCGCTGTTCGCCGCGGTGCCCGACATCTCGATCGACTACGCGATCATGGAGCCCGCCGCCGAAGCCGGCGAAGTGACCGTCGTTCGCGGTGCGTTCGACTGGAGCGACGTCGGCTCGTGGCAGGCGGTCGCAGCGCTGAGTGTGGCCGACGACGACGGCAATCGCGGCCACGGCGAGCGCGTCGCAATCGCCACGCGAGGGACGTACGTGCACGCGGCCGACCGCATCGTCGCAACGGTCGGCGTCGAGAATCTCGTCATCGTCGATACGCCCGATGCGGTGCTGATCGCGCATCGGGACCACCTGCAGCGGGTGAAGGAAGTCGTCGGCGAGCTGAAGGCGCGCGGTCACGACGCTTACAAGCTGCATCGTACGGTGAGCCGCCCGTGGGGCGCCTATACGGTGCTCGAGGAGGGCCCCGGGTTCAAGATCAAGCGGATCGAAGTGCGTCCGGGCGCAGCACTATCGCTGCAGCTCCATCACCAGCGCAGCGAGCACTGGGTCGTCGTGCGCGGGATCGCGCGCGTGACGAACGGCGAGCGCGAATTCGACGTGCATCAGAACGAGTCGACGTTCATTCCGATCGAGACGCGCCATCGGCTCGAGAACCGCCAGGTCGACCTGCTCGTCATGATCGAGGTGCAGTGCGGCGCGTATCTCGGCGAGGACGACATCGTCCGCTTCGACGACAAGTACGGGCGCGCGCCGGCCCAGGCGTCCTAGAGCCTATTCCGAACTCGGCTGCGATCGTAAGACAGGACCTACCTTCACCTTCGCTCAATCCGTGCCAACAGGTACGACGACGGCCGAGAACCGGCTCGTTATGAAGATGCCGCACAGGATGAGCGCAATGCCCGCGACGTGAAACGCGGCAAGCCGCTCGTCCAGCACGACCCACGCGAGCACGACGCCGAACACCGGCATCAGATGCACGAAGAGGCCGGCGACGTTGGCGCCTACCTGCTCGACGCCGCGGTTCCAGAAGATGTACGCGAGCACGGACGAAAAGAGGCCGATCGCGAAGAGTGACACGGCGGAAGCCACCGTCCACTGCATCGGCTGTCCGAGCGACGTCTCGACGAGATAGAACGGCAGGATGGCGAGGTCGCCGATGCATGCGATAACGAGCAGAAACGACAGCAGGTGCATCCCCCGAGGACGAAAGCGCAGGCCGATCGTGTAGATCGACCACATCGCCATCGACAGAATGATGAGAAGGTCGCCCGTGTTGAGACGGAATGCGGCAAGCGCCGCGAGCGAGCCCTGCGACAGGATCGTCAGCACGCCGGCGAGCGACACGACGATGCCGGCGACCTGCAGCGACGCCAGCCGCTCGCGCAGCAGCAGCCACGACAGCGCGACGATCATCACCGGTATGAACGAATTCAGGATGACGCCGTTCATCGCCGTCGTGTAGCGCAGGCCGAGGTACGCGAGTGCGTTGTGCGTGCCGATGCCGACGACGCCGAGCGCGAGCAGTGCCTTCCAGTGGCGCCGCACGAGCGGCAGGTCCACGCGAAGGCGCGGCAACCCGAACGGTGCGAGGATGATGATCGCGAACAGCCAGCGATAGAACGTCATCGCGAACGGCGGTACGTCGTGCGACAGGCCTCGGCCGACGATCCAGTTGCACGACCAAAACAGCGGCGCGAGCGTCAGCAGCACATAGGGCGATGGGGTTCCGGCGCTGCGCGGCGTTCGCATCGGCCGATTATGTCATGCGTATAATCGGCGTCGCGATTCCATCCCCCCGTACTTCGCATGCCGACGGTCCCGACCGCTGCCGCGACGGCCGCCTCCGCGCAGAAGCCCGACAGCCGCGAACCCGCCGTCGCCCCGATCCCGAGCGCAGCTCCGTTTGCCGCGCTGCCTCCGCTCGCTCCGACGATTCCGGCAGCGGGACAGCGCGTCCGGCTCGCGGCGCTTCCCGAGTCGGGCGACTCGCTCGCGCTCGCGCAACTCGCACTCGCCGCGCACGCGCAACGGCGGACGCTTGCGATCGTCTGCGCCGACGCGCTTGCAACGTCGAGACTCGCCGCCGAGATCGCGTGGCTCGCGCCCGAGCTTGCCATCAGCGTCTTCCCGGACTGGGAAACGCTCCCGTACGACCACTTCTCCCCGCATCAGGACCTCGTGTCCGAGCGACTCGCGACGCTGTATCGAATCACGCGCGGCGAGTGCGACGTTGCACTGGTCGCCGCACAGACGGCGCTCTATCGACTTGCACCGCAGTCGTTTCTCGCGGCGCACACGTTCTTCCTGACGCAAGGCGAGAAGCTCGACGTCGACGCGCTTCGCTCGCAACTGGCGCTCGCCGGCTACACGCACGTGACGCAAGTGGTGTCGCCGGGCGAGTTCAGCGTTCGCGGGGGCCTGATCGACCTCTATCCGATGGGTGCAGCGCTCCCGTACCGTCTCGATCTCTTCGGTGACGAGATCGAGAGCATCAAGACGTTCGACGCCGACACGCAGCGCACGTTGTATCCGATGCGTGACGTGCGGTTGCTGCCCGCGCGCGAGTTCCCGCTGGACGATGCGGGCCGTACGCGCTTTCGCGGCCGGTTCCGCGAAGTGTTCGAAGGCGATCCGTCGAAGTCGACGCTGTACAAGGACATCTCGGCAGGCATCGCGCCGGGCGGCATCGAGTACTACCTGCCGCTCTTCTTCGACGCGACAGCGACGTTCATCGACTATTTTCCGCGCGACGCGGTCGTCGCGCTGCACGGCGACGTCGACGCGGCCGTCGATCGCTTCTGGCAGGACACCGAGTCGCGCTATCGACTGATGCGCGGCGACAAGGCACGTCCGCTGCTGCCGCCGCCGCAGCTCTTCCTGCCGCACGACGAGCTGCGCGGATCGCTGAAGCCGTTTGCGCGCGTCGACATCGCGGTGACCGCTGCGGAGGCCGCTGTCGACGTCGACGGACCCGTTCGCCGGCTGCCATCCGTGCAGGTGGACCGCCGCGCCGACGATCCGCTCGCCGCACTCAAGCGAACGCTCGAAGCGCTCGATGGCCGGATGCTGATCTGCGCCGAAGGCGCGGGCCGACGCGAGACGATGCAGCAGTATTTCGCCGAGTACGGCGTGCGGCCGGCCGTCGTCGAATCGTTCGCCGCATTCGCCGCGAGCGACGCGAAGGTCGCGCTGGCCGCGGCGCCGCTCCACGCGGGCTTCGCGTGGCCAGCCGCGCGGCTTGCATTTGTCACCGAAGCCGAGCTCTACGCGAACGTCGTGCGCCGCGGCAAGCGCGACACTGGGCGGCGTTCGAATGTCGACGCGATGGTGCGCGACCTGTCCGAGGTTCGCATCGGCGACCCCGTCGTCCACGAGGAGCACGGCATCGGCCGCTATCTCGGTCTCGTCACGCTGGACGTCGGCGACGGCGCAACCGAATTCCTCGAGCTCATCTACGCCAACGACGCCAAGCTGTACGTGCCGGTGTCGAACCTCCACGTCATCAGTCGCTACAGCGGCGCGACCCCGGATGCGGCGCCGCTGCACGAGCTCGGCAGCGGCCAGTGGGAGAAGGCCAAGCGCAAGGCGGCCGCGCAGGCGCACGATACTGCGGCCGAACTCCTCAACCTGTACGCACAGCGAGCGGCGCGCAACGGCCACGCGTTCTCGTTCAAGCCGCACGATTACGAAGCATTCGCCGAGGGCTTCGGCTTCGAGGAGACACCGGATCAGCAGGCGGCGATCGATGCGGTGATCGCGGACCTTTCCACTGGCCGCCCGATGGATCGACTCGTCTGCGGCGACGTCGGCTTCGGCAAGACCGAGGTTGCACTTCGCGCTGCGTTCATCGCACTGACCGATGGCAAGCAGGTCGTGCTGCTCGTGCCGACGACGCTGCTCGCCGAACAGCACTTTCAGGTTTTCTCCGATCGCTTCGCGGACTGGCCGGTCAAACTGGCCGAGCTGTCGCGCTTCCGGTCGACCAAGGAAGTGAAGGCGACGCTCGAAGGCCTCGCCGACGGTCGCATCGATCTCGTCATCGGCACCCACAAGCTCCTGCAGTCCGACGTGAAGTTCAAGAACCTCGGCCTCGTCATCATCGACGAGGAGCACCGGTTCGGCGTGCGGCAGAAAGAACAGCTGAAGCGACTTCGTGCCGAGGTCGACGTGCTGACGCTGACGGCCACGCCCATTCCGCGCACGCTCGCGATGTCGCTCGAAGGCATCCGCGATTTCTCGGTGATCGCGACCGCGCCGCAACGACGGCTCGCGATCAAGACGTTCGTCGCGACGTTTTCGACCGGCATCGTCCGCGAGGCGGCGTTGCGCGAATTGAAGCGCGGCGGCCAGATCTACTTCCTGCACAACGACATCGACACGATCCGCACGACGCAGGAGCGGCTTGCACAGCTCTTGCCCGAAGCGCGGATCGCCGTCGCGCACGGCCAGATGGGCGAACGCGAGCTCGAGCACGTGATGCGCGAGTTCTACGCGCAGCGGATCAACTTGCTCGTCTGTTCGACGATCATCGAGACCGGCATCGACGTGCCGACGGCGAACACGATCATCATCGACCGCGCCGACCGCTTCGGACTGGCACAGTTGCATCAGCTCCGCGGCCGCGTGGGCCGCTCGCACCACCAGGCCTACGCGTACCTGCTGACGCCGCCGCACGAAGCGCTGTCGGCGCAAGCGAAGAAGCGGCTCGAGGCGATCCAGATGATGGAGGACTTGGGCTCCGGCTTCTTCCTCGCGATGCACGATCTGGAGATCCGTGGTGCCGGCGAAGTGCTCGGCGACGAGCAGTCGGGCGAGATGCAGCAGATCGGTTTCCAGCTTTACGCCGACATGCTGAAGGCTGCCGTGTCCGCGTTGCGGGCCGGCCGTGAGCCCGACTTGTCGCAGCCGCTCGGCGTGACGACCGAGATCAACCTGCACACGGCCGCGCGCCTGCCGCAGGACTACTGCAACGACATTCACGAGCGTCTCGTGCTCTACAAGCGACTCGCGAGCGTCGATTCGATCGACGAGCTGGAACTGTTGCGCGAAGAGCTCGTCGACCGTTTCGGCCCGACTCCGGAGCCTGCGCAGGCGCTGATCGCCTGCCACCGGCTGCGCCTCACGGCGAAGCCGCTTGGCGTTACGAAGATCGACGCGGGACCGGACCGCACGACATTGCAGTTCGTCAGGGAGCCGCCGTTCGACGCCGGCAAGCTGATCCTGCTCGTGCAGAAGGACGGCCGCATCCGCTTCGCCGGACCCGACCGCGTGCGGATCGAGCGCGCGGCGCCGACACTCGCCGAGCGTGTCGCGCTGGTGCGGGAGTTCCTCGGCCGGCTCATCTAGCGGTTCACATCGCCGAGAGACCCTCGCGAACGCCCGCACGATCGAGAACGATTGCGAAGCCCGATGAAGCGCCCTACGCTGCCGCCGCAGATGCACGTGTTCGTGCGCGACTGGCTGTCGGCCAATCACGTGGTCCTGCGCAGCGACGCCGGCTGCGTCGTCATCGACTCGGGCTACGACAAGCACGTGCCGCTGATGCTCGCGCTGATCGCTTCGCGGATGGGCCTCGACGGCCGGCCGCTAGCGAAGCTCATCAACACGCATTGTCACTCCGATCATGTCGGCGGGAACGCCGCGCTGCGGCGAGCCTACGGCTGCACCATCGCCGTGCCGACCGGCGAGGCGCCGCTGATCGACGCGTGGGACGAGCAGGCGCTGCTCTACGAGTACGCCGACCAGCGCGCCGAGCGCTTCGCCGTCGATGAAATCCTCGAGCCCGGCAGCACGCACACATGGGGCGACATCGAATGGCGCGCGCTCGCGGCGCCAGGCCATGCGATGGGGGCGCTCGTGTTCTTCAACGACGAGCACCGGATCCTCATCTCCGGCGACGCGCTATGGCAAAACGGCTACGGCATCGTCATGCCGCCCGAGCTGGATCCTGGCGCGCTGCCCGCGACGCGTGCGACGCTGGAAATGATCGCCACACTCGACGCGCGCTGCGTCGTTCCGGGTCACGGCGAGCCATTCACCGACGTGGACGCGGCGCTCGAGCGCGCCTTCGCGCGCACCACCGCATTCGAAGTCGATCCGATGCGCACCGTGCGCCACGTGCTGAAGGCGCTGCTCGTGTTCTCGCTGCTCGACCGCGAGCGGATGCCGCTCGCGTCGCTGCCGCTTTATGTCGAACGCGTAGGCGTCTATCGCGAATTCAATGCGCGATTTTTCCGGCTCGACCCGGCGACGCTCGCAGAAAAGCTCGTCACCGAACTCGAAGTCGCCGGTGCCGTGCGGCGCGCCGGCGGCTGGCTGCTCCCCGGTCGCTGACGTTGGCGCGACGCCGCGTCCCGTGCCGTCAGGAGACGTCGCGGTAGGCTTCGACCGGGATGATCAGCTGGATGTCGTCACCGGGGTTGCCGATCTTCAGTCCATCCGTCATGCCCCAGTCGGAGCGCTTGATCGTTGCCGTCGCCTCGGCACCGCACATCGGCTTCTTGTTGAAAGCCTGCTCGCCGCACTTGAAGTTCGCGACCTTGAGCGCAACCGGTTTGGTGATGCCGAGCATCGTCAATTCGCCGTCCGCACCGACGAGCGCATCCCCGTCAAACGTCAGGCTCGTCGACTTGAACGTCAATGTCGGAAACTTCTCGACGTTGAAAAAGCGCTCGCCCTTGACGACCTGGTCAAGTCTGTCGCTATAGGTCCTGATCGACGTCGCGTCGATCACAACGTCGATCGAGCCCTTCTTCGCCGCGCGGTCCAGCACGATCTTGCCGGTCGCCTTGCCGAAGTTGCCGTGCTGCTGCGAAAAGCCGATGTGTGTCGCCACCCACTGCGGCTGCGAATGCACGGGGTCGATGACGTACGTTTCCTGCGCGATGGCGGGAAATGCGACCAGCACCGCGACGGCGGCTAACGCGATTCGAATGTTCACGGAAGGCTCCTCTTTGGGGTTGTGATTCGATGCTCGACGGCCATGGATCGGCGCGCCGGCAAACAGGCTGGATTCCGTCGCTATTCCGCGTCATCAGCCCGGCGGTAACACGATACGGACGCGCACGCGGATGTCGTCGGCAACCGTCGCAGTATCCGCCCACTCGCCTTCGCCGATCTTGTACTCGAGTCGTTTGAGCAGGAACGCGCCTTCAGCGACCCGGTTGCCCGCGGCGTCCGCTTTGACGGCGATCGGCACGACGCAGTCGCGCGTGACGCCCTTCAGCGCGAGCTTGCCGGCCACCTCGTAGCGGTCGCCGCCAAGACTCTTGAACGACGTCGACGCGAAATGCGCGACCGGGAATTTCGACGTATTGAACCATAGCGGATCGCGCGCCTCCGCCTCGGAGTCGGCGCTTGCGAGGTCGAGGCTCGCGAGGTCGATGTCGATCGTCGCTTTCGACTGGTCGAGCGCTGCCGGCTTGAAGACGATGTCGGCTTTCCACGCCTTGAAGCGACCGTCGAAATTGACGCCCATCTGCTTCATCGTGAACGCGATCTCGCTCTTGCCCGGCACGACGGTGTCGGCCAGCGCGGTCGTCGGTCCCATCCCGGCTAAAACCGCTGCGAGCATCAATAGTCGAACCGTCATCGGCGGGCCATCGGATTCTGGAGCGGTTCGGGGGAATCGACGAAAGGC
>Ga0207697_10001501_pt1 | contig 12695 bp, 8 predicted proteins | sample KBSSwiS5withPhiX_FD_184293 | JGI IMG/M metagenome (GOLD analysis project Ga0207697, IMG submission 184293) | Switchgrass rhizosphere microbial communities from Kellogg Biological Station, Michigan, USA, with PhiX - S5 (SPAdes) (version 2) | ecosystem: Host-associated > Plants > Roots >... | reverse complement strand
GTCTCCCGGGCAATCGGTCGGCCAACGCGGTGGATTCATTTCACGGTGTGGGCGCACAGGAATCGCGCCTCTATCGGTCTTGCCGCAACGATCTCGCAAAAAGCGGACGAGTTCCTCACATGCGTCAAGCTGCGCGCGAGTTGGCTGGCCACGATTGAAATCACCCACCAGACAAATGCCGAGCGAAATGTTGTTCAGGTAATCGCTGTGCACATGTCCGCCGTTGATCTGGCGGCGCCAGCGATCGCCCACTTCAACCTGGCCGTTTCCGGTGGACGTTCCGTTTCCGATCACAAAATGATAGGCAAGACCGTTCTGCATCCGGCGCACGTGCCGGTGATAATAATCGAAGACACGCGCGTTCCCCTGCCGTGTGCCGCTATTATGCACCACAATGAATTGCCAGCGACGCCGTTTCACCGGCGCGCGTCGGATCGCGTCGATCACAGATCGTGTCAGATAGCGATAGTTACTCGAACTCCGGGACCAGGGCCAAAAACCTCTTTTCGGCGGAGGCGACGGCGGAGGCTCGAGGCCCTGGTCCTCTTCCAAACCAGACTTTTCGATCACAACCTGAGCTCGCTCGCCGGCTGCACCAGCACGCGCGGCTTTTGACTGAGGAGAAGGCGCCGGCGTCGCAGACTCGAGAGCTTTCGGGGCTGGAGTTGGCCGCTCTGATCCTGTAGTACGCTCTTCTGTACGGGACGGCGGTGTCTTTTCCGGTTTCGGTGTTTCCTCTTCTTTTCGCGTCGATTTGGATTTCCCCGCCTTCTTCGTTTTGCCTGAACCTTCCTGGGCTTTTTTCTTCGCGGATTTCGGTTTGGGTGTAGGCGTGTGGCGCCGCTTTGATTTCGAGCTGTGCTCAGGCGTCTCGCGCGGCGTGGGCTCTGGCGTTGCCTCCTCTTCGTCGTCAGATTTTGGCTTTGCTTTACGAGCGCGGGAGGATTCCTGTTCGCCCCCCGATTCGTTATCGTCGCTGGTCGACTCTACTTTTGCCGACTTGTCGTTTGCTAATTTTGCGTGGGGAATCGCGGTTGGTACTTTTTCCGAGGTCGCAGTCCCGCCTGCATCGCTATGCGAACCATTGCGGGCAGGAGCCTTTTTCTTTCCCGATTTGTCCTTCGATGCTTTTGCTACCGGGGCCGGAGACTTCTTTGGTTTCGGAGATGGCGAAGAATGCGCCCCGATCTGTTCGGATTCATCCTGCTTGGGCGGACGTTCTTTTTCGTCATCGACTTGCGCAGAGAGCAGACTTCCAAGGATTACGCCGGAAACGAACGCAGTTGTGAGCCAAAGGCGAAAGGGCACCACTGCGACGGAGCGTAACAGAGCGCGCGACGCGATCAACCAGATCGTTAAAAAAGTTAAAAGCGTTGCCAGCCTCTAAAAGGTTAAAGAGGAGTCACGTTCTGCTTCTTAACGCTTCAGCTTTTTAACTTACCGCCGCAGCCTCGGGCGCCGCAGGCGCAGCCGGGCGCATCTTTTCGCCTTCACGCCGAAGAATGGCGTTTAACTTACCGCCCAGCAGTAGCAACAAACAGGTCAAATACATCCATGTAAGCAGCACAACGATGGACGCCAGCGCGAGATACGTGGGGTTGTAGCGATCATATCGCGCCACATAAAGCTGAAAAAGTTTCGTCGCGATGATCCAACCAACCGAAAAGAAAATTGCGCCGGGTAAAGCTTGACGAACTGTCAAATAATTTTCCGGCGTCAGGAGATAGAGTGCAAGCGCGAGAATGACCAGTGCCACAAAGGTGAACGGCAGATTGAGGGTCGTGATCCATGCTTGCAGTGGAAAGGCCAGCTGAAAATTGACTTCTGCAAGACCGGCCAGCCGCTCACCAAAGACGATTGCGTTGAAGCAGAACACGATGATGATCCCAAACCAAAACAGCATGAAAAATGAGATGATGTACTTCGACCACCAATGCGGATCTTCCCGCATTCCGTACGTATGGCTGAGAGCGCGTGAGGTCGTCGCGATAAAGACAGTCCCGAAATAAATCCCGAAAATGATGCCCGCGTTCGCGAGCAGGCCGCTCGAACCTGTCACCACCACATTCGCCATCGTAGAATCGAGAATGTCCTGCACTTTCGGATCCGGCGGCATGAAGCTTTTCAAGAGAAGAAACATCCGATGCAATTTAGTCGGATCGGTCCCGAATAAGCCCAGCAGATGCCAGAGAAACAGCGACCCGGGGGCTAGCGCAAAAAGAAGCAAATACGCCATCTGTGCGGCCAGCCCGGTTGTGGTATCGGTTGCTGTTTCCCAAACCAAACGGCGCAATACCCGCCAGGCGAATCCGAGATATTTCATCTTCATCGAGAGTTTACTTTGCCCGATGTAAATATCCATTAAACTCCGAATGCTTCCGTAAACCTCCGTTCTCTTTACCTCGTGAGGCGAGTTTCCCAATCGGCGTTACGATGCCCTGACAAACTGTGAAAAAACGAATATTGATCCTCACGGCGAGCTTCGGGGAAGGTCATAACAGCGCTGCGCGGGGAATTCGGGATGCTCTTGCGCGCGTCGCCCCGGAAGGGACGGAGGTAGAACTGCACGATTTGTTTGCCGAAGCCTATGGGCCGGTGAATGAGCTCGTGCGAAAGAGCTATTTGGCGGTCGTCAATTTCGCGCCTCGCGCATGGGGCGCCGTTTATCGTTGGCTCGACGGCAAGAAAGATTTCGATACAGCATTCGCGCGTTTCTCGCAGCTCGAGGATCACTTCACCGCTTTACTGGAGCGTTTTCAACCAGATGTGATGATTTGCACGTTCCCTGCTTATCCGAACGTACTCCGACAAATTCGGGAGCGAAACCCCGACCACTCGCGGCCTTGCAAAAACATCGTTGTCGTCACGGATTCGATTACCATTAACGCGGCTTGGTATCGGTGTGCCGCCGCGGATTATTTCCTCGTCGCGAACGAACAGAGCGCCTCTGTCTTGCAGGCAGCCGGAGTCGCCATGGAAAACATCAAGGTGTTTGGTTTCCCTGTAAGCCCAAAATTTGCCGATTCCGCGCGGTCGAATTGCGTGCTGCCTCCGCTCAACTCCGAGCGTCGTATTTTGTACATGATACACGCCGCCACTCGCGGCGCCCCGGAACTGGCGCACCGCCTCGCTGAGCTGGGTGTGGATCTCACCGTGACCATAGGGCGTGCGGATACACTGATGCCCGAGCTGGAAGCCGCGACCGGAGGGAAGGCGAAGATCATTGGCTGGACTGATGAACTTCCCCGGATGCTTCAAGAGAGCCATTTGCTCATCGGAAAAGCCGGAGGCGCGACGGTGCAGGAAACAATTGCTGCCGCCTGTCCGATGATCATCAATTACGTCGTCGCCGGGCAGGAGGAAGGCAACGCGCGACTGATCGTCGAGACGAATTCGGGTGTGATCGCAGATTCGCCACGTGAAGTCATCGCACAGGTACAGCGCGCATTCGCTGATGACGGAAAACAATGGCGCGAATGGTCCGCGAATATCAGCAAGCTGAGCCGACCGCGCGCGGCACTAGATATCGCCCGGTTTTTGTTGTCGCTATAATCCTGTGACCACGACCCGATACGAGTAACCGCGCGGGGGAGGTGGGGTCAGCGAGAGAAAGCTTCCTGACCGCCACTAAATGTTCGCAGCACTTCCAGTTCTGGGGAGAGAACGACCAAATCCGCATCCGCATCCATTTTCAGAGAGCCTTTGGCTTCAAGGCCGATAGCACGCGCAGGATTTTCCGTGACCATCATGACCGCTTCGTGCAGCGGAAGGTTTACTTCCATAGTCATCGTGCGCACCAGATCGATCATGCGCGAGGCGCTGCCCGCCAGCGCCGAGTGATCGGCAAGTAAACAAACACCATCCTTCACGACGCAATCCCGTCCAAAAAGCGCAAACTGCGATTTATCCGGCAATCCAGCGCCGGCGGTTGCATCCGTTACCAGACAAATCGCACGCGGTCCTTTTGCGTGGTACAACATTGTCATCAATGTTTCGGAAACGTGGTGACCGTCGGCGATCAGTTCGCAACTGATCCGCGGTTCGCTTAAGGCAAATTCAAGCAAACCGCCAACACGATAAATGCCGCGGCGACGCGCGCTCGACATGCAATTGAATGTATGTGTCACGCTGTTCATGCCACGAGCAAAACCTTCTCGCGCCTCCTCGTCCCATGCATCGCTGTGGCCTCCGCTGACGCTGATCCTGTGCTTGTGAAAATTCTCGATCGCCTCCAGCGCCCCGGGCAGCTCGGGAGCAATCGTGATTCGTTTGATTACGTCCGCGTGGTCGAGCAGTCGCTGGATTGAAGAGCGGGAAGGATTTTGAATGAATTCGGCGCGCTGCGCCCCGGATTTGGCTTTCGAAATAAACGGCCCCTCCACGTGAACGCCAGCCAGCTGCTTAATCGAACAGCGACAATTACGGACGGCGTTTAAAACATCGACAATGTTGTCCATCGGCGCCGTTGCCGTTGTCAGCAAAAGCGAAGTCGTGCCACCGCTGGCATGATAGTCGCACACGGCTTGAAACGCTTCCGCGGAAGCTTCCATGGCGTCGTGGCGCAGCGCACCGTGCACGTGAAGATCGATGAAGCCGGGCGCGAGATAATTTCCCTCGAGGTCAAGAACCTCGTTGGCGTCAGCACTGCTCTGCTCTCGGATTGCAGCGATTTTTCCTTTTTCAACGACGATCTCAAGACCATCGCGAATTCCATCGGGAAAAATCAAACGCGCGTTCGTAAAGATCATGTTCCGTGAGAAGGCAAGAGCGGGCGCAGGAATAAGAATCGAAGTTACGATTGACTCACGCGTTACGGGCTCAGCAATCCTGCGTACCAATGCAGAAACAGATTGCCAAAAAACATCCAGCTCAGCGCACCGAACGCCAGATACGGTCCAAACGGCAGCTTTGCTGACCAGACCCGTTTTCCCACGACCAATGTGATCAGGCCAACAATCGAACCGAGAAGCGATCCCGCAAAAAGACTAAACAGCACTGCGCGCCATCCAAGGAATGCGCCAATCGCCGCGAGAAATTTCAAATCGCCGCGGCCCATCGCTTCGCGTGGGATCACTAGCTCGCGCGCTACGCCAGAAATCTTGGTCATATCATCGAGCATAAACAGGTGCCCTTCAGCAGTTACGCGATCGTAGCGAAAGTCCAGCGTCACATTCCCGTATGTGTGGTGATCCAGCCTGGCCTCTTCGCACTGGAGCAATAATCGGTCTTTTTCCCGGGCAAAATAGTCGCTCCACAAACTTTCTTCGGTGCCCACCACAAGATCGGCGTCGTCCCCGCGTTTCGTCCAGGTGAACGGTGTCGGGGCATCGAATTCAATCCGTTTTCTTCCAAAAGCGATTTTGCCGGCTTCGAGAACAATCAACAGGATTACATAGCCGAGAGCGGCGGCCAGCAAAGAACGAACGCCTGCGGCGAGCCGTAAATTCGCTTCCATCAAAGCGGGCACGGCGACGCTGCAGGCGACGCCCGCAACAATGCCACCGATCGTTACACGGTCTGGAATAATGAAATGTTCGAGATCGATGAATGTTCCGACGATGAGGAGTGAAGCGAAGATCCAGTACGCGATCGCCGTTTGCCAGGGAAAGCTTTGCCAGATCGCCAGGAACAGCAACGCAGTGATCAGTTCGACCGCGAAATACCGAAAGGCGATTTTAGCGCCGCAATTTGCACAGCGACCGCGGAGCAAAATCCAGCTGACCAACGGTAGGTTGTGATGCCACGGGATCGGGTGTTTGCAGGCCGGGCAAAAGGAGCGGCGCGGCTTGTTAATCGAAAGATCGACAGGCCAGCGATAGATGCAGACGTTCAAAAACGACCCGACTGCTGCCCCGAGGACAAACGCAAACGCGCGGAAGAAAAACTCGTAAACAAAATGGTCCACGCGCGATCAGACATTACCGCTCGCCTCAGAATTGCAACCCGGAACGCGAGATAATTTTTACACAAGGCAACAAGGGATTCGAAGCTTCAATTGAATTCTGAAACCCTTCGTTATCTTCGCCCGCTCACGAACGCGCTGTTCGCGAAAACTTTCGGAGTTCCGAGTTTCATTCTGTTAGGTCTCACGCTCCATCAACTATCAGCTAAAGCGCAGCGTTCTTTCTTTCTATCACTCTTTTGTCCATCCGTGAGTGCTTGCCAGATCGCCTTCGCCGACGCTAAGGCACGCACAAGCCAGGGAAGGATGAGGAGAGACACGATGATGTCGCTTAAAGGCACCCCGACGCCAGTGGCTGCATTTTTGGCTGACGCGTTGGTAAGGAGTGCTCCGGCGCCAATGGCCGTGTCAAAATTGCCACCTGTGTCGCTCGAGAGCGAAAATAAGCCAATCGCTGTGCTGTAACTGCTCCCGGTAGGGCTGAAAAGGGCCGCGTGCCCTTCCGCCGTGCTGCCACCGGCATAGCCATCATCGGGTGCCGGGACAAGCGCTTGCGCTCTTTGCGGAAGGCTAAAGCAGACAAGCCAGAACAGGATCACGGCGTATATGATATTTCGATTTTTCATAAGCTGGCTTCGTTTCATTGTCTTGGGTCTTCACTGAGGTACTGCAGGAAATCTCGCGCGACATAACGCGGAAAGTTTGGACTTTTTCTTAAGAAGCCTCCCTTCAGTTCACCTCTGCAATATTCGTGGTAGGCCGTGGATTACTTGGACGTCACGACTAGAGGGCCGAAGTTTACCGTGAATGATAGAGAAGGGCCCCTAAACACGCCAAAGCCGCGAATGATTTCCTGCCGAATGCGGACCGGAGGTTCGCTTGGGCTTCAGGCCCCATTGCCCTGAAAGGGGAAATGGGTGCCGTTAGGCTTTAACTGTGACGCACCGTACTGTATGGCTTCCGTTATTTTGTCCGAGAGCGTTTCGAATTGTGGATCTCCGTGCAGCAGATCGAGCATGGGATCGACTCGTATCGACGGAGCGTCGATGTTGTCCTGATCAAGGTACTCGCGTTTAAGGTAATCGATCGCTTTCGCTTTGTCGCCCAATCCAGCGTAGATCAAGGCAAATAAATACCCGCGAATGAATTGCTGCCGAGCCCGCGCCTCGAGCTGCCGGACGACGTCAGGTGCTTCGCCCAGCGAAATGTCCGCCGTTCGTTTTATTCCCTCCGGCGTCATTTCAAAAACCCATGCGATGATAACGGAAAGAATGAAACCGAGCCCCAGCAACGCGACGAATGCTTTCATCATCCATCCAGGCGCATCGAATGTGGGGAGAAGAATCGATGTAGCCTGGATCAGCAGCCAGGAGACCACAGCATACGCGACGGCAACCTTATAAACATCGCGCCGCTTCAACTCGGTGAAGAAACTACCCGACTTGATTTGTGAAGCAGTCGCTGATTTGCATTGCGGAGCCGGAACAATTTGCCCGTTGCTGTCGTTGGCGTTTGAGTCGTGTTCGCCGAAGTAGTTGTCTCCCAACTCATCGAGCACCGAGAGCACGTCACTCCCGAGATTGGCGCCCTTAAGGTTGAATGGAACGCCCCCAATTTCCGGATTACTCGCGTTGGCAGAGATCATCGCAGTCCCGAGGTTGTGGCCAGGTTGGCCGATGAACTTATGAATGCCGTCGGCGGTGCGCCCAGATTGAATATGTAAACCCCGCGTCCATAGGTAGACGCCGCAAGCTGACGGCTCGTGGCATTGAAAGATAGCCCGGTAGCTATCATTCCCGCCGGTATGCCGTCGCTCATGTTTCCCCACGTTAGGCCACCATCGGTACTGGCAAAAACGCCTGCGAAAGAAGCTGCAAAGACATGTTGGGGATTCGCCGGATCGATGGCCACATCGCGATAAAACAGGTTAGGAAGTCCTTGTTGGATCCAGGTTGTTCCCATGTCGCTGGTCTTATACACGCCCGAGTCGCATGCGAGATACACAGTTTGTGGATCAGTGGGATGGACCGTGATGCCCCAGACTCCTCCCGGCAGGTTTTTAGTGATATCGCTCCAGACGGCCGCGGGACCGCTGTCCGCATTCGTGGTAACCCAAACCGTCCTGCGGTCGGCGACGGCGTAGATAACGTTGGAATTGCTCGGCGCCTCATATGTCGCGTTGACGGGATCGGGAAGCGGCTCCCCAATCGTTGTCCAGCCGTCCGCCGACGTAACCGTGGAACCGTCGAGAGTTCGAACCACGTGCTGGCAAGCCGCAATAAGGTGCGTTGGAGAGGCTGGGTTCATGCTAAACGCCGGAAAGAAGCTGCAGGCAGCATCGTTGTTCAATTCGGCCGGGGAGATGTTGATCTTTTCGTGGGTCTCTCTGTTGAATCTGCGAAACGAACGCCGACTGTACAAGACGGAATAGGCCCAGGTGCTCCCATTCGGATCGATTAGATTGTGGTAGGAATCGCCACCCAGGATCATATTCCATGGCGCGCCCACACTGCTGAAGACGGCGCCGTTGTCCTGTGTTCCCGCGATCATGCTACCGTCTGCGCTCAAGGCGACGCTGTAGAGCAGCGCACCGGGAAGGTTTTGATTGAGGTTCGTCCACTGCTGCCCGGCGTCTGTCGATCTTACAACCCCTCCATCATTGCCGTCGTACGCGACGCCGGGAGCTGTCCGGGAGAAGGCGATCACTCTTTGGTCGGTATGGATATTGATACCATACCAGGGCTCTATTTCAGTCCAGGTCAGGCCTCCGTTGTCGCTACGATAAAGAGCCTGGTTGCCTCCTAAGATGACGTTCGGATTGAAGGGATCCACGGCGAACACCGAGAAGCCAATACCAGTATGAGGCGGGGGAGCGCAGCTCCAAGCCTCGTCAACGCATTTCGTAGGGATTTGGGTCCACTTCCCACCACGGTCTATAGACTTGTAGAGGTTGTGGTCCGGATCGCGGGGTCCCAGAAGGTAAAGCGTGGAGTTGACCACGCTCAATCGATTGCGCGAACCAGTCAAGACACTATGTATCGGCGTCCAGGACTGGCCGGAATCGGTGCTCTTAAACGTCCCATCGTCCTGAGTAACGTAAAGCGTAGAAGGATGAGTCGAGCCATCGATGGCTACGTCATAAATGCCGTTGTGTACCTGGTACAACTGCGTCCAAGTCCTGCCGCTGTTAGTCGAGCGCGACAACCCGCAAGTGTCTGTACAGCCGTTAGCGACGTACACGGTTGCCAGCGATTCCCGCGTGTTTGGATCGACAGCAACGGTCCTTATGTACGTCCCTGCAAAGTGAGTTCCCAACCGGTGCCAGGTTGTCCCACCATCGGACGAGCGGTAGAGGCCGACACCATAAGGCGCATAGTCGTCTCTGCCTGTGCCTACGTAGACGATGTTGGAGGCGCTAGGACTGACAGCGATAGAACTAATGCTTTGTGAAGCCCACGTGTCAGACAAATACCGCCACGTGACGCCGCCGTCGGTTGTTTTGGCAAGCCCGCCAAAGCTTCCTGTATAAACGACATTGGCGTTGATCGGATCAATGGCCAAAGTATGGATTCTTGCACTGGCGTTTCCGCCGTAACTGTTGCGAATGGGGGGTGCGATTGGAGAAGTCCATGGCGCAACCACCTCCAGCGTTTCGGGCGAGACGAACCTCCGGCCTTGCAAAAGCGGGCTTGGAGGCAATGCGCGCGCTGCGGCTAGGGCACTTGTGTAGGCGCTAGGCGACACGCCTCCTGGCCCGGTGCCAAAGAACCCGCGCAAAAATTCATCGCGCTTTTCGCGATACTCGGGATCCTGATCGTCCTCCGCGGGGTAAATGCCGGCCGTACTGGTCGGGACCTGCCTACCACCGCGACCCGTGTTCGCGATCGTGCTATAACACGTCAGTAACACACCTAGTATCATCAAAGAAACTGCAACCAAACATTGTGTTCGACTCAGGCATTTTGTTTTCATGCCTGTTCCTTCGGAAAGTTTTTGCCGGCGTGGCAAAAAGACTGCGTAAGACCTATGTTGGTCGGCCGTCAGCTTTCGTTTTGTCCAGCAAACAGGATCGCGTATTCCTGCTTTGCGTCTTGCCTGGAGACGTGCGTACGACGTCTGAAATAAATAGAAAAGCCGTCACATCCTGACGTGACGGCTTTTTGTAGTTGCAGTCGCGTTGCGGTTTATAGCCAGAGAAGGTTACTACCGTCGCGGAATAGCTTACAATCTAGTGGTAACGAATTGTTATAGCAGCGTAGCCAGGAGTGTTACGTGATTGCGACACGGTGCAATCAGCTGGTGGACTGTCTTTACGCGTGATATCTGTGCTGGTGAGTGTAGGCGTGAAAATTGCGACAGCGCAAAAAAGCGCTATCGCAATCGCAGCGGAGCTGATATTGAGTCTGATTCTGTTTTTCATTGGCTTTACCTGTTCCTTCGGAAGTTTTTGGCCTGCGTGGCAAAGAAAGTGGTAAAATCTTTGGCGCCGATCGCGGATTAGACACCGGCAAGACGGATAGCGAAGCCAGGGATGCGACAGAGAACTCAGGCCTTAAGGATTGCTAAGCAGCGTTGTTCGCCGGTGGTGGCATTGCTGCTGCGGGTGTCGACGCTATCGAGCGCATTTAAGCCAACAACGATACGGGAGGTATGCGGTGCGGCTGAAAAGGGCTTGACCACCCGCGGCGATGTTGGTGCTCCCGGTGTCGTTAGGACGACGTATGTTGAGAACAGGAAGATCCGGGTAGTGTTGTTGTCGCGCGTTGCTAAATAACCGCAGCCGCCAGGACTGCGAGAGCGAGGCAGGCAAGCAGAAGCGCAATCATGGTGAGCATCGTGTCGGGATCTCTGATAGAAATACGTGTTCCCTCGTTTGTTTCGTCCATGGGTGCGGATACAAAAAGCATCTCACGCTTCAGCTCTTTCATTTCAGCTCCTTTTTGGATCGGTTTGGCCATTTACCTTTTCCTTCGGAAAATGCGAGCTGGCGTGGCAAAAAAAGTTTGCGGCAGACTACAGATGACGTGCGTGTAACGGGGGCTGGAGCAAGAAAGAACAAACGTGGTTTGCAGGCGAAACATCTGCCATTACAAAGGAAGAAGGAACGAAGGTTGTTTCGCAATCAGATCGGTCAATAGAAAGCCCCCAGCAAATGGGAGTTCTCCCAACCTCGACGACAGTGCTGATAGAAGAGGCCTGCATCTGCAGCCAAAAGAAATGAGAATTTCTTGCAGCCTTACGCGCTGCTAAGGAGTCCGATTTTTTGCGCCTTCTTCCAGTGCGTCGAGATTAACTCTATTCGATAATCATTGGACCGTAACGGCAATCGGAGCAGAGGGAATACCGTTAGCGACGACAACAAGTTGGCTTGGCCCCAATTCTTGGTTTGCTGGCACGTCGAAATGAGTCGAGACAAGACCGTTGAACGCCACGGCCATGCTACTGTGGTCGTGCGTCCGACTATAGAATACGTGTCCGGTCGCATTGTTGGTGATACGCACGAGCGGATAGTTCGTTGCCGATTGCTGATCGTCCCCGTAAGCAGCCCCTTGCGACATCCCATTGAAACCATGGCCAGAGATCACGTACGATCCACCGGGGGTAACTTGAGTAGGGGCAGACTGGATTCTTGGGGCCCAGGCCGGATTGTAGTTCCCGGCGGGATTGTAAACCGAGACGAAGAAGAAGTCGGTGAAAAGAATCTGGCCGGTCGGGAGGACTAGCATGTTGCCGTAGTAGGACGAGTCGTTGGAAGCGTTAGGAGCCGGAGAAATTTCCGTCAGGCTCGACCCGTCCCACTCCAAGAACGTCGACGGGGTTTGGAAGATAAATGGGCTCGCCATCATGAGAACCTTGCCGTTCGGCTCCAGTGCCGCAGGCCCGTCGGAGATACCTAAGGAATCCGGAAAATCCGGGCCCGCCGTCCAAAGCCCGGTATCCGAGTGATAGATGGCGGTGTGGGCCGCGCCGCAACCATTCGCCCCAGTGTAGAAAACGGTCCCATCGGGCCGTAGCACGCCGGGTCCCACTTCGAAAGAAGCATTGTTCCTCCCGCCACACGCTGCAGCGGAATCCCAGAGCTGCACAATTGTACTGCCGGCGCTGGACCACCTGCCCGAGCTGGGGTTGTAGATTTCCGAGTTCGTGCCTGCGGCATCGTACACAAAGACGTAGGCATCGACCGTCAGCACCTTCTTGTTGGGCAACAGCGTCCACCCTTCTTCATCATGGACGTCGAACTTATTTTTGCCGGTCGGCGTCCAGGTGAGAGTTTGTGCATCGAGCAGAGCGGTGTCGCGGGTGAGGGCATCGGCGAGCATGAAAGTTCCGTCGAAGAGAACGACACTTTGGGCATCGCCGATCGTTCTAGGAAAGGGCCCAAATCCCCCAAAAAACGGAGGAGGAGCAACGGATGTCCATATGTTGCCCAGCGGGTCATAGATGGCGCCCTGATCTGACCAGACCGCGTGAAAGACTCCGTTGGAGAAGATATATTCGCCGCCCTCGATAATGACTCGGCCGTCGGGAAGAACGGCTGATGCGTGATACAGCGGGCTGTAGCCGTCTGGCAGCGAAGCCAGTTGCGTCCATGTTCCGTTGACGTAACTGCCGAACTCGTCGGGAGTCAGTTTCCACCAATCCTGGCAGCCATTATCTGCCAGCATAACAGTGCCGTCGGTGAGTAAGATCGGGTTTCCAGGGCCGCAATTGGTGTAATCGAGAACCGGAGGTTGGTTTGTCAGTAGTTGCCACGGTGAGCCGGGAGCGAGAGCCGGAGTTGCTTTAAAGACAC
>Ga0207697_10001498_pt1 | contig 12703 bp, 11 predicted proteins | sample KBSSwiS5withPhiX_FD_184293 | JGI IMG/M metagenome (GOLD analysis project Ga0207697, IMG submission 184293) | Switchgrass rhizosphere microbial communities from Kellogg Biological Station, Michigan, USA, with PhiX - S5 (SPAdes) (version 2) | ecosystem: Host-associated > Plants > Roots >... | reverse complement strand
CTGTTTCTGGAACGCTTCCTTTCGGCGTGCGCGCAGGGCCATTACCGCCGTCATGTCGACCTCGTTGAAGGTCGTCAGCATTGCGGCCGTCCGCTGCGCCTCGACGAGCCGCCGGGCGATCGTCGCGCGCCGCTTTGACATCCGCTGGCGTGTCTCGCTGCGATCGCCCTGCACTCGTGGCGCGGGCCGTGCGGCAGCAGGTGCTTACGTCTTAGGAACACCGGCGCGATCCTTCGAGTCACCTTTACTCGCCGATTGGGCGAGCGTTGACGATTTCCGCCGACCCGTTAACCTCCCGGCCATGGCTGTTGATTCGCTCGCTCGTTTGCGCGCAGGGATCCGCGATGTCCCCAATTTTCCGAAACACGGGATTGTCTTCAAGGACATCACCCCGATCTTGGTCGACGCGCAGCTCTTTCGCGAATCGATCGAAGTTTTCCTGGAACGCTGCCGCACCCTGCCGATTGACAAGGTTGTCGGCATCGACGCGCGCGGATTTCTCTTCGGGTCGGCGGTCGCCTACGCACTCGGCGTCGGCTTCGTCCCAATCCGGAAGAAAGGGAAGCTGCCTTTCAAGACAGCGAGCGCGGCCTACTCACTCGAGTATGGAGATGCAGAAATGGAAATGCATGTCGACAGCATCGAGCCTGGCGAAAGGATTGTGCTAATCGATGACCTTCTCGCAACCGGCGGAACGTCGGCCGCAGCCGCAGCGTTGATCGAGAAAGTGGGTGGCAAACTGCTCGAAGCGCAGTTCTTGATTGAGCTGGAGTTTTTGCACGGACGCGAAAAGCTGGAGCCCACACCGGTGATAACGTTCTTGAAGTTCTAACCGCCGGTTTGACCCTGGACGCGCGAAAGCGCGTTCCTTCGGACGGAAATACCGAGTTTCCAGCCCCTCTATTTGTGGCCACGATCTTTTCGCGTTGGAGCGATCTTATGAATGGCAGGTACAGCCTGTACCGCAGCCTGCGCTCCCGGCGATCACTTCCACGCGAATCTCTTGCAGCGCAAGCTGATCATGGATCACGTTAAGCAAATCGAGGGCACGGCCGTCCGGCATCTCCGCGCAGCGCAGCTCGATCCTCGCATTCTTCCCGGCCAAGTCCGGATGCGCTTCGGCCATTTCGCCATCGAGCAGAAATGAGACGTAGGCATTAAACTTCTCCTGCAGCTGGAAAAGCTGCAGATCCGAGTCGTCCCACGGGCGCGGTTCGAACATCACCAGCAGCACCTCGTCGCCTTTTGCAATATGGGCGAAAAAGTCGATCACCCCGGGCTGCTCGACGCCCGCAGGTCTCCCGTCGGTCGTTTGAGCCGCAGGGGTCGAGCTCACGGCGGCGGCGTTCTCAAGTTCGTTTGCCATCGGGAGCGCGATCCTACGGAAAGATTGGTCATCGTGCAACGAGCAGCTAACATAATGGTGCGCCATGCGAAAAGCATTCTCCGCTATCGTCGCGCTCTCGATTGTCAGGGCGGTGCCCGCGGTCGCGCAGTTTGTTCCCGCGTTTGTCCAGAACACTAGCTACTGGAACGACGGCAAGGCCGAGTTCAACATCTACGACGCCCAAATTGTCCGCTACGGCCAGCCCCGCCAGACCGAAGTGCTCCACATCCTGGTACGCGAACCGTTTGAGCTGAAGCAAATGGTGAAACCCGACAACGGGCAGCGTCCCGGCGTCATCCAGGTATTAAAGATGAACCAGGTCCTGCACGTTCCGACCGGTCTCTACGTTTATCAGCAGATGCAGTCCAACTTCTGGCGAGCCGATAACGCGCGACTGGCGAAATTTTCTCTCACAAGTAACGACAGTTGCGGCAATTCCTACAAAGAAGCGCGCCGGGGTGGCGAGATTTTCACATACCAATGGCACACCTACTGGGATGGAATGGATGAGGGACGGGAAAAAGTGCGACTTCCGCCTAACGGATTCTTCTACGACGAGTTGCCACTCCGGGTGCGAACAATCGATTTTGCGAAGCCGGGCGGCGACTTCGAGATCCAGCTCGCGCCCACCATCATCAACTCCAAAAAAGACAATCTCGTCTGGAAGCCTGCACAGGTGCATTACGAATCCACCGAGCGGGCGATTTATGTTACCGTAGAGAGCGACGCCGGCACCGATCGCTTCGTGCTTGATCGCGATTTCCCCTATCTCCTGCGCAAATGGGATGCAGCCGACGGCAGCCGCTTCCAGCTGAAGCGAAGCCTAAAGGTTGACTACTGGAATTACCACGGCCTGGGCGACCGCAAGCGCGCGCTTCTCAATCCGATGCTGCAGCACCCGGATTAATCCATTCAAGGGCCATGGATCTTCCCACGATCGCCAATTTCGCGGAGGCGTTCGCGGTCATCGTAGCCGTCGTTTTCGGCATGGTGCAACTCCGCCAGCCGAATGCACAAAGACGGCGCGAAGCGGCCTTCGCCCTCATGCATTCGATTCAGTCGCCCCAGATGTTGCTTGGCATCCTAATTATTAATCGCCTCCAGAATGCGCCGGCCAAAACCGGGATTGATGCGTTGCCGGAGAACGATCAGGTCGATGTAACGGCGCTTTATAGCGGAACCCTCCAGCAATCCTGGCGGAAACTTCAGCGCTACGCCGAGGAGCTGCGCGAGGCGACGGCGCGCCCAACGCGCTGGGAGTGGTTTCAATGGCTGGCCGAACGAATGCAGGAAAGGGAATCGGACGCGACACCTATCCCGGCCTACGTTCAGCATCGCAAATGGACGCGACCTCCCTGAGCTTGAGCGGCAGGAGCTAAGGCGATCTAGTAACGCATGGCCAAACGCCCAAAGTCCAAACGCCTCAGACTCCTGGGTCGCAGCGAAACTGCCGTCCCAGCCGCGCCGAGCGCAACAATCCTCGAAACATTTCCCAATCCAGCAATCCGGCCCTATTGGATTCGCTTCGAATCCGCGGATTTCACCTCGCTCTGTCCTGTCACTGGCCAGGCTGATTTCGCGCGGATCACGATCGATTACCGGCCGGCAAAACGCTGCGTTGAAACAAAATCGCTCAAATTTTACCTCGCCTCTTATCGCAATGAGCACGCTTTCAATGAAGCGGTCACAAACCACATCCTCGACGACCTCGTTAGGGCATGCGCTCCCCGGGAAATGATCGTGACTGCGGAATTCGCCTCCCGCGGCGGGATCAGCCTGACGATTACCGCGGCTCATCCGGACGGACCGAACCGCGGCCCACGATGAAACGCGCCGTGGTCTTGCTGAGTGGCGGGCTCGATTCCGCCACCGCACTCGCGATCTGCCGGGCGGACGGTTTTGAAGCCTATGCCCTTTCTTTTCGCTACGGACAGCGACACGAACGCGAGGTTCCGGCCGCGCGCAAGATCGCGAAGTCGTTAAGCGCGAAAGAACACCGGATCGCCCGAATCGACCTCCGCGTCTTTTCTAGCTCTGCCTTGACCGCTGAACTCGAGGTTCCGAAAACGCGCTCCGCGACAGAGATGGCGAGCGGCATTCCCGTTACCTACGTCCCGGCACGCAACACGATCTTTCTTTCCTATGCGCTAGCCTGGGCGGAGGTGCTCGGCGCGACAGACATATTCATCGGCGCGAACGCAGTCGATTACAGCGGCTACCCTGATTGCCGGCCGGAATTTATTCGCGCTTTTGAGCAGCTCGCCAACCTCGCCACGCGGGCCGGCATCGAAGGTGCGCGCTTTGCGATTCACGCCCCGCTCCTCGCGCTGAGCAAGGCGGCGATCATCCAACGCGGGCTTTCGTTAGGGGTGGACTATGCGCTGACACACAGCTGCTACGATCCGACGTCCAATGGAATGGCCTGCGGTGCCTGCGATTCGTGCCAGCTGCGTTTGAAAGGCTTCCGCGAAGCGGGGCTGACCGACCCGATCGTCTACGCGCCATGAATTTGCGGTCGAGACTCGGGATGTTTGTCCTTACGCGCCAGGAGCAGCGGACAATCGCCTTCATCGTCTTAGCTGTAATCCTGGGACTGATCACCCAGCACTACCGCCGCCAACACTCCGAGCGGCTGGATGCGGTGCCTAACAACCTTGAGCAGGCAGGACCGGCGTTTGTCTCTCCTGCGCCGACGCCACAACCGAATCGCGGATATCGTTAGGCAACTTAGTTACGGCTTTGTTTCATCCAGTCCCGGAATCCGCGCGTAACCGACGAACCTTGGATGATTTCCTGAAGTGGTTGCCTTCTTTGAAGGGGCGATCTTGAAATCGAAGATGCTCACCCCGAACTGCTGTTCGTCCTCATAAGTACGTCCATCGCTCGCCCCGACCATGATCGGTTTGCCGGAATTCTTCTCTTTGCCGAGGTAAATCATGGTGTGTGTAACCGGCGGATCGCGTTCCACGCTGTAAGTCCCAGTCCAGAAAAGCAGGTCGCCCGGTTCGAGTTCGTCGAGCTCGAACGACTCAATGTCCCCGCTGAGGACGGCACGAAAGTTGCCTGCTTTGCGTACCCAGACATACTGCCCGCTCGAGTCTCGCGGCACGTCTTGGACGCCGCTCTCGCGCAAGACGTAGTAAATGAAGCCGGAACAATCCATCCCGCCATTCGACGGATCGGCTGATCCATAGCTGTAATCGAGATTGCGGTTCGTCAGCTCGAGCGCGTCACCAAGGAGTTTGCGCACGGACTCAGGATTCTTGTCGAAACCGTCAATCTCGTTAGGCGCAATCGTTGCCACCTTCCGCTCCGGGCTGGGCGATGACGTGGGCGATTCCTTTGCAGTTGGTGTCGGAGTTTCGGTCGGGCTGGGCGACGGGGACGGAGACGATTTCTTCCGTTTCGGCTTGGGTGTTTCTTCTTTCTCCGGGGCAGGGGTCGGAGAACTCTTACGCTTGCGCGGGGAGGTTGATTTTGAAGATGCGCCGGGGGATGGCGTCGGTGTCGGACTGCTTTTCCCGGCCGAAGGTTTATGCCGTCGATGGCTCGGCGTCGGGGTCGGAGTGGCAAAGAATTTCTTGATCTTTTCGCCTAACGAAGGTTCTTCCGTGCGCCCTTCTGGCGTCGACGCTAGAAAAAAAAGAAAGACGAAGAGTAGCGTCCCGACCGACCGTCGATTCGTTAGGTTTGACCCGTAAGGTCGTTCGTTTCTTGTCATCCTGAACGGAGTGAAGCACCCCACAGGGCAAAGAAACCGTTCTTCCGCAGGTCGGGCAGAGCGTTCATTGCGCCATGAGGTTCCTCGCCGTCTGCGCGACGCGGAATGACAAAGTGCTCAACCCCGGCATTTTTAAAGCGCAGCCGTTGGCCTACCGATGGTTCGCGCCGAGCTCCCGCAGGATCGCCTTGTTCATCTTGAGCCCAAACTCCAGATTCTCGAGCGGAAAATTTTCGTTAGGCGAATGCGCCCGGCAATCGGCCAGGGCGAGCCCAAGGAGAAGCGTTTCCACGCCAAGAATATCGCGAAATTGCGAAACGATCGGAATGCTGCCGCCTTCGCGAATCAGCGCTGCTTCATGGTTGAAGGCCTGCTTCAAAGCGCGCTGCGCCGCTTCGCCGAATGAGGCATGCGGATCAGTCAAATACCAGGGACCGCTGTGCCCCTCGTGGATTTCCATCGTCACTCCGGGCGGAAGATGCTTTTCCAAATGTTTTCGAGCCTGTTTTAGAATCGTGTCGCCATCCTGATTCGGCACGAGCCGAAAGGTCAATTTCGCCATCGCGTGGCTGGCAATCACGGTTTTCGTCCCAGGACCCTGATAACCGCCGCCAATGCCGTTTATCTCTGCCGTTGGGCGCGCCCACAAACGCTCGAGCGTGCTGAAACCCTTTTCGCCGAAGAGTTCCGGGGCGCCCGTTTCATCGAGAATCTCTTTGTCAGTGTCGATCGGCAGCTTCCGCCAGGCTTCGCGTTCCCAGTCTTCGAGCGGCTTCACCTGATCATAGAATCCTTCGATGGCCACGTGACCATTCGTGTCGTGCAAAGTCGCGAGAAGCCGGGCGAGTGCCGTGACCGGGTTGGCGACCGCGCCACCAAACACGCCGGAGTGCAAATCCATCTTTGCGCCCGTAATTTTCACTTCGAGCGAGGTTACGCCGCGCAAACCGTAGCTCAGCGTCGGCAGGCCGCGAGCGGCCATGCCGGTGTCGGAAACGAGTGCCACGTCGCACTTGAGCTTCTCGCGATTATCTTTCAAGAACCCGGGCAGGTTGCCGCTGCCGATCTCTTCTTCGCCTTCGATAATGAGGTGCAGGTTGACGGGCAAATCGCCGCTTTCTTCGAGCGTCTCCTGGATGCCGAGAATATGCGCGAGGATCTGGCCCTTATTGTCCGTCGCGCCCCGCGCATAGACATAGCCGTTCTTGAGCACAGGAGTGAAGGGCGGCGAATCCCACAGTTCGAGCGGGTCGGGCGGCTGCACATCGTAGTGGCCATAAAGCATGACGGTCCTCCGGCCGGGTTGGTGTTTATTTTTCGCCCAGACCACCGGATGTCCCGGGGTGGAAACCAGCTGCGCCTCAAGACCGATCCCGTTCAGTTTTTCCACCAGCCAATGCGCACACTCGGCCAGCTTTTCCGAGTAGGCGTCATCGGTCGAGATGCTGGGAAACCGCAAAAAAGTGTAGTAGTCTTGAAGATAAGAATCGCGCATCACGAAGAGTAGAGCAGCTTCGCGCTCCGACAACTAACGACTTGCCGGACGCGCACGCGTCGCGCAGCCTGCGACGCATGAGTAACCCCGCTGAGCCCGCCGTGGAAAGCCAATTGGTCCGCGCGCTGGGTGTCCCGAGCCTGACCGCCAACATCGTTAACGCGACTGTGGGCGCGGGAATCTTCGCCCTGCCTGCACTTGTCGCGGCACAAATTGGAGCCGCGGCGCCGCTGGCTTTTCTCGTCTGCGCATTGGCGATGGTGTTTTTTGTCACGTCGTTCGCCCTCGCCGGAAGCCGCGTTTCACTTACCGGCGGGATGTATGCTTACGTCGAGACCGCTTTCGGTCGTTATGTCGGTTTTATCGCCGGAGTCCTCTATTTTCTCACCGCGATTCTCGGTTCCTCCGGAGTCGTGACTCTGCTCGCCGACACGGTCGGCGCGATGGCTCCAGTCTTCGCCAACAGAAGCGCCCATTTTCTGATCGTTCTGGTCGTTTTTGGATCGCTCGCCTGGATAAATGTCCGCGGCGTTCGATCCGGTGCCCGCGCAGTCTGGATTGTGACAATCCTGAAACTGGTCCCGCTGCTCATCTTTGTCTGTGCCGGAATATTCTTCGTTAGGCGGGCAGATGCCCTGGCGATAACCTGGCCCGGCGCTCCTGCCTTGGGGCGGAGTGTGCTGATTCTGCTTTTCGCTTTCGTCGGGATTGAAGTCGCGCTCGTCCCCAGCGGCGAGGTGAAAGATCCGGCTCGAACCGTCCCGCGCGCAATCTACCTCGCACTTGCGGTCACGACCGCGCTCTACCTGTTGATCCAATTGGTCGCACAGGGAATTCTGGGAGACGCCCTCGGGAAGTTTCCTGCCACGCCATTGGCACAGGCGGCGTCACGCTTTTTCGGCGAACCCGGCCGCAGCCTGATGCTCGCCGGGGCCAGCATTTCGGCTTTTGGTTTTATCACGAGCGATATTCTCAGTTCACCACGCATTCTCTTCGCCTTCGGGCGTGATCATTTTCTTCCGAAAGTTTTCGCGCATGTCCATCCACGCTTCCACACCCCGGATATCGCGATTGTGGTCTACTGCGCAACCTGCTCGATTCTCGCCCTCTTCTCGACTTTTCAGCAACTCGCTATTCTGTCGAACGTCGCCGTCCTGCTCCTCTATTTCCTTTGCTGCGGTGCCGCGCTGCAGCTAATGCGACGCGATGTGCGCTCCAATGGCCGCCCGTTCGACTTTCCGGGCGCTTGGATGGTGCCGTGCATCGCGGCTGTAATTAGTCTCTGGATTCTGGCCCAGGCGACTCGACAAGAACTCGCAGTTACCGCGGTCGTGCTGGCGGTAGCATCCGTTCTTTTTCTTGTCCAGCGTGCGCTCAGCAAGCCCGCGGGTTAACCCCTTCAGCCAAGCCTCGCCACCATATCTTGTGGCGGAACGGCCTCGGCCCCCAAGATAGCGTTTATTTTGCTTGTCACCGTCGGGAGCGGGATGTATGCACCTCCTAGTTTTCCTACCAAATGCATCTCCAATCACTCGAACTTTTTGGGTTCAAATCGTTCGCCGATAAAACGGTCTTCAACTTCCACGAGGGCGTGACTGCCATTGTCGGTCCTAACGGTTGCGGAAAATCGAACGTTCTGGACGCGGTCCGCTGGGTCCTCGGAGAACAATCGGCTAAGGCGCTGCGCGGAGGGGAAATGGCCGACGTCATCTTCAACGGAACCGACTCGCGCAAACCGGTGGGCTATGCAGAAGTTTCACTGACATTCACCGATTGCGCCAGCGACCTCGGCGTCGACTGGCACGATGTTCGCGTTACACGCCGCGTCTATCGCGATGGGCTCTCGGAATATTTGCTCAACAAAACTGTTTGCCGGCTGAAAGACATCTATAGCCTTTTCGCCGATACAGGCATTGGGCGGAGCGCCTACTCGATGATGGAGCAGGGCCGCATCGATCAGATCCTGAGCTCGCACCCCGAGGATCGGCGCGCGGTGTTCGAGGAAGCCGCAGGGATTACGAAATACAAGGGTCAAAAACGCGAAGCCCTGCGCAAGCTCGAAGCAACGGAGGCTAATCTCTTGCGTCTCGGCGACATCATCAAAGAGGTCAAACGCCAGATCGGCTCCCTCCAACGTCAGGCCGGCAAAGCCCGCCGCTATCAGGCGCTGTTAGGTGACTTGCAAGTGCTCGATACGCATCATTCCCACGAGCAGCTCGAATCTTTGCAGGCTGAATTGGAGGGTTCGCGCCTGGCGACCGTGCGCTTCGACGAAGGACAACGAACGAACGAACGCGAGATCGAGGAACACGAAAACGAAGTGGCGGCCAGACGCGGCCGGCTCGAGGAGGTTGATGCGCAAATCAACGAAGCGCGCGCTGATGTGCAACGTTTGCAAAACCAGATCGCTTCGCATCGGGACCGAATCGAATTCAATCGCGAACGGGCGGAGGAGCTGACGGCGCTGATCGAACGCTACGAACTCGATATCCGAACGGCGGACGCCAAACTTGCGCAGCAGGAGACGGAGATTCACGACACTGATCTGCTCCTCTCTGAAACGGAGAGATTGCTCGCGGCGAAGCAATCCGAACTCGCCGCGCTCAACGATCGCGCCAACGAGGTGCGACGGGAGCGGGAGGAAGGCGAACGCAAATTACAGGCGGTCGAGCTGGTCATTTCGAAGGCGGAGAACAAGCTGGCCGATCTGGAAGCAGAAATCTCTGAAATAGCCTCCCGCAGCGCGGCCACGGAGTCGCATCTTGCCCAGCTGGTTTCGTCGTTAGGCGAAGCCTCCGATGCTCGCGACCGGATCACCGCCCAGCTCTCCGCCGTCAAGGCCACCGCGGACGAACAACAAAAGGCGCTTCAAGATCTGGCGACCCAAATTCCCTTCGCAGAGGAAGAGCTCGGCCAGCAGCAACAACAACTGCGCGAGGCTGAGGACGCACTTATGACAAGCGACCGCGCGATTGCGGAACGGCAATCCCGCCTCGAAATCCTGCAGCAGTTAAACGCCGAAGGCGAAGGCCTCGCCGAAGGCTCGCAAGCCGTCCTGCGCGGACTCGACGATCCGGCCCACATTCTGCCCGCGGTGACCGGCGCATTCGCCTCCCTCATCGAAGTCGGGGAAGAATTCATTCCCGCAATTGAGGCCGCCCTCGGGCGAAACCTGCACGCCGTCGTCCTGCAAAACGGTGAGCTCGCGACCGAAATCATCGCCGCTGTTTCCGCTCGTAAGCTTGGACAAACTGCGCTCCTCGTGCCCGAATTGACCCGCGCCGCGGCGGCCACCTCTGGCGACCTGCCCCCTGGCGCGATTGCCTGGGCAACCGAAAAGATTCAAGCGCCCGCCTCTCTCGAACCGATCGTCAGGCATCTGTTGGGCGACGTCGCGCTGGTTCCCGATCTCGATCTGGCGCTAAGATTGAAGCGAAAATTTCCGGCGATCGCGTTCGCTACGCTGGACGGCGATTTCGTTTCCACCAGGGGTATAATTTACGGCGGGCGGATTAACGAGGAGAGCAGCTCCCTTTTTGCTCGCAAAGCGCAGATCGCATCTCTCGCCGCGGAACATCGAGCATTGCTCGATGAGCAAATTACGCTGCAGACGAGACGCGACGAAATTCAACAGCGTCTCAGTGAGAAAACAAGATATTTGGAACTGATCCGCGAGCAGCATCAGGCGGCGCGCGGCGATCATTCTGCAACGACATTGCAGAGCACGGCAATCGAGCGCGAATTACACGGAATCACTCGCAAAGTGGATGCGTTCGAATGGGAGCGAACAACAATCGAGCAGCAACTCCACAGCTCTGCGGTACGTGTGGCGCATCTGGAAGACGAAGCGCGCACTCAACGCTCGCTTCTCGAAGACGCACGTCAGCGCCAGACGGTCCTGCAATCGGCGGTCGAGACAGCGCGGTTCCGCGATGAAGAGTTGGCCGAACAATTGAGCGAGCTGCGTCTGGCGGTTGCGACCGAACGCCAGAGGCATGAAGGGCTGCGCAGTCAGCGACAGCCGATGACAGTTCGCCGCGCGGAGTTGGCCGAGTTGATCTCCTCGCGCCGGGTAGACATTGCGAGCTATCACGCCCGTCGTGAGCAACAGAGCACAGAGACCCTGACAGCCGAACGCTCGATTGAGGAAAAGAGTGTCGAACTTTCGGCCGCGGAATCCGCCGTGACCGAAATTACCGGGAAGCGGGCCGCGCGCCTAACGGAGGTTAACGATCTGGAGTCCGAACTGCGCGCTCGTCGCAAAGCTCTGAGCGATTTGCACGAAAAGCGCGGCAAGGAAGAGGTTCGCCAAACGCAGGTGCAGCTAAAGATCGAGAGTCTCGCGGAGCATGTGATGCGCCGCTATCAGGTCGACCTGCGCGAGTTCGCACCGGACCATTATGCCTTCACGAAAACCCTCCGGGCCCAGCTTAAGCAGCGCGGAAAATCCGAAGAGAAACCAATCTCAGACGATGCGACAGACTTTAATGAAGCTGAACTCCGTGAAGTCATCGACCAACTTACCCGCCAGCTCGACGCGATGGGTCCAGTCAATCTCGACGCGGTGCACGAGTACGACGAATTGGAGGAACGCCACACCTTTCTCGAAACCCAAAACGCTGATCTAACGAATTCGCGCCGTGAGCTGCTCGACGTCATTACGCGAATCAATCAGACGACCGAAAAGCTCTTCGCCGAAACTTTCGCCCAGGTCCGAATCAATTTCCGGGAAATGTTTACCGAGCTTTTTGGGGGCGGGCGGGCGGATCTGACGCTGCTCGACGAGAATGATGCGCTCAATTGCGGGATCGACATCATCGCCAAGCCACCGGGCAAGCAATTGCAAAGCGTTTCGCTCCTCTCCGGCGGCGAACGCACCATGACGGCGGTCGCGCTGCTTTTCGCCATCTACATGGTGCGGCCGAGCCCCTTCTGCATCCTGGACGAAATGGATGCGCCGCTCGACGAATCGAATATCAATCGGTTCATCCGCGTCCTTGACCGTTTTGTGGCGCAAAGCCAGTTCGTCATCATCACCCACAACAAACGCACAATCGCGAAGGCCGACATCCTCTACGGCGTCACGATGGAAGAACGCGGCATCAGCCGGTTGGTTGGCATGCGCTTGACCGACGCCAAATCGGATGGAGAACGCCTGCCCGCGAAAGAGCCGGCTCCGGCGCAACAGCAACCGCTCGAGCTCGACGACGCCCCCTCGGAAAACGTCGCGCTGACTCGTTAGGGCGCACCTTGATTGCCCTCCCTTAACGTCCGGCGATTCTAAATCCGCCAATTTTCGCTTCATCTCGGTCCAAACAATCGGTCAATTCCTTCTGCGTCGCGCCAGGATCGGCGGCATGCTCAAGAACTGGGTCTTAGAACACGGTGCCCGGGACGATGTCGGAGCTTGCTCACCATACTTGCTTGCTCTGCCTAACGAAACGCTGGCGGTTCCACCGCGCCCGCGTCACCGGCCGGCAGATTCGCCGCCTTCCAGTCCATCGCCATCCGGATCCGGGCGCGTCCGCTCGGATGATCGAAAAAAATGAATTCTTCCACTGGACCGGGATTGAGCTTGCGATAAGCGCCCAGCTTGAGCGCCACTTTAGCGAATCCATCGGCTTCGCGCGCAGTGTTGATGCCGAAGGCATCGGCCTCACGTTCCGTTACTCGCACCGCCGTGTTGCGCAGCGGGGTGATGAGAAAAAAGAAGGTCGAAAAAATCAGGACGAGTAACGGAAAGCCGGCCGGGTCTGCGATCCCGTGCACGCCCCAGCGCTTTCCCCATCGGCGGACCGCGCGCTCGAAAATCGCGCGCACGATCGCGAATGCCCCCAGGATGAAGAGACCAAAATAGAGGATCAACTTGAGTCCATGATTGAGCACGTAATGCCCCATCTCATGGCCTACGACGAACAGCGTCTGCGGCTCTGTCATGTTGGCAATCGTCGTGTCCCACACCACAACGCGCTTCGACGAGCCGAAGCCTGTGACGTAGGCGTCAATGGCCCGCACCTTCTCGCTTGCCTTCATCTCGAACATTCGCTCGCGCGGGATTTCCAGACTGCTGCGCGCTACTAATTTCCCAATCTCTGAAACG